>OKXL01000001.1_pt1 | contig 385527 bp, 274 predicted proteins | sample 1615111 | NCBI WGS metagenome assembly OKXL01 (sample SAMN02674887, study PRJEB24791) | human gut metagenome, SKBSTL062 | isolation source: stool | host: Homo sapiens | place: USA | reverse complement strand
CTATAAATAAATAAGGTATGAAAACGAACTATGAAATTCGCTATGCTGCGCATCCCGAGGATGCAAAAAGTTATGATACTGCAAGAATCCGTCGCGATTTCTTAATCGAAAAAATATTTGTTCCCAACGAAGTGAATATGGTGTACTCCATGTACGACCGTATGGTTGTAGGCGGCGCGCTTCCGGTAGGAGAGGTGCTGACACTCGAAGCGATCGACCCGCTGAAGGCTCCGTTCTTCCTGACCCGTCGTGAAATGGGTATTTACAATGTAGGCGGACCGGGCGTAGTGAAGGCCGGAGATGCGGTTTTCGAACTTGACTATAAAGAAGCCCTCTACCTTGGTTCGGGCGACCGTGTGGTGACGTTCGAAAGCAAGGACGCTTCCAATCCTGCCAAATTCTATTTCAACTCACTGACCGCACACCGCAACTATCCCGACCGTAAAGTGACGAAAGCGGATGCCGTAGTGGCTGAAATGGGCTCGTTGGAAGGTTCCAACCACCGTAACATCAATAAGATGCTGGTCAATCAGGTATTGCCTACCTGTCAGCTGCAGATGGGTATGACGGAACTTGCTCCGGGAAGCGTATGGAACACGATGCCTGCCCACGTGCACAGCCGTCGTATGGAAGCTTACTTCTACTTCGAAATCCCCGAAGAGCACGCTATCTGCCACTTTATGGGTGAGGTGGACGAAACTCGTCACGTATGGATGAAGGGCGATCAGGCTGTTCTGTCTCCCGAATGGTCGATCCACTCGGCTGCGGCTACCCACAACTATACCTTTATCTGGGGTATGGGCGGTGAAAACCTCGATTATGGCGATCAGGACTTCTCATTAATTACAGATTTAAAATAAACAACTACAATAGTTTTCATCATTTAATAACAAAAAATTATGAATCAGTATTTGAATTTTTCTTTGAAAGGTAAAGTAGCTCTCGTTACAGGTGCTTCTTACGGTATCGGTTTTGCAATTGCTTCTGCTTACGCAGAACAAGGCGCTACTGTATGTTTTAACGACATCAACCAGGAGTTGGTAGACAAAGGCATGGCTGCCTATGCTGAAAAGGGAATTAAAGCTCACGGTTATGTATGCGACGTAACAGACGAACCGGCTGTTCAGGCAATGGTTGCTACTATCGAGAAAGAAGTAGGTACGATTGATATCCTTGTTAATAACGCCGGTATTATCCGCCGTGTTCCTATGCACGAAATGGAAGCTGCTGACTTCCGTCGTGTGATTGATATCGACTTGAACGCTCCGTTCATCGTTTCTAAGGCTGTGTTGCCTGCCATGATGAAGAAGCGTGCCGGTAAAATCATCAACATCTGCTCTATGATGTCTGAGCTGGGTCGTGAAACTGTATCGGCTTACGCTGCTGCCAAAGGTGGTCTGAAGATGCTGACCCGCAATATCTGCTCTGAATATGGTGAATACAACATTCAGTGTAACGGCATCGGCCCGGGTTATATCGCTACTCCGCAAACTGCTCCTCTTCGTGAGAAACAAGCAGACGGAAGCCGTCACCCGTTCGATTCATTCATCTGCGCCAAGACTCCTGCCGGCCGTTGGTTGGATCCGGAAGAACTGACAGGTCCTGCCGTATTCCTGGCTTCTGAGGCTTCTAACGCTGTAAACGGTCATGTTCTTTACGTAGACGGTGGTATCCTGGCTTATATCGGAAAACAGCCGAAATAACGATAACAAGAGATTATTATAAGGTGATAGGGTGGTAAGGAGATTCTTTACCGCCTGTCACCTTATCGTTTTTCTGTTGAATAGTTTACGGTTTACATTTATCCCCTTTCGTTTTTTTACCTGATTCTATCCCCTTATTTGTTGTGTATAATATGAAGAAGATATTTATTTTGGCTGCTATTGCCCTGATGGGTTTTGCCTCTTGTGCTGACAGCAAGCAGTCAATGACGGTTACAGTGACCAATCCTCTGGCGTTGGAGCGCACAGGTGAAATGGTTGAAGTTCCGATGAGTGACGTTACAGCCAAGCTGCAGCTGGCTGATACGGCTCAGATCGTAGTGCTTGGTGAAGATGGCCAGCAAGTACCTTATCAAGTGACGTATGACGAGAAAGTGGTTTTCCCGGCTACGGTGAAAGCAAATGGCACAGCCACTTATACTATCCAATCCGGTACTCCCGACCCGTATAATGTAATTGCCTGCGGCCGCTATTATCCCGAACGTCTGGACGACGTGGCATGGGAGAATGACCTGGGCGGATACCGTGCCTATGGCCCTGCCTTGCAGAAGCGTGGTGAACGTGGTTTCGGCTACGACCTCTTTACGAAGTATAACACTACGGAACCGATTCTTGAAAGTCTTTACGCTGAAGAACTGGATAAGGAAAAGCGTGCCAGAATTGCCGAACTGAAAAAGACAGACCCTAAAGCGGCTGCCGAACTGCAAAATGCCATCTCTTATCACATTGACCACGGCTACGGAATGGATTGTTATGCCGTAGGTCCTACGCTGGGCTGCGGTACAGCCGCTCTGATGGCGGGTGATACGATTATCTATCCTTATTGCTATCGGACACAGGAAATCCTTGATAATGGCCCGCTGCGTTTCACAGTGAAGCTGGAATTTAACCCGTTGACTGTCCGTGGCGATTCTAACGTGGTGGAGACGCGTGTCATCACATTGGATGCCGGTTCGTATCTCAACAAAACCGTTGTTTCGTATACTAACCTGAAAGAAGCGATGCCTGTGACTACCGGAATCGTTCTTCGTGAACCGGACGGTGTGGTTACAGCAGACGCTGCAAACGGCTATATCACCTATGTAGACCCTACAACCGACAGAAGCGGCGGTAACGGTAAGATATTTATCGGCGCTGCATTTCCTTCACTGGTAAAAGAGGCAAAGACCGTTCTTTTCCCGGAAAAGGAGAAGAAGGAGCTGCGCGGTGGAGCTGACGGTCATGTATTGGCAATCAGCGAGTATGAACCGGGCTCGGAATATACTTATTACTGGGGTTCTGCCTGGGATAAGGCTGCTATCAAGACGGTTGATGCGTGGAATGCGTATATGGCTGAGTATGCGCAGAAGGTGCGTACACCGTTGACGGTGACTTACTAAGACGGTAGTTAATAAACTCTGGTACAAGCATTCTAATATGTCACGACAGGTCTTAATATCTGACTTCTCAGGTATTAATACTTGTCGCGTCAGTTATTAATACCTGAGAAGTCAAGTATTAATAGCTGATAACCCAGTTATATAAGGCTCTCCTTATTTCATTCGAAAGGCTGAAATAAGGGGAGTTTTATTGTCGGGTAGAATATGGGTATAACAAGAAAAACGGTTTTATAAGAGATTTCCTAGTGTGAGTACTATATAAACGAATAATGCAGTACTTAAAATGTATATCCTATCACTCCTGACCATCCATTAACGAGGGCTGATTTTTCCATCATGTCTCTTAAGCCTTTGAATTGAGCGCGTATGCATATCATTTGTTTGTTTTTCCGCGAAAGTTTGAAGTTTACTCCCGCATTGGCGTAATAGCCAGGGTAGACACCATCCAGCCATCTCTCGCTCTTATCATTTATCTTTATCTTGGCATTGATCATTCCACTGAAGTCTGCTCCAAGCTCAACAAATGGTCGCGCCATTCCTTTCGGATAGGTATAGCGTATTCCTAACTTACCCGAAAACATTGTTCCGCTATGTTTAAATATAGTGGATGAATTTTCATTATTCAATGATCTTGCAGAGGATGTTATGCGGGAAAAAGACACATCAAAACAACCACTGAGCGAACTCATCCACCGTCTATTGCTGATAGCTAAAGTGACTCCTGCCAGGTAAGATAGTTCGGGTGAGCTATAGAGCCCGATCGGACTACCCGATGGTACATTATATTGAATAACTCCTACATAAGGAGTTATATCTAACTGTATTGAACGTTTATCTTCTTTTGCTTCAAATTCAATGCAATCTTCATTACTGGTACACATTGCATAATGATATTCTTTTGTGATTTTTATCATCTCCTTTCGGCTGAAACGAGCCCGGTCTATTTGGGGAGCCAGGCTTGGGCAGTCTTTGAATGCGTAATGAAGAAGGGGAATATATCGGTCAGTCTGGCCTTTAAACTGTATATTGGTAGCCTGCTTGGACAGTTTGGGCGCATCTATTTTTACAAGGGTATTATTATCTTCAACAAAATAGATTGGTATGTTATCTTCTGTCTCATAGTAGTACAAGCTTTTCATTCCTTGTAGCAAATATTCGAGAAAGACGGGGGTAGAGACACCGTATTTCAATTCTATGTTCTTGGAGACATAGTATTTACCGTCGTCTGTAAAACGGTATCCCAAGATTTCGAAAGGATGATAGGTTACTGGTTCGGTATCATTACCTTGTGATTGAAAGACGCAGCGTTTAGCATTCATCTTATCTGTACGGTAGTCGATTTCTCCATATATTGTGTCTTTCTGAACAGTGATGATAAATCCCGGACGATAGTTGTTTTGTGCGTAAAGTACAGGGATTAATAGTAGGCATGTCTTTAAACATATTAGTCGGAAAAGAATCATTTTCATATGTGTGATTGTTGGTTTAACTTTTTTGTGTGTCCGAAAGATACGAATTAATTTAATAATAACATCATCTTTTGTATTGCTTTTTATATGGAAAAGGATAATGTAAAGGGTGTCCAATGTTGAACACCCTTTATATGAATAATTAATGTAAAGCTAAATCTTATACATGTTAGAGAGACAGACTTAGCTAAGCACGCTTGCCGTCTTATTTGCTTAGTGTAAGAGCGTTGAATTTCTCCAACCATCCTGCACTTCCTGTTCCCGCAGCACCGGAGAATGCCCAGTAGGCAATGCCATTGACTACGTCTCCATCCCAGGAACCATTATCACCAAATACCAATGCAAATTTGCCATTGATGGATGACGGATAAGCAACATATTGTGTTGACATATCCCAACTGACATATCCACCTTCAGACAATGTTACTGTATAGATGTTATATCTCCCAGCATATGTTCCTAAATTAAGACCTCCCATTGTGAGTAAGGCCTCTCCATTATAGATTAACGGTAGGTCAAAGAAATTGGAAATACCTGACAAGTAGAAGATGGTAGGTTCCTCTTCATCCTGAACTACTTCTATTTCTCCAGCTAGAGTACTATCATCTCCATCAACAAAGGATACTCTCCATTTGCCTGCGATGTCTTTCAATTCATACTCTCCAAGATGATAGTAAATCGTTTTTTTACCTGCGGTAACTTTAACTGCCGCTCCTCGTGGGGTTTTATCAGCACTCGCAGCAACATTAAATGTTATAGTTCTGTTTTCTTCGTCAAGTGTGTATGATAACCAACTTTGGGCTTCGGCGGGTACTTCTATTGAATAAGATGCTGTGGTTGAGAAAGATACTGTAGCAGAACCACCTGCATAAGTAAAAGCATGCCCCAATTCTGATTTATTATACAGAATAACACAGCCACCCTGTGAAACAGGAACCAAAGTGGATGCTTCACCATCTGTTATGGTTACAGCTGCCGTACGTCCGGACATATCATTATTTTCAATGACAGAAACATTTATAATATCTCCATTCACGCTTACGGTACACCAATCTTTATTGGAGGTAGCAGTAATTTCACTTATTGCGTTAACTTTTATTGTACCGGTTCCTCCAGCAGATTCAAATGTGACATTTGAGCTAACAATCTGCAAAGAAGATGTTTCTTTATCGTCGTCGTTACTACATGAGAAGACGAATACGCATAATAATAATGCAAATATGCTTGTTATTTTCTTCATAATATGCTATTTGTTAATTAATCAACTTTTATCAATGTTACATCTTGGAACATTGTAGAGAATCCATACCAACCGTCTGTTTTTTGATATACCAGCAACATAAGGGTGCAAATAGGATTGTTTACATAAGTGAACTTAATTGTAAGCGGATCTGTATTTGCAATACGTCCTTGGAATACAGCTGAGTCATCTGCATAGAAATTGCCTCCGGGAATTCCTGGATATAATAATACGTTGTAACCTTGATATACGCCAACTGTCTGAGAAGGTACATCAATACAGTCTGTTGTCATATTATAGTTATAGACAAATTCAATAGGAGTACCACTCAAAGCAAAATTCATTGCAAATGATTTTCCTATCATTTTTTGTTTGAGCTCAAGTTGTATACGTTGCCCATTTGCTAATTGTAGTATATAGTTGCCTAAATAGTTGAGATATCCTTCCGGACAATAGAATTCTATTTTTGCATCTACACCTGTATCTGTACAAATATATGTAAGGTTTTCATTATCCCATTTGAAGTTGTTTATTTCTACTCCATTAACTACTAATGGTTCATACATTTTAATGCCTTCCTCTGTATATATGAACGGATATAGACTTACGGTTGTTTCACCGGTTTCGTCTACTTTGGTAACTGAGAAGGCATGCTCTTCCTGTCCCATTTTAGTTATTTCCTGACCATTCACAATTAACTTATAGGTTACATATGAAGCCTGTGAAACGACATTGGCAATATTGGTCAGTTTCTCTTGCCAATTTGTTTCAGCAGGCAGAGGTGTCATGATCAACGTTACTCCATGTTTTTTCCCAGTCAGTACGATCTTTTCTTTTGAAACGCTTCTGAAGACGAACTCATAATCTCCGGCATATCCTGGTGAATTATAACCACTCGGTTCACAGAATTCGTGAATTAATTCATTGTATGAATCAAAACTTAATTCTGTTCCCTGGTATGATTCAACTTTATACAAGGAAGTAGATTCTTCTCCAATTTCGTAATTATCTGTAGCGAAATCTGCAGCCATAATTACATTATTGCCATCAAATCGTGCCAAAACATTGAAGCCACCATATTCTCCGTCTTCTCCTGTATAATACTCGAGTAACCACCCATTGGCTGCGCCCTTTAAAATCTCCTGACATTCGTTGACGGAGGCTATAGCCCGTTGTGCAGAAGATTCATCAAAGATATCATCTTCATTAAACAGACACGATTGCATCATCAGGCAAACGCAAGTCAGTAAGCCATATATTTTAATCTTTCTCATATCCTACAATTATTAAAGCGTACTTAAATCTAATTCGGTAATTTCACTTTGCCGGCGCAAAACAATTTCGCGCAATTTGTCTAAATCAAGTCCCCAGGAATTGAGCATGTAATCAAATACAATCTCAAATTTCTTTTCTATGATCGGTCTTCCTGTTGTGCCGGCACTTGCTAGCATATCTTCCCAAGTACTAGCGTCATTGGTGACATAAATAGCAACCATCTCCGCAAAATCTTCCGTAGCACGGTCCATTGCATAAGGAGAGATAAATCCTTTTTGCAGAGCAACCGACTCAGATACCCTATACCAGCTTGAACCTACGTAGTCGGATTCCGATATACGATCGTATGATGTATCATAGGCTTTTTTCTGATTAAGAATATGTGTAAATTCATGATGCATTGTCTTGAAATAGTACTCATTTAATTGAGCTACACTGAGATTGTTTTTATCTATTTCATTTACACGAAACAGGGTTACTTTCATTCCTCCTTCGGCTTGTCCGAGGATCATACCTGACTCGGTATAAGCAACATTTCCAATGAATTGGAGTAGTTTAGGGACATACGTACGGGTCATGTCAATTCCCCATATTTCGTCATAAGCTTCCATCCATACAAATTTTACAATCTTAGCCAATGTAATTGCGTTGTCATACTTGGCTGGAACCAGATGATATTCTACATCCGTTTCATTGTCATCCAGACGATATTTCACCTGGATATTATAAGTGTAAACATAGTTGTCAAGTAGCCATTTGTCAAACTCGTTGGGCTCATAAACTTCAGTAGGATCAAATATACTGCGTTTGGTATCAATATCATCTTTATTACATGAGCCTAAAAAAACGGCTATAGTAACGATCAATGTATATATTATATATTTTTTCATAACTTATCGATTTTTATTTAGTTCTAGGGTTTGGTTTTAATCCGGCTGAAATAACATCGCTCGGTATCTGTATTGCTCGACGAGGATCATTGGGTTCCAGCTTATCTGTGACGGTAATAGTACCATTATCATTCATTAAACGACGATAGATAGTAATACCGTAGCGTTTAATATCCTGCCAGCGTAACCCTTCATGTAAAGTTGTTAAACGTCGTGCATGAAGTATGCAGTGGATTACATTTTCCTGTGTTTCATTTGTTATAGTAAAGTCGGGGTTCAATTTTTTCTTAACTGTAGATTCAGTAGGAGTGTAATATTCCATGCTTCCGTAGAAATCGTTTATAGATTCTGTGGTAAGCGGGGTAGTAGAACGTGTGTATGCTTCTCGCCATATATTTAAATCAGCAATTGCCTGTGGATACATTTCTTTCATCGCATAAGCTTCTGCACGACAGAGTAATGTTTCATCTGTAGTAAATGCTGCATTGATCATGTGTCCGTTGATTGTTCCGGCTACTGCGTCAACCACTTCTTTATATTGAGTTATTTTCATAACAACGATTTTGGTCGGCAGTGCACTTGAGTTACTCCAAACACCCATATAATAGTCACTTCCCCAAGGACCGACGGAATTGCATGTCTCATTGCCTACTTTCGGTCCATGGGCGTATCTTTCGCCTAGTCCATAAGGTGCATGAACATATCCCCAATAAGAACCTGCACTGACCAATAATAAGTTAGCGCCATTCGTTGCATCTACATAAGCATTTGGCTGAACACTGCCATTTATGTCTAGTGCACCCAAAGATTTCCAGTCGCGTACAGAGGTGGCTGGATTGCTTCCTAATACTTTTGTTGCGTAATCGATCACCTTAGTGTAATTGGATTTATCCGATTTTACATAGTACAAGTAAAAGCGTGCAGCAAAAGCTTGAGCTGCTTTCTTTGTAAAGTGATATTTGGGGACTGCATAAATATCAGTAACCAGATCTAGACCTTCCAATAGATCTTTCTCAATATTTTGGTATACCTCCTCTAGAGTTCCGCGTTGATAATCAGGGCTTACGATTGTCTCTATCGTTTTCATGTAGGGGATACCCAAGTCTGAACTTGCTTGGCTGCTATAAGCGTTACAAAATATATTGGCAAGTAAAAAATGAGCATAGGCGCGACATACTAGGGCTTCTCCCTTTTCAGCGCTAAGAGAAGCTGGATTTCCTGCGTCTTCAATCACTTTCAAAACCTCGTTGCAGGCAGAGATTGCCATATAGCAAGATTCCCAAAGTGCATGGGGAGAGTCCTGATCTTGTTCTGCAGAGTCTGCCCACTTATAGAGATCTTCTTGCAAACGGTTGAAAGAAGAAAAGCGATTCGGATAAGCATCAGTATTGTCTGATGACATTTCCCCCATCTCACAGATTGCTGTAGTAGGATAGGCGGAAAGTAATATTTTGCCAACATTGTTTTCATTCAGCTCGGTACGATTGTCGGGAAGCTCATCTAAGAAATTAGAACACGATGAGAGCCCTATTGCGAGCGCGGCCACACTGGCCATTATTATGTATTTCTTCATATTCGTTCTTATTTTAAATTATAACCCCAGTCTTAAAGTAATAGTAAATTGGCGGGGAACCGGTGAGGCAACACCACCTGCATTAAAGAATTCCGGGTCCTGACCATTTAGCTTATCATCCGCATAGATTAAGAAAAGGTTGGTGGCTTGGACTTTCAGCGAGAGGTCTGTTAACTTCAATGGGTTGATCCATGCTTTGGGGAAGTCATAAGCCAGTGAGATTTCTTTCAGACGGATAAAATCCCCCTTTGCAATGCGTTCTGTTGAATAATTGTAAGCATTGTAGGCATACTTCAAGTCTTCATTGCTGTCGTACATACGTTTGCTCAAAATAGCAGGAACATTAGTCTTTGCTTCGTCTCCGGGGAGTGTCCATCGATTTTTAAATTCACGAGTCATTGCCGTTAGATCCGAATAATATGCTTTGAATACGGGATTTAAACGGATAACATTTCCAAATGAATAAGTGATAAATAAATTCAAACGGAAACCTTTGTATGAGAACATATTACCCAAACTACCTGTAATGGTAGGATCAGTCGGACCTTCATACTTCAGGAAACCAGTATTTTGGCGTTCCTGGAAATTTATATCGGTACTAGTCGCTTCGCCCTTTTCATTTATAATGACTGGAATACCATCTTTGTCGAGACCTACAAATGGGATAGAGAATAGCCCACGAACCGGATAGCCTTGTTTAGCGAATCCATTACCGGAAATAAGCTCCATCACATTCGCATTTTGTTTCAAATCAGTGACTTCATTTTTTGCATTAGAGAATATAAAGTCGGTGTTCCAGTTGAAATCTTTTGTTTTAATATTCTTAGTTGATAAAGTGAATTCAATACCATGTGATTTCATTGAAGCGATATTTGCATACTTCAGGATCTGTCCACCTGCGCCTTGTGTATTAACGATACCAATCAAGTCGTAGTTGTTACGTTTGTACCAGTCTACAGCTAAATTAATGCGGTTATTCAAGAAGCCCATGTCGGCACCAATATTCAACTCGTGCTTCTTTTCATAAGTTAATTCGCTATTTTCTAGTTCCTTAATATACAATCCGGACTCCTGGATAGAAGTAAATGGTCGATAAGGACTATAGCTGGTTATAATAGCCTGTGAGTTCGTTACGTCTGCCGGACCGCGGTCGGCTGTTAACGAATAAGATGCTTTCAGTGTAAAGTGTGAAAGAACAGAAGTTAAATTGCTGAAGAATTTTTCTTCATGGGCATTCCATGCTCCTGATACGTTCCATGTAGGTAACCAACGTGCCGAGCGGCTCTTACCCATACGGTTGGTACCTTCGTAGCGGGCTGTTCCATTCACAGTATAACGACCTTTATAAGAGTAGGTAGCATTGGCGAAGAAGGCGGCACTACGGCTACGGGTCTGACTCAATGAGTAGTAATTATTGCCGTCTTCGATACCTTTTTTGAAGAATTCATATACATAGTAGGGTATTTCGCCCATTGAGTATTGCATACCCCACCCTTGATAGTAATTCTTTGATCGGTCTGTAGAGTTGATTTCTGTTCCTGCAAAGAAGTTAGTGATATGTATATCATTAAATACGTGGTTCCAACTAGCTGTAGCTCGGAAGTCGTAACCTAGCATCTTATAGTCTCTACGTTGATAAATACCACCTTCCGGTAAGATAGAGATCGGTAGTGCATATGGATTATCTGGGTTCTTATAAAGAAATGGATTGCGGTCCATAATTGTCTTGTCATCTAGACCTGCACGATAAGCCGATGCCTGGTTTGACTGGTCTTTAATGTTGTGCTCCTGTGAAGTTGATTGATACTTCACGGCTCCCAAAGCGCTTAGCTCTAATCCGGTAATTGGTTTCCATTTCAACTCGCCTTGGAACTTTAAATCTGCAATGTTCAGTTCCATGTAATTGTTGTCCAGTTCGTTCAGAATGTTGAAATCAGCATAGTTGCTGGTGTAATAAGTGTTTGGGTCTAATGTACGTGAAGTATTCAATGCATATGAATAGGGGTTGATGTCAAATTCACGTTTTACCTGACCGTTTACTAGGTCAATGTCTTGTCCTAAAGTTCCCGGTGCTTTTTGCTTACGATAAGAAGCACTTGATATCAAGTTTATGCTTAGGTTCTTTAAGATATTATGATTCATATTTAAGTTGGCTGTATAGCGATCAACTCCACTTTGCTTGTACCATCCCGGATCGTGCATAGCACTTAAAGAAGCATAGAACGATGACTTTTCTGTACCAGAGCTAAGACTTACAGAATGATTCTGACTTAGACTGGGAGAGAAAAGTGTGTCAAACCAATCGGTATTTCTCATTTCAGCTTCACGTAGATAGGCATTTTTAGCTTCGTCAGTATTTAATAACGCATATTGTCCGGTAGTAGGATCGTATGTGTTAATTAACTGATACATCTTTCCGTATACACCACTTTCTGCAGTTCGGGAGGTTTCAGCGAAATTTAACCAGCCTTTCTGTTGCATTTCTTTGTATACTCCCATCTGATCTTGCGAGTTCATGATGTTAAAGTCATTGTAGCTTGGTACTAAACGGGTAGTAAATTCACCGGTATAGCTTATTCTACTGACTCCAGCTTTACCTTTCTTTGTAGTAACAACGATTACACCTGCCATTGCACGTGCGCCATAGATTGAGGTTGCTGAGCCGTCTTTCAAAATCTGAAAGCTTTCAATATCATCTGCGTTCAGACCAGCAATAGCCGAACTAATTAGAGTTTCAGCATCGCCTGAAGATAGTTGATCAGCGCTGACTTCTACAGCGTCTTCCATAATAACTCCATCCACTACCCATAATGGTTTGGAGCTACCATAAATGGAGGTAGCACCGCGAACGCGGATTTTGGGAGCTGTACCAAATGTACCGGATACATTCTGGACTGACACACCCGCAGCACGGCCTTCAAGACCACGGCTGATATCTGCCATACCATTAAGTTTTACGCCTTCTGCATCAAGTTTTGTTGCAGCTCCCGTGAAAAGGCGCTTGTCCATTTTTTGCATACCGGTTACCACTACTTCCTCCAGAACTTCTGCATCTGGTTTCATCAGAATTCTTATTGTTCCTGTTTTGATAGGAATCTCCTGAGTTTTCATTCCAATGTAGCTAATTTTCAAAGTTCTAGCAGAACTTGGTACATCGTTTATGGTAAACTTACCATCGATATCGGTGACTGTTCCCATCGTTGTACCTTTCACTAATACGGATGCTCCCACAACAGGCTGATCATCTTCCTCAGAAATGACGACACCTGTCACCTTTTTAGGTGTTTGGGCAATCACTAGACCTATGCTTGCCAGCAAGCAGGCCAATAACAGCATTAATTTTCTTTTCATAAACACTCTTTATTATTATAAGAATTAGTAAGTCGCTTATTTTCGCTTAGTGCTATTTTGCAAATATAAGCACATATTTATAAATACAAAACAATTATTCAAAATAAATTTGAAAACTATTGTAAATACATTATGATAGTTATGAAGATAAATATATATCATCAAACTATCATAATGTCACATTTATGTCAGTCTGTGCAAATTTAGCCCTGTTCAAATAATCATTATGTCATCTAAACACTTCCTTTTTATCTTTAACTAAGCCTTGAATAATATAAAAATTATATTAGATATAAATAATTAGTATGAAAATAGGTTATAGGAGAATATGATACAATTATGTGTTACGTAAAAAAGAGAAAATAAAATAAGTTCTGCTAGAACTTTGAAGATTAGCTATATCGGATTGAAAACTCAGGAGGTCCCCATAAAAGCAGGAACGATAAGAATTCTGATGAAACCAGATGCAGAAGTTCTGGAGGAAGTAGTGGTAACCGGCATGCAAAAAATGGACAAACGCCTTTTTACTGGTGCAACTCAACAATTAACAGCTGATAATGTAAAATTGGATGGTCTCCCTGATATTAGCCGTGGACTTGAAGGGCGTGCTGCGGGTGTGTCAGTCCAGAACGTATCCGGTACGTTTGGTACTGCTCCTAAAATTCGTGTACGTGGTGCTACCTCCATTTATGGTAGCTCCAAACCATTATGGGTGGTGGATGGAGTTATTATGGAAGATGCTATTGATGTGGGACCTGATGATTTATCTTCTGGTGATGCTGAAACTCTGATTAGTTCGGCTATTGCTGGTTTAAATTCCGATGATATTGAGAGCTTTCAGATTTTGAAAGACGGTTCAGCAACCTCAATCTATGGTGCACGTGCAATGGCAGGTGTAATTGTTGTTACTACAAAGAAAGGTAAAGCTGGAGTCAGCAAAATTAATTATACGGGTGAGTTTACTACGCGTATGGTGCCCTCATACAAAGAGTTCAATATTATGAATTCTCAGGAGCAAATGGGAATATATAAAGAATTGGAGCAAAAAGGTTGGTTGAATAGTGCTGATTTATTTCGTGCAAAGAATTCAGGTGTGTACGGACGTATGTATAAACTGATCGACCAGTTTAATGAAACGAATGGTCAATTTGGGCTGATGAATACTTTAGAAGCACGTAATGCTTATTTGACCGAAGCCGAAATGCGTAATACCGACTGGTTTGATGTATTATTCTCAAATAATATTTCACAGAATCACTCTGTAAGTATTACTTCAGGTTCTGATAAATCATCTTTTTATGCGTCATTGAGTGCCATGCTTGATCCGGGATGGTATAAGCAGAGTGAAGTGAAACGTTATACAGCCAATTTGAATACGACTTATAATATCTTAAAGAACCTAAGCATAAACTTGATATCAAGTGCTTCTTACCGTAAACAGAATGCACCAGGTACCATGAACTCATCATTGGACGTTGCGGCAGGTCAGGTTACACGTGATTTTGATATCAACCCCTATTCATACGCACTGAATACTTCACGTACATTAGATCCTAATACAGATTATGTGGCTAATTATGCTCCATTTAATATTCTCCGTGAATTGGACAATAATTTTATTGAGTTGAATGTTGTTGATGTAAAGTTCCAGGGGGAGTTGAAATGGAAGGTGTTGCAGGGCCTAGAAGTCAGTGCGCTGGGTGCTGTGCGTTATCAATCATCATCACAAGAACATAATATAATGGATGATTCTAATCAAGCAATTGCTTATCGTACGGGGTTGGACGATGCTACTATTCGTGATGAAAACGACTGGTTGTATAAGAATCCAGATAACCCATATGCATTACCTATTTCGATTCTTCCTGAAGGAGGTATTTATCAGCGTCAAGATCGTAAGATGTTGGGACTGGATTTCCGTGGTACTGTATCATGGAATCATCTATTTGCAGAAAAGCATATAACTAATCTTTTTGCAGGAATGGAAGTAAATGATCTTCAACGCTCTAACTCTTCATTCCAAGGATGGGGTATGCAATATTCTATGGGTGAGATTCCATCATATGTTTATCAGTACTTTAAGAAAGGTATTGAGACTGGAGAAAAGTATTATTCTATGGGGCATACTAGATATCGGAGTGTAGCTACATTTGCAAATGCTACTTATTCGTATGACGGACGTTATACGCTGAATGGTACTTTCCGCTATGAAGGAACTAATAGAATGGGGCGTAGCCGTTCTGCTCGTTGGCTGCCAACGTGGAATCTTTCTGCAGCGTGGAATGTTCATGAAGAGAAATTCTTCCAATCACTTCAACCAACGCTTTCAAATTTGACATTTAAGGCATCTTACTCATTGACAGCTGATCGTGGTCCGGCTGATGTAACAAATTCACAAGCTATTATTAAGAGTTATTCACCTTATCGTCCTTTCACTGATATTCAAGAAACGGGTCTTCATATAGTGGATTTGGAAAATAGTGAATTAACGTATGAAAAGAAGCATGAATTGAATATAGGAGTGGATGTAGGTTTTATTAATAATCGCATTAATCTTTCAGCTGACTGGTACACGCGCAATAACTATGACCTGATTGGGTTGATTCCAACACAAGGAGTGGGAGGTACTATTTATAAATATGCCAATGTAGCTACAATGAAGTCACATGGTATTGAATTTACCCTTTCAACCAGCAATATTAAAACGAAAGACTTCTCATGGAATTCTGATTTTATTTTTTCTCATGCTAAGAATGAAGTTACTGATTTGCGAGGACGTACTCGTATGATGGAACTTGTTTCGGGAAATGGATTTGCACGTGAAGGATATCCTGTGCGCGGGCTTTTCTCCATTCCTTTTGCAGGTTTGGATGAAAAAGGTATTCCTATGTTCGATATCAATGGAAATATAACATCGACTGATATTAATTTCCAGGAACGTGAGAAGTTAGATTATTTGAAATATGAAGGTCCGACAGATCCTACAATAACTGGTAGTTTCGGTAACGTTTTTGCATATAAAGGGTTTAAACTCAATGTATTCATGACTTATTCATTTGGTAATGTTGTTCGTTTGAATCCATATTTTAATTATAAATATTCCGATTTGAGTGCTATGCCTCGTGAATTCAAGAATCGTTGGACGCTTTCTGGGGATGAGGCAAAGACTAATATTCCTGCAATCTTGAGTAATCCGCAATATGAAGCAAACCGAACATTGTATAAAGCTTACAATGCTTACAATTATTCTACAGAGCGAATTGCAAAAGGTGATTTTATCCGTATGAAAGAAATCTCACTTTCTTATGAGTTTCCTAAGAGCTGGATTTCTGCTGCGAAGATTTCCAATCTTTCTTTGAAGTTACAGGCAACTAATTTATTCCTTATTTATGCAGATAAGAAATTGAATGGTCAAGATCCTGAATTCTTTAATACTGGTGGTGTAGCTTCACCGGTGCCACGTCAGTTTACATTAACTCTGCGTTTAGGATTGTAAGAGAATGATTTTAATAATAAAAAAAAAGATTAAAGATGAGACGAAATCAATTATATATTCCATTGTTCATCGCAACGCTTGCTATTGTCGGTAGCTCTTGTAATGATTTTCTTGACGAATTACCAGATAACCGGACGGAGCTGAATTCTGAGCAAAAAATAGCTAAAATGCTTGTTTCTGCTTATCCGGAAGGATCTGCGAATGAACTGTTTGAACTTTATAGTGATAATACCGACGATAACAGTGCCAGATATTCTTATTATAAGTTATCTGAGGAAGAGTGCTATAACTGGAAAGATACCCAGGAAGAATATCAGGATACGCCTACAAATCTTTGGGAAACCCATTATATAGCTATTGCTTCTGCTAACATGGCTTTGGAAGAGATTGAGAAACGGGGAAATCCGGAATCGTTGATGCCGCAGCGAGGAGAGGCTCTTGTTTGTCGGGCGTACAATCATTTTGTATTAGCAAATATTTTTTGTAATGCTTATAATACTCATGCATCACAGGAATTAGGTATTCCTTATATGACTAAAGTTGAAACAACTGTGCAACCACAATACGGGCGGGGTACTTTGCAGGAGACTTATGAGAAGATTGAGAAGGACTTATTAGATGGTATGGCTCTTATTTCCGATGATAGTTATTCTGTGCCGAAATATCATTTCACAAGGAAAGCTGCATATGCTTTTGCTGCACGTTTCTATCTTTATTATATGAAGCCTGACTTTTCTAATTGTGATGAGGTGATAAAATATGCAGATCGTGTGTTGGGAAGTGATCCTGCTGCCGAATTACGGGATTGGGAAGCGTTGGGAAAACTCTCTGCTAATGATAATGTACAGCCCGACGCATATATTGCTTCTACAAGTAAGGCTAACTTGTTGATAGGTAGTACCGTATCTAACTGGGGTATTATTCTGAGTAATTACATGACAGGAAAACGTTATCTACATAATAAGTTAATTGCTTCTTACGAAACATCACGTTCTTCCGGATTATGGGGTATCCCTGACCGCATGTATATGCAGCCTTTTACAACATCGGGCTATGAATGCAGTATGTTGAGAAAGGGCGGTTATTATGCTGGTGACTACCTGTATTATATGCCTGTGATTTTCTCTACAGACGAGACTTTGCTTTGCAGGGCTGAGGCTTATACGCTGAAAAAGAACTATCCAATGGCTGCTGCAGATCTTACTACATGGGAGAAAGCATATACTTCTAATAAGCAAACTTTAACTCCGGGGATGATAAATGAGTATTATGATAAGATGGATTATTACAATCCGACACAAAATCCGACTCCCAAGAAAAAGCTTCAGCCTGATTTTACTATTGAATCAGGTATACAGGAGAACTTTATTCACTGCATTCTGCATATGAGACGTATTGCTACTTTGCACGAAGGTCTGCGCTGGCCGGATATTAAACGTTATGGAATTGTTATCTATCGCCGTTCTATTGCTAATAACAATATAGTCGTAACAGATGAAATGCCGGTAAATGACGCAAGACGTGCTATGCAAATTCCTAAGAGTGTAGTTCTGGCAGGAATGCAACCCAATCCACGTACTGAAAATTAAAAGGAGGAAATAATATGAAGAAATATTATATTTATATACTAACGGCTGTTTTGCCCATTCTTTGGGGAGCCTGTAATAATGGCGATGATATTGACACCAAGCATAGTATTTTTTCAACAGAGCCAATGGAACATAATGGTTTTGATGAATGGTTGCTTGCTAATTATACATATCCGTATAACGTTGATTTCAAGTATCGTATGCAAGATATTGAAAGTGATCACAAATATAATCTGGTACCGGCGGATTACGATAAATCGGTTGCTTTGGCCAAGATTATCAAGCATGTATGGATGGAGGCATATACTGAACTTGCCGGACCGGCTTTTCTTCGGTCTTATGTGCCAAAAACTTTTCACTTGATAGGTTCTCCGGCTTATGATAGCAGTGGTACGAAGGTGTTGGGTACTGCCGAGGGAGGAAAGAAGATAACATTGTACGAAGTGAACAGTCTGGACTTTGAGAATGTCGATATCGAAGTTTTGAATGAGTATTACTTTAAGACGATGCACCATGAATTTGCACATATCCTGCATCAGAAGCGTAATTATGACCCATCGTTTGATCGCATTACCGAAGGAAAATATGTTGGTTCCGACTGGTATTTCTATGTTGCTGAAAATGGAAATTCATATTTGCGAGAGGATGCGGATGCATGGCCGGAAGGATTTGTGACGGCATATGCGATGAGTGAGGCAAGAGAAGATTTTGTAGAGAATATCGCCATGTATGTTACTCACGATCAGGCTTACTGGGATAATATGCTGAAGGTTGCCGGAACTGCCGGAGCGGCTATTATTAATCAGAAGTTTACTATTGTATACAATTATATGCTTGAAACTTGGGGTATTAATTTAGATGATTTGCGTGAGATTGTGTTAAGGCGTCAGCAAGAAATTCCGGAGCTGGATTTAAGTACTATTGAATAAAACAGGAAGATTATGAAAAAGAATATAATGATTTATTTGTTGATGGCTCTTGTATGCTTTGGTTTGCAATCCTGTCTTTTCCAGGAAGAGGATTATTTTGATGATTCTTCAGCGAACCGTGCAACAGAGGAAGTGAAGCAATATAGTGAGCTATTAGAATCGGCATCTAATGGTTGGAGAATGGAATATTACATAGGTCAGGACTATGCTTTGGGAGGCATAACTCTTCTGTGCAAGTTTGATGGTCAGCGAGTTACAATGGCATCTCAAGGATACGAAGGCGATGAGACTATTTCCTCTCTTTATAAGGTTGTATCGGAGGAAGCTACTATGCTTACATTCGACACTTATAATGCTTTTATTCATGCATATGCCAAGCCACAAGGCGGAGGTTCCAACCCCAATGCCAACCTGCAAGGAGATTACGAGTTTATTATAAAGGAAGCTTCAGCCGAGAAAATTGTAATGCAGGGCAAAAAGTATGGAAATACGATAGTAATGTATGCGCTTCCGGATGATTTGAACTGGGAGGCATATATAAACTCTGTGAATGATGTAGAAGAGAATGCTTTCTTTATACAATATCAGTTGTTGGTTGATGGAAATTTAGTTGGTATGACGCAGCGAAGTAATTATACTTTTGTTATAGCCTATAATGATGGTGGTAACATTGTACAAGAGCAATCTCCTTTCCTTTTTACAACCGATGGCTTTCGTTTCCGGGAACCAGTTTCACTGGCAGGAGTAACTGTGCAAAATTTTGTGTGGGACCCTTCCTCCGAGCTTTTTACTTGTACTGACGAGGGGGCAACTAACGTTAAAATGAAAGGAATTTATCCGGAGGGATATATTAAATATAATGATTATCTAGGTAATTATACTCTTACCTGCAAGATGTATAAAGATAATAATTTGACAGACGAAGAATTACCAATATCTATTATGGAGGATGTAGAAAATAAGAGTTATATTCTCAGGGGACTAATTGGTGATATAGTGCTCGATTATGATAGAGGTGAAGGAATTATGTCCTTTAAGACTCAAAAGGTAGGTTATATATCAGGATATTATTTGGGATGTACTACATATTGTTATGCCATGGGATTTTATCCTACATATATTAGTTATCAGGCAGGTCTGATGTTTGGTTTTGTGGCAAATGTACAACAGTCTCCGTTTGGATTTACATTTGAGGATGATGGGGTATTCGAAGCAGTAGGTGGTGCAAAAGCTGATTATATGGCCTTCGACCGCTATTCGGCACCTGATTATAGTCAAAGTTCATATGTTCAAGGGGTGGAACGTATGTATGGAGAGATGGTCTTTATGAAAGTTGAGGAATAAATAAAAAACTAGATTATGAAAAATATACTGAATTTATACTTAATAATATTCTGCTTATTTTTTGTTGCAGGATGTTCTTCAGATGACGATGCTGCCACTGTAAAATTGACAATTATAAAATCAGATTTGGATATGAAAGCTAGTGGTGGCACTGGAACTGTCGAATTTGCAGCAACTGGAACTGTCACGGCTACGGTGAATGCCGATTGGTGTCAGGTAATCGAAGTTGCAGATCATAAAGTTTCCATTTCTGTAGATGCTAATACAGGTTATCCGGGGCGTAGCGCACAAATCGTTTTAACTGATGGTGTGAGTACGCAGCAAGCAACCATACTGCAGGAAGGAGCTATTTGGAAATATAATAGAGATGCTACCTATTTCACATTGACAGATGCTGCAGAGGAGGTCCCTGTTGAAATGTCGAGTAATTTGCCTATTCAGGTATCTATTCCAGCAGATGCTTCTCAATGGTTATCCTATGAAATGACGAGTGATGGATTTAAGTTTATTGCAAAAGAGAATCTCACTGGTAAAATTCGTTCGGCCATTGTAAAAGTGACTACTGGCATTCGTGAAATTGAATATGCTTTATTGCAGTACGATATTGATGACTTATTGGGACAATGGACAGGTGTTGTGAAAGTCGTTGCTACAGCATTTGGTATTAATCAAGTTCTTTCATTAGAGGAAAATACTCAAATTGTTAAAAATCCGGGTGGTAATGGCTATATATTCCAGCTACCAATGACAAGACTGTTGGGAGCAACGATTGTTTTAGCGGTCACCTATCAAGATGGAGCTTTAGTTATAACCACTCCACAGCAGCAAAATTATGCTTTGTCTGATGGGCAAGGAGGAGTGATGTACGGCTCAATAATAACTAAAACTGATGATGGTTTGTATTTACAGGGAAAAATTATTCTTTCTCCTGTATTAATGAATGATGGGCAGGTTGCGTTAGCTTATATTACAGATGCATATATGTCAATGGGATTATTTAAGGGAAGAGTTCCGTCTACTGCAAATTATGCAGGACTTTCTATTGATTTTCCTGCTATTTTGATGCAATATGCTGAATAATATTTTGCATGAAATACTATTTTTATATAGTGGTTTAACTGTTTGTTATGAGAAGAACTTGCATTAATTGATCCTAAGAGCTATTATCGTAAGGTAGTAGCTCTTAATATTTAAATATTTATTTAATAATCTTTATATTACGCATCAATCCACTATACTTAGCCCTTTTCACTGCGCTACCTTTGAAAATGGTTTTATATTGCTCTTCACTCAGCGAATGCCAATCATCCTTCTTCATACTTAGCAAAGAAGGAGACGGTTGAAATTCGGCTGTCCGGCAAGGAGTGGCAAAGCGATTCCAAGGGCAAGCTTTCAGACATTCGTCACAGCCATATATTTTATTACCCATTTTTTTTCCTGTATTGAGCGAAAGTTCCCCACGATACTCAATGGTAAGATAAGAAAGACATCTCTCGGAATTGAGCCTGAAAGGGGCTTCCAGCGCTTTTGTCGGGCAGGCATCCAGGCAACGTGTACACGAACCGCATTGATTTCGTTGTGGAGAGTCATAATTGTCAGCTTCCCTATCAAGAATAATTTCCCCTAAGAAGAAGCAGGAGCCGGCGTGAGGAATGATGAGATGTGTATTCTTTCCTATCCATCCCAAGCCGGTACGCCATGCCCAATAACGTTCGAGTATGGGAGCGGTATCACAGAATATGCGGCCTTGAAGCGGAGAAGCGGAGGTTTGGGATACTGGGGCTTGGGGTGCTGAGGCGTAGTTTTCAGTATATGTGCCGATATTGTTTGTCGAGGCGATAGTACTGTCTGTTTCTTCGGAGAATGAAACTTCTTTTTCTATAAACTCAAAAAGTTCCTTCAATTTCCCCTTCATCACATCGTGATAATCTTTCCCGTAGGCATACCATGCAATCTGATACTCACCTTCGGGAAGTTTTTTTGCCGGATAATAGTTTAGCGCAACGCTGATCACCGTACGTGCCCCTTCCACCAACAAGCGCGGATCGAGCCGTTTATCCTCATAATTCTGCATATACGCCATCTCTGCCTGGCAACCGTCCGCCAGCCATTGACGGAAGGCGGTAGCCACAGTTTCATCCACAGCTTCGGCAGGCGCCAGTCCGCAGGCGGAAAAGCCGAGGCGTAGTGCTTCGGCTTTAATTCGGTCTGAGGAGAGGAGCTTTTTCATAATGGATATGGATGAAAACCTTATCGGTAATTAGAAAACTTGCTGTCGGCAGGTAAAATGTTTCTTTGCCGGCAGCTAGAATACCTTGAACACATAGCCTTCCGCTTTCAGAAACTCGATGGCACGGGGGAGAGCATATTGCAGATTCCCGTTGTTCCACGATTTCAGAGAGTCGTGGAAGGTGATGATGGAACCGTTGCGTACGTAGCGTTTTACGTTGTTCAGTACCTGTTCCGGGCGCATTCGCTTACTGTAATCGCGGGTTACGAGATCCCACATGATGATACGGTAATGGTGGCGAAGGGTGTAATATTGCCGGAATCCCATGTGCCCATGTGGCGGGCGGAACAAGTCCGAGTGGATAATTTCGTCTACCCGTCTGGTGTTGGCCAGATAATCCGGATTGGAATATTCAAAGCCGCGGATGTGGTTGAAAGTATGGTTGCCGATGCGGTGTCCGTGTTCTACCACCATCCGGTATTCGTCCGGGTGTTTGCGGATATTGTCGCCTACCATGAAGAAGGTAGCTTTAATATCGTGTTTCTTCAGTAGCTCCAGTACCCAAGGGGTAACTTCCGGGATAGGGCCGTCGTCAAAAGTCAGGTAGACTGCCCGTTCGTTTGGGTCCATCCGGAAGATGGCTTGTGGATACAGCGCTCGGAAGAACCAAGGTGGTTGTTCTATAAACATAAGAGTCTTTATTAATAAGTAACAGGTAATAAGTAATAAGTAATAACCGTGCGGCTTATGGCGCAGCTTATTACTTATTACTTAATACTTATTACTTAGTTTTTATTTCCCTTTCATTCTCGCAACGTACTCATTGTATAGCTGGTCGAGTTGTTCCGAGTAATGTTTAGCCAATTCTTCTGATTTGTATTTCTCCATCAGGCGTACTTCTGCGTCAAGCAGTCCTGCGTTGTACATGAAGTTTTCGCTGGCGATGGAAAGTTGGTAATCAGTCAGGCTGAGATACCAGATCATGTATTCGAGAGACTTGTTGGCAAGTTCGTCGATGATCTTGTTCGCTTTTTCGTTTTGTCCCAGCTGGTAGTAGGCTTCCGCCATTTGGAAGGCGCCGTTTGCCCAGTCATACGGTACGTTGTATGACGGGATCATCTTCTCGGCGTAGTCGAGTGCGGCGAGTGCCTTGTCTTTTTTGCCTTCTTTGATGAGCTGTCCTACGAGCTGTGTGAAGATGCGCCGGTGTGTGTAGCACATACGCATTACGTTTTCGTCGATGTAGATGCCCGGTTTCTCGATGCCGCCGAACTTGAACTTGTTCATCAGGTTGTCGTACATCTTTTCGCTGTCGATCTTGCTGTTCAGCTTGTCCGTATCGAACGGAGTGAAGCGGTATGCCAGACCTTCCTGCGTGAAGTGGTTGTCCATGCCGAGGTGGTTTTCACTGCCTACGGTGATAGCCATGTAGATGGGACGTTCCCAGTTGGCGTTGGCAAGCATTTCGAGCATCATCAGTTCGCTCTTGTAGAGGGCGCGTTTCGGGTTGCCGTTGGCGTCTCTCAGCAAGATGGTCATGTATTCGGGGATGGAGTCGCCCAGCGCTTCCGGTATTTTCATGCCGGAACGGCGGACAGCTTCCTTGTCGATCTTCATTACGATGCTGTCGGTAGGGATGACGCGCAGCCCTTCCTTATCCGAACGAACCCAGTATTTGAGGATATTCTTCAGTTCATACGGGTTTTCTCCGAACTGTTCTTTCAGTTCGTTCATCGCTTCCGGATTTCCGTTTTCGAGCGCGCTGTCTGCCTGTGCATACATCTGGTCGATATTCTTCTTTACTTCCGGACGGATGGGGATGTATTCGTTCTGGCCTTCGACGTATTCCACACGGTCCCAAGTGATCGGGAGTGACGGAGAGTCGTAGGCGGGACGTTTCATCTGGTCGATGTACCAGTCGGTTTGCAGGTAACTGAGGTTACAGGTACGTGCATCTGTACGGAAACCTTCTGTCTCCTGATTGTACCACAACGGGAAAGTATCGTTGTCACCATTGGTGAAGATGATCGGATTTCCTTCTTCCTGCAAGGTCATCAGATAGTTCTGACCGAAGTCACGGGCAACAAAGCGTCCGCTACGGTCGTGGTCGTCCCATGTCTGTCCGGCCATTTGGATGGGGACAAGCAGACAGAGTACTGATGCGAGAGCGGCAGCCGGAACTTCTTTCATCTTGCAGTAATCGCGTAACATACGGATGATACCTGCGACTCCCATACCTACCCAGATGGCGAAGGCGTAGAACGAACCGGCATACGCATAGTCACGTTCACGCGGCTGCGCAGGTGTCTGGTTGAGGTAGAGCACGATGGCGATACCTGTCATAAAGAACAGGAAGAACACCACCCAGAATTGCTGGATACCCCGCTGGCTGTGGTATGCTTGCCAGAAGAGTCCGATCAGGCCGAGCAGCAGCGGCAGGCAGTAGAATACGTTGTGTCCTTTGTTGTTTTTGAGGTCCTGCGGAAGCAATTCCTGGTTGCCCACCAGCAGATTGTCGATAAACGGGATTCCGGTGATCCAGTTACCGTGTTCTATTTCTCCGCTGCTCTGAATGTCGTTCTGCCGTCCGGCAAAGTTCCACATAAAGTAGCGCCAGTACATGAAGTTGAGCTGGTAGGAGAAGAAGAACTTGATGTTTTCCCATTGGTTCGGTACGTTCACCATCACCATTTCGCCGCATTGGTCGTATGGGACGTCATGTCCCTTGATGTCTACCCACTGCTTGTAGAGTGAGGAGTGCGCGGAGCTGTACATACGGGGGAAAAGCATATTTTGCGCGTATTCGTATTCGATACGTCCCGGCAGTTCGATGTATGAGTCTTTTTCGTCCGGTGAGGTTTTTTCTTTGCGGACGTATTTACTTCCCGTCTGTGACTGGCGGGGGACGCAGTATCCGTCTTTCACGTCGAGTGCCACTTTCGAGGAGAAAGCAGGACCGTAGAAGAGAGGACGGGTTCCGTATTGTTCACGGCCGAGGTATTCGCCCAGCGTGAAGATATCTTCCGGAGAGTTCTGGTCCATCGGTGTGTTGGCGGTAGAACGGATCACGATCAGTGCATAAGAGGAATAACCGATCACGATCATCATGGTGCACAGCAATGCCGTATTCATGGTACGGGCGGAGATGCGCCATTTCTCTTTGATCTTTTCCTGTACTTGCGGAGCAAGGTAGATGCCAAGAATTGCGATCACTACGACACCGATAAGGATGCTGCTTACGCCGTGTCCGTAGAATGGAATACCCAGCAGGGCGATGGTCAGAATGAATGAGATGGCCATGCGGAGTCTGCTCTTTTCGGTGTAGCTTTCGTACACACCCCAGATAAGGGCGGCGGCGAGCAGAATGATATAGACAACGACGCCGGAGTTGAACGACATGCCGAGTCCGTTGACAAACAGCAGTTCGAACCAGCCGCCGACTTTAACGATACCGGGCACGATGCCATAAAGCACGGCTGCTACGAGTACGCCCGATCCGAGCAGGGCGAGCAATGAGCCTTTGGCAGTGGCGTTCGGAGTTTTCTTGTAGTAGTACACCAATACGATTGCCGGCAGACAGAGGAGGTTCAGCAAGTGAACACCGATACTCAGTCCGGTCAGATAAGCGATCAGGATTAGCCAGCGGTCGCTGTGAGGCTGGTTGGCCACATCTTCCCATTTCAGAATCAGCCAGAATACAACGGCTGTAAAGAGGGAGGAGAAAGCATATACTTCGCCTTCTACGGCAGAGAACCAGAAGGTGTCGCTGAAGGTGTAGACCAGTGCGCCGACCAGTCCGCTACCCATGACAGTGATAAGTTGTCCTTTCGTGATGTTGTTCTCGTCGGTGATTACCAGTTTGCGTACCAGATGGGTGATGCTCCAGAAAAGGAACAGGATACAGGCACCGCTCATCAGTGCGCTCATGTAGTTTACCATCTTCGCTACGGTGGTTACATCGGAGGCGAATTGAGAGAACAGGTTCGCTACCAGCATGAAGAAAGGTGCGCCGGGCGGGTGTCCTACTTCCAGTTTATAACCGGTAGTTATAAACTCGGGACAGTCCCAAAAACTTGCGGTCGGTTCTATTGTCAGGCAGTAGACCGTTGCCGCAATGATGAATGTAATCCAACCCACGAGGTTGTTTATAGTTCTGTACTGTTTCATTAGCACTATCTAGATTTTTCGTTAAAAAACAGATTACGTGGGCGCAAAGATAGTGATTTGTAAGGATAATGAGGCAGAAAGTAAGAAATATTAAGTAACAGAAAGGTGATTTACTTTATCTTATGCCCTTTTAGTGAAACGGGGGAATCACTAAACAGTATAAACAACAGTAGGTATAAAGATACTAATTTTGTATCTTTTATATTAAGCATTGAATCATTTATTGGTCAATAATACTTGCGTTGTCAGACATTAATAGCTGACTTCTCAACTGTTAATACCTGACATGTCAACTATTAACATCTGACATCTCAATCATTAACAGTTGAGAAGTCAGTTGTTGCTGCTTGATGTGACCGTTGTAAATGACTGATATGCAGTGCGGCCGTTCTTTGATGTAGCACCGGCAAATGAATGTTTAGTGATGATGATGATGTTCACCGAGAACGCGGTGTGGCAACGTGCCGTGTCCCAGCAGTTCGATAGGGCAGTTGAAATTTCTTTCCAGCCATTCTGTGGAAACGCCCGTGTCAGGGTGGTAATCCAGTGTCTCGTTGACGCAGGCGATGGATTTCACTTGTTGCAGTACAGTGCCAATGTCGTGACTGACAAGGATGATGGCGCATTCTTTGTTAATCTCCGCCAGCAGTTCGTAGAGTCGGGCTTCAAAACGTTTGTCGATATACGTGCTGGGTTCGTCAAGAATCAGTACCGAAGGGTCGGAGATGATGGCACGTCCCAGCAGTGCGCGTTGTAGTTGCCCGCCGCTAAGCTGCCCGATGGAACGGTGTTCGAGTCCTTCGAGTCCCATACGGGCGATGATATGCTTGCCTTTTTCTCTTTGCTCGGGAGTGAAGCGGGAGGTGAGGGATTTCTGGATACTTAGTCCGGAAAGTATCACTTCCTCTACCGAAATCGGGAATTTCCGGTCGATGGTGCTATACTGCGGCAGATAGCCGAGGGAAAGTGGAAGGTTGGAAGTGGAAAGTTGAGAGTGGGAGGATGCTTCTGTAGGGGCATGGAAGTTGATTTCTCCGGCTGTCGGTTTCAGCAGACCGAGGATACACTTGATGAGTGTTGTCTTACCGCCTCCGTTCGGACCGATGATGCCCAGAAAGTCCCGTTCGTAAACGTTCAGGTTGACGTCGTGGAGTACGGTACGGCCGTCGTATCCGGCAGCAAGGTTCTTTATTTCGATAATCGGTTTCATATTTGGAGAATTACTTCGTTTATGTATCATTCGGTCATTAACGCTATGGAAGCCCGTTTTTATTCGGGGTCCATAGGGGTGAGAGCTTTGGCTACGTTCAGCATTTCCGTTTCCCAGTCGTAGCTTAACGGGTTGATGGGGACTACCTTTGTGCCGGTTTGCTGTGCGATGGTCTCTGCGTTGCGCTTGTCGAACTCCGGCTGGACGAAGATGACGTTTACTTTCTCCGATTTGCACAGGTCTATCAGTTCTTTCAGATGGGCGGGCGAAGGTTCCTTGCCGCCTTCTTCGATTGAAATTTGATTCAGTCCGTAGTCACGGGCGAAGTAGGAGAGAGCCGGATGGTAGATCATAAAGGCTTTGGCCGATTCTGGAGCGGAAAGTTGCTGGCGGATGAGGCTGTCGGTGTGCTGGATACGTTGGCAGAGGGAGTCGTAACGTGCCAGATAATATGCTTCGTTGGGTTTGTCGAGCATACAAAGTGCCTTGAAGGTGTTTCCGGCAAGGATGAGGGCGTTGGCGGTAGAGTTCCAGATATGCGGTTCTACGGCGTGGTTGTGCCCGTCGTGGTCATGATGTCCTGCTGCGTGGTTGTGCTCACCGTTGTTCAGAATCAGGTCTATGCCTTTCGAAGTGTCGAATACTTGGATATGAGGGGTGTTATTCATCAGTCGGTCCATCCAGGTCTGCTCGAAGCCGATGTAGCCGATGCGGAGATAGGCTTTGCTGTCTCCCAGAGAGACTAGTTGCTGAGGAATAGGGTCGTATGTCTCCGGACTGGAACCTTTCGGGACCATGCTGACTACCGTGAATTTATCACCGGCAATCGCTTCCGTGAAGTAGCGCTGCGGTTCGATAGTGACGGTAATGACCGGTTTCGCTTCTTCGCTGCCGCTTGCTTTGGACGTGCGACCCGTGCAGGCTGCCAACAGGAGGCAGGAGCCGAGAAGAAGGAGTGTTTTCAAATCTTTTAGTTGTTGTTTCATGACTATTGTATTAATATCGGGGGTTGATTCTGTTTCAGTTTTCGGGCACGTAGTATTTCCCGCTTTCCTCCCGGAGGACCGGGAAGGCGCTCTACGATAAAGCCTGCGGCCTGCAGCATACGTCGGATGACTCCTTTAGCACAATAAGTGGTGAGGATGCCTCCTTCATTTAATAAAACATATAAACGGTTAAATAGTTCCTGCGACCACATTTCCGGCTGCTTTTCCGGAGCGAAGGCGTCGAAATAGATAACGTCGAATGATAATGGAGAATGGATAATGGATAATGGAGAATGGCTGCGCTGGGTAATCCATTCATTGACGTCGGCTTGTACTTTGCAGAGAGTGAAGTGTGGGGTAAAGGATATTTCTTCTTCCCACGGTGATGTATGGATTGCTCTGAACAGGTCGATAGCTGCTGGTTGTTCTATATATCCCAGTTGCTCCACCATCTGCCATTCCAACGGGTAGGGTTCAAGTCCTGTATAATGTACGTTACGTCCGCTTCTTTCTGCTTCTTCAAGTGTAAGCCAAGCATTCAGCCCCGTTCCGAAACCGATCTCCAGAATATGCGGAGAGGGGGCAGCGGAGGCTTTCAGTCCCATATTGATGAAAATATGCTGGGACTCCGTACGTGCTCCTTTGGTCGAATGATAATGTTCATTCAATTCCGGAACAAATAGGGTGGCGCTCCCGTCATCAGTCTTTTCAATCACTCTTTTCATCTCAAAAAACTTATTACCTATTACCTGTTACTTATTACCTATTATTTCATCCTGCAACGACGTTCCATGCGCTTTCCAGTACATACAGAAGCAGAATGTAACGTATCAGTTTGCCGACAAACATGGAGGTGGTGGTAAGCCATATATTACTTCGCATAAATCCCAGTGCGATGGAGATCACCTCTCCGATGGCCGGCAGGAAAGCGAAGAATGCCATCAATGCTCCTTTCCCTTGCAGGAATTTCACCATCTTGTCTACTTTCTCCTTCTTTACTTTGAAGTATTTCTCAATCCAGCTTATTTTGCCCAGACGCCCCATATAGTAGCAGGTCATTCCGCCTGCCGTATTGCCGAGGGTGGCAGCCAATATACAGGCAGTGGGTGGCAGTCCGAGTTTTACCAGTGCTACCAACACCAGTTCGGAACTGAATGGTACAATACTCCCTGCGAGTAAGGCCGAGATAAACAATCCCGGAAGTCCCCATTCGATGAGGAGTTGTATCGTTGAATCTATAAAAGCGTCCATACGTTAAAACCAAATAAAAGGATGAGGCAGACCGTGGCAACAATGAAGAATATATTCGATGTTTTGTTGTTGGTCAGCACAAAAAGGTGTCCGATCAGTATGCTGTTGCTTATCATGAGCAACGGCAAGAGATTGCTGCATTGTGACGGCTGTAGCACAATCAGTACGAAGAGAAAGAGTGTCACGTCTATGAGAAACTGTAAATAGGCGCGCGTGCGTATCTTATCTTCGAATCCGGCAACGACGCAATGAGCGGCGCTGACGATGAACAATACAAGCAGATAACCGAGAGTCGCCAGTTCCCACGGCTGGAGTATCTGTAGGTTGAATATGTCCCCAAAAGTGGCCAGCTCTTTGAAAGGATGATAGAACAGCTCCATCTGATCATAGAAAAAAGCGTGTCCGAACAGCATCCAGTAGGGCATTGTCCATCCTATCAGTGCGCCGCAGAAACTGCGGAACGTAAGTGACTGAAAGCGGTGCGCCTCAAACAGCCAGAGCACCGAGAAGAAGGTGAGCTGGGGAAAGAGAATGCTCCCTGCACCGATAAACAGGAACGAGTAGAACAGATATCCTGACGCCTGCGCCTGCTGGTAACTCTTGAACAGGAAATAGATGGAGAATAAAAAGGTTATGGCGGCAACGTTTCCGGCATATAGCAGGTGCATCTCCGGACAGACGGTGACCAGCAGAAAATAGATAGCTGTCTGCACGGAAGCCCGCATACGGATAATACTGAACCGGTTGTTCAGCTCGATCAGGAAATAGCCGATAGCCGCGTAAATCAAGAAACTGACAAGATGCTCCGCCCATGCGGGGAGCAGCAACGTGCGGGCAGACTGCCAAAGCACGGAACCGCCTTCTTCGCCCGCTGTCATGGTGAGTTCGGGCAATAGGACAGAGGTCAGCACCCAACAAAGGGTGCAGATGAAAATCGCAGCAGGGAGTGTCCACCGCCCTGCTGTGACCAGACCTTGTAGTCTCTTGTTTCTCATTATAAGTCGAATCCGATATCGCGACGGAAATATTTCTTGTCGAAGTCGATCATATCTGCCACTTTATAGCTCTGTGCCAGCGCTTCTTCCTTCGTTGCGCCATAAGAGCAGACAGCGATCACACGTCCCCCGTTCGTTACGATTTGTCCGTCCTTCATGGCTGTTCCGGCATGGAAAATGATGCTTTCGGTAGCGGCGGCCTGTTCCAGGCCGCTGATAGGGAAGCCTTTTTCGTATGCTTCAGGATAACCGCCGCTCACAAGGATCACACAACCTGCCGAGCGCGGGTCCATGACCAGTGTCTTTTCATCGAGATTGCCTGCGGCTGTGCCTTCCAGCAATTCCACGAGGTCGCTTTGGATGCGGAGCATCACGCTTTCCGTTTCCGGGTCGCCCATGCGGACGTTATATTCAATCACCATCGGTTCGCCTTTTACCCGGATCAGTCCGAGGAAGATGAAGCCTTTGTAGACGATGTTTTCTTCTTTCAGTCCGTTGATGGTAGGTTCGATGATGCGGGTACGTACTTTTTCCATGTATTCTTCATCGGCAAACGGAACCGGAGTCACGCTGCCCATACCGCCTGTGTTGAGTCCTTTGTCGCCTTCACCGATACGCTTGTAGTCTTTCGCTACGGGGAGGACTTTGTAGTGTTCGCCGTCGGTAAGCACGAATACGGAACATTCGATACCGCTCAGGAACTCTTCAATAACGACTGTTGCCGATGCGGAGCCGAACATACCGCCAAGCATTTCCTTGAGTTCTTTCTTTGCCTCGTCCAGTGTGGGGAGGATCAGAACGCCTTTTCCGGCACAGAGTCCGTCGGCTTTCAGCACGTATGGGGCTTCCAGCGTTTCGAGGAAAGCCAGACCTTCTTCGAGATTTTCTGCTGTGATACTTTTATACCGGGCTGTCGGGATTTGATGACGCATCATGAAGCCTTTGGCAAACTCCTTGCTGCCCTCCAGCTGTGCTCCGTTGGCGGACGGACCGATAACGGCGATATGTTTCAGTTCGGGACGATTCTGGAAGTAATCGTAGATGCCTTCTACCAACGGGTCTTCGGGACCTACTACTACCATTTCGATGTTTTCTTTCAGAGCGAAAGCGCTGATCGCTTCAAAGTCGGTAGCTTTGATGTTGACATTCTCGCCTACGGCGTTTGTTCCGGCGTTTCCCGGAGCGATGTACAGCTTTTCAACTTTCGGACTTTGGGCAATTTTCCATGCCAGTGCATGTTCGCGGCCGCCCGAGCCTAGTAATAATATCTTCATAATGAGTATTAAGTTATGAGTTTTCAGTTATGAGTTTTTCGGTATGATGCTGTGAGCTGTCAACTATAGATTGCTATAGGTTCTGCTCAAAGTATCGGGTGATTTTTTCGTGCAGATGTACACGGTCGCGGCCTGATACGTTGTGCTTGTGGCACGGATAGATAAACAGGTCGGGGTAGGTGCGGGCATCTACACAGGCTTTCATGAACGACAGTGTGTGCTGCGGTACGCAAGTGTCATCGTGGTCGTCATGGATAATGAGCAGATGACCTTTCAGCTGTCCGGCAAGGTTCTTCAGATTACATTCTTTGTAGCCTTCCGGATTGCTTTCCGGAGTGTCCATGTAACGTTCGCCGTACATCACTTCGTAATATCCCCAGTCGATGACAGGTCCGCCTGCTACGCCTACCTTGAATATTTCGGGGTAGCGGAGCAGCAGGGCAGTGGTCATGTGGCCTCCGAAGCTCCATCCGTGTACACCGATGCGGTTTCCGTCTATGTAGGGGAGGGATTTCAGAAATTCAATGCCTTTCACCTGGTCTTTGCCTTCTTCGATGCCGAGGCGGCGGAAGGTGGCGTTTTCGAATTCCAGTCCACGGTTGGCACTGCCGCGGTTGTCGAGGGTGAACATGATATAGCCTTTGTTAGCCATATAGATATCCCATCCGCGGGAGCCGTTCAGCCAACCACCGGTGACGAGTTGTGCGTGCGGGCCGCCGTATACGTAGACGATGACCGGATACTTTTTGTTCGGGTCGAAATCTGCGGGTTTGGTGAGGCGGTAGTATAGGTCGGTCGTTCCGTCGTCGGCTTTGATAGTACCGGTTTCGATGGTCGGCATCTCGTAGCCTTCGTATGGGTCTTTGGCTGTCAGCAGGTTGACTGTTTTCAGGCTTTTGGTATCCACGATGTCAATGCGGCGCGGAAGGGTGGGAGTCGAATAACGGTCGATGAGGTAGCTTCCCGATGCGCTGAGCATTCCGTTATGTTCTCCTTCTGTGATAGAACGGAAGCTGAACGGGAGGCTGCACTTTCCTGTGTTGACATTTACTGCAAAGTTATTGGAGCCTGTGCCATCTACTCCTTGGAAGATGACTTCTTTCCTCTTGGCGTTGAAGCCCAGAATGTCGCCTACCAGCCATTTGCCCTCGGTCAGTTGCTTCGTCGGGATGTATTCGATGTGCTTGCCGCCTGCGGCATCGCTTTTCCATTCGCCTTTGAGGCTGGAGGTGAGGTCGCATAAATATAGATGGTTATATCCGTCACGCTGGCTCTGGTAGATGAATTTGCTGCTGTCCCACGGTAAGAATACGATGGGGTGCTGAGGCTCTACATATTTGGGGTGCGTTTCTTCCAGCAGTTTGCTCAGTAACTTGCCTGTCGTTGCGTCATATTGGCAAAGTACGGCGTGGTTCTGGTCGCGGTTCAGTTCGATAAGGTAGATGCTCTTTTCGTCCGGTGACCAGCTGATATTGGTGAAGTAACGGTCGGTCGGATCACCTGCATTCAGATAGATGGTCTTACCGGTGGAGGGGTTGTAGACGCCTACTTTTACTTGGTGGCTGGTCATTCCTGCCATCGGGTAACGGACGTTATTCACTTCTCCTACACGTGCCGTGATGTCTACAAGCGGGTATTGCGTCACCATGCTTTCGTCCATGCGGTAGAAAGCGAGCAGGTTGCCTTTCGGGCTCCAGAAGGTGCCTTTGTTGATGCCGAACTCATTGCGGTGGACGGATTGCCCGCAGACGATGCCTTCGGGTTCGTCGGTGATTGCCTGTTCGTTCACATACAGGTTGTTGTTGACTGTGTAGGCTACGTTTCCGTTGGCGACGCAATAATCTTCGTTGGCTGCTTTATCTTTCAACTTCAGTGTGCTGACAATCCGGTTGTTCTCGAAATCGTATACGATGTACTTACCGGATACTTTCAGTAACATTTGCGGTTTGTCCGCCCACGGGTAGCGGATTGAGTACGGGGTCGGCAGTTTCCCTGCTTTATTGTCTGCCAGTACTTTGTTGATTTGTCCGAGGGTAGTCAGCACTGTCTCTTTCCCTGTTCTGGGTTGAACAGTGTAGATGGTGTCGGTACTTGGTTTGATACACACGTCTCCCCACCATTGCAGACCGTAGAGGTTTTCTGCATAACGGTAGGTCTCGCCGCCCGGAATCAAGTCTTCCAGTGTCAGCTTTTTGATTTCCTGTGCCATAACATTGAATCCGATTGGTAGCGCCAGCAATATCAGAATGGCTCTTTTTCCAATTTTACTCATTGCTTTTATTTATCTTTATTGGTTTTAAATCCTTCTATTTTACCCTGTTCAGGAGAGTTGTCTTTCTCTGTCGGATGATACGTCTTTTTCGAGATATTCAATTCGCTTTCTTACTCATCAAATGATAAGATCGCAAGATGCGACCTTATATTGTCTATCAATAAGTTAATGGCATTTTTTAGTGAGATGCCATTAACTATCTATGAAATTACTCTTCTTCCTTCTTTGGTATCCTAGGCTCACGGTTTCCTCTGAATTCTCTCGGAGCTCTCGAATCTCTTTCCCCTCGGAACTCGCCTCTAGGCTTTCTGTCCCTGTCATCCCGGGTAAAGCTTCCTTCTTCCCGTCTCGGCTTGAAGTCTCCTTCTTTACGAGGTTTGAACTCCCCTTCGCGACGAGGTTTGAATTCGCCTTCCCGTCTGGGTTTAAATTCTCCTTCCCCGCGCGGTTTGAATTCCTTTCTTTCTCTGGGTCTGGAAGTATCATAGTTTCCTTCAGTCTCTTTCTTCTCTTCTCCTTCTCCCTCCTGACTCTTGAACTCCTTATATTTCCCGTCGAAAATCTCGTATTTGCGGAACTCGCATTCCAGTGCACCATTGAACAACGGCACTTTCTTGCTTGGTTTCAGCCCGATCTGATCGAAACATTCTTCTCTATAAGAGAGTACCCAAGCCTCGTTTCCTACAAATGCGTGCTTCAGACGTTCGCCAATCATCTGGTACAGTCCGAGCAGGTCATTGGTGGAGATACGCTCGCCATAAGGAGGATTCATCACAATGATGGACTTCTCCTGCGGCTGTTCGAATTGTTGGAACGGTTGCAGTTTCAGCGTCACATCTTTGGATACACCCGCTGCCTTTATATTATGGGTTGCGATTTCATTTGCTTTCGGATTGTTGTCGTATCCGTATATCTTGTGAGTAAACTCGCGCTCCTGACTATCGTCATTGTAAATCTCATCGAACATCTCCGAATCGAAGTCCACCCATTTCTCGAATGCGAATCCTTTGCGGAATACTCCCGGAGCGATGTTTCTTGCGATCAGCGCAGCTTCTATAGGAATCGTTCCCGAACCACACATCGGGTCAATCAGGTCACATTCACCGCGCCATCCTGTCATCAGAAGCATACCGGCAGCCAATACTTCGTTCAACGGAGCATCTACCTGTTCCTGGCGATATCCGCGACGATGAAGTGACTCTCCGGAAGAGTCCAGAGACAACGTACAAGTCGTTTGTGCAATGTGAATATTGAGCAGCACATCCGGATTATTGATGCGTACTGACGGGCGTTTGCCTGTCTTTTTACGGAAATAGTCCACGATGGCGTCCTTCACCTTATATGAGACGAACTTTGAATGGCGGAATTCTTCGCTGAATACAACCGCGTCTATCGCAAACGTCTTGTTTACATCAAGATACTCTTCCCATGGAATGGCCTGTATCTGGTTGTAAACTTCATCAGCATCCTTTGCCGTAAAATTCTTGATCGGTTTTAGAATGCGGATAGCAGTACGGAGGCAGAAATTTGCCTTGTACATCATACGCTTGTCTCCTGTAAATGAAACCATGCGACGTCCTATCTGGATATCGTTGGCTCCCAATGTTGTAAGTTCTTCAGCAAGTATCTCTTCCAGTCCCTGGAAGGTCTTGGCTATCATCTCGAATTGTTCGCTCATATATAGTTTATTGATTTTATTTCTTTGCTTTTGTTTGTACAATCTTTGCTCCGGCAGGAATGTTTTCCGTTACCCAGATATTTCCTCCTACGGTTGCGTCGCTTCCGATAGTGATTCTTCCAAGAATGGTGGCGTTGGAGTAGACTATGACATTGTCTTCCAGTATCGGGTGGCGGGGGATACCCTTGATCGGTTTTCCGTCGGCATCCAGCGGGAAGCTTTTTGCTCCTAGGGTGACACCCTGATATAATTTGACATTGTTCCCGATGATGCTTGTAGCACCGATCACGACACCCGTTCCGTGGTCTATGGTAAAGTGACTGCCTATCTTCGCTCCCGGATGGATATCGATACCCGTCTCGCTATGAGCCATTTCCGTGATCATGCGAGGAATCAGGGGAACACCCAGTTCCAGCAGTTCGTGCGCAATACGATAATTGCTGATTGCCTTAATGGCGGGATAGCAGAAAATTACTTCACCGTAGCTTTTGGCAGCGGGGTCACCGTTGTAGGCGGCTTCTACGTCCGTAGCCAGTATTCTTCTCATGGCGGGGAGTTTGCTGATAAAGTTCGCAGCCAGTCGGGCGGCTTCTTCTCTTCTCGACTCCGAGCAGACGTTGCAGTCTCCTTCTGCCGTACTGAAACATAGTCCGGCCAGGATTTGCTCTGTGAGCAAGTCAAATAACTTTTCGATATTTACACCGATGTGATAATTGATTGTCCGGCTGTTGATGGTGGAATTTCCGTAGTATCCGGGGAAGAGAATGGCACGTGAAAGCTCGATAATTTCATACAAAACTTTAGCAGAGGGCAATGGTTCGCCATCTTTATGTTGATGAAACAGCCCTTTGTAAGATTCGCTTTCCGATAGCTCATCGACTGCCTGTGTCAGAATGTGGGTAAAGTTCAATGGACTCATTAGGTCAGTTACTCATGTTTATATGGGGACAAAGGTATTAAAAAAAATAATAAATTTCGTTGAGATTCAATATAATTAATGTATTTTTGTGGCATTCAAAATTCAACACGGACAAAGGGGATGAATAAAGCGAAATCTACTATGAAGCTATTTGGGTTGATAGGGTTGTTGATATTGTGGAACTGCAGTTGCGTGGATAGGCACCGCAGTCACGCTTTGTGTGAACAGTCACTTATCGATTCTTTAGAAGTCCGTGCCCAGGATTCTCTGTTTTCCAACTTACCTTATTCACGTTCTTTATTGCGTAACGCAATGCGTCAGGCACAGGACTCGATGAGTTATTACCGCTTGATGGGATTGTATGGAAAGACTTTCTTCATCTCGTCCGATTTCGACTCTATCCTCTATTATAACCGCCCTGTAAAAGAGTATGATAAGCGTGCAGCTGCCTGCCCGCGATGGAATGATGTACTTTCGGATGTATATAACATTGAGGGAAATGTCTGGATGCAACTCAATCAGCCCGATTCGGCGGTTGCCTATTATGAGAAATCCTATGCTTACCGTCTGAAAGGAGAGAAGGGACATCTTCTCTCAGATATCTGTATGAATCTGGCGGATGCCCATCTGCATCGTGGCGAACTGGCACATACCGCTTCCTATTACCGGAAAGCATTGTTTATCTGTGACTCCCTGCACCTGTCGGAACATTCCAAATTTCCGGTCTATTGCGGACTGGGACAGACTTACATGGACCTGCGTGATTTTGATTTGTCCAATCATTATTACGAACTGGCAGGACAGTTCTTTGATGAAATGACAGTCAGCGAAAAGTGGGTGTATCTTAATAATCGGGGAAATCATTACTATTACAAGAAAGATTATCAGGAAGCCCTGGTCTATATGCGGCAAGCAGCGGAGCTGATAGCGGATTACCCGCAAATGGTATTCGAAAGCAATCTTTCGAAAGTCAATCTGGGCGATCTTTATCTGCTGACGAACCGGCTGGATTCTGCCGAAAACAATCTGAATGAAGGCTACCGCTACTTTTCGGAGATAAAGAACAACTCCGCCATGCACTATATTGAAACCCTGATGATTGAGCTTTCCCTGAAAAAAGGAAATATCGCGCGTGCCAGAGAAATGATAGCACGGACTGCTTCTACCGGACATGTGGATGCCAATATGCTTACTATACGCAACCAATATCTGCAACATTATTATGAAAAGGCAGGTGACTACCGCAATGCGTATGAGTATCTGAAACGTGACTATCAACTGAATGACTCTATCCGTAGCGAGCGGATTCGCACCCGTGTAGCCGAACTGGATATGCGTTACCGTCAGGACACGATTGTATTGCGCAAGGAAATGCAGATTCAACGGCAGGCGGGTGAAGTGCGTGTCTTGAAACTGAGCATGTATATCTGGGTGCTTGTCTGCCTGTTGCTGGCAGCCGGAACGGTGGTAATCATCTGGTATATGCGGAAAAAGCGGGAGTTTCTTCGTGAACGTTTCTTCCAGCAGATAAATCGTGTCCGTATGGAGAATTTGCGGAGCCGGATTTCTCCCCATTTCACTTTCAATGTGCTGGGGCGTGAGATTAATCAGTTCAATGGGTCGGAAGAGGTGAAGAATAATTTGATGGAACTGGTCAAATATCTCCGTCGGAGTCTTGAACTGACAGAAAAACTAAGTGTATCTTTGCAGGACGAACTGGATTTTGTACAGTCATATATCGGTCTGGAAAGCGGGCGTGTCGGCGAAGACTTCACGGCGTCGGTCGTAGTGGAGGAGGGGCTGGACGCAAAAAGTATAATGATTCCTTCCATGATTGTACAGATTCCGGTAGAGAATGCGATAAAGCACGGGCTGGCCGGAAAAGACGGTGAGAAGGAATTGACTATCCGTATTTCCCGTGAAGGAAAAGGAGTCCGTATCGTGATTTGTGACAACGGGCGGGGGTATCTTCCGCAAGTGGCTTCTTCGACCAGAGGAACGGGAACGGGGCTGAAAGTGCTCTATCAGACGATACAGCTACTCAATACAAAGAATAAAAATGAGAAGATACGTTTCAATATAGGTAACCGAAACGATGGGCAGACCGGTACGCAAGTGTCGGTGTATATACCGTTTCATTTTTCTTATGATTTATGATGAATGCAGAAGATAAATATAAAGTCGTTATTGTAGATGATGAGCGTACGGCAATCGATGCTTTGCGCAGGGAACTGGGCGCCTATCAGGAATTTGAAATAAAAGGAACTGCAAACAATGGCGCAAAAGGTAAAAAGATGATAATGGAACTCCGTCCGGACCTGTTGTTTCTGGATGTGGAACTTCCGGATGTGCTGGGGCTTAACTTGTTGAGTGAGATGCGCGATGAGGTGCTGTGGGATATGAAAGTTGTCTTTTATACTTCGTATGATAAATATTTGCTTCAGGCCCTGCGTGAGTCTGCCTTCGACTTCTTGCTGAAACCTTTTGAGACGGGAGATCTGAGAGTCGTTATAGAGCGCTACCGGAAAGCTGTAGCTTCAATACCGGCAACTCCTTCTTCCTCTTTTTCTTCTTCTGTCAGTGCTTTGATGCCGCAACAGGGAATGTTTATGATCAGCACGGTGACGGGATTCAAGCTTTTGCGACTGGAAGAAATCGGCTATTTCGAATATCTGAAAGACAAGCGGCAGTGGCAGGTAGTCCTGTTCAATCAGACCCGATTGAATCTGAAGCGAAATACAAAAGCCGAAGATATCATTGGTTATTCACAAGCTTTTATCCAGATCAGCCAGTCGGCTATTGTCAATGTTAATTATCTGGCGATGATTGATGGGAAGTGTTGTCAGCTCTATCCGCCTTTTCATGATAAGAGTGATCTGGTGATTTCCCGAAGTTTTTTGAAAGGGTTGCAGGACCGGTTTTTTGTGTTGTGACAATGACTCCTTAAGATAGATGCGAAAACGCCGTTTCTTCATCAGGAACGGCGTTTTCTCTTTGTTAGAATATTAGAATGAGAGAGTATGTTGTTAAAAAAATGCTGTTACAAATTAGTATTGTCCATGGTCACTGTCATTTCCGGAACTAACACGTAAGCGCGTTTCTTATTGTTCCATTTATAGTAATTGGTTGTTACTGTTTTTCCTTCGTATGTATAATTGATGCGGAGATCTTTTTCCCATTCCTCTTTGGTGCTGTTCCATTTCAGGGTCTCGCTTTCAATCATGCGCTTGTTGTCATCGTACTTATAGTTGTACTTCATATAGTTGGCAAGTGTACTTCCGTTCATTTTGTAAACGGTCTGACCTACCATTACTCCATTTTCTTCTACTGGATTATAAACCAACTGACCATCATAACTGCGTGCAGAAGCAACAAAAGAGGTCATGAGAAGAACTACGGATAGAACAAACATTTTTAAAGATACTTTTGTTTTCATGGCTATTTGATTTTAGTATTATTCTTTCATTTGTCTAGTAATACTCTTGTATTATGCTGCAAAGTTATATATTTATTCGGTATTTATGCAAATATAAAGCTAAAATAATACCAAAATGTCAGATGATGGCTAAGGTGATACCTTGCTTTTTGCCAAGATTGGTGACAAAAAAATATCCGGCAGTCAACCTGCCGGATATAGAATGAAACACTTCGTTGGGGAAGTGATCTTTTTCCTAGCTTTCTGGATAGTGGGTTAAATAATGTTATAACTCATCCTCTCCATTATTTAGCTGATTTATCCTGTTTTGTTATGGCAGGATAAACCTTGTTTTAGTGTGCTTCGAGCCAGTTCTTGCCCCAGCCGCAATCTGCTTTCAAGGGAACGTGCATACGGTAAGCGTGTTCCATTTCCTCAATAACGATCTCTTCTACACGTTCTTTTTCGTTGACGGGCACGCTGAAGTTCAATTCATCGTGTACTTGCAATATCATTTTAGCTTGTATGCCTTCTGTCTGGAATCGCTGATAAATGCGTGCCATTGCTACCTTTATGATATCTGCGGCGCTTCCCTGAATCGGTGCGTTGATGGCGTTTCGCTCGGCATAGCCGCGTACAACGGCGTTTCGTGAGTTAATGTCCGGCAAGAAGCGTTTCCGGTGGAAAATCGTTTCTACATACCCTTTCTCCTGAGCTATCTGGATACTCTTCTCCATATAGGCTTTCACGCTTGGATAAGTTTCGAAATAGCCGTCGATCAGTTCTTTGGCTTCCTTCCGGTCTACGTTCATTCGCTCTGCAAGGCCAAATACGGAGATGCCGTAGATGATACCGAAGTTGGCGGTTTTCGCTTTGCGTCGCATATCGGAGTCTACGTCTTTCAGGTCGATCTTATATATTTTGGCAGCTGTAGCTGCGTGGATATCATGATTGCTGAGGAAGGCGTCGATCATATTCTTGTCTTCGCTGAGATGTGCCATGATACGAAGTTCTATCTGCGAATAGTCGGCAGAGAAGAACAGGCAGCCTTCGTCAGGGATAAATGCCTTGCGGATTTCCTTGCCGTTCTCGTCGCGGATAGGAATATTCTGCAGATTCGGGTTACTGGAGCTGAGGCGTCCGGTAGAGGTGACGGTCTGGTTGAAAGACGTGTGTACTCGTCCCGTGCGCGGGTTGATCAGTTGGGGAAGTGCATCGATATAAGTTCCTAGCAGTTTCTTCAGTCCGCGGTGTTCCAGAATCTTTTCTACTACGGGATGTTTATGCCGAAGGCTTTCGAGCACTTCTTCCGAAGTGACGTACTGACCGGTTTTGGTCTTCTTCGCTTTTTCGATGATTCTTAGTTTGTCAAACAGTACCTCGCCTACTTGTTTGGGCGAAGCGATATTGAAGGTTTCGCCTGCCAGTTCATAAATCTCCTGCTCGATGCGTTGCATCTGAGCGGTGAAATGAACAGACGATTGTTTGAGCGCTTCCGTATCCAGCAATACCCCATTCCGTTCTATATTAACCAATACGGGTACAAGCGGCATTTCGATATCATAAAACAAACGTTCGGCATCGTTCTCTTTCAGTTCTTTCTCCAGGACGTTTTTGAGCTTTAGTGTTACGTCTGCATCTTCGCAGGCATAGCGGTAGATATCCTTCGGGTCGAGATCGCGCATGTTTTTCTGGTTCTTCCCTTTCGGACCTATCAGTTCGTCGATGTGGATGGTCTGATAGTGAAGATAGATTTCTGCCAGATAGTCCATTCCATGACGAAGTTCCGGTTGAAGAACGTAATGGGCGATCATCGTATCAAAGAGTGCACCTTTCACTTGCACTCCGTAATTTTCAAGAACGATCATGTCGTACTTGATATTTTGTCCGACTTTCAATGAGTTCTCATTTTCGAAGACCGGACGGAATTCGTTGACGATTTTTAATGCTTCCTCACGATTGTCGGGGACCGGCACATAAAAAGCCTGATTTTCGGTGATAGAGAAACTCATTCCGACTAGTTCGGCGTCCATTGGTTCCGTTCCTGTAGTCTCCGTATCTAACGAGAGAATTTTCGATGTAAGTAACTTTTGAATGATTTCAGCTCTTTTCTTCTCTGTATCAATGAGTTGGTAGTCGCAATTAAGCGTTTCTAACGTCTCTAGATTCGATTTTTTGGCTTCGCCTGCCTCATTGCCCGTAAAATTCGCAAATAAATCGCCTTGTATGGCTCCTCCTTCTTCGGGAAAAAGTGGAAGAGGAGAGGGAGCACTTTTGGCCGTTGCCGTTTTGCTTCCGGTTGCCATTGTTACTCCGCCGGCAGAATTTTCTTTTTTCAGTACCCGGTCGATCAGTGTCCGGAATTCCAGTTCTTCAAAAATTTGTCGGAGTGAATCTTCGTCTGCCTGTTCGCGGACGAGCTTGTCCATTTCGAGTTGGATAGGAACATCGATTTTGATAGTGGCAAGGAATTTGGAGAAAGTAATCAATTCCTTATTGGTTTCCACTTTCGTTTTCAAGGCTCCTTTCAGTTGGTCGGTATGTTCCAGCAGATTTTCGATACTTCCGAATTCGGCGATTAGTTTCTGGGCAGTCTTTTCACCGACACCGGGACAACCAGGGATATTGTCGGAGGCATCGCCCATCAGTCCGAGCATATCGATTACTTGTGCGGGCGACTGGATATCGAACTTTGCTTTCACTTCTTCGATGCCCATCACTTCAAAACCTCCCGTATGTTTGGGGCGATACATGAATACGTTGTCTGTCACCAGCTGGCCGTAGTCTTTGTCGGGAGTCATCATATAGGTGGTGATGCCCTGACGTCCGGCTTCAGTGGCGAGAGTTCCGATCACGTCGTCGGCTTCGTATCCTGCCACTTCCAGAATCGGGATGCGGTAGGCGTGGATGATATCCTTTATAATAGGTACGGAGAGGCGGATAGCTTCCGGAGTTTCTTCACGCTGGGCTTTGTATTGCTCGAAAGCTTCGTGGCGGAAGGTAGGGCCGGAGGGGTCGAAGGCTACTCCTATATGTGACGGATTCTCCTTTTTCAGCACCTCTTCGAGGGTATTGACAAATCCGAGGATAGCTGAAGTATTGAACCCTTTGGAGTTGATTCTGGGATTCTTGATAAAGGCGTAATAAGCCCGATATATCAGTGCATAAGCGTCTAAAAGAAATAATTTATTGTCTGACTCCATAGATTTAATTAATTTTTCATGGTAAAAGTACAAAAAAATACCGTATTAAGCGTTTTATTATTACTTTTGTGCTCAAATAGTGTTGTGAATGGATAGTATCTCTCTTATCAAAACCCCGATAGAAGCGGAACTGGAGGATTTTAAGGCTCTTTTTGACACCCCTCTTTCCGATTCGAATGCATTGCTCGACAGCGTAATAACTCATATACGCAAGAGGAATGGCAAGATGATGCGTCCTATTCTTGTCTTATTGGTAGCACGCCTTTATGGGGCTGTGACTCCTGCCACCCTTCATGCGGCAGTTTCTTTGGAATTGCTTCATACAGCCAGTTTGGTGCACGACGATGTAGTCGATGAAAGTACCGAGCGTCGCGGTCAGCTTTCGGTAAATGCTGTATTTAATAATAAGGTATCTGTACTGGCGGGTGATTATCTGCTGGCTACAAGCCTTGTGCACGCGGAGCAGACTAATAATTATGAGATTATCCGTCTGGTATCTTCGCTGGGGCAGAAACTAGCTGAAGGAGAGTTGCTTCAACTTTCGAATGTAAGTAATCATAGCTTTTCGGAGGAAGTTTATTTTGACGTAATACGTAAGAAAACAGCGGCTCTTTTTGCCGCTTGTGCCGAGGCGGCTGCCTTGTCAGTGCAGGTGGGTGAGGAGGAAGTCGCTTTTGCCCGTCTGTTGGGCGAATATATTGGTATCTGTTTTCAGATTAAGGATGATATTTTCGATTACTTTGATAGCAAGAAGATCGGCAAACCGACTGGTAATGATATGCTGGAAGGTAAGCTGACGCTGCCTGCCCTGTATGCATTGAATACAACGAAAGATGCGTGGGCGGAACAGATAGCGTTCAAGGTGAAGGAAGGTACGGCAACTCCTGATGAAATCGTACGTCTGATTGAGTTTACCAAAGATAATGGAGGTATTGAATATGCCTGTCGTACAATAGAACAATATAAAAAGAAGGCCTTTGATTTGCTGGCTGCCTTGCCGGATTCAAATATTTGCCTTGCCCTGCGGACTTATCTGGATTACGTGGTCGCCCGTGAGAAATAACTACTCCCCACTGTTCCTGAGCAGAGAGTAACACAGGATTAATTCCTCCCAATCTTCAATTTTATTCGATTTCATCGCTCCTCCGATGAGGAAACTTTTGTCTATTTCTTCCGGTGTGCGGAGGATTTCGGAGCATAACGTGCTCGCCTGTTCGATGTATTCCCATGCTTGTTCTTTGGTGATGTAGCCGCAGTCTTTGGCAGCCCGGGCCAGCCCGACAACTTGTGCCATATCCCATCCGATCACTCCTCTCTCTAAGTCATTAATCCATACAATCGGCTCTCCTCTTTCTTCTATATACTCTTTGAATTTGTATAGATTTCTGCCCTGTTGAATGAATCGGTCTACTCCGTAGAAGCGTTCGCGGATGGTGTTTTCAAACTGGTTTAGGTTTTCGGTAGAGAGTAAATAGGGGACCATAATAGAATAGGAGGCTCTGTCGCCTTCGTTGATGAGGAATAGGAATAGCTGGCAGGAAGAAATTGCATCTGTGCAATGGAACTTATCTGATAATAGTTTACTTAGTTTTTCCGGGTGTACTCCGGTTTCCATACAGTTAAGATAGAAGCCATCCAGTGCAGCCTCCATATAACCGATGCGCAGACCTTGTTTCTTTCTGGTGCCGAGTATCAGATTTAAGGGGTTATGGTTAAAACGTAAGTTCTTTGTGTGTGACTTCATTTTATACTTTTTCGCTTATGGTTAACTAAAAAAAGCGTGAGAACTGCTGCTATATGTCTTTTCCTGGGGCTTCGGCAAGCCGTTATGATGACATAAAAGCAACAGTCTCACGCTCCGTTCGATATATAACAAAAGTATATACATGAAGGTGCGTGAGACCCGTTTGCTTATTACCACTCATAACTTTGAATTTTGCCGAATTCCAGGAATCAGGTAATAAAAGAAACGTTCTCTAATACAGATGATTAACTATGTTAGCATAGCTACATCTATGACAAAGATAATGAAAATAATGGTTTTGTCCATAAGTATCTTTAGTTTTTATTATATAAAAAATACCGCGCTTCCTTCCATAGGAACGGAAGGTGAAGCGCGGTACGGCATACTTGATTGCTAATGTAATTCCTTAAAAGAATTTGATCTCTTCGCCCTTGATATCGGAGAGAAGCAAATTGGCCAAACGACTGGTACCCAGACGGAACAATCGGTTGTTCAGCCATTCTTCGCCTAATATTTCTTTCACAATAGTGTAATAAATGATTGCATCATGGACGGTGTTGATGCCTCCTGCCGGTTTGAAGCCGATCTTGTTGTTTGTTTTTTGATAGTACTCCTTGATAGCTTCGCACATCACATAAGCGGCTTCCGGGGTAGCGGCAGGCTGTTGCTTTCCGGTCGATGTCTTGATGAAATCTGCACCCGAATACATGGATAGGATAGAAGCTTTCTTGATGTTGGAGGCGGTTTTCAAAGCACCTGTTTCGAGGATTACCTTGAGGTGGCGTTCCTTGCAGACTTCTTTTAATTCCTGAATTTCTTCGCACATTGTTTCGTAGTCACCGCTCAGGAATTTACCGATAGAGATAACAATATCTATTTCGTCCGCACCGTCAGCGATAGCCAGTGCCGTTTCCGCTACTTTCACTTCGATGAAAGTCTGAGAAGAAGGGAACCCGCCCGAAACACAAGCGATATTGATGCCATCTACTTGCAGTGTATTCTTTACAATATCCGCGAAATTGGGGTATACGCAGATGGCAGCGACGTTCTTCATATCGGGGAACTCATTGTCGAACTCATTCACTTTTTCGGTGAAATGCATCACGCTTTCATCGCTGTCTGTGCTGTTCAGCGTGGTCAGGTCGATGCAGTTGAACAGGAGTTTTTTGACTTCTTCCGTATTGTTTTCCGGCACTTTCTTTTCAATCAGGTCAGCCACCCGAGCCTGTATGTCTGCATCGCTCAGATTGGTGTTATACTTTGCCAATGCGGCATCATACTTGTTGGATTGTGAGCTATTCTCTTCCATGATCGTTCAGTTTTGGGTTATTGATATGTCTTTTATTATCTCGTTTCGTTTTCTTTTCCAGGCTTTCCCTGAAGGCTTTGGTGATGTCTACGCCTGTCTGGTTGGCGATACACAGGAGCACCCATAAGATGTCTGCTATTTCTTCGTCAAGGTTGTCTTTCTCGCCTTCTTTGAAAGACTGGTCGCCGTATTTGCGGGCCATGACACGGGCCAATTCTCCGACTTCTTCAGTCAGTACGGCCATATTTGTCAATTCGCTGAAGTAGCGGACACCGTATGTCTTTATCCATTTGTCTACTTCTTTTTGGGCTTCTTTCAGGGTCATAATTGCTGTTGGTTTATGATGATTAGTTTGATGTTTGGAGCCTGTTTATCACTCTTCGAAGAGCTTTACCGGCTTTTTCATCAAGGTTTTACTCTTTATTTTTGGTGTCCATACATATAGTAACAGGACCGTCATTTAAAAGTTCAACTTTCATGTCCGCTCCGAAAGTTCCTGTGCCGATTTCTTTTCCCAGCGCCCTGCTCAGGTCTTTGCAGAGCCGTTCGTAGAGTGGGACAGATATCTCCGGCTTGGCGGCTTTGATGTATGACGGACGGTTGCCCTTCTTGGTAGAAGCGTGCAACGTGAACTGACTGATGACCAGAATTTCACCTCCATCTTCCAGGATCGACTTGTTCATTACTCCGCTTTCATCGTCAAAAATACGCAGATTTACTATCTTTTTGCAGAGCCAGTCTATATCTTCCTGTCCGTCGGATTCTTCAATGCCGACTAATATTAGCATCCCTTTTCCAATGGAAGACTTGCACTGTCCTTCGATGGTTACTGATGCGTGGCTTACTCGTTGTACAACTATTCTCATTGATATTTTCTCTATTCTATTGAATGTTACGAAAGGCAAATTTACGAAATTAAGAAGAAAAAACGATGGATTGGAAGGAAATATTATAGGAGATAAGTATTAAGTATAAGGTATTAAGTATTAACCGTAGCTGTCATTCAGAAGCGTGTCTGTTGTGCAGAAACAGATTTATCTGGATGGCAGATGTATTTGCCTCATAACCTGATTGAGTTTGCCTTAGAACCGTATAGACATGAACATAAACTCTATAACATTACCGGTAGTAATCTATATGGTTAGAACTCAATGGCTTATAGTTTCCTATGATTTCTTGTAATGGAAACTGTCGTTTCCCGGTGAGGGAACGGTCGTTCCTTTTAATGGAAACGACCGTTCCTTTTAAAGGGAACTGGCGTTTCCTCCGAGGAAACTAACGCCTGTTGTCTTATTCTAAAAATGGTTATAGTTTTATCTCCCTAAGGAATTCATCTGGCTAATTTGGCACGCAACTCTTTTAGTCTTTTAGCAGCCTGCTGATTATCCACTTTAATATATCGCATAAACGCAGATGGACTTTTATGTCCGGATATACGCATTAGTTCTGCTGCAGGAAAACCAGATAGATACATGTTTGTACAAAACGATCGCCGACAGGTATGGGAAGAGATCATTTCCCATTTCTCATATACCCTCTTTTCTCGCTCTTTACCTTTCCTGCGGACAACTTCAATCTTTTGGCTCAATTTTATCTTCCGCCCCAACTCTTTGACTCTCTCATTAAACATGTATCGTGGGATTTTAGGCAAATCATAATTATATTTTTTAAGAATCTCGGGCACATAATCAATCATGGGAATCACTACAGCCTTGTGTACCTTCCGCTGTTTGAGATTTATATTCTCATTATCCAAATCAATATGCTCAGGACTTAAAGTTGAAAGGTCACTGTATCGTAATCCTGTGAAACACCCGGTAATGAATACATCCCGTATCTCTTCCAATTGCTTATCATCTGATAAATCAAGTTCGTATATTGCAGCCAGCTCCTTTTCATTTAGATAAATAGCATCGGTTTCCTCTTCTACAACTTTGAAATTCTTTAGGTCAATCGGTGGAATAATTCCTTTTACTATTTGATAATTAACAAAGCCTTTCAACAAACGTATGATTTTTCCTGCAGAATTGGTGAGCAGCCCTACAGTTCCGTTTGGTTTTACTACTTTATGAAATAGATAATCCATAAACTCGTTGTAAAATGTCAGATTCAAGTTGCGGAATGTTACAGGTTGTGATGAGTATTCTTTGAAGGCGGTCAGATGCTTGCGGAGTGTTCGATAGTCTTTTATTTGATCTGCAGAGACGGATGGTGCTTTTTCCACTATATACCGTTCTAATGCATCAAACATATCTACCCGATTAGGACGCAGATCATATTCCCTGTTCTTTTCTAATTCAAGCAAGACAAAATCAACTGTCGGATCTATGCCGTTTACTTTAGCATAGGTGAGAATATCACCGAGCTTAGATGTTATCTTAATCAAGCAGGCATCAATTTCTTCATAATGGGGACATGCACGCTTAATCCATTTCCTTTTTGCATCCCAATGTTCCGGTTTGATATTGTATCCGGTAGAGATAAGCGTGCGCTTGTTCCGATTGTAATTATATCGAACATAAAGGACAGTAGTTCCCTCTTGGGTAACGTACTTGGGTTTAATATATGGTATATATTTTGCGATGGTATAATCAGTATTGCATTCGTGTTGCAAATTTACGAAAGCTATCTGAAATGACCAATATCTCTTTTGTTAAAGTTAGAAGTCATCAATTAATAGACCTTCATTTTGGGTTGGTAAGGATAAAATCTGCTCAAAAAAGGATAAATACTGCTCAAACAACGTCAGAGCCCCTATTCCGTATGTTAAAAGAACGTTTGAAATCCAAAAAAGAATAGATTTTGTCCTTTCTTGAACACAGATTTTCCTTGTTTCTTCTATTAATTCCATTATTTTGTGTCATCAAGATGAGATACTATGGAAAATAAAGAGTTTGTTAAAGCTCGATATTTGCTAGAAATACACGATTTGTTAGCCGCTTCTCCATAACATTTCATCCTAAATATGACAGTACTGATATTATATATTAAAGGTATAGGAAAACGGGTATAAAGATTGCAATTATTCAAAGGTGAGATAGTATTAAGGTAAAAAGTGGATTTAAAAGAATACTTAGGGCTTGTTTTTTTATGAGGTAAATAAGATTGATGGATGGATAACCTTGGATTTGAAGATTAATTTAAAGCAAATATTTATGAAGAAATTGCTAGCCATAATGGCTCTTTCAGTCGGCTTGTTGGCAAATGCCCAGACCGTTGACTTATTAAAACCTGCAAAAGATATAGTGCTACGTGCTCCGTCGGTGCCTATTATCGTTTCAGATCCTTATTTTTCGATCTGGTCACCCTATGATAAATTAATGGAAGGTAGTACAGAGCATTGGACAAGTGCGAAGAAACCTTTATTGGGTGCTCTGCGTGTTGACGGAAAAGTATATCGTTTTTTGGGGAAAGATAAAATTAATCTGGTACCTATTGCTCCTATGACTAATGTAGAACGTTGGGAAGCAGCGTACACTAACAGCCAACCATCAAACGGATGGCAAGAATTTCAGTTTGATGATAGCAATTGGAAGAAAGGTAAAGCAGCGTTTGGTAGTCGTGATATGGAACGTATTCACACAGAATGGAAAGGAGACAATACCGATATCTACATTCGTCGCACTTTCGATTTTAATGAACCGAATATCGCTGAAGATATTTATCTGATCTATTCCCATGATGATGTATTTGAGTTGTATCTAAATGGGGAAAAGCTTGTTTCTACAGGACTTGTCTGGAAGAATAATGTATATCTGAAACTTTCAGAAGAAGCAAAAAAGAAACTTCGTAAAGGTAAGAACGTAATCGCTGCCCATTGCCACAATACTACAGGTGGTTCATATGTCGATTTCGGATTGTTTCGTGAGAAGGAAAATGCTGTTAAGTTTGCAAATGAAGCTGTTCAGAAATCTGTAGACGTATTGGCTACTTCCACCTACTATACTTTCACTTGTGGTCCTGTAGAGCTTGATGTCGTGTTTACCGCTCCTCAATTAATTGATGATCTTGATTTATTGTCAACTCCTATAAACTATGTTTCTTATCATGTACGTTCATTAGATAAAAAAACTCATGATGTACAATTCTATATGGAGACAACTCCTGAACTGGCTATTAACGAAAGTAACCAGCCTACTGTTGCTCGTACCTTATCAAAGAATGGTATCAGTTATGTAGAAGCAGGTTCAATCGATCAACCAATATGTGACCGAAGAGGTGACTTGATTTGTGCTGATTGGGGTTATGCATATCTTGCTAGTACGAATGGATCAGGTAAATCAGTCAGTTTGGGAGACTATTACGGAATGAAAGAATCATTCGTGAAAAATGGTACATTAGCCACTACAAAGACTAAATGGACAACTCGTAAAGAGGAAGATAATCCGGCTATGGCATATGTTCACAATCTCGGTTCTGTCTCCAATAGCGGGAAAGAAGGATTCATGATGCTTGGTTATGATGACATTTACTCTATTGAGTATATGTACGAGAAGCGTATGGGCTATTGGAAGCATGATGGCAAAGTGACTATCTTCGATGCTTTCGAAAAATTGAGAGACAACTATCAGGCTATTATGGAACGTTGTCGCGCCTTTGACGAACTTATTTATGACGATGCAGAAAAGGCAGGTGGCAAAAAATATGCAGAAATCTGTTCGGCATCTTATCGCCAAGTGATCTCTGCTCATAAACTCTTTACTGATAAAGAAGGTAACTTGTTATGGTTCTCTAAAGAAAACAACAGTAATGGTTGTGTAAATACAGTAGACCTAACTTATCCATCCGCACCACTATTTTTGGTTTATAACCCTGAATTACAGAAAGCTATGATGACTAGCATCTTTGAGTATAGTGCTAGCGGTCGTTGGAACAAACCTTTTCCAGCACACGATTTAGGGACTTATCCTATTGCTAATGGTCAAGTGTATGGAGGTGACATGCCAATTGAAGAAGGAGGTAACATGGTAATTCTTGCTGCTGCTATTAGCAAAATCGAAGGAAACGCTGACTATGTAAAAAAATATTGGGATCTCTTAACTACTTGGACAAACTATCTCGTAGAGTATGGACAGGACCCGGAGAACCAATTATGCACTGATGACTTCGCCGGTCATTGGGCTCATAATGCCAATCTTTCAGTAAAAGCGATCATGGGTGTAGCCGGATATAGCGAAATGGCGCATATGCTTGGTTTATATGATGTTGCAGAGAAATATGCAGGTATAGCCAAGAAAATGGCGGTGAAATGGGAAGAAATGGCAAATGAAGGTGATCATTACCGCCTTGCTTTCGACCGTGAGAATACCTGGAGTCAGAAATATAATATGATTTGGGACAAGATGTGGAATCTGAATTTGTTCCCCAATAATGTAATCGACAAGGAAGTAAGTTACTATTTGACGAAACAGAATCCTTATGGATTGCCATTGGACTCTCGCAAAGAGTATACAAAGTCTGACTGGATTATGTGGATTGCAGCTATGTCTCCAGACCAAGATACTTTCGAACAGTTCATAAATCCTCTCTATAAATATATCAATGAAACGACTTCACGGGTACCCATCAGCGACTGGCATCACACAGATAGTGGGAAATGGGTTGGTTTTAGAGCTCGCTCGGTAATAGGAGGTTATTGGATGCAGGTATTGATGAACAAAGTCATGAATAATCAGTAATTTAAATCTAATTTATTATGAATTTAAAAAGTAACAAGAAAAGTAAGTTTTGGTGTATACCATACGTCATGCTTACATTATTAGCCTTTTTTTTAGGAAGCTGTGATGATGGAAAAGAAGTATCTCCTATTACAGGTAGTGGAGGAACTCCATTCAATCCTGCTTTTCCTATTCGTATTGATAGTATTTACCCTAAAGCAGGCTCTGCAGGGCAAAGAGTACTTATTTATGGAGAGAATTTTGGAAATAATCCTTCCCAATTGGAAGTTTATATTGGTGGTCAGAAAAGCTCGGTTGTAAATGTAAAGTCTACATATATGTATTGTCTTATGCCATCAAAAGCCTATGAAGGTGATATACAGGTTACGATAAAAGATGGAGAAAAAACATATACTTCTGAAAAATCTGATGTGAGATTTGAATATCAACGATTAAAAGTAGTAAGTACTTTACTTGGTGAGGTTAATCCACAAATTTCCGATAAAAAGAAAAATTTTGAAATAAAAGACGGGCCTTTTGATAATTGTGGCGGTGTTGCTAATCCTTGTTTTATGAAATGGGATCCTGAGTACCCTGAGTTGTTATATTTTGCTGAGGATACATCTGTTGACCCTGAAGGTGTTACAGGTTCTGGTATACGCTGTATTGATTTCGGACGGCAACAATTATATACTATTCTTCCTAGGAGTGAGTATGGAGGGTATGAGCGTGGGCGTTCTATTGATTTTTTTAAAGATAAGGACGGAGTGTATCATATGGTTGTGGCTACATCACAAGCTAATGCAACTAATCCTGCGGTCTATATGTTTGATCGTGTTTCAGATACAACTAAACCATGTGGTTTTAAATGGTCAAATAGAAGAACAATTGTGAATTACAATGGTTGCGCATGTGCAGCAATCCATCCCCAAAACGGTGATTTATATTTTACTCATTTTCAGAAAGGTCACCTTTATAGAGTAAAAAAAGATATTCTTCAAGAATTTGTTGACGGAACCCGTACTACAGCTGTTTCACCTGGGACAGGGGCGGACTATATGTTTACCGTCCAAGATAAAGAATGGGAATTTAATATAATTATTCATCCAACAGGAAATTATGCTTACCTTATGGTTATTAACAAGCACTATATTCTTCGTTCTGATTATAATGGGGAGTCTTTTACTACTCCTTACGTGGTAGCAGGAAGCGCTAATCAAAATGGATATGTAGATGCTGTTGGGAATTTAGCTAAGTTCGATTCGGCATACCAAGGTGTATTTGTAAAGAATGATAATTATAAAGGTGAGATAGATGAATATGACTTTTATATTGCAGATAAACATAACCATGCTATCCGAATTTTAACTCCACTGGGACAAGTCTCAACATTTGCAGGTCGAGGAAGCGCTAGTTTAAATTCTAATCCTTGGGGGTATGTTAATGGGGATTTGAGAAAAGAAGCTCGTTTCGAACGTCCTAAAGCTATTGCATATGATGAAAAGACAGGAATAGTTTATGTAGGTGATGCTTATAATCACCGTATCCGTAAAATAGCTTTAGAAGAATTTAATGATTAACACACTAAAATATGAAAAAATTATTTGTCTTATGTACTATGTTGCTATGGGTGGCTATAAACGCCTTGGCACAGCAAAAGATTAGTGTCTCTGGTATTGTCACAGATGAGAATAAAGAACCGGTCATTGGTGCTAATGTTAGTGTAAAAGATGTCCCAGGGCTAGGAACAATCACAGATCTCAACGGACGATATGTAATTAAAGTGGAACCTTACAATCGCTTGGTATTTTCTTATATTGGTTATCAGTCACAAGAAGTTCTAATAAAAAATCAGTCAAAAGTAAATATAGTACTAAAAGAAGATGTTACCAATGCTATTGACGAAGTGGTTATTACTGGTACTGGAGCTCAGACAAAATTGACTCAGACAGGGGCTATTACAACAGTAAATGTAGATCATCTGAAAGCTAATCCGTCTTCTAGTATCGTAAATACATTAGCCGGTAATGTCGCTGGTGTTTTGGCAATGCAGACTTCCGGACAACCTGGTAAAAATGTATCTGAGTTTTGGATTCGTGGAATTTCGACTTTTGGTGCAAGTACTAGCGCGTATGTCTTGGTTGATGGCTTCGAACGCAGTATGGATGAAATCAATATAGAAGATATTGAATCCTTTTCAGTTTTAAAAGATGCTTCTGCCACTGCTATTTATGGATCAAAAGGCGCGAATGGGGTAGTATTGATTACAACTAAACACGGTAAAGCCGGTAAAATTAATATTACCGCAAAAGCAGAAACGACTTATAATATGCGTACGATCACTCCTGAATTTGAGAATGGGGTAAATTATGCAAATTTTTTAAATGAAGCACGTATTACTCGTAACTATGAACCCGTTTACCAGCCTGAAGAGTTGGATATTATCCGTCTTGGGTTAGATCCAGACCTCTATCCGAATGTGGACTGGATGGATTTACTATTAAAGGAGGGAGCGTGGCAACATCGGGTAAATCTGAATATGAATGGTGGTGGAAATACTGCACGCTATTTTGTATCTTTCAGTTATTTGGACGAACAGGGTATGTATAACACGGATAGCTCGTTAAAAGGAGATTATAACACGAACGCTGATTATCGCCGTTATAATTATCGCATGAACACAGATATTGATATTACAAAAAGTACACTTCTCAAGTTAGGAGTTTCCGGTTATTTATCCAAAAGAAATAGTCCGGGATTGGGAGATTCTGATGTATGGGGAGAACTTTTTGGATATACTCCAATAAGAACTCCGGTATTATATTCTAATGGCTATGTACCTGCCGTCGGTACGGGTAATAAGACTAACCCATGGGTAGCGGCTACCCAAACAGGTTTTAATGAGAATTGGAAAAATACTATTCAAACTAATGTAACATTGGAGCAGAAACTAGACTTCATTACTAAAAATCTGAAATTTGTAGGACGTTTTGGATATGACACATATAATGATAATACTATCAAACGTCATAAATGGCCGGAACAATGGCTTGCGGAACGAGCTCGCAATGAAGAGGGTGAATTAGTATTTAAAAAGATTTCCGGTGCAGGAAATATGGCACAGGAGAGTAGTTCAAGTGGAAATCGTCGTGAATTCTTAGATTTGACGTTAAATTGGAACAGAGCGTTTAAAGCACATCATCCTAGCGCGACATTGAAATATACCCAAGATGCTTTTGTTAAAACGGTTGCTTTGGGAGATGATTTAAAAGAGGGAGTGAGTAGACGAAATCAGGCTTTGGCAGGGCGCTTTGCTTATAATTATAACTATCGATATTTTGTTGACTTCAATTTTGGTTACAACGGTTCGGAAAATTTTGCGAAAGGACATCGTTTTGGCTTTTTTCCCGCATATTCTCTGGCATGGAATATTGCAGAAGAGAAAATAATAAAAAAGCATCTGAAATGGATGAATATGTTTAAGGTTCGTTATTCTTATGGTAAGGTCGGTAATGATAATGTAGGAACCCGTTTCCCATATCTTTATTCAATTGCCGATAACTATAAAGAAAATGATCAGACGAAATATTATGCAGGTTACAACTGGGCCACTTATGGAAGTAATAAATCTTATAATGGTTTACGCTATACAAAACTTGCTTCTAATGATATAACATGGGAAATAGCAACCAAAAGCGACCTTGGTATAGATATGGCTTTATTTAATGACAAATTCACAGCTACGATCGACTATTTTGATGAAAGTCGTAGTGGTATTTATATGGAGCGTGCATTCTTACCAGGAATGGTTGGTCTGGATGGCAATAAACCTTATGCTAATGTGGGTGAAGTAAATTCAAAAGGGTTTGATGGAAACTTTAGTTATAAACAAAAAATTAGTGATGTTAAGTTCACTGTACGTGGTAATATCACATATAGTAAGAATGAAATCATAGAACGCGATGAAGAGAACAATGTTTATGCTTATCAAATGAAAAAAGGGTATCGGGTTAATCAAAATAGAGGCTTGATAGCTTTAGGATTATTTAAGGACTATGATGACATTCGTAACAGTCCTACACAGAAATATGGTCCTGTAATGCCCGGTGATATTAAATATAAAGATGTAAATGGTGATGGTGTTGTCAATGATGGCGATATCGTAGCTATTGGTTCAACTAGTAAACCAAATCTAATTTATGGTTTAGGTCTTTCTGCTACCTGGAAGGGATTGGATGTAAGCTTACATTTCCAAGGTGCCGGTAAATCTCAGTTCTTTACTTATGGCAAATGTATATGGGCTTTTACAGAAGGACAATGGGGTAATATTCTTAAAGGAACGCTGGATAATCGTTGGGTGGATGCGGAGACTGCACAAAAGCTTGGCATCCCTGCTAATGAGAATCCGAATGCATCATACCCTCGTTTGAGTTATACGGATAATGGTAATGGTAATACAACGATCTATGAATATAAAAATAATTACCGTAATTCGACATATTGGTTGCGTAATGGTTCATATGTCCGTCTGAAAACGATTGATGTCGGTTATACTCTTCCGAAGAAGATCGTGAATAAGATACATTTTAATAATGTACGTATTTTCATGACAGGAACTAATTTACTGACATGGTCCAGTTTTAAACTTTGGGATCCTGAAATGGGGGCTTCACGTGGTGAGCAATATCCATTAGCTAAGTCTATAACACTCGGTTTAAGCGTTAACTTATAAAATTCAGAACAATAAAATGAAAAAATATATATTATTGATAATTATAATCGGTTTCGGGACTACATCATGTTCTGACTATTTGGATTCAGAATACATTTTTAAAGATCGTGAATCTTTGGAGAAGATATTTACAGATTATGATAAGACCGAACAGTGGTTGGCACGTGCATATTCATTCCTTACCGGGCAATGCTGCGATGTAGGCAGTAAACGCAATACTCCGTTTGTGTTTGACGACTGTATGTACTATGGTGATGATGATGTTACCATAGACGCATCCAAAGGTGGAAACATGTCATATAATAAGTTTCATGAAGGAGGGTATGACGAAGGTGCTTTCCAGGATACTTGGGATCGCTGTTATAATGGTATTCGTCAGGCTACGATTTTCATGCAGAATGTGGATATGAACGATAAATATAAACCTGAAGAGATTGTTGATCTTAAAGCGCAAGCGCGTTTTGTTAGAGCTTATTTTTATTGGATTCTTCTTCGTAAATATGGGCCGATACCTCTAGTTCCGGAAAATGGTTTTAACTACAATGACTCTTATGATGATGTCGCTACACCACGCAGTTCTTATGATGTTTGTGCCAATTATATTGCAAGTGAAATGGTAATAGCAGCTAAAGATTTGCCATTGACGAGAGAGCAACTTAGTATAAACCGTCCGACGCGGGGAGCGGCTTTGGCTACCCGTGCATTAGCTCTATTGTATGCTGCCAGTCCGTTAACGAATGGTAATAATGATGAATATGCACAACAATTGCTGGATGATAAAGGTAATCGTTTGCTTTCTCCTGAATATGATGAAAGTAAATGGGCAAAAGCAGCTGCTGCCTGCAAAGATGTAATGGAATTGAATGTATATAAGCTTTATACCACAGGTATCAATACCGTGAATACAGGTGCTTTTCCGGCAACTATAGCGCCTCCACATCACGATGTATATTCAAATGAAGATTTTCCGAATGGATGGGCGAATATTGATCCATACGAATCATATCGTGCATTGTTTAATGGAACTGTGTCATCAGTAGATAATCCTGAACTGATTTTTACTAGAGGGCAGAACATCGGTGGTGAACGCATTAAGGATATGGTAATTCACCAACTGCCTTCCGTTGCTAAAGGATGGAATACCCATGGAATGACTCAAAAACAAGTAGATGCTTATTATATGAATACTGGAGACGATTGTCCTGGAATGAATTCTCAGTACGCAGGATACCAAGCATATAAGGATCGTGTAGACAATCGCCCGCGACCAGTCGGCTATACTTCAAACGCACAGGACTATAAACCGCTTTCTGCAAATGTTTCTTTGCAATATGCAAATCGGGAACCACGTTTTTATGCTTCTGTTGCTTTTAACGGTGCCAGATGGTATTTAGGAAATGAATCTCAGCAAGCAAATCAGAATAAACAAGTATTCTACTATCGAGGTGGAGGTAATGGTTATTCCAATAATATGTTTTGGCTGCGTACAGGTATTGGAGTGATGAAATACGTGAACCCAAGCGATACTTATGAAAATAGCGACGGAGCCAAAATTATTGATAAAGATGAACCAGCTATTCGTTATGCCGATATTCTGTTGATGTATGCAGAGGCATTAAACGAATTGACTACATCTTATGAGGTTTCCTCATGGGACGGAATTAAAGCTTATACCATTAACCGTGATCCGGAAGAAATGAGAAAAGGAATAAAACCTGTGCGTATGCGTGCCGGTGTACCGGATTATGATACTCCTATATATGATAACCCTGCAAAATTCCGTATTAAACTGAAACGTGAACGACAGATTGAGCTCTTTGCTGAAGGGAAACGTTACTATGATCTTCGTCGTTGGAAAGATGCAGAATTGGAAGAGTCAGTGCCTGTTTATGGTTGTTATACTTTTATGACTGAAAGTCAGAAAGATCTTTTCCATACACCGGTACCCATATCTAATCTTTCAGCAACTTTTTCATCCAAAATGTATTTCTGGCCTATAAAACATGATGAATTGAAACGCAACAAACGTTTAACTCAGAATCCTGGTTGGACTTATAATGATTAATTAAAAAAGAAAAGATATGAAAAAGATATATACTTATTTGATGATGCTAACTGTTAGCGCATTAATTATCTCCTGTAATGAAGAGTGGAGTGGTGAACAATATGAACATTATATTTCTTTTAAAGCTCCAATAAACAGTGATGGGGTATCACGAATTAACGTACGCTATAAGGCGAACGAAGCAACTACTTATCAGGTGCCTTTGATAGTTAGCGGTACGACTTTAAATGATAAAAACTATACAGTACGTATTGGTTTGGACCCAGATACTTTAGTGGTTCTTAATAAAGAACGTTATAGTACGCGTATAGATCTTTATTATCAGGTATTACCAGCTACTTTCTATTCATTGCCGGAGACCGTTGAAATAAAAGCAGGGGAGAATACAGCACTTTTACCTATAGATTTTAAGTTGAATAATATTGATTTGTCAGAGAAATGGGTGCTGCCTTTAACTGTTGAAGAATCTTCAGATGGTAGCTATACCCCTAATTATCGTAAGCATTATCGCAAAGCATTACTCCGTGTTATGCCTTTTAATGATTATTCGGGCAATTATAGTGCAGTAAATTATAAGTGTTATATCAAAGGAGCGGAAAGTGAGGCCCCATTTGTCAAAAACTATGTAATGACTTATGTGGTGGACGATCAAAGCCTTTTTTTCTATGCTGGCATTATTGATGAAACCCGTGTCGATAGGAAAGGATATAGGATTCTTGCTAAATTTATAAATAATGATAATGGAGAAATCGGCAATGTGGAATTATCTCCTGCAGATTCTGACAATAAAATGAAATTTCAAATAGGTAAAGATGACTATGGGAAAGAGGTAACCCCTACCTATAGTGTAACTGAAACAATGGATCCTATTCGTCCTTATTTGAAACGTAAGACTATAATCATTAGAAATATTAATTACACTTATGTTGACTATACTACAATTCCGGGGGTAGAAACCGAATATCATGTAATAGGTTCTTTGGCTTTAGAGCGTCAGATCAATACTCAAATACCAGATGAAGATCAAGCTATTGACTGGGAGGCTGGGAATTAAATAGTTTTGTCTATTGATTAATATTGGATAAATTATCAAATATAAGAGATAGAGAAGAACATATGACCGGAGTTCTTCTCTATCTTTATTCTTTTGTGAAAGAAAATCGATTATTTATTAGATATTGCTTTTTATTGGTCAGAATTTTGCCTTTTTTCTATGATATCTTCCTTATTTTTGTTTGGAAGCAATGAGAATGGTGTTAATTAAATCGGAATAATTATGAATATAAAAAAACATTTACCTTGGTTGGGGGCTTTACTCCCTATTATTAATGCACAAGCGGATACGAATCCCAATGTAGTTATCATTTATATCGACGACATGGGTATAGGTGATATTGGCTGTTATGGAGGAAAATTTGTAGCGACGCCCAATATTGATAAACTGGCACAGGACGGATTATTGTTTAATCAATATTATTCTTCCGCACCGGTTAGTTCACCCTCCCGTTGTGGATTAACAACAGGACTTTTCCCTATTGAAGTAGGAATTAATACTTTCCTTAACGACAAGGCAAGTAATAAGAGGTGCGAGCAGCGTAATTATCTGGACGACAAACTTCCTTCTATGGCACGTGCTTTTCAGAATGCAGGATATGCTACCGGACACATTGGTAAATGGCACATGGGAGGTGGACGTGATGTGCACAATGCCCCTTCTATCAAGAACTATGGGTTTGATGAATATCTTTCTACTTATGAAAGCCCCGATCCGGACCCTGCGATAACAGCTTCTAAGTGGATATGGTGTGATAATGACAGTATAAAACGTTGGAAACGCACAGAATATTTTGTAGATAAGAGTATTGACTTTATTAAACGTCATAAAGATAGTCCATTCTTTCTCAATCTTTGGCCGGATGATATGCATACACCATGGGTACCGGAGTTTAAGCAAAAAGAAAGAAAAAGCTGGGAGACAAAAGAGGCGTTTTCGCCTGTGCTTGGAGAGATGGACAAACAAATCGGTCGTTTTATTAAGGCACTGGATGATATGGGATTATCCGAAAATACGATTATCATCTTTACCAGTGATAATGGACCTGCACCCAGTTTCAAGGCTGTTCGCTCCGCTTATTTGAGAGGTACCAAGAATAGCCTTTACGAAGGAGGTATCCGTATGCCGTTTATTGTCAAATATCCTAAGAAGATTAAACCCGGTCGGGTGAATAATTCTTCAGTGCTATGTGCGGTGGATTTATATCCTACTTTATGTTCCGTGGCCGGGATTAAAACTGAGAAGAACTATAAAGGTGATGGACAGAATTATGCAAAAGTTTTGCTCGGGAAGTCGGAGGCAAAACGAAAAACGGATTTAATGTGGGACTTTGGTCGAAATAAGCATTTTGGTTTTCCCGGCAATCCTTACGATAGAAGTCCGCATCTGGCAATCCGTAGCGGCAAGTGGAAGCTGTTGGTGAACGGAGACGGAAGCGATGCACAACTATATGATATGGAGCTGGATAAATTCGAGAAGAATAACATAGCTGGCGAACATCCGGAATTAGTTGCAAAACTAAGCAAGAAAGTATGCGAATGGTACGCCCAAAACAAAGATAAAGGATTGCAAACAGACCTCTAATTAAAAAAAACATGAATTCAAAAGCTTTTCTTTTGCCGGCAGCACTGATGATAGCCGGCAATTCCGTTGCAAACTCAAAAGGGAAAAAAACTGATAAAAGACCCAATATACTGGTGATTCTTGCAGATGACCTTGGCTATTCTGATTTAGGATGTTATGGCAGTGAAATCCATACACCTAACCTTGATAAACTGGCACAACAAGGAGTACGCTTCAACCATTTTTATAATGCGAGTCGTAGTTGTCCCACCCGTGCTTCTTTGCTGACCGGACTGTATCAGCATCAGGCAGGAATCGGACGAATGACTTTTGATGACAACCTGCCCGGGTATCGTGGCACACTTTCACGTAATGCGGTTACGATAGCCGAAGTGCTGAAAGAATCTGGTTACACTACCAGTATGATCGGAAAATGGCATGTTGCTGAAACTCCATTGCGTAAAGATCAGCGTGAATGGCTGGCACATCATGTTTACCATGACACCTATTCGGATTTATGTCACTATCCGGTAAACCGTGGCTTCGATTCTCATTACGGAACTATTTATGGAGTAGTAGATTACTTTGACCCGTTCAGCCTAGTTGAAGGAGAAGTACCTGTAAAAGAAGTACCGGAAGGATACTATATCACTCAAGCACTTTCGGATCGTGCCGCAGAAGAAGTAACGGAATATGCCAAGGATGATAAGCCGTTCTTCATGTATTTGGCTTATACCGCTCCACACTGGCCGCTCCACGCCTTGCCGGAGGATATTGAAAAGTATAAGGATACGTACAAAGTCGGTTGGGAAGCTATACGCAATGCCCGTTACGAGCGTCAGAAGCAACTGGGAATATTTCCGGGAATGGACGATTTTTTGTCCGAACGTCAGTTTAAAGACAGATGGGAGGACAATGCTCATGCGGAATGGGATGCCCGTGCGATGGCTGTGCACGCTGCAATGATCGATCGTATGGATCAGGGAATCGGACAGGTTATTGACGCATTGGAGAAGACCGGCCAGTTGGATAATACACTGATTCTTTTCCTCTCAGACAATGGTTGCAGTAATGAGAACTGTCAGAATTACTCTCCGGGAGAGAATGACCGTCCGGACATGACCCGTAAGGGAGAAAAGATGGTATATCCCCATAATAAAGAGGTATTACCCGGACCGCAAACGACCTATGCTTCATTGGGTGCCCGTTGGGCGAATGTGGCAAACACACCTTTCCGCTTTTGGAAAGCCAAATCCTATGAAGGAGGAATCTGCACACCGATGATTGCGCACTGGCCGAAAGGAATTAAAAAGAATGTAGGCGGTATGACACCGGAGATAGGTCATGTGATGGACATCATGGCTACTTGTATAGACATGGCTGGAGCAACTTATCCTGCTAAATACAAAGGAAACGATATCATTCCTATGGCAGGCAAGAGTTTGCTTCCTATTTTCAAAACCGGTCATCGTGAAGGACATGATTATCTGGGCTTCGAGCATTTCAATGAGCGTGCATTCCTTGCCAAAGACGGTTGGAAACTCGTGCGTCCGGGCGAGAATGCCAAATGGGAACTCTACAACTTGAATGAAGACCGGAGCGAACAACATAATCTAGCTGATAAATATCCGGAGAAGAAGAACGAAATGGTGAAAGCGTACGAGGAATGGGCGAAACGCTGCATGGTAGAACCCTATCCGGGACAAAAAAAGAAATAAGAGCATTATGGTAAGAACCAACTTCTTAATGACTGCCCCTTTATTGATGGCATCATTTTGTTCCGCACAGGAGAAACCGAATGTCGTACTGATTCTGGTAGATGATATGGGTTATTCCGATATCGGTTGTTATGGTGGCGAAATACTTACTCCCAATATTGATGCGTTGGCGTCTAAAGGTGTACGTTTTACTCAGTTTTATAATACTTCCCGTTCTTGTCCGGCACGTGCAAGTCTGATGACAGGCTTGTACCAGCACCAGGCAGGTATTGGGCAGATGTCCGAAGACCCTTTTGCGAATCCTGACCAGAAGAGTCCTAATGATTGGGGAGTACAAGGGTATAAAGGCTATCTGAACAGGAACTGTGTCACAATAGCCGAAGTGCTGAAAGAAGACGGTTACCATACTTATATGGCAGGTAAATGGCATCTGGGAATGCATGGAGAAGAAAAATGGCCTTTACAGCGGGGCTTTGAACGTTTCTATGGTATTCTTTCGGGGGCATGCAGCTATCTTCGTCCATCGGGAGGACGTGGGCTGACGCTGGATAACACCAAACTTCCGGCTCCGGATGCGCCTTATTATACGACGGATGCTTTTGCTGATTATGCTATCCAGTTTGTGGATGAACAAAAGGATGACCGCCCTTTCTTTCTCTATTTGGCTTTCAATGCTCCTCATTGGCCGCTACATGCGAAAGAGAAAGATATACAGAAATTTACAAAGATATATCGTAAGAAAGGTTGGGATGAAATTCGGGAAGCACGGCGTAAACGGATGGCAAAGATGGGGATTATTGATTCAAATACAGACTTTGCCGAATGGGAAAACCGGAAATGGGACGAACTGACAGAACAGGAAAAGGACCAAGTCGCTTATCGGATGGCTGTATATGCAGCTCAGGTGCATTGTGTAGATTACAATATCGGCAAACTGATTGATTGCTTAAAGAAGAATCATAAAATGGACAATACTCTTATTTTGTTCATGTCCGACAATGGTGCTTGTGCCGAACCTTATGAAGAGCTGGGAGGAGGAAAGGTGGAGGAAGTGAATAATCCGGCTTCGAGTTTTGCGCCGACTTATGGCAGGGCGTGGGCGCAGGTTTCTAATACTCCTTTCCGAAAATATAAATGCCGTGCTTATGAAGGTGGCATTTCTACTCCTCTTATTCTGTCGTGGAAAGGAGCATTAGGGAATAAGAAAGGTAAGTGGTGTCGTGTTCCCGGATATTTGCCGGACATCATGCCGACTATTTTAGAAGCAACCGGAGCTAAATATCCGGAGACTTATCATGGAGGAAATAAAATTTATCCGTTGGTCGGCAGCAGTCTTTTTCCTGCTGTCCATAAGAAAACGGACTCCTTGCATGAATATATGTATTGGGAGCATCAGAACAACAGAGCGATCCGCTGGAGAGATTGGAAGGCTATCCGTGATGAAAAAGGCAAGGAATGGGAACTGTATGATGTCGTAAAAGATCGGACAGAACGCTTTAATGTGGCAGAACAGCATCCGGAAGTATTGACAAGATTGGTTACGGAATGGGAGCGTTGGGCGCATGCAAACTTTGTTTTACCGAAACATCCGAAAAAATAAAAGAAGGACAGATAATGAATAAACTGATCTTGGGGGCGTCTATGGTAGTAAGTGCAACTACATTGTCGTTTGCACAGCAGGTAGAACGCCCTAATATCGTTATTGTACTTGCTGACGATTTGGGATGGGGAGATGTCGGATTTCATGGCAGCGAGATAAAAACTCCTTGTCTGAACGCTTTGGCAGCAGAAGGAGTTGTACTGGATCGGTTCTATACAGCTCCTATCAGTACGCCCACTCGTGCCGGACTTATGACAGGGCGTTATCCCAATAGATTTGGCATACGTACAACCGTTATTCCGCCTTGGCGTGAAGACGGATTGGATGAAAATGAAGAAACTCTGGCCGATATGTTGGCACGTAACGGATATAGTAACAGAGCCATTATCGGCAAATGGCATTTGGGACATACCCGGAAGGTACATTACCCGATAAATAGAGGCTTTTCCCACTTTTACGGGCATCTGAATGGTGCAATTGATTATTTCGATCATATGCGTGAAGGAGAATTGGATTGGCACAATGACTGGGAGACTTGTTATGATAAAGGATATTCTACTGAATTGATTACCCAAGAAGCTGTCAGATGCATCAATACTTATGAGAAAGAAGGTCCGTTCTTGTTGTATGTAGCTTATAATGCCCCTCATACACCGTTGCAAGCGCAGGAAAAAGATATAGAACTTTATTGTGATGACTTTGGTAGTCTGACACCGAAAGAGCAGAAGAGAGTAACGTATCAGGCAATGGTGTCCTGTATGGATAGAGGAATTGGTACGATTGTGGATGCTTTGAAGAAAAAAGGGATAATGGATAATACATTTTTGATCTTTTTTAGTGATAATGGTCCCGCCGGTGTACCGGGATCGTCATCCGGCAAACTACGGGGCAGGAAGTTTGACGAATGGGACGGAGGTGTGCGTGTGCCGGCTGTCTTTTATTGGAAAAGGGCGGAAAGTAACTATAAGAATCTGAGTTCTCAAGTGACTGGATTTGTAGATATCGTTCCGACATTGAAAGAGTTAGTAGGAGATAAGAATCGTCCGGAACGTGCGTATGACGGAATCAGTATACTTCCGTTGTTAATAGGTAGTACCAGTTGTATTGACCGTAATTTCTATTTGGGATGTGGAGCTGTTGTGAACAAAGACTATAAATTGATCAGAAAAGGGCGTAAGCCGGGATTGAATTTGCCACAAGACTTTCTGGTAGACTATCAAACAGACCCTTACGAGAAAAAGAATGCTTCTAATGGAAATGAACAGATTGTGAGATCTTTGTATCAGGTTGCTCTGAAATATGATACCATTACTCCTTGTTTACCCGAGATTCCTTATGGTAAAGGACGTGAGGGGTTTAAAGCACCTGTGGAGTGGAAAGTAACACGCTGAATGAATCGGGCCGAGGCATTCCGAAATGCAGGGTATGTGTTATTAATTCGAGAGACTACTCAATTATAAGACAGCCTCTTTATTATATTTACATATCTTTCAATCCCAGAACTTGTGTCTCAATATCATATTTAGACATTTCTTTTTGTTTTAAATGTTCCACTTTCTCCATGAAAACAGTATGGCTATAGTTGTTCTCAGGAACTCGTTTAACTTCAGCAATAAGAGCTTTCTTACCACTGGATTTAAGAGCAACAATATCTATTTCATAAGAATTTATTCGTTGTTTGCCAATAGAACTTTTTGTTTCCCACCAAGAGCCTATTTCCTTGAAACCTCCGGTTTCTGCCAGTTTCTGTTTGAAGTATTTCTCTAACACCCTACCTGAATAGGTCGGATAATCAGCTTTTGCTAATTGTCTCAAATCATCAAAATTCTGTAATTCAATATAAGAGCGATTCTGCTCAATATATTTAAACCAGAAATTCAAGAAATTATCACCAATAACATATCGTACATTTTTCTTAGTTCCGGGTTTTGCAAAAATAGGACGTTCCCGGGTTATTAAATTGTATACATTCTCCAGTTTGCTTAAATAACCTCCGATAGCTGTACCGCCCAATGCCGATTCTATCTCGCCTTGCGTATAGTGCCCGTTGGCGATTTCTGACAAAATGGAAAAATAGGTACCATAGTTTTTCCCAAACTCAGTTATCAATAAATTACGTCCTTCATCTATAAACAAGGAGTTTTCCGAAAAGACAAAGTCATACATCTTATCTATAGTAAGCGCTTGGTTATCACAAAACAACTCTACATATTTAGGGATTCCTCCTGTCAACGTGTATAAAGCTAATAAGTCATCATTGCTATATCCGGAAGCAAGATCCTCCATTATTTGTTTCAGGACACCGATCTTAAAAGCACGCAGACATAAAATATTGTCAGCACGCCCAAATAGGGGTTCATTATGATCAGTGAATATTTTCTGCATTAAGGAGTACACAGAACCACTGATGACCAAATTTATTTTAGTTTCTTGTTTATACTCATCCCAAAGATTCTGCATATCACTAAAGACGTCAGGTCGGATATTATAAAACTCTTGAAATTCATCTATGACAATATTAAAAGCACGTGTTTTACCAACTTCAAAAAGATATTGCATCAAATTGGTAAAAGTAGGTATTCCTTCAGGAACGAATATGGATAGAGTTTCACGTACTATCTTTACAAAATCAGTAACTAATATGCTTTCAGCTTTTCTTCCAATGAATAAATAAACTGTAGGCGTTCCTTTCAAAGCCTCCTTTATGAGACTGGTTTTACCAATGCGTCTACGTCCTGTGACCACAATCATTCTGGAATTTTGAGTAAATGCAAGCTCTTGCACACGCTTCAATTCCGCAACTTCTTTTTCTCTATTATAGAATTTCATAATGATGATTTGTTTTCTCAACGGCCATTGACTCAACCGCTGTTGCGAAAATACAAAATAAATTGAGAACAATCAATTTTAGCATGCAAATTATGAATGTTTCATCCTATATTATAATTCTTTAAGTAATGCAGATTAAGTTTCTAATTCCGTTATAACATATCTTTCTATATGTCCAAACATTTTTATAACATGGGGGTATATGAATCGGATTAGAGGAGATAATGCAAATTTGTTGACATAGTACTATTGATAAATAGCATAAAGATTGAGTTAGAACAACACAAATACAATACGTTACCGAATTAAACCGTTGATAATATGCCGTTTACAACCTTGCTATACGGTTTGGACAGGACCCGGAGAACCAATTATGCACGGATGACTTCGCCGGTCATTGGGCTCATAATGCCAATCTTTCAGTAAAAGCGATCATGGGTGTAGCCGGATATAGCGAAATGGCGCATATGCTTGGTTTATATGATGTTGCAGAGAAATATGCAGGTATAGCCAAGAAAATGGCGGTGAAATGGGAAGAAATGGCAAATGAAGGTGATCATTACCGCCTTGCTTTCGACCGTGAGAATACCTGGAGTCAGAAATATAATATGATTTGGGACAAGATGTGGAATCTGAATTTGTTCCCCAATAATGTAATCGACAAGGAAGTAAGTTACTATTTGACAAAACAGAATCCTTACGGATTGCCATTGGACTCCCGCAAAGAGTATACAAAGTCTGACTGGATTATGTGGACAGCTGCTATGTCTTCAGATTTAGAAACTTTCAAGAAATTCATAGATCCACTCTATAAATATATCAATGAAACTACTTCGCGGGTACCTATCAGTGATTGGCATCACACAGACAGTGGTGAATGGGTTGGGTTTAAAGCGCGTTCGGTTATTGGAGGATACTGGATGCAAGTGTTAATGGACAAAACTCGATGAAATGTTTAATTAACTATACATTTATTATTAACTAGAATGAAAAACATGAAATGTAAAATGAAAAAAGTATTGAAGGAATGGCGGTGGATATTGCTGGCATTATTCACGATTTGCATTTGTAGTTGTAAGGACGATGACAATGTAGAGACTGGAGCCTTTGATCCATCAAAACCTGTAGCAATTTCTGATTTTACTCCGAAAGAAGGAGGAGCCTATCAGAAACTATTGATTTATGGTGAAAATTTCGGAACAGATGTTTCGAAGGTAAAAGTGAAGATTGGTGGCAAAGATGCTATTGTTATTAATGTAAAAAGTACTTATGTTTACTGTTTTGTTCCTTCAGGAGCTTTTAGTGGTGAAATTGAAATCACTGTAGGAGAAGGAGAGAATGCAGTAACAACGACTGCGAGTACTACTTTTAGCTATGAGAAAAAGATGGTTGTAGGTACGCTTTGTGGCTATCGCAATAATCGTGATGATCAAGGTTGGAGAGACGGACCATTTGATGGACCGGAAGGTGTCAAATGCTGTGGCTTTAGCGATAACGGACGATTAGCTTTTGATCCGTTGAATAAGGATCATTTGTATATTTGTTACGATGGACATAAAGCTATACAGTTGATCGATTTAAAAAATCGTATGCTTTCTTCTCCTTTGAATATCAATACTATACCTACTAATCGTATACGAAGCATTGCTTTCAATAAGAAGATAGAAGGATATGCTGATGAGGCAGAATATATGATTGTAGCTATTGATTATGATGGTAAGGGAGATGAAAGTCCTAGTGTATATATTATTAAACGTAATGCGGATGGTACATTCGATGATAGATCTGATATACAATTGATAGCTGCTTACAAACAATGTAATGGAGCTACTATTCATCCAATCAACGGAGAATTGTATTTTAATAGTTATGAAAAGGGACAAGTATTTCGTTTAGACTTGGTTGATTACTTTAAAACTATTAAGAATGGTGGAAGTTGGGATCCTATAGTAAAGAACAATCCTAATACTTTTAAGCAGTTATTCACTATTGCTGACCCAAGTTGGGAATTTCAGATTTTCATTCATCCTACTGGAAAGTATGCTTATTTTGGTGTGATTAACAATCATTATTTCATGCGTTCCGACTATGACGAGATAAAAAAGGAATTTATTACCCCGTATAATTTTGTCGGGGGATATAAACAGTCAGGTTATAGGGATGATGTAGGAACTGAGGCACGTATGAATAATCCTTGTCAAGGAGTATTTGTGAAAAATCCGGATTATACTGGTGAAGAAGAGTATGATTTCTATTTTGTAGATCGATTAAACTTCTGTGTACGTAAAGTAACTCCAGAAGGTATCGTATCGACCTATGCGGGACGAGGAGCGTCAACTTCCTTAGCTGACGGAAACCAATGGGGAACTGATGATGGTGACCTACGAGAAGTGGCTCGTTTCCGTGATGTAAGTGGACTTGTTTATGATGATGTGAAAGAGATGTTTTATGTACATGATCAGGTGGGACATACTATTCGCACTATTTCAATGGAGCAAGAAGAGAATGTAGCCGGTGACGAGAATATACCGGAAGATGAATCAACAGTGGAATCTAACGAATAAACACATTTATCAGATTATGAAAAAATATTTAGCCATTTTTTTGTTGATGCTGGTTGTCCCATTGACGATTTCTGCACAACAAACAATTACCGTGACTGGTACGGTTACCGACACACAAGATGAGCCGATGATTGGTGTTAATATCACTGTAAAGGATGTAGCAGGTTTGGGAACCATTACGGATATCAATGGTAATTTTTCTATAAAGATGGAACCTTATCATCGACTAGTCTTCTCATACATCGGATATGATGATGTGGAAGTACTTGTAAAAGAACAGCATACTGTTAATGTAAAGATGAAAGAATCAGAGGCTAGTGTACTGGATGAGGTTGTGGTAACTGGTATGGGGGCACAGAAAAAACTGACAGTGACGGGAGCTGTAACCAATGTGAATGTGGGAGATTTAAAACGTTTCCCTACTTCCAATATGTCTAACGCTTTGGCCGGTAATGTTCCGGGTATTATTGCCCGACAAACTTCCGGACAACCGGGAAAAAGTACTTCTGAGTTTTGGATACGTGGTATTTCTACTTTTGGAGCTAGTTCAAGTGCTTATATTCTGGTGGATGGCTTTGAACGTAGCAGTTTGGATGAACTTAACATTGAAGACATCGAATCATTCACAGTATTGAAAGATGCGTCAGCTACTGCTATTTATGGTTCTAAAGGTGCAAATGGTGTAGTATTGATTACAACAAAACGTGGTAAAGCTGGAAAAATCAATATTGATGCCAAGGTAGAAACTTCTTATAATACGCGTACTATCACTCCGGAATTTGTAGACGGTCTTTCGTATGCCAGTCTGATGAACGAAGCATTAGTGACTCGCAATTTAGGAATGGCCTATCAACCGGAAGAATTAGAGTTATTTCGTACACAAATGGATCCGGATTTCTATCCGAATGTGGACTGGATGGATTTGATCCTAAAAAACGGAGCATGGAGTTATCGCGCTAACTTGAACATGAATGGTGGTGGTAACACTGCTCGTTATTTTGTTTCTGCAAGTTATACGGAAGATCAAGGTATGTATAACACAGACCAAACGTTACGTGATGATTACGATACAAATGCCAACTATAAAAAGTGGAATTATCGTATGAATGTTGATATAGATATCACCAAATCGACTTTATTGAAACTAGGTATAGCAGGTTCATTAGCCAAACGTAATAGTCCAGGACTGGCTGATAACGAGATGTTATGGGGCATGCTTTTCGGATACAATCCTATTGCAACGCCTGTATACTATTCCAATGGATATGCGCCTATTTCCCACCGGGATAACGTAAACAAACTTAATCCCTGGGTTGCATCTACGCAAACTGGATACAATGAAGATTGGCAGAATAATGTACAAACTAATGTTACATTAGAACAAAATTTTGATTTCATTACCAAGGGATTGAAGTTTGTAGGACGTTTTGGCTATGATACAGACAACAGTAACTGGATTAATCGTCATCGTCAACCAGATTTGTATAAAGCGAACGGACGTAGACAAGAAACGGGAGAGATTATTTATGAGAAAATGTTCTCCGCATATGACATGACACAATCAAGTGGTAGCTCTGGCAAACGTCGTGAATTCCTTGATTTACTGTTAAGCTGGGAACGTGCTTTCGGAAATCATCATGGAGGAGTTACTTTCCGTTACACACAAGATAGTGAGAAGCGGACAGTAGACATTGGTACGGATATTAAGAATGGAGTATCAAAACGTAATCAAGGGTTAGCAGGACGATTTACTTATAACTGGAACTATCGTTACTTTGTTGATTTTAATTTTGGTTATACCGGATCGGAAAATTTTGCACCAGGAAATCAATTCGGTTTCTTCCCGGCTTTTTCTCTTGCATGGAACGTTGCCGAAGAGTCATTTGTTAAGAATAACTTGAAGTGGATGAATATGTTTAAAATACGTTATTCTCATGGTAAGGTAGGTAATGATAATATTGGGGATAACAACCGTTTCCCATACTTATATACTATAGCCACTACAGGATATAACAGCGAAGGCAAGCCTAATTATGTATATAACTGGGGATTTGGTGATTATGGAAAATCATTCATAGGAACTCATTACACACAGATGGCTTCTAATGGCATTACTTGGGAAGTTGCGACTAAGGATGACCTGGGGATTGATCTTTCTTTGTTTAATGACAAATTTACAGCGACAGTTGACTATTTCCACGAAAAACGTACAGGTATTTTTTTAACACGTGAGTTCTTGCCTGACATTACAGGTCTTGAGAGCAAACCTAAAGCGAATGTAGGTGAAGTGAAATCTCAAGGTTTCGATGGCAATTTTGCTCTTAAGCAGAAACTGGGTGAGGTGGATATGACTATTCGTGGGAATATAACTTATAGTAAGAATGAAGTGCTCGAAAAGGATGAAGAGAATCAAGTCTATTCTTATTTATATCAAAAAGGGTATCGTGTAGATCAAGTTAAAGGATTGATAGCTGAAGGATTGTTTGCTGATTACGATGATATTCGTACCAGCCCGAAACAAGAGTTTGGTACAGTGCAGCCTGGAGATATCAAATATAAAGATGTAAATGGTGATGGTGTTGTAAACGATAATGATAAAGTTGCTATTGGCGCTACTACCACTCCAAACTTAGTATATGGTATAGGGGCATCTTTCGCATGGAAAGGAATTGATGTAAATGTTCACTTCCAAGGTGCCGGTAAATCCACTTTCCCTATTTATGGTAAGTGTGTATATGCATTCAGCGAAAGTGACTGGGGAAATATCTTTAAAGATATGATAAGTGATCGTTGGGTAGATTCAGAGACTGCTGCCAAACTGGGATTGCATGCTAATGAGAACCCCAATGCAACATATCCGCGTTTAACTTATGGGGAAAATAAAAACAACCAACAAACCTCTACTTATTGGATGCGTGATGGTCGATATATTCGTTTGAAGAATCTGGATATCGGTTATACTTTGCCAAAAAGCATAGTCAATAAACTGCACTTCAATAATATTCGTATCTATATTGCAGGATCAAACCTGATTACATGGTCTAAGTTCAAAACATGGGACCCGGAAACTGGCAATCCGCGGGGTGAAGCCTATCCGCTAACAAAATCAGTTACTATGGGTTTATCTGTTAACTTATAAAAATACTAAGAGATTATGATAAAGAAGATTTATATATTATTATTAACCGTATTAGGGATGGGAGTAATTTCTTCTTGCTCTGATTACCTGAATTCGGAGAAATATTTTAAGGATCGTCTGACACTGGAGAAAACTTTCGAAAGTAAGGATCATGTGGAAGAATGGTTAGCTTATGCTTTTTCATTTATAAAAAATGAAAACTATGAGGTGACGACTAAAGGACCAAGTGAGAATTCGTTTTGTTTTTCAGACGATATGTATTATGGTGACCGCGATAAGACAATCGATGCAACAAAGAATGAATTGTCATATAATATGTTCAAGTTAGGAGAATATGATGAGAATACTTATAATGTTGGGGCATGGGGGGCATGTTATAAAGGAATTTTCCAAGCATCAGTATTTATCCATAATGTTGACCGGTGTCAAGAGATGGCTGATTGGGAAATACTAGATTATAAGGGGCAGGCTCGTTTTGTTCGTGCTTACTATTACTGGTTGCTCTTACGTCGTTATGGTCCAGTGCCTATTATGCCGGACGAAGGAGTGGATTATACTCAAAGTTATGATCAAATAGCTACTCCACGTAGCTCATACGAAGAAGTGGCACAATATATCAGTGACGAAATGGTACAGGCTACTAAAGAGTTACAATATGATCGTCGTACTGATAATTATGCTATAGGCCGACCTACTCGTGGAGCTGCATTGGCAGTTCGTGCTTATGCACTGATTTTTGCAGCTAGTCCGTTTGCTAATGGAAATAATGATGAATATGCGCAGCAATTGGTAGATGATGAAGGGCGTCGTTTGCTTTCTTCCGAATATAGTGAAGAAAAATGGGCAAAAGCTGCTGCCGCTTGCCGTGATGTCATCGATTTAGATGTTTATGAGTTGAATATTGTAAATAAATCCACATCTGATAATGGACCTTCTGAACGTCCGACTGTTACTCCACCGGCTGATGGCGAGTTTTCCAATCAACCCTGGCCAAAAGGATGGACAAATATTGACCCGCTCAGATCATATCGTACTATCTTTGATGGTACTATATTACCTGCAAACAATAAAGAACTGATATTTACACGCGGGGCAACAAATATAGATATGTTGGTACTTCATCAGATGCCCAAAGATGATGGCGGCTGGAACTGTCATGGTATGACACAGAAAATGCTGGATGCATATTATATGAATAATGGTAGTAATGAGCCGGGTATGAACTCTATGTATCAAGGAGTAGCTAATTATCAAGGTATTGTAGATACTCGTGAACGTAGAACCGGATTTACTGATTTGCAAGACTTGAAGGATAATAAATATCCGGAATTAGGTTGGAAATATGATCCGAAGAAAGGAGATAACGATCAGGCCAAAACTGGGATGAATGTTTCTTTGCAATATGTAGAACGCGAACCACGATTCTATGCTTCTGTTGCTTATAATGGCTGTACCTGGTATTATTTGAGCCAGACTGAAAGCAAACCTGCCGATGTAAATCAACAAGTTTGGTACTACTTTGGAAGTTCCGATGGTTATCGTAATGACGGTTTCTACTTGCGTACAGGTATAGGAATCAAAAAGTTTGTTCATCCAAACGACTATCCAGGCAATTATGTTGCGAAAGCTGAAACAGCAATTCGCTATGCGGATATTCTACTGCTTTATGCTGAAGCATTGAATGAGTTGACTGGAACATACAATATACCTTCTTGGAATGAGGCGACAACCTACACTATCAGCCGTGATAAAGAACAAATGGAAAGAGGTATTCATCCGGTACGTATTCGTGCCGGGTTGCCTGACTATCCAGACGAATTTTATCTGCAGAGTGGGGTTGATGATATGCGTAAAGCATTAAAACGTGAACGTATGATAGAGTTAATGGGCGAAGGAAAACGTTACTTTGACATTCGCCGTTGGAAAGATGCGCCAGTAGAAGAATCTCTGCAAATATACGGTTGTAATGTCTTTGTTGGTGAAGCTAAGAGAGACGAATTCCATTCGGCAATTCCTGTTTACAATCTCCCGTCTACTTTCTCGGAAAAGCTATGGTTATGGCCTATCAAACATAGTGAGTTGAAACGTAATTCACGTTTAACACAGAACCCAGGATGGACAATGTATGATTAATTCTAAACATAAAGACTTATATATGAAGAAAATATATACTTTGGCAGCTTTGGCTGCAATGACAATGTTGGGAACTTCCTGCAATTCGGAATGGGAAGATGAACAATATGAGCACTACATTTCTTTCAGTTCACAACTGGATAGTAAGGGAGTGACGAATATATATGTACCTTATAGCCGCCATGATGCAGAAGGAAATTATGCAGAAGGAGGAGAAGGGAGGTCCAATTATCAGTTACCGATACTTGTTAGTGGTTCTACCGATAATCCAAGTAATGTCACTGTACACGTAGCACATGATGCTGATACATTGAATATTTTGAATTACGCTCGTTACGCTACACGTACAGAACTATATTATGAGGATATGGGAGCAGAAGGATTGGCATACGCTTCATATCCAGAATCTCTACAGATAAAAGCAGGAGAAAATAAAGGTTTACTGGATCTTAAATTTGATTTTCGCAACATTGATATGTCAGAAAAATGGGTACTTCCATTGCAGATTGTAGACGACGCGTCTTACAACTACGTAGCTCATCCACGTAAAGACTATGCTAAGGCGATATTGAGAATCTTCCCATTTAATGATTACTCTGGCGATTATTCTGGTACAGGAATAACCAACAAGGTGGTGACGGGATATGATGGAGATGGTAAACCGATAGAAACAGCAGAATCTATCACAAAATCGTCAATAAGAGGGTATGTGATAGATGAACAGACTATTTTTACGTATGCAGGAATAGTAGATGAGGATTATACAGACCGTAGAAAGTATAAAATCAAATTTGCTTTTAATGGTGAGACGAATGGTTCGGTTACTATTTCCTGTGATAATGCAGAAGAGATTGGATTTGAATTAAACAAGGACGTGACTCCTTCATTTCGTATTTCTTCATCAATGGATGACGCGAAGCCTTATCTGGAACACCGTTATGTAATAATTAATAATGTTGATTATTATTTCAATTATATACCAGTGGAAGGTACCATCATTCGCTATCATGTAAAAGGTACATTGACATTATCACGTGATATCAATACTCAGATTCCAGACGAAGATCAAGCAATTGAATGGTAGTTTCTATTAATCGCTAATCTAATGATTCAAGAAGAGGGTGAAGTTCAAGTTATTGAATTCACCCTCTTCTCTTATTTTGAAAAGTTATTTTAGGACTGATTGTGTGCCGTTTATTGTCAAATATCCTAAAGCATACTATTTCGTTTCTGCAACTGTAGAATACGTCACGCTCCCTAGCTTCCCGTCATTACTCAGTGTCTCAGCTTGAATAATCAATGGCGTGGAATACTGATTATTGTAACATTCGATCACTGCCTTTCCATTTTCATCCGTCTGCACAGTCGGATTCCAGTAAAGAGTTCGTCTTTTGTCTGCTTTATCCATGTATAATTCTTTATCTATATAAGCAGGAGAATAATACTCCAATGCCGGTGTATATCCCTGCATAACAGTCTGCCGGGTACCAAGAGCCGCAGTCTCGTGTTTATTCAGAACATCATGTCTGGGCAATGGAATGAGGTAGAAAATACTATATTTGTCCAGTTCCGATACATCTACATCATTGGAATTAGACATTTTGGTATTCTGGATAATTTCATCATCTACTCCTCCTGTGCCTTTACTGATGATAATAGAAGCCAAACCGTCTATTTCAGTCAGCATCATGTTTACTTCTGTTGACGATAGAATTTTGTTATCCATAATATAACAGATCGGTTTCTGGCGGTAAGTACAGTTATCATTGGAACGGTCCCAGTAAAAGAGTGGATTTAATTTTTCCATCACCTCCGGGATAGTGGTGACAACTTTGCCATTGTCGCGAAGCTGATCGACAGCCTGGCGTATATCATAGTAGGCATCAATACTTTGCTCATTAATTTTAGTCGCCATATTCGTACTTTGACTGCGCCGCTTACTTTTGATTTCAACTTCGTCCAAAAGATAAAGCCCGTCTACCCGACGGATGGAATCCATATATAAAGAGTCGAATTTTTCAGCTTCCTGTTGCCAGTGGGCAATGTTGCTCCACTCCGGGTGCAACTCTCTGTAACCGTATGCACGCGTAGCAGGCGAGAAATGCCGGTCGATGAGAATAGAAGCGTCCTTATTTCGTTCTTTTCCCACTTTGCGAGTCTGGATCACAGCTTCCATTGATCCCTCGAAATCTTCCAGCGGAATGCTGAAATGTCCGTTCTCATCCGTAACGGTCTGACCGGTAATAATCTCTGCATCTCTCTTCACCATTACGCTGAGAGCTATATCCTTCAGCTTGTTTTTGAGAATCGTAGATTTGACTTGTCCATAAAGTACCAGTTGGCTTTCTGGCAACTGAAGTGGGGTGAATGGGCTGATACCGATCTGTTGTGTCATATCATATTTACGCCATCCGTGTACCATTAACAGTATATCCAGTTCCTTCTGTTTCCGGAGAGAACTCTCTGTGAAGTAGTAGCCGGGTTGATGAATGTAGCCTTTCAAGTCCGATGTAAGTAGAAGGTCGGTGAAGATATTGTTATCATATTCCATATAATCAGAGCGGACGGCGTCACGGATACTGACTGATAATTTGCCGGGTATCGGTTCTCCTATGGCGTTGTTCAACTGCAGTTCGCAGCGGATGGGAGCATAAGGAGCGTAAATCTCTTTTAAACCTTTGGGCGAGATTTGTAAAGGAGCCCGTGGAGAAGCAAAGATAAAGCGGTCGCATAAAGTATTTCCGGCACGATTGAGCAGACTGATTTGTAAGACTCCTGCCGGTAACTTGCGCGACAATACTGTAAATTGCTGAGGCTTATTTGCCTGACAGTGGATAAGCTGATAGGCATGGGGACGTCCCTGATGGCTTATAAAAACGGCTAATGTATCCTGCGGGGTCGCTGCATTACATGATACCGTCACAGAAATAGCCCCTGCATTATTGCCTACTTTCAGAATATACCCGCTTGGCAGTGCTTTAGGGAGGGTAAATTCATACTGTTTTCCTTGAAAGTTTACTTTAGCGATTGCCGGCAGAGCAGAAGGCGTATACTCAAAAGCTCCCATTCCATCGTGTAAAGTTTCAAAAGACGTGATTTCTTGCCCTTCTTTGGTATAAAGTGTGCCTGATAATTGAATATTTCCTTCATTTTTGCTTTCTGCTTTGAAAGCAACCTGCGAAGTTATCCCTTCGACTAACTGTCCTCCTTCCGGAAAGAAACGCAGACTCAGCTTCTCTCTTGTTTCTTCCGGCCTTTTCTCCATAGACGGACTCAACTCATAGGTGCTGATACTACGCTCCAACTGGTCGCTATGAGAAAGCTGATAGACAGGGAAAGTACGTGAAAAGTACTGCGGATCACTGAATGCAAGCATCCAGCGGGTGTAAGCACGTACTTCGTAATAACCGGATAGCATTGACTGGGGGAGTACAAACTGCCCGTTGCCTTCTCCTTGTGATAGTTTAATGATCTGTTTATCAGTAACGTGCCCTGCCTGATCTACCAGTTCCACATACAAAGGACGGCTGATTGAACTGAAAACTTGTTTTTCGGCAAGAGTGACATATGCTTTGAACCATATCGTGTCGCCCACATAATAGCTTGTATTATCAAAATGCAGATATGCTTTTTCACGCGGATAGTTATCGGCAAAAGTTTGAGCTTGATTCATGTACTGTTCGAATATCACTTTAGCGGGTGGATTTTCTCCACGTGCAGATATTGCTAAAAGTCCGCATACTGAGAGTAAAAATAATAACGGTTTGTTTTTCATATTAGTGCTGTCTATTTTTAGTTGTCTATTTTATTGTATGATTTTTATGTTCAGCACTTTCTCTGTGCTATTTTAGTATCATGTGAACTACTACAAAGATAGCGGTTTCGATGAATAAAGAAGGAAAAAAAACGTTCAATCTAAGAAAGAAACTGTTCATTACTCTATAAATACTAATCGGATTGCTGTTTCATGTTGATAATTCTTTTTATCAAAATTCGTTTGTACTGAATGAGAAAGGCTGCCTTATTTTTATTGTTGAATAGATTTTATCATTTTTTGAATAGAAAATGTTCGTGTTTCTATTGTTTTTTGTCGTTCTTTGTGTATCACATTAAACAAAATCTAATCAATGATAATAAATAGAATTATGAGAACACTTATTATTTTGCTTTTATGCACGAACACGAGTTTTGCGATAGCTCAGATTTCTCCCAAAGCAGTTGAGAAGAATAACCAATCTGTGAAAACTGCGGGTTTCTTTAATGATTCCGATTCTTTAAATAAGGCTATTCATCTTTCAGATGAGGCGATAGCTTTGGAGCCTTCATACAAACTGGCATATGCAAATAAGATTAAATACTTAATGGCGTTGGGACAGAAGGAGAAAGCACTGCAAACCATGTTGCAAATGGAGAAATTCTCTCCGGATGATCCTTACTATATTTTAGGTAAGGGAATGATGCTGGAAGAGAATGCTAAAAAGAGCCTGGCTATGGATGCTTACAAACAAGCTGCCTCTCTTTTCAAAAAACGCTTGAAGGAGAAACCAACTGAAGCAGACCTGATGAATTATGTATTCGTACTCTTTTTGAGGGATAACAAAAATTATTCTTTGGATGAAATCGAAAAGGAGTATCCCCAAATCTTCAGTCCAGCAATAAGACAACACACGAAAAAGTTGATAGATGAACTTAGCAATAAAAGAGAGGATGTAATTCATGAGATGCTAGGTGGTAAATGAAAACATAGGGATTGCGGGTGGTTTACTTCATTCCTATTTTGTTGATGGAGCTATTCTGAATGATTCTTGCACGCTGTTTGTTCCGGATGGTGTTTCTCCGTCAGAATATCGTCAGTCTGATGCTTATCAACAAGCATCCAAGAATCAGCAGGAGCATGGTGGCTCTCTTAGCCTTGTTGCCGATTCACTACAATATGCGTATATGAAAGCTCAGGTTGAGTATATAATATTGCCGTTTAAGAAACGGTTGGATGGCTTCACATATTGGCAAAGAGAATTGGAACCGGCCATTCATCCGGCCTTGAAAGCGTATGTCAAAGCGGAAAATGCGACAGGAGGAGTTTCTTCGGTTATGATATTTTGGGAAATTGCCAGGAACACGGATCATTTTTGCAGTGATTTTAAAACAGATCGTGATGTGCGAATGTTCCTGACGCTTTATTTCTGGAAATATTTGTGTTATTTTGCAAATATAGATTTTTATACCGGTCAGGATAAAACTGAAGAGATTCTGAAGGGGGAGGCTGATTAGTTTGGAAATCTGATTATTAGTTTAAAACAAGAACCATTAATGTTATGAAATTGAGAATTGTACATTTGTTATTATTGCAGTCCGTAATGCTTCTTCTTTCCTGTTCCAATCAGAGCCGGAAGAATATGGATACATCGGCAGAACCAGCTGACGTACAGGCGAATGTGTCGGACAGTAGTAGAATTGAACAAGAAGCCATCGGCATGATTGAAGACTTTTATGAGGCTTATGCTGCCAGTTTCATGTCCACCGGTAAAGAAGCTCTCGCACTTGGGGATTCAATTAAGCAAAAGTTTCTGACCAAAGAGCTGATAGAGAAAGTTGATAGGCTGATAGAGGCGACAGATGCCGATCCGATCATTCGTGCGCAAGATTTAGGTGAAAATGACATGAAAACATTGTCGGTGAAACATCTGAATGATAATTGGTATGAGGTTAACTATACTTCGGCTAAAGGCAGCCAGTATGAACGTGCCGTGAGTATCCCGGTCAGAGTGGTTAACGTTGACGGACAATATCTGATTGATGATATAACTCCGGAAAACTGATCGTATCATTAAATGATATGAAAAAAGACAAACAGCATCTTTTACGCTAGGCAAAAGGGCTGTTTGTCTATATTCAACGAGGAAAAGAGTATTCGTTTTATTTCTGTTCTTTGACTTTTTCCATCAGTAGCTTCATGTAGTAGCCACCTACTACGGAACGTGCCTTGAAATTCATCATCTTTCCTGTATTCGTATCATGCCAGTCGCTGATAGGCACACGGGAAGTTGTTTCGTTCGCATAAGTATAGATCGGGTCGATGAACTTTTGGAACGTAGCATCGTCTGGAGACATACAGGCACTCCATAGTACCCAGTCGGATTTGGTATATTGTGCGCGGGAGTCCAATAGCAAACCATATTTATTTTGCTTGGTCAGATAGAAAGGAATTTCCGTATCAAATACTTTCTGCGGGAAAATGTTCATGTTAAACACTTTGTCCCATATCAGATTGTATTTCTGACTCCACGTTCCCGGTTTGTCAAATGCCAGTTTGTAGTGATCGTCGTCAAATGCCATCTTCTCCCATTCTATCGCCAGTCTTTTGGCGGTTTCGATGTATTTGTTCGCAGTTGTTTCTTTGCCCAGCATACGTGCCATTTCTCCGTATCCGGCGATTGCCATGATCGCTTTGGCGGAAAGATTGGCATTGTGTGCCAGATGTCCGGCAAAGTCATCTGTACAAAGTTGGTTTTCAGGGTCCAGACCGTTCTCAATCAGATAGTTTGCCCATGTTGATAATGTTTCCCAGTATTTGGAAGCATAGTTGGCATTGCCTTCCATCATAGAGATGGCTGTAGTTACCAGAATCATGTTTCCGGCTTCTTCGATAGGCATATCTTCACCATAAAGTTGCCCGTTGGCTATTGGATAAGTTCCTAAGTCATGAGCGGGGTAAGGCTTGTTCCAGCGTCCGCTTTCGCTGTAGTAGAAGATAGAGTTGAGCATTCCCTTCATCAGTTCCGTATTGTAAATAAGGTATAGTGGAGCGGATGGATAAGTTAGGTCTACTGTGTTGATACAGCCGTTACTATGGTTCTCTTTGGATAAGAAAAGCAGGTTGCCTTCCTTGTCGGTAAGGAGTTTATGGGCGGTAATGGAGTGGCGGTAAGTCAATGCGAGTAGTTCGGCATATTTCCTGCCTCCGGCTTTTTCTGCATCAGCCATCAGTTGTTGGTCGAAGGCACGGCAACGTTTCATCAATGAGGGATAAGAAGCCTGCGCACGTTCGAAAGCATCAAAGATGCTGACTTGACCGTTGTGTTTCCAGTATGCCATGCGGCGTTCGTAGAAATATTCGATCGAGTAGATATCGTCGTAGCCTAACATCACATATCCGCTTTTCCCTTGATTGTCTACCTTGCCTAAGTTTTCGGTATAAGCCATGGCGGGCATATCGCTTTCGCTGCGGGTGATGAAATCCTGGGAGTTTGGCAATAGTTTGCCGTTGGTGATGAAGGCTTGCTTCATGTCATAGTAGTTACCTATGCTTAAGTCCTTGTTGGGTGCGCTGTTGCTTCCCAGATAAGCATATCCCCAGTCGATGCGTACACCGTCTCCTTTACGTTTTACGTAAGGCTGGTCGATGGTACCTGCCTTGAGGTAATCCATTCCGTTTTTGCTGATCTTTTCTGAGATGGTTGGTTGTGACGGTTCGTGTACGGCAAGTTGCGGGGTTGTTTCGATATACACTTGCACATCATGTTGTTTCTTGTCGAGTGAACGTACCCGATAGGAGATGTAGTTGATAGGGGTCGAGATAAGATCAAGATCTTCCATCAGCAGAGGTGCTGTGAATACGAGATCCAGTTCTACCGGACCGCAGGTGAATGTATAGTAGGTCTGTGTCGGTAATACATCGACAGACTTCTGGATAGCAGCTTCCTTGAAGTTGCTGAGCTGTTTGTTCTCACGGAACAGGCCGAAATCAACGTATGCTCCGCCGGTTGTGTTGTGACAGTGTGCTGCAATAATGTTTGTTCCTTTACGGAGCTTGGCTTTAGCTGATGCGGATAGTTCGATGGTAACATCGTCATTCCAGGAATAATCGGTTGCCACCAGTTTTTCTCCGTTCAGATAGAGCTCGAATACATCGTCGTGTGAATAACGTAAGTAGATAATGTCGTTTGTCAGGTCTTGATTGAGGTTGAAACTACGGCGTACCCAGATGTCTTCGGTGTTCCACTCTGTGCCGATGCGTTTCATGTCTTTGGTGCCGAAAGCGGCTTTGCCCTTGGTCCATCCGGAATCATCGAACTGGGGCTGTATCCAGTTGGCCGCCGGTTGGCTCATGGTGAACTTTGCTTCCCAACGTTCGGTGTTTGTCATCGGAAGGATTGTTTCGAGGTTTAGCTTGTCCTTGCCCATGAAACGATATACTTTCCCGTCCACCCGGAGCGCTCCCAGTAAAGGATGGGTGGCGGCTGTCCAGTGTTCGGTGTTCCCTTCGTTCAGTTCGTTGTAGGGAGACCAGATAGCAAGATAAGTGTCGGAAGTGATCAGAGGTACGGACGGTGCACGCAAAGCGATATCCTGACTCGTTTTAAACAGGTCAGTTGCCTGCACATTGCATGCGAGGCAAACTGACATGATTGTAGAGAATAGTTTATTCATTAATATGAAACTTTTATTTATTTAGCGAGTTACAAATTTTCTGGTTGATGGCTTTGATTTTAGGCTCGTCTACTTTAATAACTTTCCGGTCGTAAGTAACCAGACCGTTCACTTCTTCTTCCACATCTGTGATTTGTGTGTATACGGCAGCCGAGAAGCCTTTCTCGATCAGTTCCAATAAATGGTCTGCATATTTTATGTATTCATTAGTCACTTCTTCCGGCGTGTTGAACTTCACGTAGCCCCAGTTCTTGTCTGCCAGCCACAGATGTCCTTTCAGTGCCATACCTATACCGCCATATTCGCCCAGTACGGTAGCGCGTATCGGATCGTAGAGATAGAGGTTCGGTCCGGGATAGTTATGAAGGTCGAGAATATCTCCGCACGTGTAGTGGTTACCTCCACTGGCAGGGTTTACCAGACGGCTGGGGTCGTATTCTTTCGTCCATTTAGTGATTTCAGGAGTCTTGAATTGTCCCCATGCTTCGTTGAAAGGTACCCATACGCCGATGCTCGGATAAGAATACAGGTAGTCGATAATTTCTTTCCATTCTTTGCGATAGTTAGCTTCTGATGCTGCGGAGCGGATGGCGTCTGCGCCGTCATAGTACTTGTGCATCTGCCATTCGGCAGGACCGCGACCTCCGTTCGGCATATCTTGCCATACGATCAGTCCGAGTTGGTCGCAATAAGTATACCAGCGTGCCGGTTCTACTTTTACGTGCTTGCGCACCATGTTGTAGCCGAAATCTTTGATCTTCTTCAAGTCATATACCAATGCTTCGTCTGTTGGCGCTGTGTATAAGCCGTCCGGCCACCAACCCTGGTCGAGCGGACCAAACTGGAAATAGTCTTTGTTGTTGAGTTGCAGGCGTGTAATACCATTCTTGTCTTTATGAGTTGAGAATTTGCGGAGAGCGGTGTAACTCTTCACTTGGTCTACAGCTTTGCCGTCTTTATAAAGAGTGACTTCCATATTATAAAGTGAAGGAGACTCGGGTGTCCATAATTTAACGTCTTCCGGCATTGTTAATTCTACCGGTACGCCATTGAGCGCTGCTCCTTTGGCTACGAGGTTTTTGCCGTCGAATACTTTCACTTCCACTTTGTCTGGAGAGCATACGTTGGTGGCTACTTCCACTTTGACAGTCTTCTTGTCGATATCCGGAGTTGTTTTCAGTTGGGCGATATGCTGGGCAGCTACCGGTTCCAGCCATACAGTCTGCCAGATACCTGTGACTGGTGTATACCAGATTCCTTCCGGTCTTTCTACTTGTTTTCCTCTCGGCTGTTCGCCACGGTCAGAGGGGTCCCACACTTTCACAACCAACTGGTTATTGCCTTTATTCAATGCGGAAGTAATATCAAAGTAGAATGGAGTGAAGCCTCCTGTATGTTGTCCTACTTTTACGTCATTTACCCATACATCGGCTTTCCAGTCCACAGCTCCGAAGTGCAGTAATATTTGTTTGCCTTTCCATGCTGACGGTACATCAAAAGTACGCTGATACCATAATTCCTGATGCTCGTTAATGGTTTTACCTACTCCTGACAGGGAAGATTCGACTGCAAAAGGTACTAAAATCTCTCCTTGGTAATTGTTTGGTGCCGGTTCTCCTTTTTTAGTAATCGCATAATTCCAGCTACCATTCAGATTCTTCCAATCCTGGCGTTCCATAATGGGGCGTGGGTATTCCGGTAATACGTTTTTAGGATTCAACTGCTCACCCCACGGAGTCTTTATCTTATCACCGGCGGGCTTCCATTGAGCGAATGTCGGGCTACAAAGAGCCAATGCGAATAGCACTGCTAGAAAATTCTTTTTCATGGTAATTATCTTTATATGTATTAAATAGAAGAATTAATATTCATAAAAGGAATATTGCAAAGAAAAGCTAATCAGAGAAGAATAAAGGAAATTTGCTGTTCAATAAATGATAAATGCTCGTCATTTTATAGTGAATGACAGTTTTTTATGCGATAATGGTTATTTTTTGTCCTTAATTGAATAATAAGTAGCTTATATTACCGGAGATAATTATGACTTTTGGAGGGAGAACAATCGTATGTTTCCGCGGATAGTCGTAAATAAACTGAAAAACAACTATAATAAACTTTATCAATGAGAATTCTTTTTTTATTAGTAGTATTGTCGGTTACTTCTGCCCTACAGTCGCAGGTAGTCATTAAAGAGAATGCTATTCAGAGTAAGTATGCTTTTCCCTTGGTTACTTCGAAAGCGAAAGCTGTAGTAGTTTATGATACTGATGACTATTTGGTGGTACGTAAGACTGCGGAGCTTTTTGTTTCGGACGTCGAATCAGTGACCGGACAACAATTACGGTTGACGGACAAACTGAAAGGCGACAAAGAGATTATTATTGTGGGTACAGTTGAGAAAAATCGGCTGATCCGCCAGTTAGCTGAGAAGGGCAAGCTAGATATCTCTTCTTTGGAAGGGACATGGGAACGATTTCTGATTCAGACGGTTTCCCGTCCATTCCCCGGAGTCAGCAAAGCGCTGGTAGTAGCGGGGAGCGACAGGCGGGGAGCTGCGTACGGACTTTTTTCGCTTTCGGAAATGATGGGAGTGTCTCCTTGGTACTGGTGGGCTGATGTTCCGGTGAAGAAACATAAGACGCTTTATGTCGATGCCCCCGCCACTTTGTCCAAGACTCCTTCGGTGAAGTACAGAGGAATTTTCTTAAATGACGAAGACTGGGGACTGAAACCTTGGGCTGCCAAGACATTCGAGAAAGAAAGAGGAAATATCGGTCCTCGTACCTATGCCAAAATATGCGAGCTGTTGCTGCGACTGAAAGCTAATCATCTGGCACCGGCCATGCACCCCGTTTCTACCGCATTTTATAAGATACCGGAAAATAAACTGGTAGCTGATACCTTTGCCATTGTTATGGGGTCCAGTCACTGCGAACCGTTATTGCTGAACACTGCCAGCGAATGGGACAGCAAGACGATGGGACCATGGGATTATAACAAGAACAAAGATAAGATCAACGAGGTATTGAGTAATCGTGTGAAGGAAAACTGTGCGTATGAAAATGTATATACGCTGGCTTTAAGAGGCTTGCATGATGCAGCTATGGGTGGCGGAGATGTGCCGATGCGGGAAAAGGTTAAGATGCTGGAAAGTGCACTGAATGCTCAGAGAGAGATCATTGCCCGGCATATCGACAAACCTGTTGAAACAATCCCACAGGCATTTACGCCTTATAAGGAAGTGCTGGAAATCTATTCGAACGGACTGGAATTGCCGGATGATGTTACAATTATCTGGGCGGATGATAATTTCGGTTATATGAAACGTCTGAGTGGTCCGCAGGAGCAAAAGCGCTCCGGACGTGCAGGCGTTTACTATCATATATCTTATTTGGGTGTTCCTCATAGCTATTTGTGGTATAGTACTACCCCTCCGGCATTGATGTATGAAGAACTTCGTAAGGCGTATGATACCACTGCCGATCGTGTCTGGCTGGCGAATTGCGGAGACTTGAAAGGGGCTGAAACACAAATCTCCCTTTTCCTTGATATGGCTTATGATATAGACAGCTTCAATGCGGATAATGTCGCCACTTATCCGGCACGTTGGCTGGCAAAGATGTTTGGTGAGGAGTACTACGATACATTGGAAGATATAACTTGTTCTCATATAAATTTGGCTTTTTCCAGAAAGCCGGAGTACATGGGCTGGGGATATTGGAATAACTATTGGGGAGGCGGAGAGAAACGTACGGATACGGAGTTCTCTTTTGCTAACTATAATGAAGCGGAAAGACGCTTGACTGAGTATAGCCGTATTGGGAAAAAAACGGAGGATTTGTTAGCTTCATTGGACGAAAAGAGTAAACCGGCTTTCTATCAATTATTATACTATCCGGTGAAAGGGGCCGAACTGATGAATCATATGACCATCAAAGGACAGTTTTACCGTCAGTATGTCCGTCAGCAACGTGCTGCCGCCAATCGGCTTAAGGCTCAGGTGAAGTGCTATCATGATAGTCTCGAAATCATAACCGATGGATACAACTCTCTGCTGGATGGAAAATGGAAGCACATGATGTCTTTAAAACAGAACTATGATGGTACGAGTTCCTATTTCATGATCCCATTGATGGAAGAGGAATACACACCTGTTGGCTTTCCTAAGCTGGGGCTTCAGGCAGAAAGCGAAAATTTGGATAAAGGAGGAATGAGTTTTCATACATTGCCCGCCTACAGCACTTATTCACGTAAAAGTCATTGGATAGATATATATAATCAGGGGACCGGAGAGCTAAGCTGGAGTATCACGCCTTCGGAAGACTGGATACTGATCTCTCAGAAAAGTGGTAAGACGTCTGCGGAAAACCGTATCTATATATCTGTTGACTGGGATAAGGTGCCGGCAGGAGAAAAGGTGAAAGGACAAATTGATATAACTTCCGGCACCCAGAAGGAGACTGTACTGGTTTCTGTATTCAATCCTGAGTCTCCTGCACGCACAGAAGTACAAGGATTGTATGTAGAGGAGAATGGTTACATTTCTATTCCGGCAGCCGATTTCCACCGGAAGTTTGAGAGTAATGACATTCGGATGAGTATCCTTCCGGGACTTGGTTTTGAGGGGCGCTCTTTGCAGTTGGGGAATCCGACAGCTCCCTTACAAATGTATCGTGCAGGTGATGTCCCCAGGGTGGAATATGATTTCTATACATTTAATGCCGGGATTTATGATGTATATACGTATGTTTTGCCGACATTTCCCTTGCATGCTGAGCGGGACTACAAATTGCCGGAACATACTAACTCGGATACAAAGTATAGTGTCCGTATAGATGATGGTTCCATTTCTACTCCTTCTACTTCAGCTATCGAATATTCTCAAATCTGGTATGATAGCGTATTGAAGAATTGCAGAGTGAATAAGTCTACTTTGTATGTAAAGAAGCCCGGTAAGCACACTTTGCAGATACGCTGTGGTGATCCGGGCGTCGTTATTCAAAAGATTGTCATTGACTTGGGAGGAATGAAGCGTTCTTATCTCGGCCCTCAGAGTACAATCTGTAATTAGTTCTGTTTTTTATGAATAGGGGAACCGGATGGCCTTGCCATTGGTTCCTCTTCTTTTTGAGGGGTTCCCAGCACGGGCATTCCGTCTTTGTCCCAGTCTATCTTCTGTAAACGGGGAGAACGGGAATCGGATGCGCCAGGAGCGTCATTCGGTATCTGGCGGGCATGATATAGCATATACCATTCTTTCCCATCCGGAGACGGAGTGAAAGATATTCCGCCGGGACCGTATACATTGTTTTCAGGGTCTTGTTGTAGTACCGGAACCGGAGACTTCTTCCAGGAAGCCGGATTGAGTAAGTTAGCTTTTGCGTCTGCAGTCAGTAATCCGACACAATAATAAGGAGTCCAGCTACCACTGGCTGAATAGAAGATGCATGCTTTGTCTTTATTCTTTGATTCAAAATATTGGGGTGCTTCGTTTACATGTATCGGATAGGCTGTTTTGCTGCCATCCGGATTTACCCATTGGCATTCCCATTCATATTCAGGTTTGGAGATGAGAATCCTGTCAGAAGACAGTGTCCATGGATTCTTCATAGTAGCGATGTAGATACATTGGGTTTCACTGTCTATCCTTCGTTTTTGCCAGCCGCACCATATCATATAGCGTTGGCCATCATGTTCAAAGGTGCTGGCATGGATTGCCCAGTTGTTGTCTTTATCTGTCTGTATGCGTCCTTTCATCACAAATGTTCCTTCCATGGGGTTGGCGGCTTCATTCTCGACAACATAAATCTGGTGATTATCCATATTGCCGTCGTCTGCGGCAAAGTAAATATACCATTTGTTATTTATACGATGAATTTCGGGTGCCCACAGATGATAGGAGTTGCTGGGGTCGGTGGGTATCCATACATCTTTTTGAGTAGCATGTGAGAGGTCTGTTATATCATCGGTTTCCCAAAGTATGACTCTGTTTTCTGAGCCCTGTGTATAATAATATTTGCCTTCATGAAAAATAGCCCATGGCTCTGCTCCACGTTCAAGTAACGGGTTCGTATAGGTATTTCCTGCGGCTACAGTTTCTTTCTCTGTTGTAGCCTTCTTATGCTGGCAAGAGACACCGATTAATAAGATAATGGATAATAAAAACAATCTGCTTCTCATGGTACTTCTCATTTGATAATGACAATGCAAAGTAAGCATAAAATATTGATAAATCATGCAAATGGAAGTAGAATGGTCAGTTTTTGTTGTTAAATGAACTGTAATTTCTGAAACTTTTCTTTGTTTTTTCTCATCTTTGCGAAGTGAACTTTTAAATAAATAATATATGAAACTTAGACATCTTTTTCTTTTCTGTGTAATTTGCTGTTCTGTATCTATATCTGCCCAAAACAAAAGTAAGCTTCCGAAAACGAGTGGTAATCCTATTTTCCCTGGTTGGTATGCCGATCCGGAAGGGATTGTGTTTGGAGACGAATACTGGATTTATCCTACCTATTCTGCCGCTTATGATGATCAGATATTCATGGATGCTTTCTCATCAAAAGATTTGGTAAACTGGACCAAGCATCCGAAAGTACTTTCCAAAGAAAATATCAGCTGGCTCAGACGTGCATTGTGGGCCCCGGCAGTAATCCATGCTAATGATAAATATTATTTCTTCTTCGGAGCCAATGATATCCAAAATAATAATGAGTTAGGCGGAATTGGAGTTGCTGTAGCAGACAATCCTGCAGGACCTTTTAAAGATGCGTTGGGAAAACCGTTGATTGATAAGATTGTAAATGGTGCTCAGCCGATTGATCAGTTTGTATTTAAGGATGATGATGGACAATATTATATGTATTATGGTGGTTGGGGACATTGTAATATGGTGAAGATGGCACCGGATTTATTGAGTATTGTACCTTTTGAGGATGGTACTATCTATAAGGAAGTGACTCCCCAAAATTATGTGGAAGGGCCGTTTATGCTGAAACATAATGGAAAATATTATTTTATGTGGTCGGAAGGTGGCTGGGGAGGTCCGGATTATAGTGTAGCCTATGCCATTGCGGATTCACCGTTCGGTCCGTTTGAAAGAGTCGGAAAAATTCTGCAGCAAGATACTAATATAGCAACCGGTGCTGGTCATCATTCGGTAGTTAAAGGTCCCGGATCAGATGAATGGTATATCATTTATCACCGTCGTCCGTTGGGCGAAACTGCAGCGAACAGCCGTGCAACTTGTATAGACCGTATGTATTTTAATAAAGACGGAAAAATAGAGCCTGTCCGTATGACTTTTGAAGGAGTAGGAGCTAGCCCTTTGGCAACCCCTGTTCGCGCTAAAACATATGCTAATCCTGTAATAAACTTTAGTTTGCCCGATCCTACTATTATAAAAGGAGACGATGAATATTACTATCTATACGCAACTGAAAGTATTAAAAATGTACCTATTCATCGATCAAGAGACTTGGTAAACTGGTATTATGTAGGTACTGCTTTTACAGATGCTACCCGTCCAAACTTCGAACCTAAAGGGAGAATATGGGCACCGGATATTAATAAAATCGGTGATAAATACGTAATGTATTATTCTATGTCCACTTGGGGAGGTGAGTGGACATGTGGTATTGGTATTGCTACTGCTGATAAGCCGGAAGGACCATTTACTGATTTGGGTAAGTTATTCCGGAGCAATGAAATCAATATACAGAATTGCATTGATCCTTTTTATATTGAAGATAATGGAAAGAAATACCTTTTTTGGGGGAGCTTCCACGGAATATATGGTACGGAACTGACAGATGATGGTCTCTCTTTGAAGAAAGGTGCTCCAATAGAGCAAATAGCCGGTACTGCTTATGAAGGTACGTATATTCATAAACGGGATGGTTATTATTATTTGTTTGCTTCCATCGGCCGCTGCTGTGAAGGTTTGAAGAGCACATATACTACAGTTGTGGGGCGTTCGAAGAATCTGTTCGGCCCTTATGTTGACAAGAAAGGGCGTTCAATGTCAGATAATCATCATGAGATATTGATTCAGAAGAATAAGGCATTTGTCGGTCCGGGGCATAATTCTGAACTGGTGACAGATAAGAAAGGAAACGATTGGATGTTCTATCATGCGGTCAGTGTTGCTAATCCGGAGGGCCGTGTATTGATGATGGATCGTGTGCAGTGGAAAGGTGGCTGGCCGTTTGTGAAAGGCGCTGTACCTTCCTTGGAGACTGCTGCTCCGGACTTCAGATAAGTTTTTTCATATGGCTATTCATTTCTTTACAATGAAAAATGAGCATATAAAATGTAGTTGAAGTTTAAACAAATAAATTTTATCCAGACACTTTATCCAGAATAGAAAAAGTATTGGGGAAATTGCAAAGAGAAAACTATTTATCTATAGGAAATGATGGCTTTTCTCTTTGCAATTAACTTTTTCTATAAAGGTGGGCTTTTTTTTGATTTATTGTTTTATTTTTGTCCTTGTAAACTCATAAACTTGTTATAGATGGCCTCAGATATACACACTCTCTCTGATTCTCTTTTATGGAAGAGGTTTCTCGAAGGAGATTCGAGTGCGTATTCTCAAATATATAATCAGACTGTACAAGAGCTGTTCCGATATGGTTTACTGTATACTTCGGACAGGGAGTTGGTCAAAGATTGTATTCATGATGTGTTTGTGAAGATTTACACCAACCGTGCCAAATTAACCCCTACTGATAACATTATAGCTTATTTGATGGTGGCACTGAAAAATACACTCTTTAATGCGTTAAAGAAAACATCTGATTCTTTTTCATTGGACGAAGCTGATGAGAAAGAAGACCAGTCCGAAGAGCATTTTTCTACTCCGGAAACTATTTATATAAATAAGGAACAAGAGAAGAATACTCATATGAAGGTGCATGCTATGATGTCCTCCTTAACCACCAGGCAACGTGAAATTGTTTATTATCGGTATATTAAGGATATGAGTATTGATGAAATTAGTAAAATCACGGACATGAATTATCAGTCTGTATCTAACTCTATCCAGCGGGCTTTGGGGCGTGTACGGAATCTATTCAAGCGAGAATAGGAGAGAAGAATATTCAGCTTTTTCCTGCCCATCAAAAAAATATCGAAAATAGTTTGAGAAAAGTGAGTATAAAATCAAAGTAGAACTGTTATCCTAATGTAAAGACAATAAAAATGATTAATTCAGAACTGAAACATACTGATTTTTCTAGATATACTTTTGAAGAATTCCTTCAAAATGATTTTTTTATTTCTTCTGTTAAATATCCAACAGAAGAGATACAAGAGTTTTGGGATCGTTTTGAGAAATCTACTCCTTCTAATATAGATGATTATTTTGCGGCAAGAGAATATATAGAAACGATTTCTACTTCAGAAGGTGATTTGCTTTCGGATCAGGAACTGGGAGAGTTGTGGGCTGATATCCAGACAACAAATATTAAAAATGATAAGATTAAACATAAAAACTTTTTTCTGATAGGGTTGACTGCCGCAGCCAGTGTAGCTATTTTGGTTGGTAGTTTCTTTTTATTAAAGAATTATCAGGCGGTTTTGGCTCCTGATATTGCGACATTTGCAGTTCAGACTAAGACCGAATTACCGGCTACAGAGGAAACATTGTTGATTCTGGCAGAAGATAAAGTCGTAAGTCTGAAAGAAAAAGAGACTACAATTACCTATGATTCTGTAGCAATTAAAGCTAACGAAGAAAATATATCCAAAAAAGAACTGGCGGTTTATAATCAGTTGGTTATCCCACGTGGAAAGCGTTCTGTACTGACATTTTCTGATGGCTCTAAAGTATGGGTGAATGCAGGTACCAGAGTCATTTATCCTACAGAATTTGAAAAGGATAAACGCGAAATCTATGTTGACGGAGAAATCTATATTGAAGTAGCTAGAGATGAAGAACGTCCTTTTTATGTACGTACTAAAGATATGAACGTTAGGGTGCTGGGTACTAAATTCAATGTGACAGCTTATGAATCTGAGCCAATTCGCAGTGTGGTGCTGGCTCAAGGGTGTGTGCAGGTTGAGACGACGCAAACCCCAAAAGCTATTTTAGCTCCTAACCAGATGTTCAGTTCTGTAGAAGGGAAGGAAAATATTTCACAGGTAGATGTGGAACAAATGATTTCATGGGTAAATGGTCTCTATTGTTTCAATAGTGCCGATTTGGGAATTGTATTGAAACGTCTGTCCACTTACTATGGAATAAATGTCGAATTTGACTCAGCGCTAAGTAAGATAAAATGTTCCGGAAAAATTGATTTGAAAGACAACTTTGAGACAGTAATTAATGGATTAACCTTTGTAGCACCAATATCTTATGCCTATGATGGACAGTATAAAACTTATCGGGTCGTGAAAAAATAGACACAGAAAAATATAGTAATTAATAAAATAAATCTCAAGAATTTATGGCGATTTTTATAAAGAGTGGATAATACTGCTGTATTATCCAGATGGGGCTCATATGCCTGTAAGTATTAAGTTATAAAATAATAATATTATGAGAAATTTGGACATTGTTAATATGAAAAATTCAATTAAGGGAAGAAAGAGCAAAATACTCAAGCTATTTCTTTGCTTCTTACTTTTGGGAGTAAGTTATTCTTTCGCTAATAACAATAATTATTCCCAGCTCAAAACTCTCTCGGTGAACGTGAACAATAAGACGTTGAGAGAAGTCTTTCAAACAATAGAGAAAACCAGCCAGTTTGTCTTTTTCTATTTGGATGATGCAATAAATCTGGATCGTAAGGTATCCATTGATAGCAAAGACAAGAAGATAGACGAAATCCTTACTGAACTCTTTGAAGGTACGTCCTGTACTTATAGAATCTCTGACAGACAAGTTTTTATCTCAGGAAAGTCAGCTGCCGTTTCTGCCGCGCAACAACAGAATGCTCGAAAAATCACAGGTCGTGTAACGGACACCAAAGGAGAGCCACTTATTGGTGTGAATGTTACTGTGGATGGAGATACCAATGGTTCAATAACCAATATGGATGGGTTATTTGAATTGCGTGTCAGCAAGAAGAATGCTGTTCTTAAGTTTACTTATATCGGATTTAAACCTTCGGAGGTAAGAATAAACTCATCTACAAATATCTATGATGTTGTACTGGAAGAACAGGTAAACGAACTGGAAGAAACTGTGATTGTCGGTTACGGTACACAACGTAAAATCAGTAATATCGGTGCACAATCCAGTATGAAGCTGGAAGATATAAAAACTCCTTCGGCTAGTTTGACTACCACCTTGGCCGGTCGTCTGGCTGGTGTAGTTGCTGTACAACGTACAGGTGAGCCTGGAAAAGATGCAGCAGATATCTGGATTCGTGGTATTGCTACTCCCAATACGGCTACTCCCTTGATTTTGGTGGACGGAGTAGAACGTGCATTCAACGATATTGATCCTGAAGATATCGAATCATTGACTACTTTGAAAGATGCATCAGCAACTGCTGTTTATGGTGTACGTGGTGCGAATGGTGTAATCATAATCAAAACAAAGCCGGGTAAAATAGGTAAACCGACAATTAGTGCTGATTATTATGAATCATTTACCCGTTTCACTAAAATGGTGGATTTGACAGATGGTGTCTCTTATATGAAGGCGGCTAATGAAGCGTTAAGAAATGATGGACTGGCAACTAAATTTACAGATTCACAAATCCAGAATACAATCTTAGGTAAAGACCAGTATCTGTATCCGAATGTGGACTGGCTGAATGAGATATTTAATGATTGGGGACACAATCGTCGTGTTAACGTGAATGTACGTGGTGGTAGTGAGAAAGTTTCATACTACGCTTCGGTCAGCTACTTCAATGAGACTGGTATGACAGTGACAGATAAGAGCATCAATACCTTTGATTCAAAGATGAAGTATAGCCGCTATAACTTTACTACCAATCTGAGTATCGATGTGACTCCGACAACTAAAGTGGAAATTGGTGCTCAGGGTTATCTGGGTGAAGGTAATTATCCGGCCATATCTTCCAAAGACTTGTATAATGCTGCTATGTCCATTTCTCCGGTAGAATATCCGAAAATGTTCTTTATTAACGGTGAGGCATATATTCCGGGGCGTTCCACCAATAACAACTTCAACAACCCTTATTCACAAGCTACACGTCGTGGATATGATAATCTGACCAAGAATCAGATTTATTCTAATTTACGCATTACGCAAGACCTGGATATGCTTACTAAGGGATTGAAATTGACAGCTATGTACGCATTCGATGTATATAATGAAATACATGTTCATCAGGATCGTGCAGAGTCTACTTATTATTTCTTGGATACGAATGTTCCTTATGACTTGGACGGACAGCCGATTCTGCAAAGAATCTATACGGGCACCAATGTCTTGAGTTATAAGCAGGAAACGAGTGGTAATAAGAAAACATATCTGGAAGCTTCTTTAAATTACGACCGCGCATTTGGCGATCATCGTGTAAGCGGATTATTCCTCTTTAATCAGCAACAGAAACTTCTTTATCCCAAAGGAACACTGGAAGATGCCATCCCTTATCGTATGATGGGTATTGCCGGACGTGCTACTTATTCATGGAAAGACCGCTATTTTGCAGAGTTCAATATTGGTTATAATGGTGCGGAGAACTTCTCTCCTAAAAATCGTTATGGTACTTTCCCTGCGTATGGTGTTGGTTGGGTGATTTCAAATGAAAAGTTTTGGGAACCGCTGTCAAAGGTCGTATCATTCCTGAAGATCCGCTATACGGACGGTAAAGTCGGTAATAGTGATGTTTCCGACCGTCGTTTCATGTATTTGAATCAGATGAAAGAAAATGGAGACTATGGTTATAAACTGGGACCTAACGGGACGAAATATTCAGGATATGAAACATTGAATATGGCTGTGGACTTGATTTGGGAAGAAGCACGCAAACAAGACTTAGGTATTGACTTGAAACTGTTTAATGATGATCTTTCAATAATCTTCGATATCTTCAAAGAGCGCCGTGAAAATATCTTGTTAAAACGTGAAAACTCTATTCCGTCATTCTTAGGATATAATACATCTGCTCCTTATGGAAATATTGGTATTGTTGAAAATAAAGGTTTCGATGCTACAGTAGAATACAATAAAAGATTTAATAAAGACTGGACGCTTGCTATTCGCGGTAATATTACCTATAATAAGGATAAATGGATTGAAGGTGAATTACCGGAACAACGCTATGATTGGATGAATCAATATGGACAGAATATTCTAGGAAAAAAAGGATATATCGCAGAAGGTTTGTTTACACAGGCTGAAATTGATGATATGGCACGTTGGGAGTCTTTGTCCCAGGCAAATAAAGCTACTACTCCGAAGCCGTTTGCTTCTCAGTTTGGTACGGTAAAAGCGGGTGATATCAAGTATAAAGACCTTAATAATGATGGTCAGATTGACGCTTATGATAAAACTTATATCTGCCGTGGTGATGTACCTACTATGGTATACGGTTTTGGCTTCACGCTGGGTTGGAAGAACCTTTCATTAGGTATGATGTTTCAGGGTACTCATGATGCAGAACGTATAATGAGCGGTAGCAGTATTCAACCGTTTAACGGCGGTGGCGGTTCCGGTAATCTGTATAGCAATATTGATGACCGCTGGACTGAAGATAACCCGAATCAGAATGCTTTTTACCCGCGTTTGTCCTATGGAGCTGAAACTTCCAGTAATATTAACAATTTCCAGCCGAGTACATGGTGGGTTCGTGATTTTAGTTTCCTGCGCTTAAAAACAATGCAGATCTCCTATAACTTACCGAAAGACTGGGTGAATAAAGTACGTTTGAAAAATGCGGCAGTCTATGTGATGGGAACAAACTTGTTTACTCTTAGCAAATTCAAATTATGGGATCCGGAGTTGAATACAGATAACGGTGCTTCTTATCCGAATACAACCTCTTATTCTGTAGGCGTTAATTTCACATTCTAAAAACCAATAACAATGAAAAAATATAACTATATACTATTGGGTATGTTATCACTCTTTTTTGTGACAACACTTACTTCCTGTTCAGATTATTTTGATCAAGTGCCCGATGACCGATTATCTTTGGAAGAAATTTTTAAGACCAGAGATGGAGCATTGAAATATCTTTCGAATGTTTATACCTTCTTGCCGGATGAGTTTAATCAGCGCCAGGTACATGAAACCAGCTTGTATCGTACACCGGGACCATGGACCGGAGCGAGTGATGAAACCGAATGGACTTCATCAGGCAATAAAGCCAAACTGATCAATAATAACTCTATTGATGCAACCGAAAACACAATGGTATTGTATCGTTGGAAAAGCTGGTATTCGGGTATTCATGAATCTGCTGTATTTACCAAATATGTAGATCAGGCTCCGCTTACGGCATCGGAAAGAGCACAATGGAAAGCTGAAGCTAAAGCTCTGCGTGCTATTTATTACTTCTATCTGGTTCGTACATATGGTCCTGTGCCTGTTTTGGAAGACGATTATGCTTTGGATACTCCCAGTAATGAATTGCAATTGTCTCGTAGCACTGTAGACAGATGTTTTGATTTTATTGTGTCCGAATTGAAAGAAGCACAGAATGCTGGTCTGCTGGAAGATGCTTCGTCAGATAAAACAACAGGTGTGGGACGTATAGACAAGGCTATAGCCCAGGCATTTATAATTGAAGCATTGACTTATCGTGCCAGCTGGTTGTTTAATGGAGAGTGCACTTATTATGCCGATATGGCAAATCCGGATGGGACGAGATTATTCCCCAGTCAACCGGATGCAGCCACTATCAAGGCTGACTGGCAGAAGGTAGTTACTGAATGTCAAAAATTCTTCGCTGATTATGGCAATCGTTTCCAATTGATGTATACAGATAAATCAGGAAAATCGGTAGCAGGCCCTGATGCTGAGGGATTCAATCCTTATGAGTCTTATCGCCGTGCTATCAGAACGTTATTCTCAGAAATGGGTAATAACAAAGAAATGATTTTTTATCGTATGGATAATGCGGCAGGTACTATGCAGTATGATCGTATGCCCAATAAGTCAGGTAATACAAATGATTACAGAGGTGGCAGTTTGTTGGGAGCTACACAAGAGATGGTTGATGCCTATTTTATGGCCAATGGTATGTCACCTGTTACAGGCTATGCAGCTGATGGTGTCACTCCGATTATCAATGAGGCTTCGGGCTATAAAGAGGACGGCACTTCTTCATCAGACTATAAATCGGCAGATGGTACTCTTTATGCACCGGCTGGAACACGCAATATGTATGTTAACCGCGAACCGCGTTTCTATGCTGATATCACTTTCAGTAATTCTAAATGGTTCTCAGGTACAGAAGGCGATTATACAGTTGACTTCACTTATAGTGGAAACTGTGGTAAGGCTCAGGGTAACAATGACTTTACCAGTACAGGCTATCTGGTACGTAAGAATATGGATTCGGGTGACCGTAATCAAAACTTGGTTTGTGTGTTGCTCCGCTTGACGAATATTTACTTTGATTATATCGAAGCATTAGCATATGTAGATCCAAGTCATGCAGATATTTGGAAATACATGAATCTGATCCGTGAACGTGCAGGTATTCCGGGATATGGTACTGCCAGTTTGCCGAAAGCAACCACTACCAGTGAAATCATGAAACTGATCCAGAAAGAGAAGCGCATTGAGTTAAGCTTTGAGAACTGTCGCTATTTTGATGTGCGTCGTTGGGGACTGACGAATGAGTTCTTTAACAAACCAGTGCATGGTATGAACGTGAACTATGATGGAAATGAGTTCTACAAACGTACAGAAATCACTTCCCGTAATTTTGATCGTCAATACTTCTTCCCGATTCCGCAGAGTGAAATTGATATTGATAAAAATCTGGTTCAAAATGAAGGCTTTTAATTAATTGATTAATAAATCGCAATATATGATGAAACAATATATATTTTCTGCATTATGCTTAGTCTCAGGTGCGTTTTGTTTGTCGTCTTGTAATGATGATAAAGAAGCTAGACCTTATACTCCGGATTACGAGATTGTGCCTGAATATACAAACGCAGATACATGGAAAGCTTATGAGGCATTTAATGAACATCTGTTAGATCAGAATAAGTTTATATATAAAAGTAGCACTGCTGACAAGGCAGCTGTAGACCGTTGGAATGGTGCTGCCGCAATTTGGTGTCAGCCGACTTACTGGGATATGGCAATGAATGCTTATAAGCGTGCAAAGGCTGAGGGTGATACTCAGAAAGAACAAAAATTTAAACAGCTTTGTGATGATCTGTTTGCCGGCAATAAAGCTCATTATGCGAATTTTGATTTTGATGATAATAACGAGAATACCGGCTGGTTTATTTATGATGACATTATGTGGTGGACAGTTACATTGGCACGTGCCTATGAGCTATTCGGAGTTGAGGAATATCTGAGCCTTTCTGAAGAAAGCTTTGGCCGTGTATGGTATGGCTCAGAGAAGGTAGGTGATACCGGTTCTTATGCAGACCCTGAAAAAGGGCTGGGAGGTGGTATGTTCTGGCAATGGCAACCTATCAAGAATCCGAATCCTAACGAAGCTGACCACGGTAAGATGGCCTGTATCAACTTTCCGACTGTGGTGGCAGCTCTGACATTATACAACAACGTACCGACCGGAAGGACAGAATCGACAGACTCCCATCCGAGCTATCAAACGAAGGAACAGTATTTGGCTAAAGGTAAAGAAATTTATGCCTGGGCAGTGGAGAACCTCGTTGATGTTACTACCGGACAGGTAGCGGACAGCAGACATGGTAATGGTAATCCTGCATGGAAAGATCATGTATACAATCAGGCTTCATATATTGGCGCTTCGGTGCTGCTTTATAAAGCGACTGGTGAAAAACAGTATCTGGATAATGCAGTAATGGCTGCGGATTATACGATGAATACGATTTCGGGAACATTCGACCTCTTGCCTTTTGAGACAGGTGCTGAGCAAGGTATTTATACTGCGGTCTTTGCACAATATATCGCAATGCTGGTATATGATTGTGATCAGACGCAATATATACCTTTTGTGAAACGCAACATTAATTACGGCTGGGCTAACAGAGACAAAACGCGTGATATATGCGGAGGCGACTATACCAAGCTACAGGTAGAAGGTGATGCTGTTGAAAGTTATTCGGCCTCGGGTATCCCTGCTCTGATGTTATTGTTTCCAACCGATAAATAAGTATAACCTATAAATGAAAAGAATAATGAATACAAAATATTCTATTAAGAAAGTATGGTACTATCTGCTTTGTATGATAATGACTCTTCAGCTAATAGCTTGTACGGAAGAGACTCACGAGTCATATACTGCAGCACCGGAGGTCGAAGATATCTATATTGACCAGCTGGAAGAACTGATTAATAAGATGAAGGATTTGCAGAAGAACTCGGAATATGGAGAAAAGAAAGGGCAATATCCTACAGAGAGTCGTGCCATCCTGACAGATGCTATCGATGATGCCAATCGTTCAGTTCTGTTGATCAAATATCAGAATCCTGTTCCGTCGGAGCAGGAAAAGCAGCGTTACGTTGCCAGTGCAAAATCTGCAATTGATAAGTTTAAGGGTACTATTCGTACGGAAGATGCTGAAACAACACCTGCAGAACTGTTTGTTGATGGTAAAGGCGGCAATTCATATATTGATTTCGGACGTAGTGAAGAATATGTTAAGTTTGGAGAACAAGGTCATCAATCATTTACCGTAGAGTTGTGGGTAAAGGTTACGGAGCGCGGCAGATGGGATAATTGCCTGTTCCTGTGCTCATACATGTCAGACAGTAGCTGGCGTAATGGCTGGATGATGTACTGGCGTAAAGATGATAATGGTGTTTACCGTACTACTTGGGGTGGATTGAATACGACCAATGGTGACAGGGATCTTTGGGAACCGAAATTCCAGATTTCTGATGATTTGAATAAATGGCAGCATTTTGTAGCAGTATATAGTGATGAAGGTTTGGACGGCAATTCTACATTACGTGCAAAATTATACTTAAATGGTGAGTTGAAGAAAGAAGAAACAGTTTCTCCTACAACGAGAGTTTATCAGTCAGGACATTATTCAGATTACTCAAAACCGATGACTGCATTTGGTCGTTACATGAGAGTGAGCGATGATTTGTATGAAGAAGGATTCTCCGGATATATGAAGAAAATCCGTATCTGGAAAACGGCAAAAGGGGCAGATTATGTAAAGCAGTCTTATGAAGGAACAGCAGAAGTAACCGGAAAAGAAACGGATTTGGCAGCCGGATGGGACTTTACATCTAAACCATCGGGAACAGATAACGAGATTATTGACTTGACTGGTCGTCATACAGCGAAAATTATAGGTACCTATAAGTGGGAACGTATTCTAGAATAATAAAGAGAGAAATAATGAAAGACATGAAACAATTAATTAATAAATGGGGAGAGAGTATGCTCTTTTCCCTTCTGATGGCGCTTTGCCTCACATGGACTTTTACAGCTTGTTCGGATGATAAAGATAATGAATATATATCTGATACGCAACTTAGCATATTAGAGGACAATCGGACTTCTTTATCATATTTGTTGAAAAACTCTACCTTTGGAACAGCGCCGGGAACTTTTCCGGAAGCCAGCAAGGAGATACTGAATAATGCAATAGCGGAACTGGACCAGTTGATTACCAAGGTAAAGGGCGGTGAGATGTTTGATGAGGCGACCTTTGAGGCTACAATAGCTAAGGTAAATCAGGCAATAGATGAGTTCAAAAACTCTAAATACTATAACCTTTCTCCGGAAGCCCAGAAGTTCATTAGTGATCTGATGGCAAAAGCAGATGAGTTAAGAGAAATGATAGCTAATGAAGCATTGTGGGGAAATCATCAGGGACAATATCCGGTAGAAGGTAAGGCTACACTGGAAAGTGCAGCGGAAGATTTGGAGAGTTTGGCAGACAGAATCAAAACCAGTGCCATCACAGATATGACGCAGGAGATATATGATGATGCCATTGCGGCTGCTGATAAGAAACTGCAAGAAGTGGAAAATTCCGCATGGCCGGAAGATAATCTTGTCTGGAATTTATTTGTGGATGGTAATAAGGGTGGTTACATCGACTTTGGATATAGCGAGGATTTTGTGAAATTTGGTGATGATAATAATCAGAATTTTACGATTGAGCTTTGGATAAATATCAAAGAATTCTGTTCTAAGTCAGGGGAAGACAATAGTACCTTCCTTGCTGCATTTGTTAATTCTCCCCGAAGCGGCTGGCGTGTTCAGTATCGTAAAGTGAATGGTGGCAATGAACACTGGCTGAGAGGTTCTATGGCACATTGGCAGAATGAAGGTCCAAAAGATCCGGAATGGTGGGAGCCGAGAGCCATCGTAAACAATCCCAAAGATAAATGGACACACTTTGCTTTTGCTGTAGCGGATAATGGTGTTCCGGGATTTGATCCACCTCAGGAACATACTAAATCCTGTGTATTTGTGAATGGTTCGCAATCCGGCGAGGTGATTCGTGTAGGTGAGGCTTGGAGAACTTATATTAACAATGGTTGTATTGAAGAGAAAATGCCTATGACTGCCTTCTGCCGTTTGAATACAGATAAAACGACTCGTGAAGAATACTTCTCCGGTTATATCAAATATATGCGTATATGGAAAGGTATCAGAAGTCGCGATGATCTTCGCTTATCTGCTATGGGGCAGGTTGACGTAGATCCGAATGATCCGAATCTGGTTGCAGCCTGGGACTTTGAAGTCTTGGGAGCACAACCTACCGGAACGACAATCACTGATATTACAGGACGTCATGTCGCTACTCTAAAAGGTCCGGAAGGAACATATCAATGGGTGGAAAGTACGACTATCGCACAGTGATTAATGCAGATTTTTCAATAGTGTATTAAATTATATCAGTGCTTCCCTTTGCTTTGCATAATGCAGGGCAAGGGGATTTTTTTAAGTCATTATCTGCGTTTGCAAATAGCAAAAGGGTGTTTTGGTCTGTATTTGTTCTTTATTGAATAGAGATTATCGTTCTTTTTCGTCTATTTCTGCAATCTTTGTAACAGGAAAAATATTAAAACTTATCAACTATCATGAAAAGCAAAATTCTTTTGGCGGTAGCTTTACTGCTGGCGATATCAACTACTAGTGTATGGGCGGCTGATAGCTCAGAAAAAACGAACCAGAAGACAGGGTCTTACACCAATGAAGACGTGTGGGCGGCATACGAAGGATTTAATAATACGCTGCTCGACCCGGATAAATATATCTATAAAACGACTTCGGCCTATGAACAGGCGGTAGACCGTGGTCATGGCGCAGCTGCTATCTGGTGTCAGCCTATTTACTGGGATATGTCAATGAACGCCTATAAACTGGCGAAGGCTCAGAAAGATAAAAAGAAAAGAGCCTATTACAAAGAGCTCTGCGAAAAGATATTCGCTGGAAATAAAGCCCAATATTGTCACTTTGATTTCGATAATAATAATGAAAATACCGGATGGTTTATCTATGATGATATCATGTGGTGGACGATCTCTTTGGCACGTGCATACGAACTGTTTGGTGTGGATGAATATCTGAAACTGTCTGAAGAGAGCTTCAGCCGTGTATGGTACGGTTCTAAAAAAGTAGGCGATACAGGATCATATGACAAAGAGAACGGAGGGATGTTCTGGCAATGGCAGCCGATCCATAATCCCAAGCCGAACAGACCGGGGGACGGAAAGATGGCTTGTATCAATTTCCCTACCGTGGTAGCAGCACTTACACTGTACAATAATGTTCCGAAGAAGAGAAAAGAATCAACCGAAGAATCACCCAAGTATCAGACAAGAGAACAGTATTTGGCTAAAGGCAAAGAGATTTATGAATGGGGAGTAGAAAACCTGTTGGACAAGAAGACGGGCCGGATAGCTGATAGTCGTCATGGCAACGGTAATCCTGCCTGGAAAGCGCATGTATATAATCAAGCTACCTTTATCGGTGCTTCCGTATTGCTTTACAAAGCGACTAAAGAAAAACGCTACCTGGATAATGCAATCCTTGCAGCAGACTATACAGTCAATGAAATGTCTGCGAAGCATAACCTGCTGCCCTTTGAAAGAGGAATCGAGCAAGGTATCTATACGGCTATTTTTGCAGAATACATAGCTATGCTGGTATACGATTGCGGACAAACACAATATATCCCGTTCCTGAAACGTAATATCGAGTCCGGTTGGGCAAACAGGGATAAGACACGTAATGTATGTGGCGGAGAATATGAGAAAGCATTACCGGCCGGTGCTGAGATAGACAGCTACTCGGCTTCCGGTATACCGGCATTGATGCTTCTGTTTCCGGCAGAAAAATAATCCGAAGAGAAACGGGGCAACGACCAGATATAAAAATGAAAATACACCTGAATATCATGAACAATAAACATTTACTGATTGCTCTCGGCTTGCTTCTTGCCTGCAATCATGCTACTTATGCGCAAAAAGGAAAAAGCAAAGAAGCAAAGACCACGTTTCAGACTTCTGAACCCTGGAAACCCGAAACAGACGTACGTGCTGATGCCACGATGGTATATGGTACACTGGATAAGCCCGGAGTAACTTTTGAACAACGCATTCAGTCATGGAGAGACAAAGGTTATCTGACGGAATTTATGACCGGAGTTGCCTGGGGAGACTACAAGGACTACTTTCTGGGGAAATGGGATGGAGTAGACGGGCATCTGAAAGAAGGACAGCGCGACCGTAATGGAAATGAAATAGCTCATGGTCATCTGATCCCTTATATCGTACCTACCGAAAGTTTTATCCGCTATATGCAGGAAACACAGATCAAACGGGTGATTGACGCCGGGATAACATCCATATATCTGGAAGAACCGGAGTTTTGGATGCGTGGCGGATATAGCGAAGCTTTTAAATCCGAATGGCAGAAATATTATAATTTCCCCTGGAGAGCTCAGCACGAATCTCCCGAAAACACATACCTTTCCAACAAACTGAAATATCATCTGTACTATAATGCGCTGGATAAGATATTCACTTATGCCAAAGAATACGGAAAATCGAAAGGACTGGATATCAAATGTTATGTGCCGACGCATTCTTTGATTAATTATACTTCCTGGCAGATTGTAAGTCCGGAAGCCAGCCTGGCTTCATTGGATTGTGTAGACGGCTACATTGCCCAGGTATGGACAGGGACTGCCCGCGAACCGAATTTCTATAACGGCGTGCAGAAAGAACGTGTATTCGAGAATGCGTTTCTGGAATACGGGTGTATGAAGTCGATGACTGCACCGCTGAACCGGAAAATGTATTTCCTGACAGACCCGATCGAAGACCGTGCGAAAGACTGGCTGGACTATAAAATCAATTATCAGGCCACTTTTGCAGCACAGTTGATGTATCCTATGGTAGATACCTACGAAGTAATGCCCTGGCCGGACCGTATCTATCAGGGACTGTACCGGATAGCGGGAACGGATCAGAAAGAACGCATTCCCCGCTCTTATTCCACCCAGATGCAGACAATGGTTAATACACTGAATGATATCCGTACTTCCGATAAAAAGATTACAGGTACACAGGGCATCGGTGTACTGATGGCAAACTCACTGATGTTTCAACGTTTTCCGAATCATAACGGTTACGATGATCCGCAATTTTCCAGTTTCTACGGACAAACTTTGCCTCTGTTGAAGCGTGGTATTCCGGTAGAGCTGGTACACATGGAAAATACCCCTTTCAAAGAAACTTTCAAAGGACTCCACATACTTGTCATGTCTTATTCAAACATGAAACCGATGAAACTGGAATATCACAACTATTTGGCTGATTGGGTGAAGAAGGGCGGAATACTTATCTATTGTGGAGAAGATATCGACCCTTATCAAACGGTACTGGAATGGTGGAATACAGATGGAAATGAATATAAAGCGCCTTCGGAACACCTGTTCGAGAAGATGAATCTATCCCGTAATCCGGGTGAAGGAACTTACCGCTATGGTAAAGGAACGGTGATTGTGATGCGTGAAGACCCCAAACATTTTGTTTTGAAAGCCGGAAACGATCAGAAATATTTTGAAACGATCGCATCCGCTTATCAGAAAAAGATTGGCAAAGAGATAGAAACCAAGAACAGCTTCATTGTAGAACGTGGTCCATATACCATTGCTGCTGTCATGGACGAAAGCGTTTCCAAAGAGCCACTGACGTTATCCGGATTATATATCGACCTGTTTGACAAAGACCTGCCGGTACTGACTTCCAAACAAATCCAACCGGGTGAACAGGGGTATCTTTATGATCTGAATAAAGTATCCGGTAAAATAAAAGCCAAAGTGCTCTGCGGAGCTTCTCGTATCTATGATGAGAAAGTCAGCAAACAAAGTTACTCTTTTGTAGCCAAAAGCCCGATAAATACAACTAATGTATCAAGAGTCCTCTTGCCTCGTAAACCAGAGAAAATACGTGTGAATGGAAAAGAGGAACAACCGGAATGGGATGAATCATCAAAAACTCTTCTGTTGAGTTTCGAGAACGATCCTGCCGGTGTGAATGTGTCAATAGAATGGTAAATAGATTAAATAAAACAGGTAATTAAATTATGAAACAACAACTGATGACGCTGTTGCTGGGAGCAGCCTCTGTATTTTGTAGCTGTGAGACCCAGCTGGAACAGCATGTGAAGAGCGAGTTGCGTGCTCCGGCTTATCCGCTGGTGAGCATAGACCCGTATACCAGTGCATGGTCTTTCACGGACAACTTATACGACGGTTCGGTCAAACATTGGAGCGGTAAAGATTTCCCTTTAATCGGTGTAGCTAAAGTCGACGGACAGACTTACCGCTTTATGGGAACGGAGGAACTGGAGTTGAGACCTCTGGTGAAAACTTCGGAACAAGGTAACTGGACAGGAAAATATACAATTCAGCAACCTGCCGACGGATGGCAAAATGTCGGCTTCAATGATGCTGCCTGGAAAGAAGGTGAAGGTGCCTTCGGAACCATGGAGAACGAACATGTAGCCAAGACCCAGTGGGGTGAAGAATTTATCTGGGTACGCCGTGTTGCTGATATTCAGGAAGACCTGACAGGTAAGAATGTATATCTGGAATATTCTCATGATGATGATGTGATTATCTATATCAACGGAATAAAGGTTGTAGACACAGGAAACGCTTGTAAGAAGCACGTACAGGTGAAGTTATCGGAAGAAGTGGTAGCGTCCCTGAAACAGGGAGAAAACCTGATTGCCGCTTATTGTCACAACCGTGGAGCGAATGGCTTGCTGGATTTTGGTTTGCTGGTAGAATTGGATAATAACCGTTACTTCAATCAGACTGCACAGCAGACTTCTGCCGATGTTCAACCTATGCAGACTTATTATAACTTCACTTGTGGTCCGGTAGACTTGAATTTGACATTTACCGCGCCCCTGTTTATGGACAATCTGGACTTGATGGCACGCCCTGTCAACTATATTTCTTATGAAGTCATTTCTAACGACGGACAGGCGCACCAAGTTGAACTCTATTTTGAAGCTGCTCCTCAATGGGCACTCGATCTGCCTCATCAGGAATCCGTAGCCGACAGCTTTACTGACGGTGATCTGTTGTTCCTGCGTACCGGCAGCCGTAATCAGGACATCCTGAAAAAGAAAGGTGACGATGTACGTATTGACTGGGGACACTTCTACCTGGCTGCTGAAAAAGAGAACAGCACCTATGCTATCGGTGACGGAAAGAAACTTCGCCAAAGCTTTACAGAGAACAAACTGGAAGCTCCTACCACCAATGGTTATGACAAACTAGCTTTAGTACGCTCACTGGGTGAAACAAAGAAAGCGAACGGACACCTGCTGATCGGTTACGATGATATTTACTCTATCCAGTACTTTGGTGAAAACCTCCGTCCTTACTGGAATCGTACAGGCAGTGAAACAATCGTATCACAATTCCAGAAAGCAGAACAGGAATATAAGACTCAAATGAAAAATTGTGCAGCTTTCGATAAGAAACTGATGGCGGAGGCTGAAGCGGCCGGCGGACGCAAGTATGCCGAACTTTGCGCTCTGGCTTATCGTCAGGCATTAGCTGCCCATAAACTGGTACAAGCTCCGAATGGTGACCTGGTATTCCTTTCCAAAGAGAATTTCAGTAATGGTTCCATCGGAACAGTCGATCTGACTTATCCGGGAGCTCCGTTGCTTCTGCTTTACAATCCGGAACTGGTCAAAGCTACCATGAACCATATCTTCTATTATAGTGAAAGCGGAAAATGGACCAAACCGTTTGCTGCTCACGACGTAGGTACATATCCGCTGGCTAACGGCCAGACTTACGGAGGCGATATGCCAATCGAAGAATCTGGCAATATGGTAGTCCTTGCTGCAGCGATTGCTGCTGTAGAAGGAAATGCCGACTACGCACAAAAGCATTGGGAAACTCTGACAACCTGGACGGATTATCTGGTAGAGTATGGTCTTGATCCGGAGAACCAACTTTGTACGGATGACTTTGCCGGACACTTTGCGCACAATGCCAATCTTTCTATCAAGGCTATCATGGGTATTGCTTCTTACGGCTACATGGCAGATATGCTGGGCAAAAAAGACATTGCTGAAAAGTACACGAAGAAGGCGAAAGAAATGGCTGCCGAATGGGTGAAGATGGCGGATGACGGCGACCACTACCGTCTGACATTCGATAAACCGGGAACCTGGAGCCAGAAGTATAATCTGGTGTGGGACAAATTGCTGAAACTACAGATTTTCCCGGAAAAAGTTGCTGAGACAGAAATTGCTTATTATCTTACGAAGCAAAATAAATACGGCCTTCCGCTGGATAACCGTGAAACTTATACCAAGACTGACTGGATCATGTGGACAGCTACCATGGCACAGGACAAAGCTACTTTCGAGAAGTTTATTGAACCGGTATATCTGTTTATGGATGAAACGACTACCCGCGTTCCGATGTCCGACTGGGTATTTACGGACAATCCGATTCAGAGAGGTTTCCAGGCGCGTTCCGTAGTTGGCGGCTATTTTATAAAGATGCTTGAAGAAAAACTAACTAAATAAAACAAGAACACCATGAAAAAACTCGCTCTATTAGCTTTTACTTTATTTAGTGCGTGGAATATGGATGCTAAAACGATTACCGGACCAGTGGACTATGTTAGTCCGCTGGTAGGTACTCAGTCCAAGCACGCCTTATCTACCGGAAACACTTATCCCGCTATCGCCCTTCCCTGGGGAATGAACTTTTGGGTTCCCCAGACCGGAAAAATGGGGGATGGCTGGGCATATACCTATGATGCCGATAAAATCAGAGGTTTTAAACAAACCCACCAGCCCAGCCCCTGGATCAATGATTACGGTCAGTTCTCCATCATGCCGATTACCGGTAAAGCCGTTTTCGATCAGGATCAGCGTGCCAGCTGGTTCTCGCATAAAGCAGAAACGGCTACTCCTTACTATTACAAAGTATACCTTGCCGACCATGATGTAGTAACCGAGATTGCTCCGACAGAAAGAGCGGCAGCATTCCGCTTCACTTTCCCTGAGAACGATCACTCTTATGTAGTTGTAGATGCTTTCGACAACGGTTCGTTTGTGAAAGTCATCCCTTCGGAAAACAAGATTATCGGTTATACGACCAAGAACAGCGGCGGTGTTCCTGCAAACTTCAAGAATTACTTCGTACTGGAGTTTGACAAGCCTTTTACTTATACGGCAGCTGTTGCCAATGGTAACATCGATACCAATAAACTGGAAGCCAACGATAAGCATGCCGGCGCATTGATCGGCTTTAAAACCCGTAAAGGCGAACAGGTAAATGTACGTGTAGCTTCTTCTTTCATCAGCCCCGAACAGGCGGAACTGAACTTGAAAGAGTTGGGCAAAGATAACATAGACCAGATTGCGGCAAAAGGCCGTAAGGTATGGAACGACGTTTTGGGACGCATCGAAGTGGAAGATGATGATATCGACCATTTGCGTACTTTCTACTCCTGCCTGTATCGTTCGGTACTTTTCCCCAGAAGCTTCTACGAAATAGACGCGAAAGGAGATATCGTTCACTACAGTCCTTATAATGGTGAAGTACTTCCCGGCTATATGTTTACCGATACCGGTTTTTGGGATACGTTCCGTTGTCTTTTCCCTTTCCTGAACCTGATGTATCCGTCTATGAACATGAAGATGCAGGAAGGATTGGTAAATACCTACAAAGAAAGCGGCTTCCTGCCGGAATGGGCAAGCCCGGGACACAGAGGCTGTATGGTTGGCAACAATTCGGCTTCAGTAGTTGCCGATGCTTACCTGAAAGGTCTGAAAGGATATGATATCGAAACCCTTTGGGAAGCTGTAAAGCACGGAGCTAATGCGGTACATCCGCAGGTTTCTTCTACCGGACGTCTGGGCTATGACTACTACAATAAGCTCGGTTATGTTCCTTACAACGTAGGCATCAATGAAAATGCAGCCCGCACACTGGAGTATGCTTATAATGACTGGTGTATCTATCAGCTGGGTAAGGCCTTGAACAAGCCTAAAAAGGAAATTGAGATCTTTGCAAAGAGAGCCATGAACTATAAGAATCTGTATGATCCCGAACATAAACTGATGCGCGGCAAGAATGAGGATGGCAAATTCCAGTCTCCGTTCAACCCGTTGAAGTGGGGAGACGCTTTCACCGAAGGAAACAGCTGGCATTATACCTGGTCCGTATTCCATGATCCTCAGGGATTGATCGACCTGATGGGCGGAAAAGACGGCTTCAACCAGATGATGGACTCTGTATTTATCCTGCCTCCTGTCTTTGACGACAGCTATTATGGCGGTGTCATCCACGAAATCCGTGAGATGCAGATTATGAATATGGGTAACTATGCACACGGTAACCAGCCTATCCAGCATATGCTGTATATGTACAACTACTCCGGTCAGCCGTGGAAAGCGCAGCACTGGATTCGTGAAGTGATGGATAAGCTTTATACTCCTGCTCCCGACGGTTATTGTGGTGATGAGGACAACGGCCAGACTTCTGCGTGGTATGTGTTCTCTGCTATGGGCTTCTATCCGGTATGTCCGGGTACGGATGAGTATATTCTCGGTACTCCTTACTTCAAACAGATGAAGCTGCATCTTGAAAATGGAAAGACAGTAACCATCTCCGCTCCAAATAACGGAGACGACAAACGTTATATCTCTTCCATGACCTTGAACGGCAAAGACCATACAAAGAACTACGTGACTCACGAGGACCTTATGAACGGTGCTTCCATCACTTTCAAGATGGATTCCAAACCCAATGAGCAGCGTGGTACCAAAGAAACCGATTTCCCTTATTCTTTCTCCAACGAATTTAAAAAGAAAAAGTAATTTATGAAGAAGCAAGTAAAATATATCAGTGCGGGTATGCTGGCAGGCATGCTCCTTTGTGGCGGTCAGATGCAGGCTGCAAATACGATGTCCGGAATGCATGTATGTGTGACGGACGCTATTCAGAAAGACAATCGTCCGGAAGTTTCCAAACGTCTTTTCCGTTCGAATGCGGTAGAAAAGGAAATCATCCGTGTGCAGAAACTTCTGAAAAACGAGAAACTGGCATGGATGTTCGCAAACTGTTTCCCCAATACCATCGATACTACCGTACACTTCCGCAAAGGCGCGGATGGCAAACCGGATACATTCGTTTATACGGGCGACATTCACGCAATGTGGCTTCGTGACTCGGGTGCGCAGGTATGGCCGTATGTGCAGTTGGCAAACTCCGATCCCGAACTGAAAGAGATGCTGGCAGGTGTTATCCTCCGCCAGTTCAAATGTATCAATATCGATCCGTATGCAAACGCATTTAATGACGGTGCCGTTGAAGACAATCACTGGATGAGTGACCTGACCGATATGAAGCCGGAACTGCACGAGCGTAAATGGGAAATCGATTCACTTTGCTACCCGCTGCGTCTGGCTTATCACTACTGGAAAACAACCGGAGATGCCAGCATCTTCTCAGAAGAATGGATTCAGGCTATCACCAATGTGCTGAAAACATTCAAGGAACAACAGCGCAAAGACGGAGTTGGCCCGTATAAATTCCAGCGTAAGACAGAACGTGCATTGGATACATTGAATAATGACGGACTCGGAGCACCAGTGAAACCGGTTGGTCTGATCGTCTCCTGCTTCCGTCCTTCGGATGATGCGACGACTCTTCAATATCTGGTACCTTCCAATTTCTTTGCCGTATCTTCATTGCGCAAAGCAGCCGAAATACTTGATAAGGTAAATAAGAAGACTGCTTTGGCTAAGGAATGCAAAGACCTGGCAAAGGAAGTAGAGACAGCATTGAAGAAATATGCGGTATACAACCACCCGAAATATGGTAAAATCTATGCTTTTGAGGTAGACGGCTTCGGAAATCACTTCCTGATGGATGATGCCAATGTACCGAGCCTGCTTGCCATGCCTTATCTGGGTGATGTAGATGTAAACGATCCTATCTATCAGAATACCCGTAAATTCGTGTGGAGCGAAGACAATCCTTACTTCTTCAAAGGCAAGGCAGGCGAAGGTATCGGCGGACCGCATATCGGTTATGATATGGTGTGGCCGATGAGTATCATGATGAAAGCCTTCACCAGCAAGGATGATGCGGAAATCAAAACCTGTATCAAAATGCTGATGGATACCGATGCCGGAACAGGCTTTATGCATGAATCTTTCCACAAAGACGATCCGAAGAACTTCACCCGTGCCTGGTTTGCCTGGCAGAATACGCTTTTCGGAGAACTGATTCTTAAGTTGGTTAACGAAGGCAAAGTAGATTTATTGAATAGTATCAATTAATAGAATACCATGAAAAAGTTATGTGTATGGGCAGTTGCCGCCCTCTTAATGGCAGCTTGTACACCGAAAGCCGAGAAAACAACGGATTCCGGTTTATTGCAAAGTAACTTCCAGATGGAAGTGGATGGAAAGAAAACAGATTTGTATACCTTGCGCAACAAGAACAACATGGAAGTTTGTGTAACGAACTTCGGTGGTCGTATCGTTTCAGTGATGGTACCCGACAAGGACGGACAGATGCGTGATGTAGTGCTCGGCTTCGATTCGATTCAGGATTATGTCAGCAAGCCTTCGGACTTCGGAGCAAGCATCGGCCGTTATGCTAACCGTATCAACCAAGGTCGATTTACTTTGGACGGTACTGAGTATCAGTTGCCTCAGAATAATTACGGTCACTGCCTGCATGGCGGTCCGCAAGGATTCCAGTACCGTGTGTTTGATGCCGTTCAGCCGAATCCGCAAGAACTGGAATTGACTTACACGGCAGAAGATGGCGAAGAAGGTTTCCCGGGAAATATCACTTGTAAAGTGTTGATGAAGCTGACAGACGATAATGCGATCGATATCCGTTACGAAGCGGAAACCGACAAGCCGACCATTGTGAATATGACTAACCACTCTTACTTCAATCTTGACGGAGACGCAGCCCGTAATGAGGCGCATCTGCTGACAATTGATGCTGACTATTATACTCCGGTAGACAGTACCTTCATGACTACAGGCGAGATCGCTCCGGTTGAAGGAACTCCGATGGACTTCCGCACTCCGACTCCGGTAGGCGCACGTATCAATGACTACGATTTCGTACAGTTGAAGAATGGTAACGGTTACGATCATAACTGGGTATTGAATACTAAGGGCGACATTACCCGTAAGTGTGCTACTCTCGAATCACCGCTGACTGGTATCGTACTCGATGTATATACTAACGAACCGGGTATTCAGGTATATGCAGGAAACTTCCTGGATGGTTCGTTGACCGGAAAGAAAGGTATCACTTACAACCAGCGTGCTTCCGTATGTCTCGAAACTCAGAAGTATCCCGATACTCCGAACAAACCGGAATGGCCTTCGGCAGTACTTCGTCCGGGCGAGAAATATATGAGTCAGTGTATCTTTAAGTTCTCTGTAAACAAGAATTAAAGATAAGTATATTATATCATTAGTTTATCCTATCCTGTCATTCAGAGCGTAGCGAAGAGTGACAGGATGATACTATTTTAGAAGCATGAAAAACAACCGAAGCAGATGGTATGCCCTTCTTTTAGTCGTGTTATCTATCATGACACCGTCAGTTGCACAAAATACAAAGTATGTCAACTTGTTTATCGGTACTTCCGGTGATAACGGACAGGTAGCTCCGGGCGCTGCCGCTCCTTTCGGAATGGTTTGTGTGTGTCCGGATAATGATCCGCGTAGCCATGCCGGTTATGATTATGCAGTGACGAAAGTCTCCGGTATCTCTGTCAACCGCCTCTCCGGAGTGGGATGTAGTGGCGGAGGAGGAAACCTGCGCATTCGTCCGGTAGCTCCTTCACAGGAATTGCATATTAAAAAGTCCCGCGAGAAAGCAACTCCCGGATATTACTCGACAGCTTTTACCAATGGTATCAAAACTGAATTGACAGCGACCAACGCTATGGCGGTGGAACGCTATAAATTTCCCCGAAGCCTTTCCGCTGCCCTTTGGATAGACTTCGCCTCTACGTTTGAAGACGTAGCTACCTGCCATTACAAACGTATATCGGAAACTTGCATCGAAGGCTATGTACAGGCAAAGAACGTCTGCGGACATGGATGCTACAAACTCTATTTCTCCTTAAATACCAGCCAGCCTTTCCAGTTGGAAGAACAGAAAGAGACGACTGCCTGCCTTACCTTTGGCAAAAAGGTACGTTCGGTGGAAGTCCGTATCGGACTGTCTGCGTTAAGTTCCGAACTGGCGAGCTGGGAATGTGCCCGTTGGGAAAAGATGGACTTCGAAGATGTGAAATCCCGGACCGCTGATCAGTGGGAAAAACAATTGTCAGCTATCGACGTCAAAGGAGGCAAGAAAGATGACAGGGTCATTTTCTATACTTCCCTGTATCGTACTTACCTGAGTCCGGCGGATGTCAGTTCTCCGGACGGAGCTTATCTGGGTACGGATGGAAAAGTGTATATCTCAGAAGACTTCCGATATTACAGTAACTGGTCGTTATGGGATACCTTCCGCACTAAATTTCCTTTGTTGGTACTGACCGAACCTGCGAAGATGCGGGATATGGCGACTTCCCTGATTCATCTGTATGCAACGGGAAAGAAAGACTGGTCCACCGGATTCGAGTCTACCCCGACAGTACGTACGGAACATGCCGTAATTCTTTTGTTGGACGCTTACCGGAAAGGAATTACCAACCTTGATTTCCGTAAAGGATACGCTGGTATGAAGCAGGAAATGGAGCGGTTGCCCATGCGTTCGCCCGACCAGAAGATGGAATCGGCATATGACTTGTGGGCAATGGCAAAGATTGCGGAAATCATCGGTGAAAAGGCGGATTCCGAACAATACCGGCAACGTTCGGTCTCTCTTTTTGAAGAAACATGGAAGAAGGAATTTATGAATGTGACTCCCGCTTTTGAAGTGATGAAGAACAACGGACTCTATCAGGGAACCCGTTGGCAATACCGATGGGCGGCTCCACAATACATTGATAAAATGATAGAATGGGTAGGGCAGGACTCTCTTCGTTTGCAACTTACCTATTTCTTCGACCATCACCTTTATAATCAGGGAAACGAACCGGATATCCATGTTCCTTACCTGTTCAACCGACTTGGGGCACCGGAGAAAACCCAGCAGATAGTACGCAGTCTGATGACCGAACCGATGATCCATAAATATGGAGGCAACTCGGAATTTAAGACTCCTTATCTGGGTAAGGCATTCAAGAATGCCCCCGAAGGGTATAGTCCCGAAATGGACGAAGACGACGGTACGATGAGTGCCTGGTACGTGTTCGGGGCAATGGGTTTCTATCCTCTGCTTGTGGGAGATGAATACTATGATCTGACCTCTCCGCTTTTCGACAGGGTACTGTTGCGGTTGACGAATGGAAACGTACTTACTATTCAGACAGAAGGACGGAAAAAGAAAGACGCACCGATCAAAAGTATCCATTTCAACGGGAAAAAGATTGCTGACTACCGTATATCTCACAATGAACTGATAAAAGGCGGAGAATTGATTTATAATTATAAATAAACCGAATTAAAACAAGGCTGACTAAAAAGTCGGTAGTATCTCCAAAAAAATATTCAAAATGAAACAGAAACGATCTTTTAAAATAGGTGTTGCGGGTACGCTGCTGACTGTCGGGTTACTGACAGCAGCTTTTACTACACGCACTGCCAGTGAGTCTGTAAGGGTGATGGACCGCCCCGACACAGAATCGACGAATGTGAATTATGTGAGCTATCGGGCCCCGCTCCGTCCGTTGAACTTTATTAAGCTGCCTGTCGGCAGCATCCAGCCGGAAGGCTGGGTAAAGAAGTACCTCGAACTGCAACGTGACGGGCTGACCGGACATCTGGGAGAAATCAGTGCCTGGCTGGAGAAAGATAATAACGCCTGGCTGACAACCGGTGGTGATCATGGCTGGGAAGAAGTACCTTACTGGCTGAAAGGTTATGGCAACCTTGCCTATATCCTGAATGACCCGAAGATGATTGCAGAAACAAAAACATGGATTGAAGGTGTATTTGCCAGTTGCCAGCCCGATGGATACTTCGGTCCTGTCAACGAACGGAACGGCAAGCGTGAATTGTGGGCACAGATGATTATGCTCTGGTGTCTGCAATCTTATTATGAATATTCTCAGGACCAACGGGTTATTGACCTGATGACGAACTACTTCAAATGGCAGATGACTGTTCCCGACGATAAACTTCTGGAAGACTATTGGGAAAACAGCCGTGGCGGTGACAACATCATCAGTATCTATTGGCTTTATAACCATACCGGAGATGCCTTCCTGCTGGACCTTGCCAAGAAGATTCACCGCAATACAGCCGACTGGACAAAATCAACCTCCCTGCCCAACTGGCACAATGTGAACATCGCCCAGTGTTTCCGCGAACCTGCCACTTATTATATGCAGACCGGAGATTCCGCCATGCTCAAAGCCTCTTATAATGTACATCATTTGATCCGTCGCACTTTTGGCCAGGTTCCGGGCGGTATGTTCAGTGCCGACGAGAATGCCCGTCTGGGATATATCGATCCTCGTCAGGGAGTGGAAACCTGCGGACTGGTGGAACAGATGGCTTCCGATGAGATCATGCTCTGTATGACAGGTGATCCGATGTGGGCTGAGCATTGCGAAGAAGTAGCTTTCAACTCTTATCCTGCCGCTGTGATGCCGGACTTCAAGGCTTTGCGCTACATCACTTGTCCGAATCATACTGTCAGTGACTCAAAGAACCATCATCCGGGTATTGACAACCGTGGTCCGTTCCTTTCCATGAATCCATTCAGCAGCCGTTGCTGTCAGCATAACCATGCACAAGGCTGGCCTTATTTTTCGGAACATCTGATATTGGCAACTCCCGACAACGGTATTGCTGCTGCCATCTATGCTGCTTGCAAAGCAAAGATCAAAGTGGGTAATGGAAAAGAAATCGTCCTTCACGAAGAGACTAACTATCCTTTTGAAGAAGGCATCAAATTCACCGTTTCTACCGATGAAAAGGTCGATTTCCCGTTCTACCTCCGCATTCCTTCATGGACTGAAGGAGCCGAAGTGCGTGTCAACGGAAAGAAGATCAGTGTGAAACCTGTATCCGGTAAATACCTTTGTATCGAACGCGAATGGGCGGATGGTGATAAAGTAGAAATGACTCTTCCGATGTCTTTGTCCATGCGTACGTGGCAAGTCAATAAGAACAGTGTAAGTGTGGATTATGGTCCGTTGACTTTATCTCTGAAGATTGACGAGAAATATATAGAAAAAGACAGTCGTGAAACGGCTATCGGTGACTCCAAATGGCAGAAAGGTGCTGACCCGAAGAAGTGGCCTACTACTGAAATCTATGCTAACAGTCCCTGGAACTATTCGTTGGTATTGGATAAGAAAGAGCCTTTGAAGAACTTCAAAGTCGTTCGTAAGTCCTGGCCTGCTGATAACTTCCCGTTCACGGTGGCCAATGTGCCTTTGGAAGTGAAAGCTACCGGCCAGATGATCCCCGAATGGCAGATTGACGAAACCGGACTTTGCGGTGTATTGCCCGAAGAAGATGCGGTGAAAGGCGCTAAAGAAGAGATTACATTGATTCCGATGGGAGCGGCCCGGTTGAGAATATCGGCTTTCCCGAATACAAAGGAGTAACTGGTGATGGAATCAGTTTACTTGCATTTGCTATAAGATAAATCATTTTGATTTAGAAAGATATAAGTGTTTATGATTGCATCATTGGCGAAATGACTGATTTGTGCTATTATTTGGAAAGAATGTTGCCTCCAAACTATCAGAATTTCGCCAATTTTGCAATCTAAATAAAAGATGTTTGTTGAACTAATTTATAATAATACTTATATCAACCATGAAGAATTTAGCATTATGGGCTGTTTCTGCCCTTTTTGTAGCTGCTTGTACCCCGAAAGCCGAGCAACCAACTGACTCCGGCCTGTTAAGAACTAACTTCCAGACTGAAGTAGGTGGTAAGAAAACCGATCTGTACACCCTTCGTAACAAGAACAACATGGAAGTTTGTGTGACGAATTTCGGTGGACGCATTGTTTCTGTGATGGTCCCCGATAAAGACGGTAAGATGCAGGATGTAGTTTTAGGTTTCGATTCTATTCAGGATTATATCAGCAAACCTTCTGATTTTGGTGCCAGCATCGGTCGTTACGCAAACCGTATCAATCAAGGTCGATTCACATTGGACAGCATTGAATATCAGTTGCCTCAGAATAATTACGGTCATTGCCTGCATGGCGGTCCCAATGGATTCCAGTATCGTGTGTTTGACGCTGTGCAACCGAATCCGCAAGAAGTGGAACTGACTTATGTCGCTGCGGATGGCGAAGAAGGTTTCCCGGGTAACATTACCTGCAAGGTTCTGATGAAACTGACGGACGATAACGCTATCGATATTCGCTATGAAGCAGAAACGGATAAGCCGACCATCGTAAATATGACCAATCACTCTTATTTTAACCTTGACGGCGATGCGGCAAATAATGCAGATCATCTGCTGATGGTGGATGCCGATTATTATACTCCGGTAGACAGCACATTCATGACAACCGGCGAGATTGTTCCGGTAGAAGGTACTCCGATGGATTTCCGCACTCCGACTCCGGTAGGTGCACGCATCAACGACTACGATTTTGTACAATTGAAGAATGGAAATGGTTATGACCATAACTGGGTATTGAATGCCAAAGGGGATATTTCCCGTAAATGTGCTTCACTCGAATCTCCCAAAACGGGTATCGTACTGGATGTATATACCAACGAACCGGGTGTTCAGGTATATGCCGGCAACTTTCTGGATGGTTCTCTGACAGGAAAGAAAGGTATCACATATAATCAGCGTGCTTCCGTATGTCTTGAAACTCAGAAGTATCCGGATACTCCGAACAAACCGGAATGGCCTTCGGCTGTGCTTCGCCCGGGAGAAAAATACATGAGTCAGTGTATCTTTAAATTTTCTGTAGATAAGGAATAATCTGCTCGCTCCCAAGAAATAAAAAAAAAATTAGTCTCACGGTCTCACTGCCTTTCTGTAAAGATCAGATAACTAGATGAATAATGAATGAGAGATACCTTCGGAGCAGGGTGTCTCTCATCGTTTTATCCCATAATATGCTCCCAAACAGTGTATCTCTCATCCTTTTTTAAGTTGTCTCTCATCATTCTTTCTGCTACAGACTACAGCTGTATTGATTTTACTCTGCCTATCATTTGTATGTTGTGACACTTATGTCCTTAGCATATCTCCCTTACATTCTTATATTATCTTACCGACATCTTCATCGTTCCACCCGGGTGAATTGATCATTGCACCCAGGTAAACCGATCGTGTCACAAACGTAGACAGTTCGTTCTACCCGGGTGGAACGATGAAGATGTCCTTACGAAAAACTGATAACAATAAGTGAAAATTAAGCGATTATAGGGTTGCTTGGACGAAGAGAAACGGTAAATCAGACAATAACTGCCGCAGTTTATAATTATGTCCGTTATTTGTTTGCCTTTAAAGTTTTGGCAATCTCTTCGACCATAAAAGGCGTATTCTTATTTATGTTTTCGCCTTCCAAATGCACTGTTGTGTATGCTTTTAGTACAAACATGTTTTTCTCGATAAATGATGTTTCATCTCAGCCTTAATTTTTTGAATGATTGTAGAATTCTTTTTTATAGGTTTTTCTATGATTAATTGAGCCAGCCTATTTGCCTTTTCTGCCTTTCCCTGTTTCATGTAGACATAATGTAACCTATAAAGAGGTATAAACCTTACAGGACACATTAAGGTAGCTTTCTCTAAATGATGTTTGGCTGCATCATATTGTTTTAGGCCAATATATGCCTCTGCTTGTACTAATTCTAAATTGTAATCTGACCAATAATTACAGCAAATAGCCGTTATTGCTAAGCATTCTTTATATTTTTCGGCAACACAAAGTTCGGCAGAGTAATTATATAAGAAATAAGGATTTCTTCTAAAAGTATGTAGTAAATTATGGTATCGTGGTAACATGTCATTGGTTCGTCCACAGAGCGACATATGCGCTACTTTTCCCCATTCCAGTTCTGCTTTAATTCTGCTCACCACTTCAATAAGCAAAAATAAACTTCCTATTAATAAGAAAAAAGCAATTCCTCTTTTTATAATTGTTGTTTTTTGAAACAAGGTATTTTCATAGGCTTTTCCTATTAAAGTACTAACACTTAATGCACTAATAATCCAAATGAAGGGATAAGTGAATGGATAAGAGAAAAAAGAAAAAACTGCAATGGAAAGTAAAGAGAGCAGAGACACATATCCTGCTTTGGTTGGGTGCTTCCTGTGACAAAGAATCAAGAAAATACCAGCAGCTATCAAAAGTACCCAAGTTAGAATACCAAACTGGACTCCGACAGAAAGGTATTCATTAAAAGGACTCTTAATATTGTCTGCTAAAATTGCAAATTGACTATCCGGATGTTCCTTGAAATATTGGGCTTGATAATCCATATAGTGTGCGCTGAATCCTCCGACTCCATATCCTGTAAAAGGCTCATGTTTTATCATTTCCCATGTGCAACGCCATATTAATAATCTACCATCAGCCGAATCTTTTTTTAGATGATAGACTGTTACAGAAATGACAAATATACTAATCAGCAGAAAGGATAGACAGAGTAAGAAGCTACCGATATGTTTTTTATAGTGGAACTTATTCTTGTTTTGGTGAATAAAGTAAATTACTAATACGGTAAATATACTAATTGACCCGGCGCGAGATTCTGATAGCAATACTCCTAAGACAATAACAAACAATGCACACCAACTGGCCCATTGAACCTTTTTGTTTGAATATTGTAAAAAATAGAAGGTAAATGGTAACCCTGCGCATAAACTTCCTGCAAAACCGGCAGGATTATCAAAGCTACCGACAACATTGTAGGTGATGGAATGTGAAGACAGTATATTGAAAAATTGTAATATACCGTATCCGGCTTGAAGAAAACAAGATATAATAACCGTGTAGTAACAACATTTTGCATTGCAAATAAACCTTTTTCCTCGGAAAAGATAAAATGAAAAAAAACATCCAATTACTCCTAATCCTGTGAACATAAACATCCATTTAGGGAAAATTTGGGAATCTGTAAATGTGTTTGCATTTACGAATAAGACTCCCAAACTCAACAGAAAATATAGAATAGAAGAAACTGGAATGCTTTTCATTTATTTATATTAGTTGCTGTTTCAAGGCTCTAAGACGAAATATTTGGTGAAATCTTCACTGTGAGTCGCACCTTTTTCGTCTTTGAAGAAAAGATTTCCGTAGCAGGTTCCTTGCAGCTTTCCTTCGACTTCGTTATATTTTACAATTGGCAGGTCGTTGCATGTAATCTCTATTCCAGAGTAACTAATACACTCTAATTCATTTTTTATCGGATATACTTTTTTATTCATTTTGTCATATCCATAAATCACAGTTAGTTTATAATGCGCGTCATAGCCGTCCCTGCTGGAATAAATAATACCGCTTTTTTTCCTGCATTCTAAGATTTCGGTGTTCCAATTTGTCAAGGAGTCAATTTTAAATTCATCAGCTACACAAAATAAAGAGCCTTTTTCGATATTGTATGAACCATTTTGGATTCTTGACACAGTATTTTGCAAGAGGTGAAGTATTTCTTTTTTTCTTTCTTGAGAGATATCTTTTTTGAGAAAAGAGTAGTCAATTTGAAAAACAGAACTCATGACTTCCCATAATTTATATTCCTCATGATTAACTTTTTCTTTGACCCACTGTGGTACTTCGTCCAATTTGGAGTATTCCTGAGCATTGCATTTAAATGGCAGATTACAAATCCCTGCAAAAAATAGGACGAATAATAATTTATAGATGGACGTATGATTGGTACTTAGAATGTTGTTCATGGTGACTATTATTTTTAATTGTTCTATAACTTTTTTCAAGATCTGAATAGAAAATCACAAAAGAGTACTAACTGTACCAAGATTAATCTTGTGTATATTCAAATTGATCATGGGATCATGAATCCTGTCTTTTGTACAGTTACCTCAACCTTTCTGGATCCATCTTTGAATGATAAAGTTCCGCTACACGATGCGGCTATTAATTTCTTATCCTTATCGTAAGAAACACTGGAAGCACCAGAAAAACTCGGGTCATTTCCTAAATATGGTGATCCCGTATAAACACTCGATGACGTAATTGTAACATCATCATCGGATTTTTTGTAAGTAACAGCAGCTTTTATATAGGGACCTAAGCTATGTGTATACAATGTACATCCATTTGTCTTATATTCAGCTCCTCCTTCTGGTGATCTTGTTGCTATTCTGCCAAAATATTGTGAGTCTGATAGGGTGGTGCCATCTTCATCTGCTATATTTAGGAATCCTTCATATTTATTAATCTGCCCTTTTTCTATTCTTTCACAGATGTTGTTGATGCAATCATAGATTTCTTTTTTCCTTTTTTCTGAAATATCCTTTTTTAAAAAGGAATAATTTATTTCATACCTTGAACTCATGGTTCTCCATAGTTCGTATTCTTTAGGTGTCACTTTTTCACTAACCCAATCAGGAATAGTATTGAGAGGAGCGTACTCTGGATTTTCTTCAAATGATTGCATCGGTTCATTTACAACCCAGTCTTCATTTTGTTCGCATGCCATTAGTGATATAAAAATACATAATGACATTAAATGTCTTAATCGATTCATAAGTGATATTTATTTAAAATTAAATGGATGTCATGTTCTTTTTTAGGACTTCATACTCTTTTTGCAAAGGTACGAATCTTTTAAGTGTGAAAAAAGGGAATGTTACACTTGATTTTGTGGTTTATGATTGATATTCAAACTATTATCATTGCAAAAAAAAGGTATTATCCATTGAATTGTAACAATCGTCCTATTGTTTTAATCTAAAAAAGTCTGATTTCAATACAGACACCCTATTTATTACTTGGGGAATGCAATAAAGAAATTCCGGTAAATCAGACAATAATTGCCGCAGTTTATAATTATGTCCGTTATTTGTTTGTATTCTAATAATAATTAGAGTATATTTGTAAGAATGTATAACACAATGAAGTTAACTTGACTTCATCAACAAAACTATTATATGATGAAAAAAATCCTTTTCTTAATGGTGATCTGCGTAGCCACATCGCTTACTTCTATTTTACCGGCTTCGGCTCAGAATTCAGACCAGACCGACGAGTACAAAACTTTACTAAAAAAGATCATGACGCTTTCCGGCAGTTCGGCATCCTCTGAAGCTATAATGTCTCAATTGATGGCGAGTATGAAAAATGGGCCTTTCCAACAAGATGAGGCTTATTGGAAAGATTTTGCTTCAAAATGGACACGGAAGATTGAAGATAAAGTCATGGAAGTATATGCTCCTATTTACCAGCAACACATGACATTAGATGAACTGAAAAAAGTGGTTGCTTTTTATGAATCTCCTGCGGGAAGAAAACTTGGGGAGACTGCAACTGCCGTTGCAACTGAATCAATGCCGATGATACAACAGCTGTCAATGGAAATGGTGCAGGAAATGATGCCGAAGCTTCAGAAATCAAGAGAGTTGGTAAGGGATGACGCTGCCGAACAGGCCAAGACACGCGATCAAAAGTTATTTGATGCGGCTTATACAGCTCCTAAAGATAGCATAGAGATCGTTGCCGATAGAACCTATGAGCATGGCATGGGTACAAAGCCTTTATTGCATTCTATTGAAAGAAGGAAAGATGATACTAAAGTTACGTTCCTGCAACCCATCTATTTCGACTGGCAATGGATGTACTATAGCCCGGGATTTAAAATAGTAGATAAGAAAACCGGTGATGAATACATGGTGAGAGGATACGATGGTGGCGCACCTATGGATAAGTTGATGATTATTAAAGGTTGCAATCGTAAATACATATATGTCAGCCTGTTGTTCCCCAAATTGAAAAAGAACGTGAAGGAAATCGATATAATAGAGGCGCTGACTGATAAAGAGGAGTTGCCTTCCAATGATGACGGTAAAGCTAAGTCTTATTTTGATGTAAAAGTGGACGATTATTTGGTACTTTCCAGAGAAAACAAGAAAGTCTATTATTGATTGGACAGATTTATCTATCATTGAAAATGAATATAACTATAAAAAACACAATGGTTTGGATTATAACCATTGTGTTGATGTCCATTGATATATATATAGTATTCATGGACCCTTTGGAACGGCAATATGATTTGACGCAAGTTGTAATAGCTTGGTATCTTGTAACGTTGCTGCTTGACTTCCTTTTTCGTCATAATAAAATTTATGGGGTGATAAGGAACATTATAGCCACAGTGCTTCTCTGTGTATTCTATTTTGTATTTCCTTAAATGTATAATAATATGAGATATGCAGTTGTTTTGATAATCAATATTATATTGGTGTTGGCAGGCTTCTTTTTACTTTTTGGTGATCCTTTGAATAAACAGCTTCCAACGAAAATGATAGCTATTTGGTTCATTGTTTTAGTGATATTAGATTATCCTCTCCGTCATAATAAAATATACAAAGAGATAAGAATATTGGTATACATTATTTTTCTTGCTCTTCTATATTGGTTGTTTCCGACATAGGTAAATCATTGTTTTATTCATATTCATGCTCAAATAAAATAGCCTGTTAATGGATTTGTATAATGGGAATGTTTTATCTTTGCAGTGTTTAAAATAAGATACGATGAATAAAAGAGTAACAATACAATTCGCTGACTTTATAAAGAGTAGGTTGGCAGGTGGTTTGCTCTGTTGCCTTGTATTGTTGGCTGCTTATCTGTTTCAGATGTTTTTCCCAGGAATGTATGTTGATGCATTTTCGTCATCTTTTTATCTTTTTGCGTGGCTGATTCTCTTTGTGGGCGCACTCCTATGGACACTTCGTGAGAAAGGAACATCTGGATTACCCTCCGAGATAACTGATTGGCAATGCATTGCTGCCTTTTTGTTGATTGTTGCAAATCAGATTTATGTTGTTATGCCTAAGGAGGTTCACGTTGAATTGGCTCCTGTAATATCTGCTTATACTTTACCTGTGCTGGTCATTGTCGGTTTGGCAATAGCAGGGATAGTTAAGTTGTCTATCTCATTCTATCGTTCATTGGAAATTGAACGGCAAAAAACAATTCTTCAAGAGAAACGGCTTCAGGAACTGCTGTCTTCTCCTCCACCTGTGTTGGAAGGCGTCATATTTGTGCGCAGACTTTTAGAAAATCAATCTATATATCAATTAACTGCCAGTGAGAACCTTACATTAATAGAAGGATGCCGTGCGATTGATCCTGACTTTTTTGTTTGGTTAAAAGATAAGCAAATAAAAATTCCTCCACGTCATATTGTATATTGTGTACTTATTAGGATGAGGAAAACTAAGAAAGAGATTTTGTCTATTTTTGATATTAGCGATGGTGCTTGCCGTGCCATGAGGTCTCGTGTCCGTGCGAGCTTAGGTATAGAAGATGAGGACATGGAAACCTTTTTGCAGGAGTTACATTAGGTAATCTCTAGTATGTTTATTAGTCCTATAAAAGAATGGATTGCTGATATAAATCCTCCCATAATAGCATAGTAAAACCATACGCGTTTATTCGAATATTTGTTTTGAGGGAATGTGTCGATGGCTCCGATTATGAGCACAATCCATGCTAGAAGTTCAAAGAAAGTAATAAGGAAGTCTTGAAGAGAATAATTTATGTTGTAAATAAAACGATCTAAGTAGCACATCGCTATACTGATGCACCACATTAAGTTGTACAGAATTATATATCGAATTAATTTCACGCTTTATTTTTTTATACAATTCTCATATCCTCTGTCGGCAATCCTTTTGTTTCTGTCATATTTTGCAGCTGCCTGTGTTAAGCAACCAGATGGCATTGAACCATTTTGACAGTTAGCGATAGCATTGTCATAATCAGCTTTTGCCTGCTTATATGCCGCTTGTTTTTGTTCTTCACAGCTACTAGTACTTCCTCCTTCTTCGCGTGTTTTCAGGAGTTTTACTTTTGTAAGTTCGTTACTTTCTGCATATAGTATAAAGAGTTGTGTCCGTTCATCTGCGCTTAATCTTAAAAATCTTGTATGTTTAATCAGGTTTTCTTTAGCTTTTGCCAGTTGCTGTAGTTCATTTTCTAGATTGGCTTTCCTCATGAAGTCTTCCACGTAGTCATCATCATTCAGATTTTCCATAAGTTTGTCATATTCTTCTTCACTTAAAATAGAAGTGTACTCATGAAACTTATCAGCTAAAAGCTCGGAGCTCATTTCGAATTCCCAAAATTCATCTGAACTGGCGATGGAATCAATAAGAGTGCTTCCATTATTTATCATTTTTGATGAAAGTGCACGTGTATTAGTTACCTCGTTTTTTTCTATTTCGTCAGAGTAATATCCGTCTGCGCTACAACTATAAATAAAAAAGGAAGCTACCAGTCCGCAGGCTAATGCCATTACATAATACAAAGTGTATTTTTTCTTTTTTGTGATCATATTCTGTTTTATTTAAATGTGTATGCAAAGTAACGAAAAATAGACTTATTTTAGGGATAATAATCATTCAATAAAAGGAAAATATTTGGTCTAGTGTCAATTTGGTCATGTTTGTGATGTTACAATTTAGTGTAAAATATGAAGGAGAATCGCTCCTAGAAAGCTCACAGGCGCTATATGATAGCTTATTGGTGTAACACATTCGTTGTTAAGGTTTAGTCCAGTCGTTATTATCCGAAATAAAAAATTAAGCTTAACTACTTACTGATAAGTACAAGACTTGATAATGAGAAGTACTTAAGTTGTCTGATTCTTGTACATCAGTTGAGTAAAAGATGTACAACGTTGGAGTAGACGATGTACTACGATTGAACTAAAGATGTACAGCGTTTGATCTATACTATTAGGATGTCAAATCTGAAAGGGCTGAATGTTGGTATCACTTTAAAGGATAATATTCATTCAAAAAAGGATAATATGTGGTCAGAGAAGGAAAGTTTGGGGTATTTCGGTTGTTACAATATTAGGGAAAATAAAAAAATATCCTCGCTGTAATCCTCCTGTGGCACATTCTACATGCTGTAGGAGTGTAACGCCCTCTTTTTCTATGGCAAAAGAACTTGTAAATTTGCAGAAAAATAACACGAAATCATTTATCTCTATTTTTCTGATAATTATGAAAATATTCACAAAGTTGGTATCTGTCTTTTTGCTCGTAGCAATTGGTAGTCTCTTTTTCTTTTCATGTGCTGAAAAAGAAAAATGCACTCCAATGGTTTCATTCCTTGAAACCGCTCTTCAGCAGGCAGGAGAGAACCGTGTGGAACTGGAAAAGGTCTTATCTCATTATAAAACTGATCCGGCGGATAGTTTGAAATATAAGGCCGCTTGTTTTTTGATAGAGAACATGCCTTATTACACCTATTATAAGGGCAAGCAGTTGGACCGATATCTTACTTACTATACTTTACTACAGGAAACACGTGGATTGGGGATTTCTCCCCAAGTAGTGGCTGACTCTGTTTGTCACATGTATGGGGCATTGTATTTAGATTCTTTGCAATCCTATAGAGATATTGAAACTGTTGATTCTGCTTATTTATGTAATAATATTGAATGGTCATTTAAGGTGTGGCAGGAACAACCATGGGGGAAACATGTTTCGTTTGCAGATTTTTGTGAATATCTTCTTCCTTATCGTATTGGTGACGAGACCTTGACTAGCTGGCGTGAATCTATTTATCAGAAGTATAATCCTTTGCTCGATTCTTTACGTGCATCCGGAGTACTTGATAAAGAAGACCCGATTGTGGCAGCCCGTTGTTTGCTCGATTCAATTCGTAAAGGAGGAGTGGTATTTACTACTGCCGTTCCTGCCAGCCTTCCTCATGTGGGACCGGAAGTTGCGCAACTGAAAGCAGGTAGTTGCCGGGAACTTTCAGACTTTGTCGTTTATGTTTGTCGTGCGTTGGGTATTCCGTGTTCAATTGATTTCATGCCGATTCGCGGTGATGAGAATGATAGCCATCAATGGGTAGCATTTTCAGATAAGTATGGCATACTTTATTATCATGAATTTCCTAACGGTGTGAGTGAAGTACGAAAAGACGCAATGTGTGGAATGCCCAAGATAAAGGTCTATCGCAATACCTTTAGTCTGAATCGTGCTATGCAGGAAGAAATGCTGAAATTGGATACTGCTATTGTTCCTCTTTTCAAAGATCCGCATATCGTAGATATTACTTTCCCTTATACCAAAGATTTCAAGAAAGAACTCCACATACCAAAGGACGCTCTATATAAAGGTAAGCCACGTTCAAGAATTGCTTATCTATGTGCCAGCAAACGGATGGATTGGGAGCCTGTTGCATGGACAGAGTTCGATGGTAAAAACATTGTCTTTACGGATATACAAAAAGGACCCGTCATGCGGGTTGCCACTTACGAGCGAGGACGACTTCGTTTTTGGACCGATCCTTTTGAAATAAATGTTTCCAATGAGTTTCATTTTTTCACTCCTTCGGATAGTGTACAGGATGTTACTTTGTTTGCAAAATATACTTTGCGGGCAGATGAGATGTTTTTGAATCGTATGATAGGCGGAACATTTGAAGGAAGCAATGATCCTGATTTTCGTGAAAAAGAAGTCTTGTACTTGATAAACGAGAAACCGAAAAGACTACAGACTGTTGTTCAATCGTATTCTTCAAAATCGTATCGCTATGTCAGATATATAGGTCCCAAAGATTCACACTGTAATATTGCGGAGGCGGCTTTTTATACTCCTAATGATACCGCTTCTTTAAAAGGTAAAGTTATAGGTACTCCCGGATGTTTTCAAAAAGATGGTTCGCATGAGTATACAAATGTATTTGATGGGGATGTCACAACTTCTTTTGATTATATCGAACCTTCCGGTGGTTGGTCAGGTCTTGATCTTGGAACTCCTAAGCAGATAGGAAGAATTGTTTATACGCCTCGGAGTTATGATAACTATATTCGTTCGGGTGATGATTATGAGTTATTCTATTGTGCAAGGAGGAATAATTGGAAATCTCTTGGAGACCAAAGGTCTAAAGCGGACTCGCTGATTTATATCAAAATTCCAGTGAATGCTTTACTTTTATTATGTAACAATACACGAGGAATACAGGAACGAATATTTGTGTATACAGCAGCTGAACAAATTTGGAAGTAAATTCAGATATGATTTTAATAAAAACTTGATTTATTTTGCTAATTGTCATTTATTAAGCTAGCGATATATGATTTAGTAAAGATGAACAAGTTTAATAAGTAAATAATTATTAATGATTAAATTTTAAAATTATGATTTCGAGAAAGAAAAGCCTTTTTTTAAGCGTATCAGTATTGATTCTATTTGTGGCGTTAGTTGCACAAAGTTGTAGTTCGGAGAATGACGATTTTGTTGCTAATCCCAACTCATCATTAGAAATGAGAGCTAACCTAGAATCAATGGATAATCGTGCAACAATTGTCAATTCTATAGCCGAATCTGATGAATTATTAGATTACGGAATGAACTGTATGTTACTTGCTGAGAAGTTAAAATCATATACTTCAACTTTGACTCCAGAAGAATTTGATGAACTTATGAATAACTTAAATAATGATGATTATATGATAGAACTTGTGAGTAAGGTTGACATTGAAAAAGAGGCTTTAATGGTAGAGAATGCACGACAGGAACTATTAGCTAATAAAAGTTTTAAGTTGTTAGATGAGTCCGAAAAAATGAATGTTTTTATTAGATTCTCTGATAATTCGCAGAATACTATGCAACATCTATTGCTAAAAAGTCCGGGTGAAAGTGCAGGAGGTGTTACTAAAGCGGAATGTAAGCGTAGATATGATGAAGACTACGCTTATGCTTCTGCTATTTATCTATCATCTATGCTCCTTTGTTCTTGTGCAACGGGGGGGCTTGGTGTATGTCTTTGTGCTATTGGTGCTTCTGCTGGCTATGACTATGCAACAACTCTTGCTGATCGTAGTTATTATGATTGTTTGTCAAATGCTATAGATCGCTAAATGAGGTATTATAATATCTTTATAGTTTTAGCTATACTATCTGTATTGCTCATGACAATTAATAGAAACTATAATTATTTGATAAATGACTGGTATATTTCAGGTGTTTATGTGTTAATGTGGGTCTTTCTTTTTCTTTATACAGTAAGTAAAGTTCCTAAAAAGAAAAAAGGCTTGAAAGAATATCTTCCTAGCATTTTAGCCTTTCTTGTGGTTCTATTAAATGTCTTGGATGTGCTTAGAAGACATGTTATGTGTTAAAATAAGTAGATGAAAACTTAGGAATAAATACTTAATGTTTTGTGGTTTATAATCAACTTTTTATTTATTCCTAAGTAATAATGAGTTTTTATATGTCAAAAGTGAGTATTACTCAAATCGGCTTTGCTCTTCTTTGCATTGGTAGTGTTTTTATGTATTCTACCCAGATAACCGATCCCTATATTGTTTCTAAATGGTTATATACGATCTTATTTGTTTTAATTATAACAATATATTGTTCAATTAGAATGTTATTAGGAAAATCTGTAAAATTTGATACACGATTGGCTGGGATGAGTATTGTTATTGTTTCTAGTTTACAAGCAATATATGGTCTGTCTCAATGTTTTAATATAACCACCTTTAATACTTTTTATAAGATAATGGGGAGTTTTGAAAATCCTACGGGATTTTCTGCTTGTCTTTGTGTCAGTTTACCCTTTTTTGTTGTATTCCAATTATTAAATGAAAATAAGCAAATACGGTATCTAGTATGTTTTTTAGGGATTATTGTTGTAATAGCAATTGTACTATCATATTCAAGAGCTGGAATTATTAGTGTTGCAATAGTAATTGCGATATTTTTGTTTCAAAAGCTTAAACAGAAAAGAATTTGGAAGTATCTATTATTATGTAGCAGTCTGATATTATTGTTGTTTGGTTGCTATTGGATGAAGAAAAACTCAGCCGATGGTAGACTGCTGATTTGGCAATGTGGTATAAATATGGTAAAAGATGCTCCTTGGATAGGTCATGGGTTGGGTAGTTTCGAAGCGCACTATATGGATTATCAGGCAAATTTCTTTAAGCAATGCGGACAAAGCCGTTTTTCTATGTTGGCAGATAATGTGAAACAACCATTTAATGAATATCTTGGACTTCTTTTAAATTTTGGGATTATTGGTTTATTAGTATTGTTGTTATTGATGGTAATAATTATATATTGCTATAGGAAGAATCCAAGTGTAGAAAAGCAAATAGCCTTTTATTCTTTGTCTTCAATAGGAATATTCTCGTTCTTTTCTTATCCATTTGCATATCCTTTCGTTTGGGTTGTGACATTTTTAAGCATATTCATAATAACTAGTGAATATATCAAACCTTTATTTTCTAATATCCTAATAAAGAAAATAGCTTGTATGTTCATACTTACATATTCTCTTTTCGGGAGTAGTAAATTGTTCGAACGTATTCAAGCAGAATTAGACTGGGGAAAAGCTTCTACGCTAGCGTTATGTAAGTCATATAATGAAACTCTTCCAACCTATGAGAGATTAGAAAAGATGTTTGTGAGTAATCCCTATTTTCTCTATAATTATGCTGCTGTTCTTCAAGAAATGAAGCAATATACCGAAAGTCTAGAAGTGGCTTTAAAATGTCGTCAATATTGGGCAGATTATGATTTAGAGTTAATAATTGGGGAAAATTACCAGCAGCTTAACAAACCTGAACTGGCGGAAAAATATTATAATAGTGCATCTATGATGTGCCCTTCGCGCTTTCTACCTCTTTATAAACTATTCCATTTATACAAAACGAATGGTGAAAAAGAACGATCGCTTGCTATGGCTGAGGCCGTTATTAGCAAACCGATGAAAATTAAGACAACTACTATTAGGATGATGAAAAGAGAAATGGAAAGAGAAATACAAAAAATGAATATGTCTATAAAACTAGAATGAATATGGAATTAATACGGTTGTTGTCAATCACTTCGCTTGTGCATTTAGGAATCTACGGATTGTTTATTGTGTGATAATAGAAATAAATATAGTAACCGAATGAGAATTTATAAAACACTAATGAATAAAACATTCATTTATCTGCTAATAGCAGTATTGGCAGCTTGCAAAAGTACTCCTTACTCTGATGAAACTACTAAAAGTGACCTTCGTGCGCCTGCTTATCCGTTATTAACTTTGCATCCGCATGTGAAACTTTGGTCTATGACGGATGAACTGAACAAACAGAATATGACTTTTGGCGGCAGCACACAACTTCCTTTTGTTGGCTTCTTACGGGTAGACGGTGCTATGTACCGTTTTATGGGTAGTAAAGAACTGCCGATGCAAGCTATCGCTCCGATGGCGCTTGACCATGAAAAGTGGGAAGGAAAGTTCACTTCATTAGTTCCTGATGAAGGATGGGAGCAACCGGATTTTGATGACAAGTACTGGCAATTGTCAGAAGGGGCATTTGGCACGCCTGGCATGTGGGAAGCAAGAACACAATGGACTTCTTCTAATATTTGGGTACGAAGAGAGGTTGAAGTTGATCCGTATCTTCTGGAGCATAAAAAGATTTATTTGCGCTATTCTCATGACGATGTATTTCAATTGTACATCAATGGGAAGCAATTGGTGAATACCGGATATGACTGGGGAGCAAACTTTAAAGTGGAAGTCCCGGACTCAATTCTGCAAACAATGAAAAGTGGAAAAGCGTTGATTGCCGCTCATTGTGAGAATCGTGTGGGAGGAGGATTGGTAGACTTCGGACTCTTTGCCGAGGAACCGACTATGCCGGTGGAAAAGGTAGCCCCCATCTCTTATGAAAAAGAGTGGACGGGAAGATATACTATGGAGCAACCTCAGGAAAATTGGGAAGCCAAAGAGTTTGACGATACAACATGGACAGAAGGACAGGCGGCCTTCGGCACGGATGATCAACGAAATGTGCATACTCCCTGGTTCTCACCTAATATATGGGTGAGGCGCGAACTGACATTCGACCCGGCGTTGGTGAAAAACAAGCAACTGTATTTACGCTATTCCCATGATGATGTATTTCAATTGTATGTGAATGGAATGCAACTGGTCAGCACGGGATATGAGTGGAAAAGTGATCTCAGAGTAAATATCCCGGATTCTATTGCAGAAACTATGAAAGATGGGAAAGCCGTGATTGCCGCTCATTGTGAGAATCGTATGGGAGGTGCATTGGTTGACTTCGGACTATATGCAGAATTGAGGGAAGCTGAACAAACGTCTGTCGATGTGCAAGCAACCCAAACACATTATACCTTCGAATGTGGAGATGTAGAACTGAAACTTAGCTTTACCGCTCCTTATCTGTTGGACGATCTGGAGACACTTGCCCGTCCGGTCAATTATATCTCTTATCAGGCTAAAGCATTGGATGGCAAAGAACATGATGTTGCTGTTTATTTTGAAATAGACCCGCACAAGGCATTTCGTGCCGGACAATCTACACAAATATATGAAAAGGATGGACTGGCTCTGATGAAGACCGGACAGGAAAATCAGAAATTATGGGTGGATAAAGAGAAAGATGGACGGTCATGGGGATATTTCTATCTGGGAACAAAGGATGACGTGACCTGTGCACAGGGGGATGCAGCCGAAATGAGGGCATACTTTATGAAAGAGGGAGATCTGAAACAAATGAGAAAGTCTGCCGAGAAACGCTATGCTGCATTTGCACAGAAGCTGGATATGAACAGCGATTTCCCGCAACATCTCACTGCAGCCTTTGACGGACTGTATACAATGGCTTATTTCGGCGAGGACTTAAGACCTTATTGGAATAAAGACGGAAAATCAAGCATAGAAGATTTGTATGCAGATGCAGAGAAAGATTATAAAGAAGTGATGGCAAAATGTTATGCTTTTGACCGTCAATTGATGGCGGATGCTTACCTTGCCGGAGGAAAAGAATATGCTGAACTCTGTGCTTTGGCTTATCGTCAGTCTGTATCCGCTTTCCAGATGTCTGAAGATTCGGATGGAGAATTGCTTTATTTTACTCCGCAGGTAGGTCCGGTGGATGAATATTATCCGGCTTCACCACTATATCTTCGCTACAATCCCGATTTGGTAAAAGCGATGCTTAATCCGTTCTTTTATTATAGTGAAAGCGGGAAATGGGGAAAGCCATTTCCTCCGCATGATTTAGGAGGATATCCTATCGTAAACGGGCAGACGATAGGTGGTGATATGCCTGTAGAAGAAGCAGGAAACGGATTGATAATGACTGCTGCTATTGCTAAAATGGAAAAGAATGCTTCGTATGCAGAAAAGCATTGGAAGACATTGACTCAATGGGCTGAGTATTTATTGGAAAACGGCACGGATACCGGTGATCAGCTTACTACAGATAATTTTGCAGGGAACTGCCCTCATCATGCTAATTTATCCGCCAAAGGTGTTTTGGGTATTGCAGCGTATGCACGTCTGGCAGAAATGCTGAATAAGAAAGAAGAAGCGGAGAAGTATATGAATGCTGCCGGTGAGATGGCTAAAGAATGGGAAATGGCTGCTTATGCGGGTGACCATTACCGACTGGCTTTTGACCAACCGGATAGTTGGGGGATGAAGTATAATCTGGTGTGGGACAGGCTGCTTGGCTTGAATCTTTTCCCGAAGAGAGTTATTCAGAAAGAGACGGATTTCTATCTTACTAAGATGAATGAGTTTGGATGTCCGTTGGATAGCAGACATAGTTATACGAAAGTGGATTGGACAGTATGGACTGCTTCGTTGAGTGCTGACCGTATGCAATTCCGTAAGCTTATGTTGCCGCTTCATAAGTTTATGAATGAGACTACAGATCGCACACCAATGGCTGATTTGATAAATACGGATGGGAAAACTATAGTAGGATTTACGGGGCGTACTGTAGTAGGTGCCTATTTTATCAGGTTGTTGGAAAAGGAATAATTAGAATCTTAATGTCTTTTAGAAGGTATATTCGGAGCAATATGATATAGTTGATTTATTATTTTAAATAAAAACATTATGAATATGAAAGGTTTATTTTATTTAGTTGTTACTATGGTAGTAATAATTGCATGTACAAATGAAGAATTTGATGCTAATTCAGAAGTTAAGAAGGAAGAAGTTAAAACAAAGATTGCATCATTAGCTGAAAAATATGATGTAAACGTCGATTTCTTTGAGATTAATCCTTCAGAAAAAACTGAAAATGAGATGTCATTAGAAGAAATTGAAGAATTGTTTCGTGATATAAAACAACTTAGAGAACACCCTGTTGAATTAAAGATGTATAAGGATAAAGAAGAAAATGGCTGTATGTTTTATTCTACTAAAGAGCAGAAACCTAGTGTGCCGCTTGCTAAAACACGTAGTGAAATTTATTCATTCAGTGATTGGATTTGGAATCTTACATGGTTTAGTGTAACTTTGATCGAAGATAACAAAAATGTAACAGTAATGACAGATATAACAGGATTATCAGTTTATACGTATTCTCAATCTTATGCGAGTGGCTATGTATCAGGAAATGCTATATCATTTAATAGTACGGGGAAAATTAAGGCAACTATAACTCAGGTTGTTGGCTTTAACCTTTCTTATGTTATTAATTCTTCAGGGACATACGATAAGAGTGCGGGAAAGGGAAGTGTTACAGTTTCTGCATATTAATGATTATTGAGAATAAAAATTATGATTATGCCTCCAATGTTTTTTGAAATTGTTTATGTTCTGATTTTGTTGATTGGGATATTGGTCGTGTTGAAAAGTCATCAACTTACTAAACCATATAAATATTTATGGGTCATTTTGGTTTTGTTATTTAATCTGTTAGGCATAATTGCCTTTTTGATATGGAAACAGTATCTTAACAAAATGAGCAATAGTGGATCGCATGGAAATGTCTGATTTGATATATAATATGAATCGGGTAAACTTTTTTCTCTATGCTCTTTGTAAATCCGGGATGGATTGAATAGACCATTGAAACTGGTTGTTTTTCTTTGATTTAGCCACCGTTATTATGATGGTGGCTAAATTTCTTATCTTAGATAAAGATACAGGAGGTGCCCCTTTTTTCATAAATGCCATTGTCGTTTCTGTCTATAACCATAAAACATACTTGAAATCGGAAGTTTTTAGGGGTATACCCCTAAAAACTTCCGATTAATTATTTATATTTGTGTCTATAACCCTAAAAACTTCAGTTGTATGATTAATCGTGAACTTTATATGGAGCAAATCACTCCTTTTATTGATAAGCCATTTGTGAAAGTTATCACTGGTATTCGTCGCTGTGGCAAGTCGGTCGTGTTGCGTTTAATTCGTGAGGAACTTTTACGAAGAGGAGTATCTGAGGATTATATTATTTATATGAACTTTGAAAGTTTCGAGTGGATAGACATGAAGGAGGCGAAGGCGTTATACGCTCATATTCGGGAAGCTACGAAAGCCTCGGGAAAATATTATATTCTCTTGGATGAGATTCAGGAAGTTACAGATTGGGAAAAGGCAGTGAATGCCTTTTTGGTTGACTTGGATGTAGATATTTATGTGACAGGTTCTAATTCACGTTTACTATCTTCCGAGTTTTCGACTTATTTGGCAGGAAGATACGTTGCCTTTCACATTATGACTTTATCCTTTAGAGAATATCTATTATTTCATGATCTCCCGCTGACAATTTCTGTATCCGACCGTAAAACGGAGTTTCTGAAATATCTTCGTATGGGAGGATTTCCGGCTATTCATACGGCAAACTATGATTATAATGCTATCTACAAAATAGTGTATGATATTTATTCTTCTGTCATTCTTCGTGATACCGTGCAGAGGCATAGCATTCGTAACGTAGAAATGCTTGAAAGAGTGGTGAAGTTTGTTTTTGATAATATTGGGAATAAACTAAATGCGAAAAATATTGCCGACTATTTCAAAAGTCAGCAACGGAAAGTAGATATCAATACGATTTATAATTATCTCAATGCTTTAGATAGCGCTTTTGTCATTCAACGTATACCACGTTATGACATCAAGGGCAAAGAGATTCTGCAAACCAATGAAAAGTATTTTGTAAGTGATCTTTCATTAATTTATTCTGTGATGGGATATCGGGACCGCTTAATAGGTGGAATGCTCGAAAATTTAGTTTGCATGGAGTTGAAACGCCGCGGATACGAAGTATATGTAGGTAAACAGGATGAAAAAGAAGTTGATTTTGTAGCCATTAGGCGTGAAGAGAAAATATATGTGCAGGTTACTTATCAACTTGGCTTGCAAGCAACCATCGATCGTGAGTTTGCCCCTTTACTGGCAATTGATGATCATTATCCTAAATATGTGGTTAGTATGGATGATCTATGGCAAGATAATATTGAAGGGGTTAAGCATCGGCATATAGCCGATTTTCTACTTGATGAGTGGTAAAGACGGACTAAAGCTTTAGTCCGTCTAACAAATCTAAATAAATCCCGATAGCCTCTTCTATCTCTTTCAGCATAATATACTCTTCGGCTGTATGTGAACGTGAAGAGCGTCCCGGACCGATCTTTACCGACGCAAAGGACATCAATGCCTGATCTGACAAAGTCGGGGAACCGAAAGGTATGCGTCCCATCTTCACCGCTTTCTGTACGAACGGATGTTTCTCATCAATTCGTGAAGAGTTGAGGCGGAACGAGCGGGCTTTCGCATCGCAGGCTATATGCTTTCTGATCTCTGCAAATAAATCTTCGTTGGAGTAAAGTTCGTTGCTTCGGATATCAACAACAAATGTACATTTATCGGGAACTACATTGTGCTGAGTGCCCGCATTGATTACCGTAACGCTCATTTTTACCGGCCCGAGTAAAGGTGATTCTTTCTCGAAACGATAATCACGGAACCAGGCGATATCGTTCAATACCTTATAAATGGCATTATCTCCTTCATCGCGTGCGGCATGTCCGGCTTTTCCCGTAGCAGTTACATCCAGTACCATCAACCCCTTTTCGGCAATGGCAGGTTGCATCTCCGTAGGTTCGCCTACGATAGCGAATGAAACAGGGGGTAACCCCGGTAATACACTTTCAATTCCCTCCTTACCCGAAACTTCTTCTTCGCAGGAAGCCAGATAGATGAGATTGTAATTTTGAGAAGTGCGACATAGTTGCAGGAACACCTGTAAGAGCGAAACAACACTGGCTCCGGCGTCGTTACTGCCCAATCCGTATAATTTACCGTTTTCCTCGCGGGGTGTGAAAGGGTCTTTGCGCCAGCCATTTACGGGTTTTACCGTGTCGATATGAGAATTGAGCAGGATTGTCGGCTTTTTAAGGTCGAACATAGGACTGAGGCACCAAACATTGTTTCCCTTGCGTCCGGTCTGCATCCCTTCGGCTTCGATATAATTTTGCAGGAAATCAGCGGCTTGCGTCTCTTCCCGACTGATGGACGGAATGCTGATTAGTGATTTCAACAGGCTTACAGCTTCGGCTGTCATGGTTGGAATATCGTATTTCATATACAAACTTGTTAATTTAGAGCTTAATATTTGCACAAAGATACTCGTTTTGCGCAATAGTTTCAAATAAAACTAATACCTTTGTACCATATTTATCAATACAAAGAGTATGACTTATCATCATTTATCTGTCTTGGTCCACCGTCAGGCTGAAAAGTATGGCGACAGGGTAGCATTGAGGTACCGCGACTATGAGACAGCACAATGGATTCCGATTACCTGGAATCAATTCTCCGGAACTGTACGACAGGCTGCTAATGCTTTCGTTGCGCTAGGAGTGGAGGAACAAGAGAATATCGGTATTTTTTCACAGAATAAACCTGAATGGTTCTATGTCGATTTCGGCGCATTTGCCAATCGCGGGGTTACTATTCCGTTCTATGCAACGAGTTCACCCGCACAGGCACAATACATTATCAACGATGCGCAAATCCGTTATCTTTTTGTAGGCGAACAGTATCAGTATGATTCTGCATTCAGCATCTTCGGCTTTTGTTCCTCGTTACAACAACTGATTATTTTCGATCGTTCGGTAGTAAAAGACCCGCGTGATGTCTCTTCCATCTATTTTGATGAGTTTATGGCAATGGGCGAAGGATTGCCGCATAATGAGGTGGTGGAAGAACGTACCGCACGTGCTTCTTACGATGATCTGGCTAACATCCTTTATACTTCCGGTACGACGGGAGAGCCGAAGGGAGTAATGTTGCATCATTCGTGCTATCTGGAGCAGTTCCATACGCATGACGAGCGTCTGACGACAATGACCGACAAGGACGTTTCTATGAACTTCCTTCCGTTGACACACGTATTCGAGAAGGCATGGTGCTATCTTTGTATTCATAAAGGAGTACAGATCTGCATCAATCTTCGTCCGGCAGATATCCAGACAACCATTAAAGAAATTCGTCCGACACTGATGTGCAGCGTACCCCGTTTCTGGGAAAAGGTATATGCCGGTGTACAGGAGAAGATCAATGAAACGACAGGATTGAAGAAGGCGCTGATGCTGGATGCCATCAAAGTCGGCAGAATCCATAATCTGGATTATCTTCGGTTGGGAAAGACCCCTCCGGTGATGAATCAACTGAAATATAAGTTCTACGAGAAGACTATTTATTCTTTGCTGAAGAAGACGATCGGTATTGAGAATGGAAATTTCTTTCCGACAGCCGGTGCAGCCGTGCCCGATGAAATCAATGAATTTGTTCATTCGGTAGGAATCAACATGGTGGTCGGCTATGGACTGACAGAATCTACGGCTACGGTATCATGTACTTTGCCGGTAGGTTATGATATCGGTTCGGTAGGTGTGGTATTGCCGGGACTGGAAGTGAAGATAGGCGAAGACAATGAAATCCTGCTCCGTGGAAAAAGTATAACCAAAGGATATTATAAAAAGGCGGAAGCTACTGCCGCTGCTATCGATGCTGACGGCTGGTTCCATACAGGCGATGCCGGTTATTTCAAGAATGGGCAGTTATTCCTGACAGAGCGCATTAAGGATTTGTTTAAGACATCGAATGGTAAATATATTGCTCCGCAAGCATTGGAAACCAAACTGGTGATAGACCGTTATATTGACCAGATCGCTATTATCGCAGATCAGCGCAAGTTCGTTTCTGCCTTGATTGTTCCGGTGTACGGGTTTGTCAAGGACTATGCGAAGGAGAAAGGAATCGAATATAAAGATATGGCCGAACTGTTGCAGCATCCAAAGATTGTCGGTCTGTTCCGTGCACGAATAGAGACCTTGCAACAGCAATTTGCGCATTATGAACAGATCAAACGCTTCACATTACTTCCTGAACCTTTCAGCATGGAGCGTGGAGAATTGACTAATACATTGAAGTTGAAACGCTCAGTGGTTTCTGAAAACTACAAAGAACTGATTGAGAAGATGTACGAAGAATAAGGCTTTTCTCGGTCTGGCCTGATGATAAACGATAAACGGTGAACAAGCTGCATATTTGGCAAGCTGTTCACCGTTTGTTCTTTGTGTATCAATAGGCTATGTATCTGCTATTTTATAGAGAACACTATACTTTAGTAACCGAAGATTTGTTCCTGAGTGAGTTCCTCGATAGGGCCTACTGCTTTCAGCTTATTCATATCGAGGTCTTTCTTGTCTCCCAAGATGCAATACACATACGTGCGTCCTTTCACCCATTCCTTTTGGAAATCAACGATATCTTTCAATGTCATAGTCTGCACGTCATTATAGAGTTTGATGCGCGGATCTACGCTTTGTCCCAAATCCTGTGCATTGATATAAGTCCAGATAATATCGCTTTTGATGATGCGGTCGGTACGCATGCGGTTGATTAATCCTTCTTTTGCCAATTTGAAGGCTGCTTCGGATTCTGGCATATTGTTGATAATATCGTTGAACGTATTGACGGCATCAATCATCTTGTCATTTTGAGTTGCAATCTGGGTACGTATCGTATATGGATACTTCAGATAGCTTGGCGGCATTATACCCGCCCATGCGGAATAAGCCAGTCCACGTGTTTCACGCATTTCCTGGAAGACGATGGAGTTCATGCCTCCGCCGAAATATTCGTTATATAATTCGCGGGTAGGTTCTATAGCCGGATCGTATTTCTTATCAAGATTGGAAATTTGCGCCATATAAATCTGTTTGGCTTCGTAAGGAGCTACCAGCACTTTGGTCGCCGGAGTTTCAAGATAAGAGTATTCGTTTCCTGCAGGAATATCTTTCAGAGTAGCCGGTACCTGGTGGTATTGTTCGATGGTAGCCAGCAGGTCTTTGCTGCTGCTAGGGCCATAATACAGGATACGATGTTTGTAGTTGTTCTGATTATGAATCCGGTCAACCAGTTCCTGTGGATTCATGCTGGCGAGCTCTGCTTCCGTCAGTAAATTGGTGGCGGGAGACTTCGGGCCGTACATCGCATAATTCATCAGGCGGGAGAAGTTCTGTCCTTGATTCAGTTTGGCATCTGCACGGGCTTTCAGTATATCTCCGACCAGATTGTTGTAAGCTTCCTTATTTACTTGTGCGTCTGCCAGTAACTTTTCGAATAGTTGCATGGCAGCCGGCATATTCTCATTCAGACCGGAAAGAACCACGTAGGTGCGTTCGTTGCCCGGAGAAACGTAGAAAGTACACGCCAGACGATAGAACTCGCTCTTCAGTTCTTCCGGTGTCATGTCGGAAGTGCCCAGATATTCAAGGTAGTCGAAAGCCGTTCCCAATGCCTTGTCGTTGTTGTTACCCATATCGAATACGTAGATCAGTTGGAAGAGATCGTTGGTAGTATTCTGCTTATAGAGTACCGGAATATCGGATTTCGCTGTCAGCTGGCTCATATCTTTCTTGAAGTCGAGGAATACAGGTTCGATGGGCTTCACTGCATTCTCCTGTATGGAGGTAAGGAATGGACTTGCCACATCCCGGTTGGATACGATGGGAGTAATCTCCGGTTTTGTCATCTTCTTCTCGTTCGGGTCCTTGCCTTGTTTCTTGTAGACAACGGCATAATTATCCTCCTTCAGATATTTATCGGCAAAGGCCACGATATCCTCTTTGGTCAGTTTAGCCATGCGGTCGATGGCGGTTACTTCGTCCTCCCAGTTTGTTCCGTTAATGAATGAGTTGACGAATATGTCGGCACGTCCTTCATTGCTTTCCATGCTTTGGAGCTCGTAGAGCTTGAAGTTGTTGATATTGGCTTGCAGCATCTTCTCATCGAACTCTCCGGCACGAAGTTTCTTTATTTCGTTCAGCAAGAGGTCTTTGACTTCTTCCAGCGTTTGTCCCTGTTTGGGAAGTCCGCCCAATATGAAGGCTGAGTAATCTGCCAGTCCCATCGGGTAACCGTAGCTGTTCAGCACCTTCTGCTGCTGGTTCAGATCAAGGTCGATGAGTCCTGCCTTTCCATTGTATAATACTTGCGAAACAACTTGCAGAACCTCGAAATCCTTGCTGGCCAATCCGGGGAATCTCCATGCCAGTGCAACGCTTTCCGCATCCGGACCTAATACCTCTTTAACTACAGGTGCGGTGATCGGATCTTCTTTCGGCAGATTCAGTTTGGGAAGTTCCGGATTCGGCTTCAAGCCTCCGAAGTATTTATCTATCAAGGCAATGGTTTCATCCGGGTCTAAATCTCCGGACATACAGATCGCCATATTATTGGGAACGTACCATTGTTTATAGTAATTCTTGATATTGGTGATGGAAGGGTTCTTCAGATTCTCCTGTGTACCCAATACGGTTTGTGTTCCATAAGGATGCTTGGGGAAGAGAGAGGAGAAGATCGCCTCCTGCACTTTGCTGTTGTCCCGGGTCAGAGACATATTTTTTTCTTCGTATACAGCTTCCAGTTCCGTATGGAAACCGCGGATGACATTATTCTCGAAGCGGTCTGCCTGAATCTTTGCCCAGTTCTCTATCTGATTGGAGGGGATATCTTCCTGATAGACAGTCTGGTCATACCATGTGTAGGCGTTGCTGCCGGAAGAACCGATAGCAGCCATCAGCTTGTCATATTCGTTGGGAATGGCGTATTTGGATGCTTCGTAAGAGAGGCTGTCGATGGTGTGGTAGATCGCTTTGCGCTCTGCTTCGTCCGTCGTCTGGCGGTATATCTCAAATTGCTGTTCAATTTGGTCCAATAGTGGTTTTTCGGCAGCATAATCCTGTGTGCCATACTTGTCGGTACCTTTAAACATCAGGTGTTCAAAGTAGTGTGCCAGTCCGGTCGTTTCTGCCGGGTCGTTCTTTCCGCCCACCCGCACGGCGATGAATGTCTGAATGCGGGGAGTTTCCTTGTTTACGGTGAGGTAAACTTTTAATCCGTTGTCCAGTGTGTAGATGCGGGCTTTCAGCGGGTCATTGGGCACTGTCTCGTAGCTATACTTCTTTTGTGAGCTACAACTGCTCATCACTAATGCAAGGAAGAGCGATAAGCATGAAAGTTTCAGGAGTTTGTTCATATTGTGACAACATTTTAGTGACAGAAACAAAGGTAGCGGAATTTTTCTTACCTTTGCACCGAAAAGAGAAATTTGTAAATTGTAAATGATAAAATTGTAAATCACATGATTACTATTGAACAACTTAAAGACGTGAAAGAGCGCACTGATGCGCTGAGGAGGTATCTTTGACATCGACGGGAAGAAAATTCAAGTCGAAGAAGAGCAACTAAGAACGCAGGCGCCGGGATTCTGGGATGACCAGAAGAAAGCGGAAGCCCAGATGAAACTGGTGAAAGATCTGCAAAAGTGGATTGACGGCTATAATGAAGTCAAGACGCTGGCGGACGAACTGGAACTGTCGTTCGATTTTTATAAAGAAGAATTAGTGACTGAGGGAGATGTGGACACGGCTTATGCGAAAGCCAGTGAAGCGGTAGAAGCACTCGAACTCAAGAATATGCTGCGTGATGAAGCCGACCAGATGGCCTGTGTGTTGAAAATCAACTCCGGTGCGGGTGGTACGGAAAGTCAGGACTGGGCATCTATGCTGATGCGTATGTATCTGCGCTATGCTGAAACGAACGGTTACAAGGCTACTATCGCCAACCTTCAGGAAGGGGATGAGGCAGGAATCAAAACCTGTACCATCAATATTGAGGGAGATTTCGCTTATGGTTATCTGAAAGGAGAGAACGGTGTTCACCGTCTGGTGCGTGTTTCTCCGTACAATGCGCAAGGCAAGCGCATGACATCGTTTGCTTCCGTGTTCGTCACTCCGTTGGTGGACGACAGTATCGAAGTGAATATTCTGCCTGCCTGCATTTCATGGGATACATTCCGAAGCGGTGGTGCCGGTGGTCAGAACGTTAATAAGGTAGAATCCGGCGTTCGTCTGCGCTATCAGTACAAAGACCCTTATACGGGAGAAGAAGAGGAAATCCTTATCGAGAATACCGAAACTCGTGACCAGCCGAAGAACCGTGAGAATGCAATGCGCCAGTTGCGCTCTATCTTATACGATAAAGAATTGCAGCACCGCATGGCAGAACAGGCGAAAGTGGAAGCCGGTAAGAAGAAAATCGAATGGGGATCGCAGATTCGCAGCTATGTATTCGATGACCGCCGCGTGAAAGACCATCGTACCAACTATCAGACTTCGGATGTAAACGGAGTGATGGATGGTAAAATCGAGGAATTCATCAAAGCCTATCTGATGGAATTTTCATCGCAGGAATCATAAAAACAAAAATTAGCGAGTGTTATTTTTGGAAAGTTAAAAGATTTGTTTTTACTTTGTTAGCGTTGAACTTTAAAGCTAACATTATGGGTAAAAGTAAGAGAAAAGTAGCACATAGTAAGAAAGAGGAGGAGCAGGCCCAGCGGGTAGTCAAGATAGTATTTGTTTCACTCATTATTTTGGCGCTGATTATGCTGATCGCATATTCCTTTTTCGGTTGATTGATTCACCACAGGTTACACAGTTTTGCATGGACGGGGACACGTTGATTGTCGACGGTGAATATCCATGCTGACGAGGGTAGTCCGTGGTGAATTCTTTTTTTGTACCCCCTTTGTTATCCGTGTAACAGTATTGTAACCTTTCTGTAATTTCACCGTATCTCTTTTGTAATCTCTCCGTATCCTGCTCATTGTACCTTTGCCGCGAATTAAGTAGCAAACAACTGAATGAGTAGAATTACAACAACCGTCGCCCTGCTTTTGATGGCGACAGCAGCCTGCGGACAGGCTAAAGAAGATGCCGGGGATGGCAAACAGCTGGATAAGCAGACCATGGAACTGAAAGATTATTTGCCTGAAATTCATGGAACGATCCGGGGAAAATATGAGTTCCAGACAGAAACCAACGAAAGCCGTTTTGAAGTGCGGAATGCCCGCTTCAGTGTTTCGGGAAATGTACATCCGATTGTAGCCTATAAAGCGGAGATCGATTTGTCCGACGAGGGGTCCATCAAGATGCTTGATGCGTATGCCCGTGTGTTTCCTGTCAAGGACCTGAATTTTACGATTGGTCAGATGCGTGTACCTTTCACGATCGATGCCCATCGTTCTCCCCATCAGCAGTATTTTGCCAATCGTTCGTTTATAGCCAAGCAGGTGGGCAATGTGCGTGATGTCGGCTTCACCGGTTGTTATACACAAAAAGAAGGTCTTCCTTTTGTCCTTGAAGGTGGATTGTTTAACGGCTCCGGACTGACTAATCAGAAGGAATGGCATAAGACCTTGAATTATTCGATAAAAGCACAGTTGCTGCCTAATAAAAATTGGAATCTCACTTTGAGCACTCAAATGATAAAGCCGGAACATACCCGTATTAATATGTATGATGCCGGCATCTACTATCAGAATAATCGTTTTCATATCGAAGCGGAGTATTTGTATAAAATGTATGGACACGAAGCGTTTAAGGACGTTCATGCGGTCAATAGCTTTGTGAATTATGATTTGCCGTTGAAAAAAGTATTCAATAAGATTTCTTTTCTGGCCCGTTATGATATGATGACTGACCACAGTAATGGGCTGGCGGACAGTGAGACAGGTGTTTTGAAGATAAACGACTATGCCCGTCATCGTGTGACAGGCGGTATCACGCTGAGCCTTTCCAAAGCTTTTATTGCCGATCTCCGTCTCAACTTTGAGAAGTATTTCTATCAGAAGTCCGGAGTTCCCAAAGAATCGGAGCGTGATAAAATCGTTATTGAGTTTATGACGAGATTTTGATTTTTAATTATCTTTGTGCTATGGCACAAGAAATAGAACGTAAATTTTTAGTTTCCGGTGATTTTAAATCCTTTGCTTTTGCGCAGAGCCGGATTATGCAGGGATATATTTGCAGCGCCCGTGGTCGGACGGTGCGGGTTCGTATTCGTGACGATAAAGGTTATCTCACTATCAAAGGTGCTTCCAACGAATCGGGTACCAGTCGCTATGAGTGGGAAAAGGAACTTCCCTTGTCCGAAGCGGAAGAACTGATGAAACTTTGCGAACCGGGAATGATTGATAAGACCCGTTATCTGGTACGTAGTGGCAATCATATCTTCGAAGTAGACGAGTTCTACGGTGAGAATGAAGGACTTATTGTGGCTGAAGTAGAGCTGGGCACAGAAGATGAGGCGTTTGTCAAGCCCGGGTTTATTGGCGAAGAAGTGACCGGGGATGTACGCTACTATAACTCTCACCTGATGAAAAAACCGTATAAAATGTGGTGAATGTTAACAAATAAGCTGTATATTTGTTCTTAGTACTAAAAGAGCAGTATATGGAACAGTTGTACAATTATCTACCGAGGGAACTGATAACTTTCGTTCTGGTTACTTTATTTTCTTTACTTATCGGACTGTCGCAACGACGGATCAGTCTGAAGCGTGAAGGGGAAACAACTCTCTTCGGGACTGACCGTACATTTACTTTCATTGGTATTCTAGGCTATTTGCTTTATATACTCGATCCTACGGATATGCGTCTGTTTATGGGTGGTGGCGCTGTACTCGGTTTATTGCTGGGCTTGAACTATTACGTCAAGCAGTCTCAATTCCATGTCTTTGGTGTAACGACCATTATTATTGCGCTGATTACTTATTGTCTGGCTCCTATTGTGTCTACCCAGCCTTCCTGGTTTTATGTGATGGTGATTGTGACGGTGCTTTTATTGACAGAGCTTAAACACACCTTTACGGAGTTTGCCCAGCGGATGAAGAACGATGAGATGATTACGCTGGCAAAGTTCTTGGCTATCAGTGGTATCATATTGCCTATGTTACCGCACAAGAACCTGATTCCGGATATTAATCTCACTCCTTATTCTATTTGGCTGGCGACGGTTGTTGTCTCCGGTATCTCATATTTGTCTTACTTGCTGAAACGCTATGTGTTTCATGAATCGGGAGTATTGGTTTCCGGCATTATCGGTGGATTGTATAGTAGTACTGCCACAATTTCGGTATTGGCCCGTAAAAGCAGAAAGGCTTCCGAGCAGGAGGCGAACGAATATGTAGCTGCTATGCTGCTTGCGGTCAGCATGATGTTTCTGCGTTTTATGATATTGATTCTGATCTTTAGCAGGGAGATATTTACATCTATCTATCCTTATCTTTTGATTATGTCTGTGGTAGCTGCCGTTGTTGCGTGGTTTATCCATTCCCGTCATCGACGCTCCAAGGATATGACCGATGAGTCGGAAGATGAGGACAGCAGTAACCCGCTCGAATTTAAAGTTGCTCTGATTTTTGCCACTCTCTTCGTTGTGTTTACAGTGCTGACGCACTATACTTTGGTTTATGCGGGTACAGGCGGATTGAATCTGCTTTCTTTTGTATCCGGACTTAGTGACATTACTCCTTTTATCTTGAACCTTTTGCAGAATACAGGGAGCGTAGCTGTACTGGTTGTTGTGGCTTGCAGTATGCAGGCTATTATCAGTAATATTCTGGTGAATATGTTTTATGCTTTATTTTTTGCAGGGAAAGGTAGTAAGTTACGTCCCTGGATTTTGGGAGGATTCGGGACGGTGATCGGGGTAAATCTTGTGTTGCTTCTGTTCTTCTATTTGTAGAAAAGGGGGGCATCCTTTTTGTTGCCGAATACACTCAATAGAACTGGCTTATATTTTGTTTTTTTGAATAAAGAAACTATCTTTGTATTTAGATATAATAGTATCTGAATAGTGCTATTTTTTAATTAATTGAATACAATTGTATGCCTTTACTTTATAATTTTGATGTAGAGAGACCCGAAGAGTTGCTGGCAATTCTGGCTCAGAATCTGCAGAAACGCAGGCTTGAGAAAGGACTTTCCCGAGAAGCTCTTACCGAACTTAGCGGAGTTCCGACGCCTACTATTGCCAAGTTCGAACAAAAGCATACTATTTCATTAGCATCCTATGTGGCATTAGCAAAAGCGTTGGGTTATTCCAAAGCTATCAAGGAACTTTTATCTGAACCGCTGTTTAGTACAATGGAGGAGTTGGAAATGATTAATAAGAATAAAAACAGAAAGAAGGGGCGTAATGAAATCAGTAAATAAACTGATAGTAATCTATCATAGTAGAAGTGTTGGAACTCTCAGTATGACACCTGATAATCGGCTATGCGCATTTCAGTATGATAGAGAGTGGTTGGCTAATGGGTTTTCTATCTCTCCGCTTGACTTGCCTTTAAAACCTGATTTGTTTATTGCTAAGCCACAACCTTTTTGGGGAAACTTTGGTATTTTTGAAGACAGTCTCCCTGATGGATATGGGCGTTATTTACTTCATCGTTTACTCAAAAAACAAGGGGTGAATGATAGCGAGCTAACTCCCTTGCAACGGTTGAGTATAGTCGGGACATCAGGGATGGGAGCTCTTTGCTATATACCGGAGACATACATTGGCGAAGAAAAATCTCTTCCGACACTGGATTGCCTTCAGCAAATGGCATTGGACATACTGTCAGAGAAGTCATATGAGGATGAAGAGGTACTTTACTTTAATAGTGGCAACTCAGGTGGATGCCGCCCTAAATGTTTACTTCACGATACAGAAGGAGCTTGGTTGGTGAAGTTCAGGCATACATATGATCCGAAAGATATGGGAGCGATGGAGTATCGTTATAATGAAGTCGCTCGTAAATGTGGCATAACAGTACCGGACTTTAAATTGATGGACGGAAAGTATTTTGCTACCAAACGTTTTGATATTGAAAATGGTATTAGGTATCATATTGCTACGGCAGGGGCACTACTTAATGAATCTATTATGCAACCCAGATTGGATTATAAGACTTTACTGCACTTGGTTGGTTATCTTACCCAAGACCCTAAACAGGTAGATGAAATGTTCCGGCGTATGGTGTTCAATGTCTTAACGGATAATAAAGATGACCATGCCAAAAACTTTAGTTTCATTTATAAAGAGGGGAACTGGGCGTTAGCTCCGGCTTATGACTTGACCCGATGCAATAACGGATATAATGGAGAACATGCTACCTCTGTTAATAATCATGGTAATCCTACTATAGAAGATATGCTGATTGTTGGAGAGAGCATTCGTATTCCTCGGAAAAAGGGAAAAGAGATGATATTGACTATTGCAGAAGGGTGTGCTGAGTTATTATCTAAAAAAGGCATCTGAGAAACAGATGCCTTTTTTAATGAAGTTATTTAGAAATCAATATCGTTCATGCTATTAACCAATAACTGATATTTAATATATCCTCCACTTTTAGAAGAATATTTGGTATAAATAGCGGTGATATTACCTTTGGCACCATCTGCAGGCAGAGGCTGAAGTGCGAAGTTTGAATATCCGCTGACACGCAGGATATAGTTGCCACCTGTAGATGTCGTATTGTCATAAGCAAACCAGGAAGAACCATAATAGCGATTACCTCCATAGCTGTAAGCATAGGTTGGAGTCAATCCTTCTTCTGCATAATATTTGTTTTCATATACAGCGGTGGTTGAACCGTTCGGGTAAGTTGTTTCTAGATATTGAGGATACTTGTCGCCGTCGTATGTGCCTTCTTTGTAAGTCAGTCCTTCGAAACGTACCAAACGTCCTAATGCATCATCATTCAATTCTGTTTTATAATTATTTTCATTGATAACCAATATGTCGTCTTCTGTCAGACTGCCGAGTTCACCTTTGAATACATGTTGATCTACAAATAAGGTATTCTCGAGATTACGGTTTGCATAACCTTTGGAAATGTCTTCTGCTGTCGGCATTCCACCTACACTTAACATATAACGATAGCTACCGATAGCCAGACCTTTGGTTTTAACAAAGAGAGTCTGCCCTACATGAAAATAAACATAGTTGCTAACCATCAATTTCAGTTCAATGGCTGATTTGGATGATTCATCATAGATGTATACTGATTTGTATACATTACCGGCTTGGTCGCTTGAGATGACTTTTCCGCTGATGACATAGTCTTCTGTGATTTCCAGAGTTTTTCCCAGACTGGCTGCACCGTTTCCGTATTCTTTATAGAAAAGTTGCTTAAAGTCCTTGATGGAGATTAGTTTGCTATTTGAGAAGTCTTCTTTTGTCCAGACTTTGGCTGGAGCAGGCTCTTCAAATTCGTTGTAGCAGCTACTGAAACCGAGCACTACTACCGCAAGCATAAATAATTTAAATATTTTGTTCATAACTGTTCTTTTTACTTATGATGTCCTTAGAAACGGAAATAAATGTTCATGTAATAGGTTGTACCGAACATATAGAAATATTTCGAATCAAACGGTTGGTAAGTTTGATAACTTTCATCCTTGTTCTTCAGCAGACGAACTTGTTCATAACCGCCGGTCTTGATATTCTGGTTGTTGAGCAGGTTCTTTACCTCCAGGCTGAAACCAAGAGTATAGGCACGGTTAATGTACCAGTTCTTACCAACACTTGCATTTAAAACGCAAGCAGAGTTGAATTTCTCCTGATTACGTAACGTTGCGATATCTTCTTCAGTCATTCCCGGTGTCAGTACGGCATCTGTACGATAGAGCGGACTCATAGATAAGTACATATTATTATAATAGTTCATATCTAATGACGCAAATATGTTTTTAGGACCACGGTAAGACAAGCCTACGTTCAGTGCTGTTTGCGGAGTGCTTTCTACACGGAAGTTCTTCCAGTATACTTTACCCTGGTTTTTGATTTCTCCACTATTATCCTGAATCTGTACATAATCCGGGTTATTGTCATAAGTGAATTGTCCCCAGCTGATGGCTGCATTCAGAGAAAGTCCTGCATAGATAGGTACAGAAGCTGCTGCTTCAAGTCCGAAGTGACGTTTGTTGATACCGCTCATTGCAAAGTTGGAGAAGGTAGCTTCTACGTCATCATAATAAGAGAGAACTTTGGACTGATCCATAAACTTCGTATAGTATCCGGAGATACGTGCTTTAACATCCCCCCAACGCAAGTTATAAGAGGCGTCTACACCAAATACCTTCTCGCTTGAAATACCCGGAGTCGCAGAGTTACGGGTACGGGGAGAAACAAATGAAGCCTGGAAGGCAGGAGCATCCTGCATATAGATGATGTTGGCATCAATAGAATGAGCAGCAGAGAACTTATAGCTGAAGTTGGCTTTCAGTTTATAAGTCAGGTAATTCTGCTTCTTAGAGTCTCCTTGAGAATTGTCAAGGAACAACCCTTTTTTCCAAATACCATGACGCCACAGAGTAGTATGTCCGAGTTCTCCACCCAGATTGACTCCAAAGTTGCCGAAGTTTCTGCTATATTGTGCCCAAGCGCGTGCGTTGATAATATTTCCGTAGTAGTCGTAGCTGTATTTATCACCCTTCTTGACAGCTTGGGCATGACCGTACTTATCATAGTACTCCATGTTGTTCTGGTAAAGGATTGGGTTCATACCACCCATGTCACGTTCGGCAAACTTGTCTACGTCTACCCAGTAATCACCACCCAGCAAATCTTTCACTTCGCTATAATATTCTGTGCGATTACGACGCAAGTTCAATCCACCGTTAATTTTAGAATTGTCACGGAAGATATGAGAAAATTGTGTGTAGAGATTCCAGTCTATCTGATCGGCATGGCGTTCTTCAATCATGTTGATGGCACGATGACCGGCTCCATAGGTCGGGTTCTCTTCCTGGCTTTGGTTGATATGATACAAGTTGTCCCAGTTGATGTGGCGGATGTTATTAGTATTTCCCATCCATGCTTCATACAGTTGTGCTCCGACGTAAGTGTTGTTATAGAAACTCGGTAAATAACGGTAATAGTCGGGACGTGGGTCGGGACCACCGTACCAAGTCAGCGCAGAGTAACCGTTCTGTCCGAAACGTACAGAGGTTGCAACGTTTAATTGTGAACGGTCATTGATGTCGAATGTATAATTCAACATCGTAATAGGTTCATGATAGCTGCGCACACGTGCGTTGACACGCTTTCCATTCAGCCAACCCCAGTTTGGATTGTAGTAGTTGTTGCCTACTAAGTCGTAGACTTCCTGAGTAGAAGCTTGTTGTGCACCACGTTCTGTGGGAGCACCCAGGATGCTTAATGCCAAGCGGTGTTGTGAATTGAATTGCTTTTCTACAGCGGCAAAATATCCGAAGGCATTGTAGTACACACCGTTTACATAAGAGTTTCCTCCCTGGCGGGTTGATACGGAGAAGGCATAAGACCAGCCGTTATCCTGTAATCCGGATGCATAGGTCAGCATACCACGGAAGCGGTACATGGAGTTACCGTTAACTACGCTGGCGCGAAGGCCTTTGCGCATCTGTGAAGGACGGGTATTGATATTTGTTGTACCTGCGATACCACCGATGCCCATATCCCCCATGTTCAGCGCAGATGTGACTTCCTGATTACGAGTCGCATCATTCAAGCCGCTCCACAAAGACCAGGGAGTATATCCTGTCATTGCGTCATTCAGTTGAATACCGTTCATATAAACGTCGGAGTATTGAGAATCATAACCACGTACATTGAAACGCATTTCACTGAATTTGTAGGAAGCAATGTTATTGAATACGTCTTTTGATGCGGACAGAGACGAGGGAAGTGATTGTGCATCCTCCAGCGTTTCTGTGTCAAATTCGGCAAAGATAGCATCGTCCATCGTAGGAGCAACGTTTTCAGGGATCAAAATGACGTTATTGATATCTCTGATCAACTTATCCACACGGACAGCCAGAGTTAAAGGTTCGAACTCTGCAGCTTCGAAAGACAGCGTGTATTCTCCTTTTGCCAGGTTTTCGATGACGAAGTTACCCGACGCATCAGTCTTGGTTGTTACATCTCCCGGGGTTAATGTCACTTTTACGCCGTCTATGGCCGCACGTGTCGTACGGGAAACGACTTTACCTTTGACTCCACCATTGTTTTGTGCAAAAACAGTGAATGACATCAAAGATAATACCATGAATAGGATTGTTTTGATTTTCATATAAACTTATTTTTTTATTTACCTATATAGATATATACGGGGAAGTGGTCACTGTAACCTCCCTGGAAGTTATTACCTACGTATGTGCGCAATGGATATCCTTTGTATTGTCCTTCTTTCTGCACCATGTAAAGTTGCTTGAAGATATTTCCATAGAATTTAGATCCGGGAGCTTGCTGCAATTTCAGCTTTCCTGTCGATCCTTTTGCTAAATTCTCGGATACTACAATATTATCAAAGATATTCCAGGCATCTCCGTAGGCTAGTGTTCCGTATCCTGCTTTGAGCATATCGGCATAAGGAGCGAAGAAGTCGCCTTCCTTCAAATCTTTCAGTTTGAATTTGGCTCCTAACCCTTGTGCTATACTTTTGTCGGTCGGATCATCATTGAAGTCTCCCATCATAACCACTTTCGTGTTAGGATTGGCCTTCATTACAGAGTCTGCAATGCTGCGCATCTGTTCGCCTACAGCGATACGTTTAAATTCTGAAGCTTCTTTTCCTCCCAGGCGTGAAGGCCAGTGTGCTACCATAAAGAAGAAGGGTTCGTTTTCAATCGTTCCCCAAAGCGTCAGGATATCACGGGTCTTGAAGTCCGGAAGTGAAGGGATGACTGTTCTTACAGCTTTTTCTCCTTCTATTTTAAACACATCGGGACGATACAGAAAAGCAACGTCTACACCGCGGGCTTCAGGAGAGTCGAAATGTGAAATCCGATAGTTTGCCGGAGCCAGTTTGCGGGTTGCGATAATATCTTCCAGTACACTGCGGTTTTCTACTTCCGATACACCGATAATTACCGGATAATCCTTGTTGATAGCTGCAATATCGAAGAATACACGTTCTGTGTTAGCCAACTTCTTATTGTACTTGGCTGAGTTCCACTTCTTAGGTCCTTCGGGAGTAAATTCATCATCGTGAACTTCCGGATCATTGATTGTATCGAAGAAGTTCTCAAGATTGTAAAATACAACCTTATACGGTTTCTGCGCAAAGCTGAACGATATCAGCAGCGCAAAGAGCGCGGTTACTAATAACAGTTTTTTCATAAGCTAGCTTATTAGTTAATCCCCCATTGAGTGGGATTATTTTGTTGTTTTACACTGTTGGATACTTGTGGAAAGAAGGTAAATCCTGTCATCTTTTCGATGTCTGCTACAGAAGTACAGATAGACTTAGGAGGTTCAATGTTTCCATATGATTTGTGATCTACCCAAAATCCGATTGATATCAGTTCACTGTCTGAACAATCTTTGATGTTCTTTCCTGTTTTTCCACTCTTCGTACGCAGAAGTACTTTAAAATAGTTTGTAGGAACCGGAACTGTATTCCTTGCTCCATCTGTAGTGGTGGTTGCACCTGCCCCAAAATATGCGCCGGTAACTACATACAAGGTATCAGAACAGTTATTTGCCCGAACTTTTGTTTCAAGTTTAGCCCACATATCCTGATTCAAACGATTAAGCTGTGGGGTCATATTGGACATATAGAAGGTTTGAGCATTCATTTCGTCTGTTCCTAAGCGATCGGCTGATGGAAGCTGGTGACCACGGTCATAAGATCCTCCATAAGATCTTAATGTACAATCAGCCTGATAACTTTGAGGAATGATAGGATCGAAGGCCCAACGGTCTGTACGTTCTCCTGAACCTTTGAGGTATGCGTTATGTATTGGATAAGCTACCCACAAAGCTGCTTTCTTAGTCTTATCAAAACAAATGGAATAATTACGTATTGTCTTGTTATTTAAAAGAGCATAATGAGTTACATACTGATAATTAGCATTTTCCTTGAAATCAGGTACTTCAGCCCACAGGTTAAAAGCAGGTAGGTTCTGCTGTGATTCAGATAATTGTACTAAATCAAAGACTTTCGCCTCTTGGTCTGCAAACTGGAGTGAAATTTTAGCTACACGTTGTTCTTTACCTGTATTGCTATTATAATACACGTATAAAACATTGAGTCCGTCTTTTATTTCTCCGGATTTAGAGGATAAGGTCAGATCATTGCTACTGAAAGAACACCATGTTGTGCCCTCAGTGATTTCTGCATTCCATATTGTCCCAGGAGTACCTGTGATGATTATGGCAGACGATCCGGATGCTGATTTTACAGTGGAGGAAATTTTCCAGTAGGCATCACCTGTTTGTGACGAGCCTCCACCGTTGGAGTCATCGTTGCTACATGCTGTCATTAATAAAATGAGCACTGATAGCAATAATGATGTATAGTATTTGGTAAATGATATCATTTTAAGATATATATTTAGAGACAAGTAACTCTTGGCAAGTATTACCTGCCAAGAGTTTACTAATTTCTATCAGATTTTAATATAATTGGAATCCACACATTACACCTCGAGCTTTGGCTCCATTCCCATCAAAATTAGCATCAGTTGCAATTGTGATTGTTGACTCAGGTGTTAAGTCTGTAAGGTTAAAAGTGTAATAGTCTGAATCAGTAAAGGTTACAATGAATGTTCCAGTTCCTGCTACACCAGTATTTGGCTCTGCTGTAATATTATCATCACCTGACACACTACCACCTCCATTAACTTTTATATAAACAGTCATTGTCTCTTTATTCCATGCGCTAGCATAGAAAGACAATTTTTTGTTGCCACTGATTCCTAAAGCTCCTGTTGTAAATGTTCCACTTTTTTTGCTGGTACCCAATTTCAGTCCTTCAATAGTAGTTTCATTAATAGATAAATCTTGAGAGTAGGCATTTGTTTTATCAGAACCTTGAGCGAATAAGAAGGGTGTCATGGAAGTATAAGTTCCTTTTGTATCACTTCCTCCTTTTGCTGAAACTTTTATAGGCACAGTAACACTATTGCCATTAGTAATGCTGATGGTGAGGTCTTGCTTAACATCATCACTGCTTTCGTTAGCATTTGATGTAACTATTACTTTCCCATTTTCGAGTTTTGCAGATAAAATACCGCTTAATTGGCTTATTGCAAGTGTATTACTGCCTTGATTAACAGTCGTTACTTCAATTGTTTGACTTCCACCTATAGAAGAAAAACTAACAGAAGATGGATCAACCGATACAATCATTGGTTTATTGGAAGCGAATCCGCTCACGTCTTCAAGATTACGAGGTGCCAATTGTCCTGCACTTTGGTAGATGGAAGCAATACCCGTCATTGATGCTGTTGTTGCTGCATATGGCTGATTATCGAACGGAGTTGCGTTCTTGTTTATATTGACAGTGAATGATGTCCCTGCAACATTGAATGTATGATTTTTGCCAGCACCAGCATCTTTCCACACTCCTCCTGTTGCAATATTGACATTTTCAACTGTAACAGGCATACATACAAATGCTGCTAGTTGAGATAAAGTGACTTTTACAGGTGTTACGGCATTGTTTGCAGAAATAACCTCAATATTATCTGCACTGAATCCTTCAACTTGAGGTACATCATAACGTTTATATATTTTGGCTACATCTTTTTGTAATGTTACTTTAATCTCTTGACCTAATGCATACTGAGTTACATCTATTTGGTTGTTATATAAAGAAAGTGCATTACCCGCTGTGGTAGCTCCTTTGGTCATCAGATAAAGAGTACCATAAGAGTAGTTCTTGCCTGCAGGATCACCACAAATAATACCTTGAATTACATAGTTTTCATCTACAGCTGTGGAAGTACTTGTCATTTTTGTTACTAAGTCTGCTATAGAAATAGGAGTTGCAGTAGACTCGGTAGCAACAAATGTTTTAGGCTCACCGTAAATAGTACTAGATGCAGTTGTTGCATAAGCACGGAATGCATATTGATTGTCTTTAGTCAGATTAGTAACAGCTACTGTCCAAGGATTTTCTTTTACCGATGCGGCTGTTTTAGTTGCTTTTGTCCAATCAATATCTGTTACAGTTCCAGTACTGAATTCAATATACTGTACACCAACTTCGGTGGCTTCAGAAATTTCAATATTAGCAACTGAACCACCTAATGTTGCAGTAGTAGCTGTGATGGCTTTTGCATCTGTGGTTGTTACTTTAGGTTCTCCTGCTGTTCCAAAATCAATTTCAGTACCACCAGCACCTGTTGCCAAAGTGATATCATCTAAACGAATAGCTGAAGCATCTAAAGCTGTGAATCTGATATATAGGTTTTCTGGAACTTGTTTTAATGTGAAGTTTGCTGTTGCAAAAACCCAATAAGGATAATCGGCATCGCCATTATTCTTAGTATATGTAATTGGTACCCAAGCCGTACCATCAGCACTTAATGCAACTTCAAATTTGGAAACATCGAAGGTGTTGTCGTATGTTCCGTTATTGTTCACAGAACGGCTGGCTCCAAATGTCAATTGCAGATTCTTTTGTTCGGAAGTAAGCGTGATCGTATTAACATTGAAGTTTGTAGGAGTTTTGCCGAAAAATACAACGTTAGGTCCTGATGCACCTGCATAAGCATCTGTATTTGCTAATCCACTATTACGGACTGAAGCATTTACGCCTGTATAAGTAACGGATTCTGAACCGACCCCTGTTTTATTCCATCCTTCGTATTTATCAACAAAAGGCCAATTCGTTTTATCAAGCTCAATTGTACCAACATTGTCGTTGTAGATTACTACAGATGGCTCTACGCTTCCACTGCTAATCTTAACAGTCTCTGACATCAACACACCCACTTTATTTGAAATCTCAATAACAACGCTGGCTTCATCATTAACGTTTTCCGGAATGCTAACCTGAATAGTAGCAGAACCTTCACCTTCATATTTTGATAGAGTAACCCATGATTTGTCATCCTTTACTGTAGCTTTCCAACTACGGTTGGTTGAAATGTCAAAAGAAGCTTGGCTTCCGTTGGCTGGTTGACCGTCTAAGCCGAAAATCAAGGTTGTAGGCGAAACTTCGAGGTATGGAGCCTCGGTATCATCATTGTCGTCAACGCAACTTACGAAAGCTGTGCTAACCATTACAAGCATAAGCCCGTAGAATAACTTCAGAAAGTTCAAATTTCTCATTTTGTTGCTTTGTTAATTAATTAATAAAATTTTTGTGAATCATTTATCATTTTGTTCTCTCTCGATAATAATAGTTTAGCAAAGTTATTTTTTTCTATGAAACGTGCAAAGTTTCTAACGTCTTTTTCATATTACAACTGTGTTAAATTTTAGTGACTTAAGAACCGGCAATGAGGTGATTTTCGACATTGACGAATAGATTGATTCTTTTTATCTTCAATATATAACATTGTGAAAGAATTTAGAGATGTTTGTTACTTTTTTGAAAGATTTGCATTATGCCTTTATTGGACTTGGCCTTGTTAGCAATTGCACTGTTTACGGAGTATTAATAGAAATATTTTTGAATGGACTTCATTTATAGTTTGATAGATAGAATCCTAATGGTATAAATTTATTTTAATATTTGGATGCTGAAATACCGTATTGGGAATGAATGCGTCTTTTTACTTTCATCTTGATGGTGGAATCTTATTGTATAAACTATTTATTTCTTCTTTTGTGCTCTGATTGCCGAATGTTTTGTGATGATCTTGTTGCTTTGATCTTCATCCACAATTTCTCCCACCATCCACTTTCAGCTTTACTTAGCGTATCAGAAGTTATCGTGATTATCTTTTCTCTCAACTTGTTCTGTTCGGTTGCCATCGCATACTGCTTTTCCAACACTGAAATTCTACGCTTTTTGCATTGAAGGTCTTGCTCTTGTAGCTCAATGACTTCAAGATAAACTTTGCATACTTCGGATTGGTTATTGCAGAGCTGTTCCAGCGTATGAATGTAGTCTTTGGTGGGAAGGGTTTTGTGCCAACACAAGAATTTCTGAAGGCTCTTTTCGTCTATGATAAGAGTAGTTTCAGTGAAATATGCGGTGATTGCTTCCATTTCTGCCCACAAACAGATGTCTTCTTCTTTGACTCCGTACTTGTGCGCCGCTTCGTCTATGCTAATCCATTTCGGCATAGTGTTTCTTTGTTTATGCGTTTAACAAAAAGAGCGAATAACTCTTGCCAAGCATGGTGCAACAAGCATCCCTGCATTTTGCTTTCTAGTCGGAGGGTTATGGGGTATGGGGATTATGTAAGGGAACCGACCGGATACAAAAGAGGCATGGATGCTGTTGAACCATTATCTGTACTCGAGGCCTAGCAAACCCTTGCAAAAGACAATGATAACAACAGACATCCACGCCAATCGTTTATATATAACACATCTCTTATTGATATGTTGATATACAGCCATTCACGTGGAGTATCTGTTGTATCATCTCTCTTTGCGTGAAATTGCTAGTTTCGAGTACGAGAGACAATACATTATTAATACTCCTATTTAAGGAATAAAAAACACTACCCGCTTATTACATCTCGCTGATGCGCAGAAAGTGTACAGCAAAGATATATGTTTTTTCGGAATAAAGTGGGAGAATGGGAATAAATAAAAGAAGTCTGGTATTTAGAATGATTTTTTGTGTTTAAGAGATGTTATTTCAAGGTGTTGTTGCCATTAATATCACTTAGCACATTTATCTCCTTCGTAAAGCAATGCTTTGTATCTTCAAAAGCTATGCTTTATGGTTGCTAAAGCATTGCTTTAAATAACCATACAGCAGATGTTACGAGTGTCGCCTTCACCTTCACTTTTTCCTCTCAACCTTTTATTAATCAGTGATCTCGGGTGAAGGGACGGCTATTCACCTAGTGAGTGGAGAAAACATTGTAAGTGTTTGAAATAAACTATCAATGGTTTGAAACAAACATTGGGAAGAAAAAAATAATCTATTAGCATCTTTTTATTAGGTTATAGCTAATACGAATATCATTATAGCAAAAACAAATTAGCTTATAGCAAAGTGAACGATGTCTTTATGATTACATATGAAAATTGGGTGAAGGATCGGTGAAGGGCGATATGCTTCACCCGTTATCACTTATGAATAAAAGGTTTCGAAGAAAAGGTGAAGGCTACCCTTCTATTTGAAAATTTATAGTATGGCGTATAAAAGCATCTGGCTTTGATGGGAAGGGGGCGTTTCAGCGCAAGAATTTCTGACATTATACAACTCATACAAGTTGCTTGGTATATGGTTGATGCAAGCTCAAGAGAAGGGAAATCAAGGTGATGCCTGCATGGAAGTGGATGTGCAATAAAATGAAAAACGATTCTCTGATATATCAGGAATTACTTGATATTAATGGCAAATAAAATATGGGTTCTAAATATAATACCTTTTAGTGTACAACTTAATCTCTTTTAGTGAATGAATTAATTCGTCTGCCTATAGGCAAAGTTGCGTTTGCCTATAGGCAACCTTTCGTCCGGCTATAGGCGGACGAAAAGATGCCTATAGCCGGACGAATTAATTTATGAATGCGGTGACGTTATTTTCTACAGAGAAAACCTTTATTCAATTATGCCGTTGTTCTTAAGATTTTGAAGATGTATTTATAATGTGCAGCCAAGAAAGACCTCTGCCATTCTATGACCTAGAAATCGGTTTCTCTTTTCGTATAATCTTTTTTATCTCTTCTTTTACGATTCTTAACTCCGAAGATTTCGTAACTATAAAGAAACCATCTACTTTTACCCCGTATTTGTAAGAATTTGAAAGAAACTTCGTCTAATAAACTAAAAACTAAAACGATTCCAAACATGAAACACAGATTGTTGCTACTATTACTATTCGTGTTCACCGCAGTGATGACAGGTTGGGCACAAAACTCCGCTATGCCGTCCTATACTGTCAAAGGGGTACTTTTGGATTCACTGACTCAGGATGGAGAACCATACGCTACTATTAAGATTACTAAAAAAGGAGCACCGGACAAGGCTGTCAAGATGGCGGTGACGGGTGCCAATGGTAGGTTTCAGGAGAAACTGAATGTAGGTGCGGGAGATTACGTCATTACTATTTCTTCGATAGGCAAGGCGCCCGTCACGAAAGAGTTCACTTTGAAACCATCGGTTAGAGTCATTGATTTGGGGACAATGCTCTCCGCTGAGGCTAATAATGAATTGAAAGGAGTGGAAGTCGTGGCGCAAAAGCCTTTGGTCAAGGTGGATGTAGACAAGATAGAGTATAATATTGAGGATGACCCCGACTCGAAATCGAACAGTATATTGGAGATGCTTCGAAAAGTGCCTTTAGTGACAGTGGACGGAGAAGACAACATACAGGTGAATGGTAGCAGTAGCTTTAAAATACACGTCAACGGGAAGCCCAACAATATGATGAGCAACAACCCGAAAGAGGTGTTGAAGAGTATGCCCGCCAATTCCATTAAATATATCGAGGTGATAACATCGCCCGGAGCTAAATATGACGCTGAAGGAGTGGGAGGTATTTTGAATATCGTAACAGTAGGCGGTGGATTCGAAGGATATACGGCAACATTCCGGGCAAATGCCAGCAACTACGGTGCCGGTGCCGGCGGCTACGCAATGGTGAAGCAGGGGAAAATGACTGTCTCTGCCAATTACAACTTTAATTACAATGACCGGCCCCGTGGATATTCGGACAGCTACCGTGAGAACTATGAGTCGGATACGGAAAAATATCTTGAATCAAATAGCAGTTCCAAGTCGAAAGGCAACTTCCAGTATGGAAACCTGGAAGGCAGTTATGAGATCGACACCTTAAGGCTGCTGACGGTGGCTTTTGGAATGTATGGCAGCAATAGTAAAAATTATGGTGATGGATTTACCACCATGTATGGTGCTAACCATGAGGACATAGCCTACAGCTATCGGACCGGCAATCATGGAGATGGCTCCTGGTATTCCATCAATGGAAACATCGACTATCAGCGCACGTCCAGAAAGAACAAGCAGCGGATGATCACTTTCTCCTATAAGATCAATACGCAGCCTCAGACAAGCAATTCTAATACTGGCTATGAAGATATTCACGCCAAAGAGGAGGTGGACGACCTCGTGAAACGGTTGCTGTTGAAAAACAGCCAGTCGGACGGCAAAACGAATACCATGGAACAGACCTTCCAAGTGGACTATACGACTCCGATAGGCGAGTTGCATACCGTGGAGGCAGGTGCGAAATATATCTTCCGCTGCAATACCAGTGACAACAAACTATATGAAGCAGCCGGAGGAAGTGACGATTATTTATATAACGAAGACCGCAGTAGCGACTATCGTCATTTGAATCATATTTTAGCCGCTTATCTCGGATATACATTGAAATATAAGGATTTCACCTTCAAGCCGGGAGTGCGCTATGAACAGACTGTGCAGCGGGTGAAATATATCGTTGGACCGGGTGAGAATTTTCACACGAACTTCAGCGATCTGGTGCCATCCGTTTCTCTTGGCATGAAGCTCGGCAAGACTCAAAACATGCGTGTCGGTTATAATATGCGTATCTGGCGTCCGGGCATCTGGAATCTGAATCCTTATTTTAATAATCTGAATCCGATGTTTATCACCCAAGGTAACTCGAACCTGAAAAGTGAAAAAAGCCATGCGTTCGACTTGTCTTATAGCAATTTTAGTGCGAAGTTCAATATCAATGTGTCGCTGCGCCATTCTTTCAACAATAACAGTATTGAGAATATAAGCCGGTTGATTACGGCGCCCGAAGGGGAGATGTTTGACAATGATCCTACACACATAGCACCAGAAGGAGCTTTGTACAGCACTTATGCCAATATAGGAAAGAGCCGGAACACAGGAATGAGCTTGTATCTGAACTGGAACGCGTCTCCTAAAACGCGCCTGTACGTCAATGGCCGTGGAAACTACAGCGACTTGAAAAGTGAAGCGCAGGGATTGCACAATTATGGATGGAACGGTTCTTTCTATGGTGGCGTCCAGCATACTCTTCCGTTGAAAATACGGTTAAGTCTGAATGGTGGTGGTAGTACTCCTTATATTAATCTACAGGGAAAAGGTTCCGGCTATTATTATTATAGTTTGGGTGCGAGCCGTTCTTTCCTGAAAGATGAGCGTTTGAGCCTGAATGTGTATTGCAGTAATATATTTGAGAAATACAGAAGCTATAACAATCATACGGAAGGCGTAAACTTCCTGTCGAAGAGCAGCAGCAAGTGGCCGAGTCGTAGCTTTGGAGTCAGCATCAGCTACCGGATTGGTGAACTGAAAGCTAGTGTGAAGAAAGCTGCCCGAAGCATCAATAATGACGATGTGAAAGGTGGTGGCGGCGAAGGTGGGAATACAGGTGGAGGAGGTGGTCAGTAGACCACTTCCACGCACGCTGTGATTTCTTTATTTCTGCCTTACATCCTGCTTATTGGTATTGAAACCTAACTTGGTAAGTCCTGCCTGTACATCGGGATGACTCATGAAGAGTTTCCATAACAGCCCTGTCCGGTAATTCTCGATCATGACTGCAATTGGTCCCTGGTCGATGGCAAGGTAACGTTGCGGATACCAGTTGTCTGTTTCGCTGAAAGCATCGTAGAATCCGAAAGGACCGAAGACTTTGTCCCCCATATTATACAGGTGGCGCATCACTTGCATCGAATATTCCGGTGTATAGACGATGGATGAAAGGGCGGCGGTGGGAGAGATAACCCCTTTGTCATCCTGTTCATTCGGTGAATGAGCAGCGTATCCGTCGACGGAATAGCTGGCGGTCAGTCCCCAGCAGTCCGGTCCGAAACCTTTGTAGTGTTTGGGGTTGCGGATGCAGTAAGCACGGTTCACTAATGTCAGATTGCGCATTTCGTGGAAGTAGCTGGGGCAGTATTCGTCTTTCAGACCGACGGGGTCGAGTCCGAGGAAGGAGTATTGTGCCCAGAAAAGCGGTCCGGCTTCCGTGCCCTGATAGCGGAGATGCAGTTCGATGCCTTCCACTTTATGCGGGGAGACGATAGCTCCGTTCTGCGCCCAGCCATCGTGATAGACGGCTGCCGGTACTCCGTGGGTAGGAGAGGCTGCGGCGAGGATATACATAATCATACATTCGTTGTATCCATGTATGGGGAAGTCCATTTCCCAGCCATAGGTGGGGCTCCAGTGCCAGTATAGTACATTTTGGTCACCGTTGCGGTACCAGTTCCAGTCAACGTCTTTCCATATTTGGTCAATGCGTGCTGCCAGTGCTTTTTCTTTCTCATTACCGTTGATGTAATACTGGTGTACGGCGAGCAGTCCTTGCATAAGGAAGGCAGTTTCTACCAAGTCACCTCCGTTATCCTTCTGTCCGAAAGGTTTCACCTTTCCCGTATCGCCATACCACCAGTGCGGATATGCTCCGTGAAAACGGTCCGCTTTTTCGAGGAAGGAGACGATGCGCTCCATTCGTGCCAGACCTTCTTCGCGGGTGACGTATCCCCGGTCTATTCCGGCAAGGATAGCCATGATGCCGAAGCCGCTGCCGCCGGAAGTGACTACATTGGCATCATTCTGCGGATATACCCCGTCTACATGATACCGTTCGGGGGCAAGTCCGCTGTTGGGCTCGGCACCTTCCCAAAAGTAGAGAAAGGTGCGGCGCTGAACGGTGTCCATCAAGGCATCGTCCGTGAGCTCGGAACTGGCGGTGGCTGGTCCGCCGGTCTTGTTTTTGCAGGCTCCTGTTGTCAGTATCAGGCAGAGGAGCGAAATATAGAGAGATAATTTTTTCATTGATTGTGGATTTAAATGAGAGAATAAAATTTAGGCACGGATTACACGGATTTCACGGTTTTAAGAGATTTCGCAGTTAAAGACCGTGTGAATCTGTGTAATCCGTGCCTATTGTACGATTTTTATTTTAGCGTGAATCGTGCGGATTTCACGTCCCGGCTGTTTGTTCCGATCATTACTTCGAACTCTCCCGGTTCTGCCACCAGTTGCAGGTCGTAGTTGTAATATCTCAGCATTTCCGGCGCAATCTTAAACTTGACAATTTCCGACTGTCCGGGTTCAAGGAATATCTTCTGGAAGCCTTTCAGCTCTTTCACCGGACGGGTAGTGCTGCCGACGAGGTCACGGATATAGAGTTGTACTACTTCCGATCCCGGCCATGTACCGGTATTGGTGACCATTACTGCTGCCGTCAGTTCTCCCGTCATGTCGATGGTAGAACGGCTTAGGTCGATATCACCGTAAGAGAAGGTAGTATAAGACAGTCCGTATCCGAACGGGTAAAGCGGTTCATTGTCCACATCCAGATAATTGCTGCGGAACTTTTCGAACCACTTGCCTTGTGCTAGCGGGCGTCCCGTATTCTTATGTGCATAATACAGTGGAATCTGACCGACATTCTTCGGGAAACTCATTGTCAGTTTTCCACCCGGATTGACATATCCGAAGAGTGCGTCGCCGATGGCATAAGCAGCTTCGCTGCCTCCGAACCATACGTTCAGAATGGCGGGTACGTGTTCCTGCTCCCAAGTCAGCGTCAGCGGGCGACCTGTGAATAATACCAGTACGACAGGTTTTCCGGTTTTAAGCAACTCCTTCAGCAGGTTTTGCTGTACATCCGGAATGTTCAGGTCTGTACGGCTGCTGCTTTCTCCGCTCATCTCGGAAGATTCTCCGAGAGCCGCAATGATGATATCCGACTGGTTGGCTACCGTCAATGCTTCGTTCAACAATTGCTCGTCTGTCCGGTTGTCACGGTTCAGCGAACGTCCGAACATCGTGGCGCGTTCTTCGTAAGAGGCGTCGCTGATCAGATTGCTCCCTTTGGCATATAGGATGTTTGCTTTTCCGGCAGTCATCTCTTTCAGTCCTTCTACCAGTGACGGACATCGGTCGAGTACGGCAGCTACGCTCCATGTACCCGGCATGTTTGTCCGGCTGTCGGCTAACGGACCTATCACGGCGATGTTACCTTTCGGGTTAAAAGGAAGAAGAGGTTCGGCAGGAGTTCCCGGACGCAGGGTCACGTTGTCATTCTTTAAAAGAACAAAGCTTTCTGCGGCAATTCTGCGGGCAGCGTCTCGGTGCGCTTTCGTAAAGATATCACGTGCCGGACGTTTTAAGTCGCAGTACTTGTAGGGATTGTCAAACAATCCCAGTTTATATTTTGCTTCCAGGATACGGCGGCAGGCAGTATTCAGTGTTTCCATAGAAACTTTGCCTTCCTGAATGGATTTCTTGAGTGTGCTGACAAAGCCTTCGCTCACCATATCCATGTCTACTCCGGCATTGATGGCACGTGCGGAAACCGTTTGCAGGTCGCCGATACCGTGGTCGATCATTTCGGAGATTCCGGTATAGTCGGTTACCACAAATCCGTTGAACCCCCACTGACCACGCAGTACATCCGTCATCAGCCACTTGTTGGCGGTAGCGGGCACACCGTCTACTTCGTTGAACGAAGCCATTACACTACCTACACCGGCTTCTACAGCCGCTTCGTAAGGCAGCATATATTCATTGAACATCCGCTGGCGGCTCATGTCTACCGTATTGTAGTCACGTCCGCCTTCTCCTGCGCCATACAGTGCAAAGTGTTTTACGCATGCCATAATTTCGTCATTCCGTTGCATGTTCTTTCCCTGATAACCGAGTACCATCGCTTCGGCAATCATGGCTCCAAGGAAGGGATCTTCACCGCTGCCTTCGGAAACACGTCCCCAACGAGGGTCGCGTGAGATGTCCACCATCGGGCTGAATGTCCATGAGATACCGTCGGCACTGGCTTCTATGGCTGCGATACGTGCCGATTCTTCTATGGCGGTCATATCCCAGGTGCAGGATAATCCCAGCGGGATAGGGAACATGGTTTCGTATCCGTGAATGACATCCATACCGAATAGCAAGGGGATGCCCAGACGGGATTGTTCTACCGCCTGTTTCTGCACATCGCGTATTTTTTCTACTCCTTTCAGATTGAACAAGCCTCCTACTTCGCCCCGTTTGATTTTGGCGGCGATGTCGCTGCTTTTGGCTTGTCCCGTAGTGATTTCTCCGGTGACAGGTAGGTTCAACTGACCTATCTTTTCTTCCACCGTCATCTTTTTCATCAATGCGTCGATGAAGCGGTCCATGTCTTGTGGCGACTTCTGCGCTGCCGCACTCAGGAAGCCGGCAGCGAGCAGCAGAAGTGAAAAAAATATCTTCTTATTTATCATATCGTTCTATCAGTTTGATTTGTATATTAATTAATAATCCGGATTCTGCACCAGTACTCCTTTGGACTTGTCAATTTCTGACTGAGGCAAAGGCAATAATGCGTTCTTATCCTGGTAGTTTACTTTCCCGGCAGCGTGCAATACTTCCGAGGCGATCCCCCAACGTACAAGATCGTAGAAACGGTCGGGCTCCAGCCCGAGTTCCACGCGGCGTTCGTGGCGGATGGCTTCCCGCAATTCTCCCTGATCGTTGGTCGTTATTTTGGGCAGTATATTCGTATTGGTGCCTCTGGCACGTGCACGTACCATTTCCAGATAATCCACCGCTTCTCCGGGGATATTCTTTTCGTTGGCAGCTTCGGCAGCCATCAATACTACATCCGAATACCGGATCAGGCGGATATTCACCCAAAAGCCTTTGTTGGTGTATTCCTTACGCAGTGCGGGGTCGGTATAAGCTTTTTTGTTGAAGTAAGCTCCCATAGCCGGAGAGACGGGGGATTCACCATAAGGTTCGTTGGTGTTTTCCGGGGTGATCGGTTCATCGTCCGTTTTGCGGAAGTAGAGCAGGGTGGCGTTTTTACGCGGGTCACCTGTCTCGTAGGCGTCTGCCATCAACTGGGTTGCCATGTGCCATCCCCAGCCTAAGTCCCACTGACCGGCTCCGCGAACGCCTTGCACTTCGCAGAATTGGCTGCCGATAACGTCACTCTGTGGAAGGGCGGCAGTGGCGGTACATTGCAGTTCGAATATAGAACCGCCGCTGTTCTCTCCGTCGTCGGTGAATATTTCGTTATACGGAGTTTTCAGATTATATAAACCTTTGTTGATAACGTCTGTAGAGGCTTTGTACATGTTGTCCCAGTCACTGCGCATCATATAGGTGCGGGCATGAAGTGAACGGGCAGCTCCCCAAGTCAGGCGTCCGGTATATTCGGTGCTCCATGTTTCGGGCAATGACTCTTCCGCAGTTTTCAGGTCGGTATCGATCTGCTCGTAGATTTTATCGGCGGTAGTCTTCGGGATGTTGGCTTCCGAGGCATCGTTGATCTTGTAAGTCACCAAAGGTACTTCGCCAAAAGCTCTCACTAGATTGAAGTAACAATAAGCACGGAAGAAAGAAGCTTCCCCTTTGTTGATGATATCTTCGGTTTCTGTTTGTCCGGCAGTCTCTTTCTCGGCAATGGCGTCGAGGATATCATTACACTGGTAGATGATGGCGTAATTCTTTCCCCAGTATGAACCTAGCAAACCGTTGGTCGGGGTGTATAAGAAGTCATCGTACATTTCGGCTACATCCGATCCGTCACTCGGGATACTTCCTTTCTCGGAGTCTTCGGAGCGTAGATAATGGATAGCAATGGCGGGAGTACCGGCGGTGATGTCGAAACTACGCATCATGGTATAGACATTGTAGATTTTACCGTTGACCAGCGCATTGGGATTATCGTCTTCGGTGAATTGTCCCTGCGGACTCCGGTCCAGAAAGTCGCTGCAACTGCTTATCAGCAGAGTGGAGGCGGCAATAAAGGTGGAAAAAAGATATTTATTTAGTTTCATACAATTATAGATTTGATTCATTAAAGTTATATTCCGCATGGAAACCTGGCTGTGGCACCTTGTCACCCGCATGGAAACTTGGGTGTGGTACCTTGCCACGCCACTAGAAGGTCAGGTTGATGCCGAAGGTGTAGACAGCAGGTACGGGGTAGCTGCCGTCGTCTACTCCGAAGGTGGTGGCGCTACCTCCCAGTTCCGGTGTGTAGCCGGTGTTGTGCTTCCATGTCTTCAGGTTCTGTATGTTGACATAGACTTTCAGTGCCTGCAAGCGTATTTTAGCAAGGAGGGCCTTGTCGAACGAGTAAGCAAGTTGCACGTTACGGATACGGAAGAAGCTGCCGTCTTCGATATAATACTCCGAATTCAGGTTGTTGATAGAATGTTTGGAGTTCAGCAACGGCTGGCTGTTGGAGGTACCTTCTCCGTGCCAGCGGTCCATGCGCTGTGACAGATAGTTGAACTGTGCAAAGTTATAATTGTCCCAGGTACGGAAAATTTCGTTACCGTGCTGTCCCATCATATCGATGCCCAATGACCAGTTCTTGTAGTTTACTCCGAGAGAAAGACCATAGGTGAAATCCGGTGTCGGGTTACCTATCATTGTACGGTCTTCCGGGGTAATCTTACCGTCTCTGTTCACGTCGGCGAATTTCAGGTCACCGGGAGTGACTGTGGCAAGGGTATTTTCGGGTGATGCATCGATGTCGGCTTGCGACTGGTATACGCCTGCCACCTTGTAACCGTAGAAGAAACCGATAGGATAGCCCGCCATCGTGTAACTCTGCTGTTTGTCTCCGGCGATAATGGAGTATCCGTCCTGAACGAGGCTCTTCACCTTATTCTTGATGGTGGTCAGGTTGGCGCTGACAGAGTATCCCCAGTCACCGATCTGGTCACGCCAGCTGGCTGCCATTTCAACACCCATGTTTTCGATTTCTCCCAAGTTGCCGATGCCGGGTACTGTTCCGGAGATACCGGGCACTTCGGCAAGCAAGTCTTTGGTCCTTTTCTTATAATATACTCCTTCGAAGTGCAGACGGTTGCGCAGCACGTTCGTTTCGAAACCTGCTTCCCAAGCTTCTACTTTTTCCCAACGCAGATTGGGATTGGGCAGATAGGAGAGCTGGTAACCGGGATAGATAATGGACGGCTTGCCGAAAACAGCCGAGTAAGCATTTGACAACAGCGGTTCGGCGGGATAGGCCCTGTCCAGATTCTGATTGCCTAATGTACCGTAAGATGCTTTGATTTTCAACATATCGAGCCATTTGATATCCTTCATGAACTCTTCTTCGGTCATCAACCAACCGCCGCCTAGTGAGAAGAAGTTCTGCCACTCATTGCCGGTGTATGAGAAGGCGGAAGAACCATCGCGACGGAACGAACCGTTGAACAGGTATTTTCCTTTGTAGTTGTAGATCACACGTGCCAGCATGGATACCGTAGTCCGTTCCCATTGGGTACTTCCGTTGGTAGCTGTTGCGGCATCACCGATGCTGACAAACCATTTGTCCGGATCGTCAGGAATCACCAGACCGACACCTTGCTTGCGTGCTCCGTCCAGTCGGCTCAGTGAATTGTAATACGTCGTAAAGCCGGCTGTAGCGGTCAGGTTATGATTGCCGTGATCAAAACTATTGGTGTAAGTCAATAGATAGTCACTCTGCACTTTCGTTTCATTTTCCTTGAACTGGCTGACTTCTGTCTTGCCGGTTCCCAATGTAACTACATCTCCTGCGGCAGTATCGTCATACACCTTCATGACAGGCAAATATGTCCGTCCGTTGTTGGAAGCATAGTCCATGGAGAACATCGCTTTGAAGTTGAAATGTTTCAGGAAGTCCACTTCGCCATAGATATTACCCGATGCCCGGTAGTTTTCGGCTTTAGTCGTATTGGCTTTCAGATCGACGTCTACCATCGGATTGTTGATCTGTGCTTTTTGAAATTCGGGCAGAACACTGTATAAGCCATATTCCTTATTATATACCGGTGCGATAGGGGCAGCACGAAGAGCGCCGAGCACCTGTTTGGAGTCTGCCGGAAGCGTGCGTGCTCCGTTGAACTGGAAACCGACTTTCAGAAAGTCCGTGATCTTATAGTCATTACTTGCATTGATGGTCACTTTACTGAACTTCTCATGCTTGATGTTTCCCTGTTCGTGAGAGTAACCTACGCCCAGATAGAAACTGTGTTTCGGCGAAGCTCCGGTAATACTGATATTATTGTTGGTGATGAATGCAGTCTGGAAAATCTCATCCTGCCAGTTGGTGTTCGCGTTCCAGCCGCTGAAGTCGAACGGAGTGTCCTTCTGATTGGCAAGCTGTTCGCTGTATAGCTCCTGAAATTGCGGACCGTTGACCAAATCAACCTTATCTACTACTTTCTTGAAACCGAAAGAGGTATTAATGTTAACCAGTGTCTGTCCTTCTTTGGCTTTCTTGGTGGTGATGATGATGACACCATTCGCACCGCGAACACCGAAGATAGCCAGTGATGACGGGTCTTTCAGGATCTCCATAGATTCGATGTCCTCCGGATTAAGGAAGTTGATATTGTCATTGAATAGTCCGTCTACCACGTACAACGGTTTGTAGCCATTGATGGAGTTTGTACCACGGATACGGATTTCGGGGTCGGCACCGGCACGTCCGGAGTTTACGATTTGTACACCTGCCACTTTTCCTTGTAAGGAAGATAATGGGTTCGTTGCAGGTTTGTTGGCAATTTCTTCTCCTTTGACGTTGGTAATAGAACCTGTCAAGTCTCTTTTCTTCGCGCTACCGTATCCGATAACGACTGTCTCGGCTAGTACCTGCGAATCTTCTTTCAGGGTGACGTTGATCACATTCTGTGCTCCTACCTTGACACTCTGTGTAGTCATTCCTACATAGGAGAATACCAGTACGTCTTCTGGGGTGACAGAGATTGAATACTTACCGTCCATATCGGTGATGGTTCCGGTGGAAGTTCCTTGTACGAGCACCGATGCACCGATCAGCGGTTCATTGGCGGCATCTGTTACCGTACCGGTCACTGTCTTTGTTTGTGCAAAGGCGGATACGGAGGTCAGCAACAAGCAAGTGAGCGCCACTATGCTCTTAAACCTGATGGTTTTCTTCTGAAGATCTTGTAAAAGTCTAGTCCTCATTGCATTAAATTTTTCCATTCGTTACTATTTAGGTTGAAGTTTATTCTGCCGTCTTCCGGCGAAAGTAACAAAGTGAACAAATGAAAGGCAAAAAAGATTAGGGAAAGAGAGAGAAAGGGCAATTTTAACATTGTAATTATGATGTGTGAAAAAATTATTTGTCTTTTTGTTGCTTGTTTGTTTTATTCTATTTACATTTGTAAAACGAAACGAACTATGAAGCTACTTCTTTCTTATATTATAGGGTTGTTCCTGATTTTGTCTCTCTCTGCTTGTCATGATGGAGGTAATGCAACTACTCTTTTACATCAGGCAGACTCACTGATGCAAGAGTTCCCCGATAGTGCCCTGTCTCTCCTCGAATCCATTTCTCATCCTGAAAAGTTATCCGGCTCTGAAAGAGCTGATTATGCTATATTTTTGACACGGGCAAGGACTAAGTTGTATGTTCATGAGTCAAGTGATTCATTGATTCGGTTTGCAGTAGATTATTATAAAAGAAGTTGGAATAATGAGCGTAAGATGCAAGCCTATTATTATCGGGGTTGTGTGTATCGAGACATGCGGTGTATGGATTTGGCGGTAAAAGATTTCTTGCAAGCATTAAAGGTAATTCCTAAAGAGAGCGAGTATCTTTATTTGGGGGCCATTTATGAGAATCTGGCGGGATGTTATGCGGAACAAAATCTTTATAAGGATGCTATGCACGCCCATCATAAAGCGCATGAAATTTATATTAAGCAAAAGAAAGATGATGGTCTATTTTATGCTGTTAGAGGGATAGGGTATGTTTTTATGCTTCAACATCAATTGGATAGTGCTTTGGTCTATTATCAAAAAGCATTGGATGTTGCAGAGAATATAGGGGAAGATTATTATAAATCTATAATATTGAGTGAATTGGGAATTTTGCATAATGAAAAAGGGGAATTTCAAAAGGCTAACCAATATCTTTCTGCATCTATATCTTCTGCACCAACTGGTACTAATTTATTTTCTGAATATCTTCGAAAAGGTTGTATCTTACGTAATATCCATCAAATGGACTCTGCACGGTATTATTTGAATTTGAGTAAATCTTCTCCTTATATATTTAACCGTGGAGGAAGTTATGGAGAATTATATAAATTGGAGAAAGAAGAGAAAAATTATCCAGCAGCTATAGCGGCAGCTGATTCTTTTATTTATTATCTAGATTCAATTTATGATACAACAAAGGCAGCTGAGATAACTCGTTTGGCTGATCAATATGAAATCGAATTTTATCAGCAAAAAATTGCGGGAAGATATAAAATTGAGGTCTTATCACTTTTGCTGTTATTTATTATTGGAGGAGCGATTTCTCTTTGGATTGATAAACGTCGAAAAAAGAAGTATCTTGAGTTACAAAATCAATTAATGAAGAGTCGTACAGATATTCTATCTGGGGACTTTGAGGATCAGGGTAATGCTGAATCTGATTTTATGAGGATGTTGGAGCCGAGTTTAGAACTTTGTCTTCAGTTGTTTCGAAGGACAGAAACCCATGAGAAACTTCTTTCTTTGGAGAAAAAGATGGGCGTTGCTACCTCTTTGAGTATTCATGAAGGACAGATGATTTGTGAAAGCATTTATGAAACTTTTGGCGACATTATGCTTAAATTGAAAATTCAATATGCTGATTTAACTAAAGAAGACTTGCTCCATTGCGTATTTTTCTTATTGGGTTGCTCCAAAGAAACAATCTTATTATGTACACGTGCTTCTGAAGGAGCATTTAAAAGTCGGAAAAGTCGCATGAAGATTAAGTTAGGAGAAGAATTCTTTGAATGGATGACTATACGCCAATATCTTGTCTCATAGGTGTTTATGTTGGATTGTGACATTCCTGTAACTTTTCTGTAACTTGCAGTCGAAATCCATAGTTATCTTGTAACTTTATTGTGACCAGGCATCTGAATTTATTTAAATCTTATCCCTTACATTTGTATCATAACCAATAAAAATAAGTATTATGAAAGCAAAACTATTATTATTACTTTGTTGCTTATTTGCGATTGAAGGATGGGCAAATTCAAATGATATTCATTTACTAAAAGATAGCCGCTCTAATCCTATGGGAATACCTATTCAACCTACTTATGAGAAATGTGCTATTCTCTCTAATATTCTTAATGTAAGCTTCGGTAGAGCAAAAGATTATGCTATCATTACTGTAACGAATAAAGCTACAGGTGAAATTGTACATTCCAAAACTTATCACAACACTAGCATTGTCATGATTGATATGTCTTCTTGTGAAAAAGGAGAATATACTATTCATATAATTTTGAATGATTGTTTGTTGGAAGGTACATTTACTGTACAGTGAAACTGAACTGAATAAGGTAATGGATAAATGTACTTTTAGTCTTAGTGACAAGAAGTAACTTTTTGTGTTCCTTTTCTGTATAGTCGATATTTCTAATTGTAAAATATTAAGTTAGAGGAAGGAGGTAATTTCCTTTGGGATCTGTTATTTATTATTGTTGTAACGTATTTATCAACCTTTAAATTCAATCGGTTATGAAAGCAATTTTTTTTATGTTTTTATTATGTTGTATTTGCTGCTTATCATGTTCGGATGAGCAAAATACTCTTTCAGAAGAACAGAATGTTATTGAGAATAAGACTTTTGAAAAAGTGAGTAGTTTAGAATTGAAACAACAACTACTGGATTACTTGAATAATTCGGTAAAAACAAGAACTACTTTTAATAATGCTGAAATGAATTACGATTTAGGTATGCAAGAAATTTTGCGTCCACAAATCCAAACCTTTGGGGAGGAAATGATAGTTGTACGAAGTAAAATGGATGCTAATAATATAATGGCATTTTATAAAGAGAATGGTGTTATTGAAAACTGTCTTATAATTGAATGTGCACAAAATGCTGAAGATGCACTTGAAGAAACTATGTTCACATGTTATGATAGTAACAATATTCCTATTTTTAAAGCAATGGTTAATAAAAGAAATAATACATGTAATGTTCTTGAAATATATGATGGACTTGACGATCTGACAGCCCGTGGTGGAAATTGGGGGTGCAATGTATCTCTTGGCTTGGCTGGTGCTTTATGGTCAACCGCTTTTGGAATGGTTACGGCTGGTGCGGGATTTGTTGTGGCGGTTGGTTGGTGTGTGTTACAAACTTGGCTATGTAGCTCCCGTGTAGTCTCTCGCCCTCCAACGGAAATACAAATAGATACAATAGAATTTAAGCCGATGGAAAGAGATGATGATAGTATAGCGAGAGACACAATAGGTAAACTATTGCCCCTGCGTTGATAATTATTTAATATGTACAGTAAATGAGAAATAATATCAAATTAGCATTGTTTTATATTTTAATATTAGGTCTGTTCTCCATTCTTTTATGTACAGAAAATAGTATTTGGTTTTCTGCTTCTATTGCAATGATTTGTACATCAACGGGAGTTTGCATAGGACAACTTATTAAGAAAAGAAAACGATTTCATGCTAGTACTGACAAATTATGGGTTCTATCAGGACTGTTTTTATTATCTATCATAATTTCATTATGCATTTATTTCTTTTTTGATAATAACCCCAATAAAGTGACATATATTTTACTGATGAATCTAGTTCTAGCTTTAGGTTCTATATTGTATATCTATATCACTAGAGAAAAAATATAAAATAATTAGTCGTATGAATTGATAATTAGAATATTTCAATTCATACGACTTTTCAAATATAGTATTATGAGAAAACTTATTTTATTTTTCCTATTTGTGTTTTCTGTTACAGTAGGATTTGCACAGAGTTTTTCCGGAGATAAACTGTTTATTTCGGTAGATGGTGGAAAAGGTGTATTGTTCGGTAAGTCAAACTTGTCACCTTTTGGTGTTAATTATCGTGGGGAATATAATGGAGGCTTGACGTGTAATGTGAAGACACTCTATCGAATTGATAAATTTTGGGTTGCCGGATTAAAGTTTAATCTCTCCGGTACTTCTGCCAATTATACACTTGATGATAAAACGAATGTAGCTGACAATGTAGAACTTTGGTATTTAGGACCGCAACTTGGATTCAAAATTCCAATAACCGAAAGAACTTTAATCAGTTGCGTATTGGGAGCCGGATATCTACATTATCGGGATGAAGGTCGAAGTAATAGTGAATTTAAATGTACTTCCGGTGCATTGGCCGGGAATATGGACTTTCTGGTAGAATATAAATTGACAGACCACCTTGCGGTAAACGGAGGCTTTTCTGTTTTAAGTGGAGACTTTAAGAAGATTGAAATGACAGCCGATGAGAAAAAGGAAACACTACGTCCAAACAAATTGGATAGACTCTATATGAGACGTCTTGATTTTCAGTTAGGACTAGTTTTCTGCTATTGAACATCTTAGGTCAAAAGATTAGCTGGATAGAGTGAACCTTGAAAGATATTTATTACTTTTGAGGTAAAGCTTGGTTTAGCTGAAAGGTATACGAACAGTCTGAATAATAAATAAAAATAGAACAATGAAATTCATGAAAAAAAATAGGCCAGATGTGATGATTATTATACTGCTTATTCTTTGGGGAATATATGAGATATTCGTAGTACCCTTTGAATATGATACTTTGGTATCTATTTTTATTGGCTTTAATTTGGTGTATCTTTTTCCTTGGTGCTGTAAAGAAACAAGTGCTGAATATTTAAAGATAAGAAATGCTGCCTTACAATATGCTTTCACATTTATCATTGCAGTACTTTGTGCTTTAAAGATTGTCGGAGTTCTGTGTGAACGTATGTTTGATGTTGATGGTCTGAAAATGATATTTATTGGCGTCTTCTTTCAAAGTGTCTATTTCCTGATTGTTAAATTTAAACGTTCGAAGATACATGAAAGGTAATATTAAATTGGCATTATTCTTTGTTCTATTATTGGGACTCTTTACCATTCTTTTATGTACGGAAAGTAGTCGTTGGTTCTCTGCTTCCATTGCAATGATTTTCACAATGAGTGGTGTTTTTCTAGGGCAACTTATTAAGAACAGGAGAAAAAAGTAGTTAATAAACAGAGCGCTGTTTCATCCTTTTTCAAGATAAAACAGCGCTCTGCTTATTGATATTAATGCCTGTATGGCTCTCTTTTAGTACATCTGCTCCGCAGTCTCCGTACACCGAATAACATCTTCCTTACTTCCACAGAAAGGACCGGATTTCTCGATCTTCAGCGTAGACATGGCGGCAGCAAATCGTCCTGCTTCTTCGATGCTCGCACCCGATACCCGTTGATACAAATATCCGATAGTATAAGTATCTCCACAGCCGGTTGCATCTACTACTTGTCCGGGCTTATAAGCCGGAATGCGATAAAAATCCGTACCGTCGTAAATGAGAGATCCCATACTTCCCAGGGTGACTAACACTTCTTTCACTCCCCATTCGTGCAGTTTACGTGCAGCCTCATGCGGATCGGAAAGTCCTGTGAGCACTTCCATTTCGTGCTCATTTACTTTAAGGAAATGAATATATTGCAGAGCTTCCCGCTTGTCAGTCCAGTCTACCGGATATACGTGCGTATCACGTACTTCACGCAGGTATCCTTGCGAATCGACAGCTATCAATCCTTTCCGGGATAACTCCTTAATCACTTCTAAAGAAAAATCATCTGCTAACAGCGAACCAAGATGATAAATTTCCGCCTCTATCTCCTGAAGCTGGGAAGCGGTGAAAGGATCGGCTTTAGCCAACACACGTTGTGTACGGTCATCCGGATTTTCTCCATAGATGTTCTCGAAGTATACAGAGTGCTGGCTGGGTAATGCGGTTACGCTGATGCCTATCCCGCGCAGCTGGTCTACTACTTTCATTTCCGTAGCGCCGACTGCTGTCACTAATGCATAATCTATGTCATTGAAATGGCGGATAGCGTGTGAACAATAGAAAGCTGTGCCTCCAGGCATATAGACTGTGCTTTGAGGAGTGACTACCTTATCCAAAGTGATATGGCCGATGCAGCAAAGTTGATGTTTCTTCATATATGTAATCAATTAAAAAGCCCCCAAGATATTTCTTGAAGGCTTTCTAGTTTATATAAATGTGTGCGGATGATAGGACTCGAACCTACACGCCTCACGGCACCAGATCCTAAGTCTGGCGCGGCTACCAATTACGCCACATCCGCATGCGTCGCTTTTTGTTTAGCGGTGCAAAGATAGGAAGATTTTCTGATTTGACAAATAATTAGGCAACAAAGTTACTCACTTAAGATTTCAAAAGCCTTTTCAATCAGTGTGTCCCTATGTTTAGATTGGTCATCCTCAGTCATATCGATAGCTATATCAGGCAAAATACCTTCTTCCAGCGGCTGCATATTTTTGTCGAAATGAGGACTGGCGGAGAAGCGGATGCTCCATCCGTTCGGCAGTTCCGATGTGAAAGGAAGTCCCGAACCGCCACCTGTCTGGTCACCGACCTGGATGATCTTGCCATTGTCTATGCTGCGCATCAGATTGACGAAATCATTGGTTGCACTGTAGCAACGGCGGTTGGTCAGTATAACGACTTTCTTCTGCCAGCGGATGCTGTTGGAAGGTTCCAGGTAGATCGGTTCCGGTTGGGAAAAGTCACTATGTCCTGTTCCCGTTTTATGCTGTATGAATCCGGTCAGGATTTTACTATTGGTAAATCGGGCGGCAATGCGGGAAGAATTAGTCAGATTACCTCCTCCATTGTCGCGTACGTCAATAATCAGTCCGTTGCAGGTTGCCAGATAGACAAGGATTTCATCCAGATTGCCATCGCCGACCCCGGAACTGAAACTTTCGTAGCGGATATATCCGATATTATTGTCGAATATTTTGTACTTCATCCCCGCCGATGTATAGTAGTCCTTGCTGGCACTGCCCAGGTAATACTGGTAAAGAATATCCTCCCGATAATTCCACGGATACCCCTGATACCATGCGTCGTAATAAGAGACACGCTTGGCAGATGAAAGATTGACATGACCGTCTTTCAGGATATAGAGCATCTCGCTGAGTTTATCGAAAAGGTCGTCATTGGACATACCCGGTACAATCAGTTTGCTGTATTTCTCATGAACCGCATCCCAGTCAATACCTTTCGAGTCCAGAAAGCAATACCGTTCGTCAATGATCTTCCATAGTTGCTCGAAGTTTCCTACGGGATCATCAGCGTAATCATCTTCTCCGATGCACCCCGTCTGTATCGGGAGGCAGCAGAGCAGTAAAAGTAGTTGTATAATTCTATTTCTCATTCTTAATCTTTCAGTTCTTGTCCATAAATTCTCCACTCTCCACTTCTCCTAGTACGCCCTCACCGACGGAGGCAGATTCGCTCCTTTTTTGTTGGAAACCCGATACAGGTCTTTCACAAATCCTACCATAAATACATGAGAGTAGGTATGTGTCTTGATTCCGTTAACATTGGATTGTTGCAAGTCTGCCAGATAACTGAAACGCATCTTGGTATATCCTATCGGCAGATCGACAGAAAGCATCTGACGGAGAGACGGTTGATTGTGGAGAGAGGTAAATTGGATAACTCCGCTGGAGTTGCCCAGTGAGAAGATTTCGTAATAAGACTGTCCGTAGTGCGGTGAGAACATAAGTCCGATCATCGGCACGTTGACTTGATAGCGGAGTACCATCGGATAGCGCTTGATTTTCAAATGCCAGATAGCCATTCCCGAAGCGTCCAGATTGACGTATGCCCGGGCAGAAGCCGGATTGTTCGAATTGCGGAGATTGTAGACAAATCCTCCGTTGACGTCAAACAGTCCTCCTGCCAGTAACTTGAAGTTCTCGGTGAGGCGGAACTGGTAATGGAGGCCATAGTTCCAGTTGACGAGTCCGGAGAAGGTATTGTTGTTGTCTGCGCGGTTGTGTGTATAGCCGACGTCTGCCTGAAAGAAGTTCTGCACAGAAACATTCCCGTCGAACAACTTTGTCATCCGGATCGTCTCGCGGGAAATACGGAAATCTATTCCTTTATATTCCTGAGGCGAAAGATAGGTGTCGAACACATTGGTAAATCCGACTCCGTACATGGTGGCACGTGTTACGTAGCGATGTGCTTGCAGACTGTCGGTCTGCGCCTGTAATCTTGTGCAGAGGGCGAACAGGAGGTATCCTGTCAGCCCTAAGTATAATAAGTTTTTCTTCATTGGCACATTGGGTATTTTTTACCGCATGTATACATTAGCTAAAACAGCTTCATCTGTCCCGTAATCTCATCGATGATGTCCCCTTCGCTCTTATCGCTGTCCGGGTCCAGATTTTCCGGTTCTTCTTCCGGTTGTTCCGGTTGTTCGTTAGTCGGTTCCGGGAAACGGGTCGGTTCAAGTTCGTTGATGGTATCCACCGTATAAGTAGTGATACGCTTTCCTTTTGCCTTGAAGCCTTTGACTGCAATAAATTCTTCCGCGTCAATTACCATCGCTTCACGGAAACTGTCGTGTCCGCCGAATATGACTTCCAGACGAGGATAGTACTCATCAGTCAGCAGGATCAGACGGGTATTCTTGTTATCTCCCAGATAGTTCTGCTTGCGGTTGGAACCTTCAAAACAGAAACGTTTCAGATACGGATAGTTCTGTTGGTCGGCGTCATAAAGCGCGGCAGTCCATATCTTGTTCGGGTCGAACTTCTCGACGATGCTGACATTATCTTCGTAGTGGTTGCTCAAATCGAAATTAGTGGTGTAGAACTCGCCATTGTTGAGCACTACCAGAATGGTGTCGTCGCTTTGGAATTCTCCCAGATATTCACCCCGTCCGTCGTAGTTGAGGCGCAGGATATCGCGGTCGAACCAGACTTTTCGTCCTCCGAGGGTAGAGCCTCCTTTCTGTTTCAGGGTAATCTTATGCACCGGCAGTCGGGTGAGGATCACTCCCTGTGCCTGACGTCCCTTGATGCTGATTTCACTGAAATCACGTTCGAAGATGATTCGTCTTACACGCGGGTTCGGCTTTAATGTCACTTTGATGATTTCGGCCTCTCCGTTCGGGTTGGCGCTGAAATAAGTGATGCGTGAGTCCGGTGTTCCTTGCGTGACATCGTATTCACGGTCGCGAACCACACCTGTCACGGCAAAACGTTTGATATACGTCGTTCCTTCTTTGCCGTCCCGGTAAGTGATATTGTAGATGGTGCGTTTGTCATTCTTCTTGAAGACATTGACGTAAAGTATGTTTTTGCCCACAAACTTCTTGTCGGCTACCGGAGTGACGATATATTTACCATCCCGGAAGAAGACGATCACGTCATCGATATCCGAACAGTTGGCTACGAATTCGTCCTTCTTCAGTGCTGTTCCGATAAATCCTTCATCGCGGTTGATGTAGAGTTTCTCGTTGGCCTCTACCACTTTGGCGGCTTCGATGGTGTCGAAGTTGCGCAGTTCGGTACGGCGCGGGAAGTTCTTTCCGTATTTGTTTTTCAGCATCTGATACCAGTTTACGGTATAGTCTACGATGTGAGCGAGGTGATCGTCGATTTCGGCAATCTCTTCTTTCATACGGGCGATCAGTTCATCAGCTTTGTCGGTGTTGAACTTCAGGATGCGTCCCATCTTGATTTCCATCAGTTTGAGAATATCCTCTTTGGTCACTTCACGGATAAAGCTCGGGTAGAAAGGAGTCAGGCGGTCGTCGATATGTGCGCACGCGGCGTCCATGTCTTTGGATTGCTCGAACTCTTTGTCCTTATAGATGCGTTCTTCGATAAATATCTTTTCGAGGGAAGCGAAATGGAGTGATTCCAGTATTTCCCCTTTCTTGATTTCCAGTTCCTGTTTCAGCAGTCCCAGTGTGTTGTCTGCCGACTTTTTCAGTACCTTGCTGACGGTGAGGAAGTGAGGCTTGCTGTCATCAATCACACAGCAGTTGGGTGAGATGCTTACCTCGCAGTCGGTAAAGGCGTACAGCGCGTCGATCGTTTTGTCCGATGAAGTTCCGGGTGCCAGGTGTACCAGTATCTCTACGTTGGCGGCTGTGTTGTCGTCTACTTTGCGTATCTTGATTTTTCCTTTGTCAACAGCTTTCAGGATGGAGTCGATGACGGTAGAGGTGGTCTTACCATACGGAATCTCCGTGATGGCGAGTGTCTTGTTGTCCAGCTTGTTGATCTTGGCGCGTACTTTTACCGCTCCGCCGCGTTCTCCGTCATTGTATTTGGCTACGTCGATGGAACCGCCTGTCTGGAAGTCGGGATATAGCTGGAACGATTCTCCATGCAGATAGCTGATGGAGGCGTCGCAAAGTTCGTTGAAGTTGTGAGGTAATATCTTGGATGAAAGTCCGACGGCGATACCTTCCACTCCCTGTGCCAGCAATAGCGGGAACTTCACGGGGAGGGTGACCGGTTCCTTGTTTCTGCCGTCGTAAGACAGCTTCCATTCGGTCGTCTTTGGATTGAATACGATATCCAGCGCAAACTTGGAAAGGCGTGCCTCGATATAACGGGGAGCTGCCGCACCGTCACCGGTGAGTATATTACCCCAGTTACCCTGACAGTCTATCAGCAGGTCTTTCTGCCCCAGCTGTACCAGTGCATCGCCGATAGAAGCATCACCGTGCGGATGGAACTGCATGGTGTGTCCCACAATATTTGCCACTTTGTTATACCGCCCGTCGTCCAGACGCTTCATGGAATGTAGAATACGTCGTTGTACAGGCTTCAAACCGTCATTGATATGGGGAACGGCACGTTCCAGAATCACATAAGAAGCATAGTCCAGAAACCAATTCTGGTACATGCCTGTTAACTGATGCTTTACGTTTTCGTCCCGCGCGTCCGCCGGTTTGTAGTCTGAATGTCCTTCCGTTATCTCGTTGATTTCGTCACTCATATATCAATCTTCGCTTTGCTTTAACAACAAATTTTCTTCTATCCATCAAAAAAGGAGGATGTGCACGCAAAAATACGAAATAAATTCAATATGAGGACGAAAAGAACTCACGTTTTTTATGATGCTGACAGCTTCAGTAATCCTTTGTTTTCTTGTGTAAACTTCCCGAAGACTTGACAAAGCCCTTTTTATGTTGTATATTTGTAGTCGGCTATCCAGCTTTAATTAAAACCTGAACCAATGAAAAAAGAATTGTTTTTTGCTGCATCTGATAGGAAGTATATGCCTTTAATTTGGTATGATATACTGACAATATAAAGAACGGAAGTCTGAAAAAACAGACTCTGTGAGACTCATTTATCATTGATGGGCTGCGAACTCTTAGCGGGTTTGCAGCCTTTTTTGTTGCATAAAATTAAAGATTAATCTTTGAAAAGGGGAATTTGAGTTTATAATAAACTGGGGGGACGTTTATAATAAACGATGCAGGAATTTATTAGAAACGTTTGTCTGGTTTATAAATAAAAGGTTGAAGTTTTTCATGGGAGCTTGGTCGGGGTGTTGCAGTATCTCTGCCACGGATGTGCTTATATGGTGAAATATGATAACATAAACTCTGTTCGCTTTATGATACAAAGAAGGAGCGTGTGTCAGAGTCAATAGTAACAAAATTCTCCTCCTTCAGGAAGGAGGAGTCCCCGTAGGGGGAGGTGGTAGGTGAATACATAAACTATTGATATTCAATTGTACAGTACACCTACCACCCCGGCTTTCAGCCACCCTTCCTTCCCGAAGGAGGGGAGTTTAGTTACTTTTGACATACCCTCCAACAAAACTATAACCTAATGAAAAAACGAGGAAGAGAAGGGCGGGGTTATACCCGTATTTCCCAACCTTTTTCGTATTCTCTGCCCCAGAGCTTGTTAGCTTCCAGATCATTCAGAATACGTCCGCTTCCCGGATCAATATCTAAAGAATGACCTACACGCTGCGCGATATTGCCTAACTGTACTAACTGAGTACTGATGCAGGCATCTACAATGCCGGAATTCAGCTTACCACCTTTGCGGATGGCGTCAAACCAGTTTTCGAAGTGATAAGCATCCAGCTTTTCCGATGGATTTAGCAAATTACCAGTTTCAAACTTCAAGTTACTTTTTACATCTTTGATTACTTTCCCTTGTAAGTCTGTTATTTTGTACTCATTGCCTCCACTGATGAAAAGGGTGCCTGTTTCTCCGTAGAAAGCGGTACCTACTCCGTATCCGTCTACCGGTGTGCTGTTGCAACTACGCCCTTCCCAAGAGCAGGATGCTTCGTCGCCGAACTGGAAAGTGATGAGTTGTGTATCCGGAGTTTGCCAGTCGTCCTGAAAGCGATAACGTCCTCCGACAGAATCTACCTTTGTCGGATAATCAACGCCCAGCCCCCAACGGAGGATATCAACGAAATGAGTTCCGTTATTCAATGCTTCACCGGTACCCCAGTTCCAGAACCAGTGCCAGTTATAATGAATATAATTGTCTTTAAAATTGGGTACCCGTGGTGCAGGACCTTGCCATAAATCCCAGTCCAGATAGTCGGGTACAGGAACCACTTTTCCTGTGCCTATGGAAGGACGGTTGTTGACATACCAGGACTTGGCATATCTCACTTTCCCGATTGCCCCAGACTTAATCTCTTCTATTGCTTTGATAACGTTCGGCCACGAACGGCGCTGGTTGCCGACTTGGACAATCCGGTTATATTTAAGCGTCGCCCTGACTAACATTTCATTCTCTGCCGGATTGTGGCTGGTCGGTTTCTCCAGATAAACATGCTTTCCTGCTTGCATAGCCATAATGGCTGCTTTGGCATGCCAGTGGTCAGGCGTGGCAATGACTACTGCCTCAAAATCATCCGATTCCAGCATTTTGCGGATATCTTTTTCTCCTTTAGGAGTGCGTCCGCTTATTTTATGAATATCTGCCTGACATCTTTCAAGTGCTCTTGAATCAACATCACAAAGGTAAGTAACTTCACAACCTTTCATCTTGGCAAATCCTTGTGCCAAGGCATTACCTCTGGAGTTTACACCAATGACTCCGATTCGTATTTTTTCGTTCGCACCCAGGATTTCCTGATAACTATTTGAACCGAAGCCGGGAATAATGCTTCCCAAGGAAAGGGCGGCCGTGCCTGCAACTGTTTTTTTGATAAAATCTCTTCTTGTTGTCATAGTGTTTATTTTTCCTCAAAGTTAAGCCGTTATTAACTGATATCAGACTTCTTTTCCGTCAATCAATCTTCAAAAAACGTAAAGCTGTTACTTCTTTTTTCGAAGGAGATGACGTAACCCGATAATGAGTATACGCGGAATCCATAGTATGAAATAGATGAAAAAACTGATAACGAGCACATACCCCAGTTGAGTGAATATTTCAATCCACGGACGTGTATAGACAAGGATTGCAATAATATTGATTGCAAAAGAGAGAAGAAAGCATATCAGATAAATGTTTCTTTCCCTTTTAATTTTTTGGGAGGTGATGATGATATCTTTCATAATTTAAAATTTCATATATGGTATTTTATATTCGTCGGGGAAAAGGATATGTCGCTCTTCCTCCATTGCTTGATTGCCAAGCAGGCAAAGTACGGTGGAGCAATAGGCTTCTTCTACCACATTTTGTGCTTTTTCTCCAGTGATACATGATTGGCAGAAAGAAGAGAGAATGATATCGGAACCATCTTTGTCGGCTCCGATCATGCTCAGCCCGTTGTTGACGTTAATGTCTCCTTCAATAACAAAATGTGGCGTGTATTCCATTTTTGTTTCCGGTCTCCAACTGGGTCCGGCTGTCGGGATAGCAGCGAATACTTTATCCTTAACCTGTCCGATAAGTTGCCGGATGCCCGATGTTGAATGGTCCTCTTCCAGATAATAGATACCTTTTGCCATTTCCATAGTACCTTTGTGCCCGAGGATCTGGTCTTCCATACCGTTGAACTTATTGGAAATCAACGATTCGTAGGCAATCTTGGTTCCGTCGGAGTATCGGTAAGTCACATTTACGCTATCGTATACTTCGCGACCGTCTTTCCAGTAGACGATGTCTCCCATACCGATGATGCTTACCGGCATTCTTTTAGCTGCCCAGTTGCATACTTCCAGTTGGTGACAGGCCAGTTCGGTCATTAATCCGCCTGAGCTTTCTTTGTACAATCGCCAGTTGATTTGATGTTCCAGTTCCGGTGAGGGGACGGGACGGCGCCAGTCTGCATTTCTGAACCAATGGCAGCGCATTCCTACCACATCTCCGATGAGTCCGGAATGAATCATTTGCATTCCTTTGATATACTTCTCGTCATACATGCGCTGCATACAGAAGTAGAGAACCTGGTTGGTCGTTTGATAGGCATCATATATAGCTTTGCATTCGTCTAAAGTCCGTGCCATGGCTTTTTCACAGAATACGTGTTTGCCGGCTGCCAGGGCATCCAGTACAATGGGAGCATGCCAGTTCAACGGAGTAGAGATAATTACGCCGTCAATATCTGCCGATTCCAAAAGCTTCCGGTAGTCAGTGTATGCTTTGGCACCCGGACATAACTCTACTGCTTGTTGGAGGTTAGGAGCATAATTGTCACAAACGGCAACAATCCGGGCATGGGGAATCTCTTTTAGATTGTGGATATGATACTGTCCCCTGGAACCAGTACCGATCAAAGCGATCCGGGCTTTCTCGTTGCGGATTTCTTTAAGTTTTTCGGGTGTGCAGGAAGACAGCCAGGGTGTGCTTGCCAGCAGTGCAGTTCCTCCTGCGATATATCCCAGACTTTTGATGAATTGTCTGAGATTCAAATCGACTCCTTTTTCTATTTTGTTTCTCATATTTTATAGAGTATATATAGTTCCTTTTATATGTTTGAAGTTCTCGTTGATCTGTTCCCGTTGTTGGTCGTCGGCAATCATCCAGACTGTACTGAGTATTTCTGCATCCAGCGGATTGTCTGATAAGATACTCGTAACTTTTTTTTGTTCGTTGTAGATTCCTGTAAGCGGATTTATAATATGTCCGGTGTACTGTTCCGTATTCCCGGAAGTGGACAACGTATTGTCAGTAAGGCAGAATTCGTCAAGAGTTTGTTGAGTGTAAGGATTCTGCAAACTGACTTTCCAGCAGTCTCCATAAGGATGGTGTCCTATTCCCATAATCGAACTGTTGCCAAAATCGACGAAAGCATTCTCTATATTTCCCCGCAAGAGGATTTCTTGAATCTTTTTTAAGGCGTATCCCTTCGCGAAACCTCCAAAATCAAGTGTTACGGAAAAGTTGCTAAAAGAGATATGGTGATTGCCGTGAATTTGTATTTGTGAGAAATCGTTTAATGTGATGTCGAAAAGATGAAGAGTCTTTTCATAATAATATTGGCATGACCGTAGGATATCTTCCAATTCCGCACTGACAGAAACTGAATCTTGTTGTGTATGGCTGTTTAGCTTTGATACTTCACTTGTGGCATCAAATCGATTCAACATCTTATCCAACCTTTCTAACTCGTCGGTAATATGTGCCCAAAGCATGTTTAGTAGGGGAAGGTTGGAGTGAATCATCAGGATATCAAGACGTGTCCCCATAACATGAGGAATGAATCCATGAAACATGGATTCATCTGCATAATATTTTATTTCACTTCTTAACACGTGTCTGCGGCCTTTCTTATTTCTCTTTCTTTGCCAGCTCTACAGCTGTAGTGGTGATATAATATTTAGATATTGTATTCTCGTTTTCCCATTCCGGCATATTTTTATCATGCAAATAGCCAAGGAATGCTTCTGCTACTTTACTGAAGTGAGCTTCATGTCCCAGTCTGTCCGCCTGTGGAATATCAATCAGATAAAGTCCTTCATTCATTTTTTTGACGGATAGGAACGGATAGGTCGCTTGCAGTTGTTTGATTGCCTTTTGCAACTGGCTCTCAAATTCAGAGTGATCAGAGCCTGCGGCTCTTTGGATGTAGAGTTGTTTCACAAAACCACTTTCTTTGTCCTGAATTGTTTTCAATGTAGCCTTACTTCCTTTCTTAAGGGAGGTAAAAGTGTCGCCGCCATCACTTGGAGGTGTGTAATTCCAGATAACCTTCATGCCTATATGAATCCCCTTTACGGTGTAATTTAGGCTACCATTCGCTAAAACCTCCAGCACATTATTCTTGATATATTTGTTTAAGAAGGCGGGGAAGGTGTCAGCCTGCGTCGACTGCGAAAATTCAGGTAATGTAATGCGGGTAGGCCAGTGTCTGGCTTCCAATACTTCTACATCTGACTGATAACGGATGGTTTCGTTGGGGAAACATTGCCAGTTGACCAAATCGATAAGGTGAGTGGTTACATCCGCAATGCCTTCTCCTTGTTGTTCTGTGTCATAATACCATACCGGACGAATCAGTGGCTTGCCTGATACATTCTTAAAGAAATGATGAACACTTTCCATAGAAACAGACGGATCATTCAAAGACCCTTTTTGCAATTCACCAAAAAGATCCGGATTGTTCAGCAATGCTTTTTCGATGATATTCAGGATGTCATATCGTTCAGTCATCAAGTCGTAAAGGAGCAAATTCCTTTCCTGTGCCAATTGATATGCTTGAATCAATAAGCCGAAATCCTTCTTGTTAATGGCCAGAGGCTTGTCGGAAAGCACATTGTATCCTGCTTTGATAGCTTCCAGAATATAGTTTGTTTTTTTCTGGTTGTTTCCGGCAAGCACGACTACATCTCCTTGACGGTCGGAAAGCATCCTGGAAAGATAATCGCCCCCAATATATATTTCTTCTTTCCAGGATGTGGGATTCTCCGCCCGTTGATTATAACTATTTATGTCGTTCAGATATTGTTTGACTTCCGCTCCTTCGGGAGCATATACCCGAATTGTGTCGTTCACTGAGGCCAGCGGATTCTTTTGCAACAGACTGGCATGAAAATGTCCTGGGTCGAGGACCACTAATTTTACGTTTGGGTTCATATCTTTGTCATGGTTGTTGTTTGCCTGCTTTTTGGAAAAAGAACAGGAAGCAACTATTAATGAGATGGTCAGAATCCCGATGTGTCTGTATGTGTACCTCATGTGCTATCTTTATTTGTAGGTTTTAATTAGCTTCTGTGCATCTTTCAGCCCTTCTCGGTATGCTTCTTCCATGCTGACTATTCTTCCATTCTGTTCTTTGCTCATATTGGAAGCTTTCATAAAAGTGAATATCTCAATTGTTTCTTCTTTGGAGATCGGAGCAACTCCGGTCTTGAAAAAAGTGAGTATTTGATCGAGTAATACTTTGTAACCTTCATATCCTCCCGCTGCGATTGCACCTTTTGGAGTGTAAGCTGTGCCGCCATAAATGGCCGGACCTTCTTTGATTCCTCTGAAAGTGCCTATCCGTCCGTCTTTCCAACGACCTACCACTACATCAGCATCTTTGGAAGACATACGGTTGACTGACTCGCAACCCGTTCCCATAAGAGTATATAGTGTTTCTACTCCGTGAATGCCATAAAAACCGAAGTCGGGATGAGTCGGTTCTACCTTGTGCGGAGAGTAACAGTCCGCTCCCAGAATTTTACCAAACTCTTCGTTTCTCAGTTTTTGGTTTTGTGGAGAATATCTGAGTGCAGAAGAAGAAAAGATAGGAACCTTGTATTTCTCCGCCATTTCGTAAATGGCAATAGCTTGTCCCAATGTCGCTCCAATAGGCTTGTCGATATAGCATATTTTCTCGGATTTGAATACTTCCATAGCTTGTTCAAGGTGGATTCTACCATCGTTTGTTTCAAGCATGACACAATCTACCTTGTCAAGCAATTCTGCTATGGAAGATGTAATCTCCACACCATGTTTCTTGACCTCTTCTATATATCCGGGAATTCGTTCGTAACTGGACTGGATAGTCTTTGAACCATAAGGGTAAGCTGCTACGACTTCGAACTCCTTGACAAACTTATCGTCAGAGTCTCCGTTCAGTAGCTCGGTGAAAGCTGTAGAATGGGAAGTATCGAGTCCGATAATTCCTATTTTAATTACATCCTGTGCATACAGTCTGAAGCTGACAGACAAGAAAGCAAGGAGGATAAATAAGATATTTTTCATATGTATTTATAAGTTTATTCGTTCTGCACTTTCAGGATCCAAATATAAACAAGAATTTTCTTTTTTGCGTAATATACTGGCCGGACATTTTTCGGAAATTTCTCCATAAAGGGTATTATATACTGCATTGGCTTTATTTTTAAAAGGTACAATGCAGAACATCCAGTCTGCTTTTAATAAGGCTGGAATGGTAAGAGTCAGTGCTTTGGCAGGGACAAGGTCGAATGTCTCAAAGCATTTTTCATTCACTTGTTGCTGGCGACATATCGGGTCGAGTTCTACTACTTTAACTAATTGGGAGTCATTGAAATTGGCTACATCCGGATCATTGAATGCAATATGACCGTTTTCTCCAATTCCCAGACAGACAATATCGACTGGATGGCGAAGCAGCAATTCGGAATAACGTTTGCATTCTTCTTCAAGGTTTTCTGCTTGTCCGTTCAAGTAGTTTACAGTCTTGAACGGGACTTTGTCGAAGATACGCTGCCGGAGAAAATTTCCGAAACTCTGTGGAGCTTCCGCATGAATACCGATATATTCATCCATGTGGAAAGCGTTGATTCTGGTCCAGTCAATCTGTTTACTGTGAATCAGATGACTTAAAAATTCATTTTGTGAAGGGGCTGCTGCAAAAATCATATTGATTTCAGCCTTTTCTTTTAGAAGTTCGCATATTTTGTTAGTAACTTCTGTTGCAGCACATTTTCCCATCTGTTGGATAGAAGGGAACATTTTGACTGTTAATAGATCTTGTTGAAACAGGTATGTTTCATTGATTGTAGATAACATGGCCTTCTGATATAGTTGTTGTTATGTTAATTTGATTGTCGAAAATGACGATGTCGGCATCTTTACCTTCCTCCAGAGAACCCTTCTGAGCATCCACATGCAGAATGCGGGCGGGGGTAAGGGTTATCATTCGGATAGCATCGATTAGGGGTATGCCGGCTATATTTATCATGGTTCTTACCAAACGATCGGCGGTAGCTACGCTTCCGGCGAATGCCGAACGGTCGGGAAGCTTGGCTACTCCATCTTCAATAATAACTTTCTGACCGTTGGTCAGGCTGCCCAATATGGATTCACCGTCCGGCATTCCCGCACCTCGCATGGCATCTGTGCAAAGTGCTGTTTTATCGGCCCCCTTGAACTTATATACAAATTGTAGTAAAGGTTTGGGCAGATGAATGCCGTCCGCAATGATTTCTACTGTCATATCATCAATCAGATAGGCTGCCTCTACTACACCTGCATAGCGATAGGCATTTCTACGGGTGATGGTTGACATAGCTGAATATAAATGAGTGATATGGGTATATCCTGCTTCGTATGCTTTTACCACTTCTTCATAAATGGCATCGGTATGTGCGATAGATGGGAGGATGTGACAACTTTTGAGCTTTTCCCCCAGTTCGACTGCTCCTGCCAGTTCCGGCGCAATGCTCCATCGTACAATATCTTGTGAGGCTTCCAGTATTGCGTTATATTCATCCGGCCGGGGCGTTTTCAAATGGTTGGGGTCTTGTGCTCCGCACTGCTTAGGTGAGAAATAAGGACCTTCCAGATGCAGCCCGATAAATTGGGCCCCTTTTTTATTAAGGCTTTTGGCTTTTTGATAAACGGCAAAGGTAGTCATTAGCTCTTCGTTTGTGCTGGTCAGTGTCGTAGGTACCATGGCTGTTGTTCCATATTTGGCATGAGTTTCTGCTACTCCCAGAAAAGCTTCTACGGTTCCATCCATAAAGTCGTGACCTCCGCCACCGTGAATATGTATATCGATAAATCCTGGGGAGACATATTGTTGGTTGGCATCTATGATCCGGTCGTCAGCTTGAGGAATATATGCTTCGGACGATACAATATGTTCTATCTTACCATTCCGGCAAACCATTGTTTTATTGGTTTCAATGCCGGTAGGGAGTATTAGCTTCCCATTGATAATAATTAGTCTTTCCATTTTTTTTATTTTTAATGTCTTACGTTTAATCCTATCTCCAGGAATTGATTTTATGCCCTTTGATGGCAAAGAACACCAGATAGATAAAACAAGGAATAAGTACCCAGTAACCGATACGCAAACTGTACTGATCGGCAAAGTGACCATATACCAAAGGTAAGATGGCATTGCCGCATAATCCCATAATCAGCAGAGAGGAACCGGTTTTGGTGAATTTGCCTAATCCATGAATGGAAAGAGGCCATATTCCTGCATAGATAAGAGCGTTGGGAAAACCTAAAGCATTCAGGAAGAAGATGGAGGCATTGGCTTGATGACCGAACAATGTCATATCAAAGTCTGCCCATACCACTCCGAATGAGAGAGCCAAACCTAGTAATGTACACCCTATTAGTGCATTTTTCTGAGAAATGTATTTGGGGATAAGGATGATACCAAGTATATATCCTATCATTGTGCATCCCAGTGTGTAAGAAGGGAATACTTTTGCTTCCAGCAAATCCATTCCCATAGAGTTGGCGTAATTGATTATAGTGTCAATGGCTATAACCTGTGTGCCTACATGAAAGAAAATGGCCAATGCACCTAATATAAGGTATGGAAAGTCGAGAATGCTTTTTTTGCCAGTATGTTTATTGTCCTGTTCATCAGTGGCATTCTGCTCGTCAGTATTTATTTCCGGTAATACGGAGTAGCGGATGCCGATACCTGTCAACAGTAAGATAATGCCTAGAATGCTGTATGGGATAATGACACGTTGTATCAATTCATTGAGCATGGCGTTCTTTGTTGCTTCGTCCAGCGCACCGGATTCAATCAATGCAAAGAGTTCACTGTCGTTTGCTTTCAGAATAAGGGCAGCGAATATGAGCGGGGAGATAATTCCTGCCACTTTATTGCAGATTCCCATGATGCTGATACGTCGTGCTGCACTATCTATCGGACCGATAATGGTGACATAGGGATTGGCGGCTGTCTGCAAAATAGCCAGGCCGGTGCCAATAGAAAACAAGCCGATGAGAAATATCTCAAATTGACGTGCCAAAGCCGCCGGGACAAAGATAAAAGCTCCCAAAGCAGTCAGCATAAAGCCATACATGATTCCTTTTTTAAATCCTACTTTCTTTAATAGAATGCCCGAAGGAATGGCCATGACAAAGTATGCTATATAGAAAGCAAAGGCTACAAAATAGGATTCAAAATGGGTAAGCTCGCAAGAAATACGGAAGTATGGAATCAGTATGGAATTGACCCATGATACGAATCCGAATATAAAAAACATACCGGCTAGAATAGCCAGGGATATATAATAAGTTTTTTTTCTTGCCGAAGGTTGATTGTTTCCCATAAATTGGTCTTTTATAGTATGTACTTATGTAATTGATTAAACAAAGGTAGGACATTCGGTTTCTTTCTTCTCTGTGAAAAACGAAAAGCTACATTCAAAAAACGTATCTTTTGAAGTGCCTGTTTGTCGAATGTCCACCTCCATTATTGTGCTTTTGTGAAGTCAGTGTCGTATTTTAAGATAAGACTGTCTGCTATTTGAATCGGGTCTTCTTCTGAAACAATAGGGAAAGAGTCTTTCTGTAATGTCCAGTTGTATTCAAATTGCGTAATGTCTTGATGGAATTTGTCTTCGTCAAAAGGCTTATTCTTCGAAACAGCACCGATGACTCCGTCTGTGAAGCGTTTCCAACGTTCCCGGTAGAAGCTTCGGGTAAGTCCTCCCCAACCTCGATTGGCATAGTCATTCAGTTGGGTGTCCTGTTGCCCCCATACGGTCAGGATACAGCGTGCATTTTCTTCATAGTAATCTTTTTCCGAAACCGTTGTACCACAGTCTCTGGCGTCTTGTAACCATTTTCCGATAGATAAAGTCGCATCACAGGAAAGAAGGCGGTCTACGTCAAGCAAAAGATTGTCCATACGGGTACTCCATTCTCTCATACCTGTTGTATCTTTCCGGTTATAACAAGCGGTAAACTGATCTCTATATTCGGAGAACAAGTTACCTAGTACTTGTCTTCCGATATTGATTACGTCAAAGCGAAAATCACTATTGTTGATGTTCCGGGCCTTTAGTAGCTCTTTCCATATTTGCCATAAGTCGTTATTTGCGTAATGTATGCCGGGGTTTGTATTCCAACTTTTAGTTCCCGTTAGTCTGGGACGCGCGTTCATTAATACCGATTGGCCGCATATGGCATATTCGGTATAAATATTCTGATGCAAGGCTCTCCACGCTTTGATGATATTGGCATCCTGATCTCCTCCTCTGCACATAGACCAGTTGGTTATCCATTGGTCGGTAGTGACAGGATAATCCCATGCCTGGTCAAAAACAAATTCGTACATAAGAGGGTTTACATCAAAGCCTTCAAGAGTTGCTCCCAAACCGTAGACATTGTCTCCTCCCTCCTTGAAGAGTCGTTTAATCTTGAAATCAATATCATTCAGATTGCCTGCTATCATCGTATTGCCGCCGAAATTACCCAGATAACACCAGATATAGGGATTACCGTAATATTTTTCAGTATTTCGCCAGATTTCCGTATGATCACAATAGTAATCAAGTAATATCAGTTTGTCATCCGGTACTGCTTTTAGAAAGGAACGAATACGAGGTTGAGTCCATTTCTTTTTGTCGTAGAAGAACATCCAGGTCATTTGTAACCATTGGGCTGCCGAGTCTACCTGATGAATCGACTCGTAAATCTTGCTTGAGACATTGGCTAAAAAATCCTCGCTCCAGTCCGGAGAGTCGACTTCATTGAAAGGATCGATTCCATAAATATGGTCAGTACCATATACTTTGGTTTGTTCCTCCAGAAAACGGCGCTGAATGACTTGGTATAATGAGTCCATCGGATCGATAAAATGACTGCGATATTTTTCATCGAAGCCGCCCCACTGACTCATCTGATAGATTTTTGCATTCGGATAAATTGTTTTTAATTCGGCTGGTACATGACCGGCAAATGCTGGTAATACAGGAGTCATATCAAACTCACGCTCTCTTTCGAGAATACGTTTTTGTAATTCCTCCTGATCCTTTAGCCAGGATTGAGGTAGTGGACTTTGCCAGTAATCAACATTGGACATCCGATGCCAGGGAAGATGGGCTGGTCCCGTAAAGTATGAGCGAACCTGTTCGTCGCTCAAACCCATATCTGTCCATACTTTATACCAAATGGATTCTTGACCGGTAATGGCAAGAGGCATGGTAACTCCGTTTAATGCCATCCAGTCTATCAACCGTTCCCAGTCCTGCCATTTCCAATAGGGCATGGTATAGCCGAATGTACAATAGTTGAGAAAAAAACGATTGTCACATTTGGAACGGATGTATACTGGCTGAGGTATCTCCGGTAGTACATCAGGCATCTCCACTGTCTCTGAGGCATACCAGGAAACATGGGTATGACAGTAGTTTTTCAGATAATGATTCAAACCGGCAGCCAATGAGTTCCGATTATTTCCTTTTATCCGTATTTTCCCTTGGCTCGATTCCAGTATAAAACGGTCTGTATCAATAGAATCTGTCAGTAATTCGAATAGAAACGACTGGGCATGCCGGGGAAATAATCTTTGGCACATTTCTTTTAATACAGGAGGTCCTGTTTCTACATTGCGTTGGCAACTGACTATCAAAAATAGCAGGAGTAAGTATAGGTATTTATGATTCATAGAATGGCGATGATTAAACTGTTTATACTAATGTGAACTCCGGATGGGGCGGCTGATGACAAAATTGCAGAACTCATGATAGAGTTGGGTATCGGCTGCGTTCCCTGATTTTTTTAGTGTAAGTAGGGATGCACTTCCCTGATAATAGGCAAGGCGTTTTTTCTCCCATATGCCATGTTTCTTGAATGCACTCATATAGTTTTTCAAACGATAAGCCTTTCCTCTGCTATTCAGAGCATTGTCATCAAATTCCAGTTCCATGTGCATATCATACGTGAGTGCTTTCTGGCAGGCATCTTCCAGACGAGAATCGGGGACGGATTCGTTGAAGAAATAATTAGGCTGGAAATAAGCATAATTAAATCCTAGTGATTTCCACTGATTATATCCATCTGCTCCATAATAGGGGATCCAGTTGAAACTATATTTTAGTTTATTCAGGTAGATGGCAACCGCATTTAAAATGTCACGGGTGTCGGTCGCTTTCTCGGCAAGCCAATAAAATCCCGCTAATTCTACATGTTGATAGTTCTTTTCATTGAACTTGGCACGTACCTGATCGATATACCATTTGCAGGCTTTAATTCGGTCGGCAGAGTTGGAAAAGTCAAGCGTCTGGTTATCAATTTTCCCCCAATACTTGGTTGATGAGGATGCTTGTTCCGGGTGTTGGTAGACAATGGGCTCTGGTATACTGATCACAATCTGACGTTTCTGCCGTGGGGTTCCCAAAATGGCAGAGGCCTCTTTGACTGATGCATCTAATGCTCCGATTCCTGTTTCAGATTGGAAGTAATAGTCTATAAGTTTCGTCCAGTCTGCTTGATTGGCTGATTCCAGATTGTACCCTTTGGCGAACATTTTATTAGCGCCTCCTGTACCTGTGTCCATAATTTCCAAAAAGAGGAAGCTGTCGAATAGCCAGTGGGATTGATTGTCGGTATCTACATATCTGATATAAGAACTTACACGTTCTTTATCCCATGTATAGGGAGTGCGATGATGTCCTCCGCCATAAAGTAACACCATATCTGTAGATGTCAGTAACTCGGTGCGGTTCTTTTCCCAATCATAGAATTCTACGACTGGATCGTTTATTTCCGGATCATTCCCGGATGGGAGGGTAGGGACCGTGTGGTCTTCGTCTTGGCAAGCAGCAAGACCACTACCTATACAACAGAGAAAGAGAATAAATAGAATACGTTTCATATTTGCTTTTATTTTATAGGTGTTATTTTAATTAGGGAGACACCGTGGTAGGGGATGGAAGTTTCATAACTACCACTGAATATTCCTAAGTTTTTTTGTCTCCATAAGTCTCTGATTTTGACTTTACCTTGGATGCCCAACTGATTAAGGGCAAAGTTAAAGTTATATTTTTGTTGCTGGATATTTACTGCTTTATCCTGATCCCATAAAATGAAGTAGGGATCCATCTGGAAGAAGCCGAGTGCATAGGAACCATCGTATAACTTTTTATACCATATTTGTCCGTTGGGAACTGTGAGCTTAGTAGCAGGGGCTACCAGTGGGTCCTGATTGACTGCAATCACTTCCGGATTGGTCAGAAGACCTAACGTGAAATCGTCTATGGCAGTCATGTCACAACCAAGCAATAATGGGGCGGAAAGGATGGACCATAGGGAGATATGTGCATATTGTTCGTCAGCGGTTAAGTCCGAATCGTGGGATTTTGCACCCCATCCCGGTCCTAATTTGCCTACTACCAACATATCCGGATCGTTATATTTTCCAGGTGCTGATACGTATGCGCAAACATCCTGGAAACATCCGATTGCCATTACAATATTCCATTGGTCGTTGATATCACGGGTTGTTCGCCACAAATTACCTCCGGCTTCCGCTCCCCAGTTCCATACATTGGGAGCTCCGTATCCGACACAATATACGATATCCCGTTTTATCTGATCTAAAGCGTTGCGCATGACGATAAATGGTTCTTGAATCGTTTTCTCTTCCGAGTTCTTCTCAATGGCAGCATAACCGCAATAATCGTATTTCAAATAGTCTACTCCCCACTTTTCCCAAGTTTTTGCATCTGTCAATTCGTGCTGACAGCTGCCTATATGCCTGCCGCAGGTCGTCCAACCTGGTGAAGAGTAGATTCCGAATTTCAGCCCTAACGAGTGAATGTAGTCAGTAAGTGTCTTAAAGTCCGGAAATTTTTCGTTAGCCGGGAGTTCACCTTCGGGTGTACGTTCATCGGCTTCCCATCCGTCATCTATGTTCACATAAGTCCATCCGTAGGCCTGAAGCTTTTCGTGCATGATTCGGGCAGCATCACGTACCTTTTGGTCATCAGCTGCAAATCGCCAGCAGTTCCAGCTATTCCAGCCCATAGGAGGAGTAAGCATAATCTCGCTACCTATTTTCAGTGTGATCTCCTTTTCATCTGTTCCTTTCTCATTTGTCGCTTGTAGGCGGACCTTAAAGTTACCATTTGTATTCGTGCTTCCGGTGATGAGTCCTGTTTTCCGGTTTAACTTTAATCCTTTCGGAAGTCCTTTGGCTTTATAGGTCATAGGTCGTTTGCCGCTAACCATAATTGGCATGAGAAAAGGATTGCCGGGACGAGCGCCATAAGTCAGTGGGTTATTGATTTGTGGAGCGTCCGGACTTTGTGGAGTCAATATGTATTTTTCTTTGGCAATGGGCTTGGGCCATACAGGAATGGGCTGTACGTCACCGAGAGTTGTGAATTTGACATTCAGCCAATCAGCGCGGTCGTACATCATTCCATCTCCGCATTCCTCTACCAATAATAAAACTTTGTCTATTCCTGATAAATCGATATTGAAAGGTTTGGCAGGATCTCCTTTTCTCATAATTCCGCTTCTCCATAGTTCTTTCCGATCTCCTAATATCTTGAACTGAAGATTACAAGCAAATGGGGTATTGTCATCTGCACCTGCTAATCCGGAAAGCGTCTTGGCTTTTTTTCCGATATCAAAGAGCATACGGCTGATTGCATGAGTTCCTATGCCGCGTTCATAGACGATGCCTTTCACAGTCAATGGCGTCATAGTGACTGCTTTGTTGATTCGGGGGAGTCCCCAATCCTGTATGTAATAAGAACTTTCGCCTAACTCGTCCAGCCAAATTTCTTTTACTTCTTCTGCCTGGCATTTCCAACTAATCGTTAGTATAACCAATAACATTATCTGCTTAATGTACTGCATAGTAAATTATTTTTTTAATACTTTCTTTATAACCGGACAAACAAGGTCTGCATATCTCATCATTCCTAAGTCTGTGAAATGAATACCGTCTACTGTTGCTTCTCCATCTTCTCCAAGCATCTTTTCGGAAGAAATTATGTATATATTCTTTTCACCTTTTGTTTTTAGAGATTTGAAGACACTGTTGACGGCTTTATTCTTTTTGTTTATTTCGATAGCTATTTTCTTGTCGAACAGAGCATGAGTGAATACGGGGTCCTCAATAAATATAATCGGAGTGCGTGGATGCTTATCCCGAAGTATGCGATAGAAGGTTTCCATCTTCTCATATATCTGATCGGAGGAAGCATTAGGGACGAAGTCTAGTACATACACTCCTGCATCTACTGAGGACATTACTTCGGCTATTTCGTAGTCTAAAAGTGCATTTCCACTGAATCCCAAATTGACGATTTCTCGATTGAGACGGCGGGAAATAATATTGGTATGTGCCATCCCAGGACGATTGGCACAGCCACCTTGAAGAATGCTTGTTCCATAAAAAACGATTGGTTTAGTCCGTACTGGAATTGCCGTTCGAGGTACTGATATAGATGCTTCTGCGTCTATTCCGATGGACAATGAAATTACTCCATCATAAAGAGGTAAATATAGCATATATTCTCGCTCGACCGGTTCCATATTTGCTATAATTGTAGCTTGATTCACTTTTCCGGTGGGGCGCCCACTATTCACAAATCTCCATGCTCCGTCTACCCATGTGTATAGATCGAGTCCTTTAGTACCGGTAGGTGTCATATGATTCATCAGGTTATTATTCAAATTCTCCCATTTGGTGGCTATTGTTGTTGAATTGGAGCAAAATCTGATTGCTAATCCTGCGGAGTTTCTGCTTAAATTCCATACCGGTTTACGAGAGACATGCTTTAATGAATCCGGCAATCGTTCGTAGCGATTTTCTGTATTCTTTGTGGCTTTACCATACAATGGAAACTTGGCAGCATCATAATATTTTAATTGAGCTTCCAGATATTCCGGCAAGCACAAGAATGTAATGAGCAAAATGATGATATGTCTTTTCATAATAAATGGTTGTTTATAAAAGCAATGCAATATACATAAAAAGAAACTTACTATGTATATTGCTATAGCTTTTATGAATATCCGGATTGGGCTAATTTTTCTTGAAGAATCCAATTGTAGAAACGACTGCCCGGTTTCCTCCGGTCATGTCATTCAAGTGTTCGTCTCCTACAACCATTCCGGTAGAACCTCCGCCATCAAGATTAATAGCTCCTACACAGCCTAATCCTTTCATTATTTGTGCCAGTTCTGTTAAAGTAGCTCCACCACTGGCGGTAATACGTCCGTCACATATGAATATGACCACTTTTCCATCTTCACGATAACCGATTGCTGTACGGTCCGGGGTTACATTCGCTCCGAAAATGTCATACGGAATGATTTCATAGTTACTGAGATAGTAATCTGTGCCCTTTGATGTCTCTGTAAAATCGAATGGGATTTTTTTGTCTTTCAGTAATACAGGACCTGCACTTAAAGCATATTTAGGACTCCAGCTAATTGCGGTAGTCGGATTTTCATTAGTGACAATTCCATATTTATTTTCTCCTTTGACAGATGGCAAAGGACGGTCGAAATAGAAAACATTACTGGAGGCATCCGTTCCTGTCCAAACAACATTCGGCTTGCCTGAAGCATCTACGCCGAATGTTCCTCTTGTCACATTATACATACTGTTGTATTCTGTATCGCCAGTTTTTAGTGACCCCCGAACGGCTGAAACAGAGCCCGATTTAATGGAATTGATAACAGCTATTCCTGTATGGTTTCCATTATAGAAGTATCCTCCATTGACCAATAAATAACAGTCTCCATTAAATGATGCAGATTGCGTGTCGATGGTTGCGGGAGAAGATGGTATGTGGACACGTACTTCTACCTTACCGGTAGAGAGATCACCAATGGCGTACCATGCATGGAAATTACTACCATTTAAGTTACTGGTGGTTTCGTACAGTTCGATTTCTGCCGGCAATGTAGACTTAGTCAGTTTATTCCATGTCAATTGGATCGCTTGTGGCTCTGTTTCCAAGGAAACAGTCGACTCTGCACTGTAATAAGTACCGGTAGAGGTTGTCAGGAAGGCACGTACTTTATAGGATTTGCCATAGTCGAGTAAGGTATTCGGAATCACTTGAAATACTTTTCCGTCTTCAGCAACTTCCGGTCCGTTTTGCTTTTGATCATTGATAGTGGGTGTGTTTTCGGTACTCCAGCATAAACCATATTTTACGTTGGTTTGTCCAGCTATGTTTGTCACTTGATAAGAGGAACTGATACAAGTTGAGTTTGCTTTGATACTTCCTATGATTGCGATGCTTGGCTCGTCACCGAGGGCTACCAACCGATAGAGCTCGTAAATGGCACGTGAAGTATTCGTAGCCGAGAATGCTCTTACTCCGAAATAGTATATGTTTCCTTCTTCCAGACCATTTTCGATTGTATATTCTGTGACATTTGCGGATACCTTGGCTATTTCTATATTTTCACTGGTATCTGCTTTTCTTAATAAGATGCTGAATCCGGTTTCATTATTACTATTGTCTTTCCAACGTAGTAATACTTTGGTTTTTCCCATTCTTTCTATGGTTATGTCTGAAGGTGCTTGTACGCTTGCAGACTGTTCGTCGCCGTCATTGTCACTTGAGCAGGCTCCGAAGGCACATGTTAATAATATTGCTATAAATATAATCTGTTTCATTTTACTGTACTATTTATTGTTTGATTACAAAGACTGTTTATTTGCTGATTCTGATCGCATCAAGTGCTTTAACGGTTATTTGTTTTTTATTAGGCAGTGTAACCTTGTGTTCTTGTTCACTCATGTTTACTATAAGGTATACGTGTTCGCCTGATACACTAGCCCATTCTGCCGCTAATACTACCGGAGTTATTTCATAGTTGGGTATCTCTTGCGTTGGGTTATCACCAGTTGGAATTATTTCCTGTATAAAACGGCCTCCCAAGAATAAATCATGTTGTTGACGGCGGAAATCTGTCAGATTTTTCAGAAATTTAGCTTCCCTTTTCGCATCTGGGCGCATCAACAGACTGGGCTCTACCCATCCTAACTGAGAACCCCATAACAGACTACGCATACTCATGAAATTCAAAGAACCGTCTGTGATACGCCAAGGGATGTAGGTGTATCCGCTATAGATGCAACGGTCAGAATAAATGAGCGGAAACAACGGAACCATTTTTGTATAGCTGTTGTGCGGAGAATTGACAACTAACATCATGTCAAACAGGTCAATATAGCACTCTGCATTTTCTTCTGTTGTCATGGCTTGGTTCTCTTTGTATAGATTTGTGCGCATTTCGGTGAGTAAACTGCGGTAGGCAAAAGGCCACCAGTCACCACCGCCAGGTGCATGTCCGTGGTTGGTTGCATAGCAGGGTTCGCTGTTGGCGCAACCTATCTGATCCATATATACACCGTTCGTTTTTAGTTCAGTTAATATCTGTTTGTTGACTCCTTTCAGCACATCTCTCCAAATATAAGAAGCTGGGCAGGTTACAGTATTTAATACCTTTGAGCTATATACTTCTGTATATAATGTACCATCAGCTTTGCGACAAGAGGCATCTTTACCATTAAGCGTTTTATAGCTGTCTGTTGCTGGATCCCATAGACGACCGTTAATATATGGAGTAATAAATCCTCCAAGTTCCTGTGTTTCTTTAATCATTTCTTTGAATCCTGCTTTTTCGGGAAAGTATTCCGGATATTTAGTATCGAAACGATGATTGTGCCAATAATACCAATGCAATCCGACTCCTTTTCCATAGTATTTCATCGCTTTACGTACTGCTTCCATTGTTTCAGCATTTACTTCTCCCGGCCGTAGCCACATATCAGCGTTTTTGATCCATTCTGCTATAGGACGTTCTGAAATAGTTTTTGCACCCCACAGTGTTTCGAAAGTAAATGGACGATACCATTGTACTGCAGCGTCCTGCCATCCCTTTTGGGTAAATCCCATCACTGTTTCCCAAGGAATGCAGAACTTCTTGTTTTGAGTCCAGGCATAGGATGTTGTCACATTCTGAATAAATACAAGACTTTTTCCTTCACTTTTCATTCTGAATACTTTGCCAGATCCCCCTTTGTCTTGTGCGGCAAAGTAGACTGTGCCTCCTTTATGATGCATCAGTACTAACTGCATTGTGCCTGTACACGAAGGATAACGTGATTGCAGTTGTCCTTCATTACCGATTGTGTATTCGGTCCCGAATCCGACAGGAAGAATTCCTTTTGCTCCTTCCGGTCTGTTTACAGCAATACGGGGAAATTCAGATTCTGTAATCACCCATCCTTCCGGCATTTCTGCTTCAATGCGCCATTCCGGTAGTTCGGCATCTTTACCTAATGTGACTAATATGCGTACCGGACACGTCGGTCCTGCATCTATAACCATTTGCCAGGTGAATATTAATGTTGAGGCATCTTGAGTTTTTTGTATCTCGCCTCCTTTATATTCGCCCCATCGGGGCATTAAGGTCGGGTTCTCTCCGTTGGGACCCCGATAGATTAGTTGCCACGGATGTGTTGTACTTCCATTTACAGGCAATATGTTCATGCCATCCATGCGGAATTCCTTGAATAAGAATTCTTTTCCGTTGGCAAACACTAATTCAACATTCTTGTTTTTTAATACAAAGTTTCCATTTTCATTTTTAGCAGTCACTGAGGCTGATAAAGTTCCAAAACATTGTAAATAGCATAATATGCTAATAATACCGGTTATCATATTTCTCATATACAAAAGATTAGGATGAATAATTTCTATTTAATAATTTCGATGCTTTTTCTGAATAATTTTATTACTTCCTCTTGTGGAAGAGCGGTTTCCAATATGAGACGCCCTGCTGCGGGGAGGATACTTTTGCTTCCTGCTGACCGGATAGGTATTCTTTTACCACTCTCATTCATCAAAGACAGCTTGTTTTTTTCTATATCAAGAGTGAGTTGCCCTGTACCGTTCATATGCCAATAAATGATACAAGTCCTTCCTGCTTTCTGGAAAATGAATGCCCGGATTGGCTTTTCGTCATCCTTGGTTATTTGACGATAGGGGTATAACTGATAATTTCCTTTTTTATCTTTCATCAGAAGATATTCTTGTTCGGGATTTTTGAGTAATTCTTTCTGTTTGTCTGTCAGGACACCTTGAAGTTTTGCTTCTTCCCACATTTTGATAACTCTCAGGTTATCTTCCGTACGAGGATGATTCTGTAACTCTTTTAAATTGCCAACTAATGATATGGGAGAATTCCATGCGACAGCTTTGCTGCAAATATATTCATACATGTCTGGTTGCATGCCTATTGTCTTGTCGTTGGGAGCCAAGTAATTCACCCATCCGAAATTGACAGAAGTAAAATCTTTGGCTATCTGCTCTGCACATCGAAGTGTATACTTCTTCATTGCCGGACGGATACGTTCCGGAGGGAATATATCGAAAGCATTCCCACGACTTAAAATATGCCATCCATAATGTGATTTCAATGCTCCTTCTGCAAATAATGGAGTTGGTTTCATTTCGTTGTATACTATCATCTGAGAGCGGGAGACATTATACCAATAAGGCATCGGTACATCTTCCGCACCATCAAAATAGACAAAACGAAAGCCTGCTTCGTGGTAGATTTTTCCTAAACGTTCGGCAATCTCTTTTTGGATTCCTGTATTTTGGTTGACACGGATAAACAGGGGCCAGTCATCTACATCCAATAGTCTGAAATGTTGTCCTTTGTCATGTGAGGCTGCTTTTGAGTTAAATACTCCCCGTACACATCCCGTAAATTGATATGGTGGTTCGGTGGTATAGTTCTCATAAGTGACAAGCTCGTTGTCAATTTGCAGGAGACGTCGTCCTTTCTCCATACGTACGCCTTCCGGATTACCTTCTATAGTGATGATAGTACTTGAATCATCTAATGGTTCCGAGAGAATAAATTCGCGTACATGGTTGGTGCGGGAGTCCGGTATGCCGTTGTTGATATATGGGTCATTCACTGCTACTTTGGAATAATGAATATGAATGCCGGGTATCATGCCTGCTGCTTTGATTTTATTAGTGATTTCCTGTAAATCTTTCATTCCATTCGGATATTCTTTTCTCCATTCATAATGTCCGCAAGCTTTGGCGAAATCAACATAATAGACGACAATGGATTTGAAACCACCTTTTTGAGCATATACAATATGTTCATCTATATTTTTAGTCGTGACATCACGTAGCTCATAATAGGAGTACTGATATTCTTTACGTTGGCGACTTTCTACTCCTAAAGGCATATGATAGTCACGTTCTACTTTATCAATACAGGTTAGCAGTTTTTCTTTTGAAGTAGTAATCAGTGCTGCACCGGAATTGAATAGTTTCACTTGAAAATCAAGTCCTGCATACATCGTAGTATATTCCTTGTTTGCAAAAGCATCGATATAGGTGGTCGGATGGGTGCCTAGCAGGCATATGGCTGTCTGTTCATCCCATGATACATTCAGCCACTCACCAAAGTTCTCACGTTTACGTACTGGTAATTGTAATAATGAGATTTCATCTATTTCAGTTTTGCGTTTTACCCCAAAATCTTCGATACGATAATCAATTTGCTTCAGAGTGAAACCTATATAATAATCTGTGATATTTAACTCTATGATGGCAATGTCATAGGTATCCTGAAATTCTATACGTAATTCATTTCCGTTACGTTCAATTTTATTGGCTGGGAAGGTGCGTGGCTTTGCAGGAAACATTAGGAAGTTTTCATTATCGTAAGGACGGTATTGGGTAATAGCGCATAAAGGTACATCTGCATTTGTTATCAGACATTCCTCTCCCGTAGCTTTGTGTATCAGGCTGCGTGCTTTTCCGTCATTGCTAATAATTAGACGCATTTCCGCGTTCTCTATGACCACATCATTGTTTTCTTTCTGTTCATTAGGCATAGCTATACAAAATTGTGGCAACAATGTCGACACAAGCCAGACTAATAAAACCGGATATGTATAATATATTCTTTTCATCATTTATTTTATGTTTTTATTACCACTTATCTGTGCGAAATGGTCTGACCGGCAGATTGCGTGTATTAATCAGATTTCCTTTCAGGAAATTCCGAAAACAGTAACGAACGGCAACGGGAGATTTGACTGTTGGGGATTTGACAATTACTGTATGATCCTTCTGATTTAAAGAGGCCTCTGCCGGATAAAAGACTTTATCTGAACCTGCAATCTCAAATCCGGAGATATTCATCCAGGGGCTTAATCCTTTTTCTGCATGGGAAAAGGAGATTTCAATTGTCTCTCCGTTGATTTTCATGCTTTTATAAGATGGATATTCGGATTCTATTCCCTGATATCCGTATGTCTTATTCAAGGACATATATGCGAGGCGTTCTCCAATCCCTTTTTTATTGTGAGGATGCACTTGAGGAGCTTCGTATGTCTCTACTAAGTCGTTTGTTCCGATCATACCACTATTGGGAATGAGTGAAAGCGCCTTTTGTTGAGCTTCCCGCAATAATGCTCCTATGTAGCCATCTTCTTTATATTCACAGGCAAATGGGACTGTCTCAACATAGTAGAAAGGCAGGTCTCCTTGTTTCCATATTGATCGCCAATGTTTTACCATTGTAGCTAGGCGTTCGGCGTATGTTCTGCTACTTCTTACATTACTTTCTCCTTGATACCAGATAAAACCTTTTATTGTATATTTGTGACAGGGGTATAAAATTCCATTATACATTAACATCGATTGTAAATAGACTGGTGTCTTGTCACTTCCTATTAAAGTCAGGTCTTCATCTTTGTAGGTTTGTAGTATTTCTTTAGGTAGCCAACCTTCTACTCTTGAGCCTCCCCATGCACAGGTGATAACTCCTATAGGAATCTGTAAGGTCCGTTGTAAAGTTAATGCATAATGATAGGCGGCTGCACTAAACTTCGGAGCATTTTCCGTAGTTGGTTGCTGCCAGCTTCCTTCTGCATACTCCTGCGGAGATAGTTTTACTGTCGGCTTTATGGTTACCATTCGTATTCCCGGATGATTGGGAGCATCTGCTATGACATTATTGGAGTCGCTTATGGGACAATAATCAAATCCGTTCAAAGGCATTACCATATTTGATTGTCCGGCACATAACCAGACTTCTCCGATCAGGAGGTGCTGCAAAGTGACAGATTGTTCTCCATCCGTCAGTGTTAATGTATATTCTTCGAAACTGGCAGCAGGCGTTGTGATCTGTAATTCCCAACACCCCTTTTCGTCAGCATGGGTTTTGACTTCCTTATTTGCCCATGAAGGAGTTACTACAACAGTAGAATTTGGAGTCGCTTTTCCCCAGATTCGTACATTGCTTTTTTGCTGTAAGACCATATTGTCACTAAGTAGTGGAGGCAATTTGACTTTTGCCTCCATATTGATGCTCCACAGTACAATTATTAAAAAGTAGATAAGAATCTTCATGTAGCATTTCTTTTTTTAGTCACGGAAATCCATTTGTATTTTTTCTTTCTTTTTGATGACAGGACCAGCCGGTTCCGGATGGTGCTGAGGATTACGATAATCAAAGTAATAAATATTCAGCTTATCAAATAAGGTGAATGCATCTTCCATACGTGACAGGAACTTGTCGTAGTCTTTGACTGTCGGTGCGGACCAAGCTGATTCTGCCAGTGCGCAGAGGCGGGGAAAGATCATGAAATCTACCCGATCTTTAGTATGCATTAGTTCCGTCCATGTATTGGCCTGTATGCCTTTGACATGTGAGAGGTCAGAGGCTGACACTCCCCATTCGGCAAACCATTTGTCGGGGAAAGCATATACATCTTCTATTGGGCAGAATCCGTCCCAGATTCGTCCCCATTTGTGGTCTTTATATTGTACGAAGTCAAAATAAAGCGGTTTGCGCGGACACATGATAGTCGAATATCCTTTGGTCAGTGATTTGCGCAGGTAATCGGGTTTATCATGTCTCCACCACATAATGATAGTATTATCTTGCTTTACATTCAAGTCGAGAAGTTCATCCCAACCGACTAAAGTTTTACCTAGTGAGTTTACTACATCTGTCATTCTATGCATAAAGTAGCGTTCTGCTTCCTTTACAGTTTGTAACCCTTCGCGTTTCAATAGTGCTTGTACATGTGGGTCTGTTTCCCATGCCTTGATTCCGTAAGCTACTTCGTCGCCTCCGATATGTAAATATGGAGAAGGGAATAAGGCAGCTATTTCTTTTAGTATATTAGTCAGATAAGTATAAGTTTCTTCTTTGCCGACGTTAAAAGTGAATTCCGGATGTTCTTCCGTTCCTCCGCCTGAGTATTCCGGGTAAGCTTTATTGGCTGCTGTGGCATGTCCGGGCATGTCTATTTCGGGTATAATTTCAATATGACGTTCTTTGGCATATGCTATGATATCACGGATCTGCTCTTGTGTATAATATTGTGCCGGTGTATCCGGATCACTATGGCAACCTTCTCCTCCTATAGTTGCCAGTTTAGGGTATTGTTTAATTTCGATTCTCCATCCTTGTGCGTCTGTCAGATGCCAATGGAAGCGATTCATCTTATAATATGCCATCAGGTCAAGGATTTGTTTTACCCTTTTTTCGCCGGAAAAGTGACGTGCTTCATCAAGCATATATCCTCTCCATTCATAACGCGGGGCGTCTTCTATCGTTCCACATCTTAGATCTCCGTTGGTTAACTGCTGTAATAGCGTTTGAATACCATAGAAAACTCCAGCTGGACTTCCTCCTTTGATTAGGACCTGTTTGGGGGCGATAATCAGCTGATAGCCCTCTTTGTTTTGCAGTCTATTGTTTAATGATAAGTTGATTCCTTTCGCAGCTTTTTTGCCGGGGATTACTTTCATTTTATAGTTTAAATCAGCGAGTTTCTTTTCAAGGAATGCTGCTTCTTTATATAAACTGGCATCCAGATAGTGGATTTTCTGACCCGATTTGAGTTTACACGTTTCTGCTTGCATGGTGACTTCAGCAGGATAGGGGATAACCCGTACCTGTTCTTGTGCTTGCAGGCTCATGAACAAACTTAGATAGACTATTGCCAAGGTTGTAAGTAATAGTTTCATGTTTCTTGGTTTTATTAGTTATTTAATAATAATTATAGGATTTTCTCCATGTAAATCCTCTATGGATACTGTCGCAGTGATGGTACGGGTCTCATTAGGGAACAATGAAATGAAGTTATCACTCCAGAATACCGGATTTACGACTTCTTTTGTTTTTTCTCTTTGTATCATTAAGTGGTTGAAAAAGGATAATTTATCAGAGTCATTCGTTAAAGTAAGCGTGATCTGATACTCTTTTTCTTGTTTTTGAAGTTTTAAATCTTGCTTTAATGTAACTTTAGGCATATTTACCAGCCAATAGAAATTTTGATGTTGTGAGTAACGCCAGTATAAGTTTTCAGAAATAAGATTTCCGTTTAAGTCTTCTAATTCCAGCTTTATATAATATACAGCAGAAAGGTCACCTCGTTGAGGTACGGTTTCTAATTCTTTATATTGGTCGGCGCCCACGGATATGGTATCTGTGTATGCCCAGCATTCTTTCATTGAATAGTCTATGATTCTGGCTTTGGCTACAACAGATTTAAGTTCTTGATGAGTAGCATTTATCACAGAAATCCGGTTCGTATTTGCATTCATTTGAATATGAATGGGCTCCATTGCTTTCTTTGAGAAATAGTAAGAAGCATTGGGCGACAGATACCAATCATAAATTTGCCAGCATACATCGGGCCAACAAGAGTTTAGTTTCCAGATCATTATCCCTGTTGTGATATCCCACATCCGGTGGTTGGCTGCCTCAAACATGGCACGATACCCTTCTGAACTTACTAGCTGGCCTTTATATGCATAATCCTCGCTACTGACTGGGTCGCTATAGAAGGTTCGGATTGCATTGTCGTATGCACGATAGCAGAAGTTATTGGTGTCCCATGCTCCGTGTTCCGCCCATATACTGTCTAATGGATAAATCGGATTTCTCCGGTCGAGTGGCTTATCAATGGTAGGTATAAACTTTTTCAAACTTTCGTATACAGGTACGGAAGGCATGCCTAATTCGTTTCTGAACATTTGCAGATAAACCTCTTCTACTTTGTCGAAGTAGTAATCGGAGGGTGCCCAGTTATAGTCGGGAGCGCCATCATCGGTAGTACCGGTTGGTAAGTCCGGTTTTAAATAAGGAGTTAGTTTGTCTACGTCCCAACTGATACTGGTAGTCGGTATGTAGGGGCGTGTCGTGTCGAGGCTTAATACGGCTTCTTTGGTCGGATGATACAATTCTTCATCTACCAACACTTCATTAACTCCGAACCATGCAATGATACAGGGATGATTACGGTATCTTTTGACCATGTCTTTCACGCAAGCGATAGCTAAGTCATTGTTGAGAGGATTATGCTGGTTGTCACGTCCCGGGAACATTCGGTAGCATTGATAAAATACATGCCAGTTCATCAGTCCGTATTTATCCCAGCTATCTAGCCAATCTTCGGAAGGGGAAGGCATATCTTCACTGCCGATCAAAGTAATGTTGGCATTTGCCATTAATCGTGCCTGGTCATAAATTCGTTTGGGTGAGTCGTCGAGAAGTACATCCGGTTGTATCCATCCCCCTTTACAGAAGATGCGTTTGCCATTGATAAAGAATACACGACCATATTCTTCCCCGTTTTTCATTAATTCCGAAGTTACTTCGCGAATTCCGAAGTTTACCTTCTCCCGATCGGACGATTTCCCATTATTCATGTCGAATGATAAATCGAGACTGTGCATATATTGCTCTCCATATCCGTTTGGGTACCATAAGTATGGGTTCTGTATAGATAAGACGGAAAACTTCTGGGGAGATAATATTATTTCTTTACTTTCATTGGGGAGCATTGTGACAGGCAGAGTTACGCTTATCGGTTTCATGCTTCCAGCCAGTTTACGTGTGTAACTCGGATAAACTAATTCGTTGATAAGGCGAATTGTTGCTTTAACTTTACCGCTTATCATCTTATCCGAATGATTGTGTACAGTCGCTTTGATTGTAATGTCAGCAACTGTTGTATCTTTTTGGGGTAGAGTAGTGATAATATATGGGTCTTCAATAGTGACCTGGCTGGTTGCTTCCAGGGTGACGGACTGATAAATACCCATATTCCGGTCACGCACTACAGGGGCGCAATCCCAACCACCTGTGAATTTTAATGTTTCATCTTTGAACAAATCGGAAGCCGTACCACGGTTAGGCCCAAAGGCTATAAATTGTGTTCCGGGGTTAGGAGTTCCGGGATGGTCCACTTGATATATTTTTATAGCAATACAGTTCTGTGTGGGCTGGATATAATCGGTTATATCGAATTTGAAGCAGCGGAACATGCCTACTACATCTTCTTTTTTCCCTATTTGATGTCCATTAATCCATACGTCTGCACGATAGTTAATTCCATTGAGGTTCAGCCATATTTTTTTGTTTTTATATTGCTTAGGCAAAGTGAAGGTCGTGCGATACCAATAAGGTTCCTGCCAAGGATTTTTTCCATTGCCCAGGTAACTGTATTTAGCTAAGTCCATTTTTTTATTAAACTCATCAGAGACATCAGGAATTAGAAAGTTGTTCATGCCGATTCTGGGATCAGGATAAACGTTCTGTTTCACTAATGCATTCAAAACAGTAGTCGGTACTGTGGCTTCATACCAGTCGGTAGCTTGGAATGAAGGCATAGATACTTTTTCCGCATTTTCGCTTATTTCGGTTGTACTTTTTATTTCCCAATTGGTTAATTTCAACTGGTTATCTGCTTTGCTTATCAAGCAAAACAATAGAAACGGATAGAGTATAAGTAATTTTTTCATAACAATTTATTCTACAAACATTAAAGCTGCTGCACCCATAAATCCGGCATTATCTTTTAAACCTGCTGGCTTTAACTGGATGCTTGCAGCAGTTTGCGGACAAATGTACTTTTTAAATAAAGATACCATTGAATCCCAAAATATATCTGATGAATGCATAACTGAGCCTCCGATAATTACGACTTCCGGATCAACGATATTAACAGTCCAGGAAAGGGCATAAGCTAATGCCTGGGTAAACTCTTTCCATGCTTTTAATGCGTTGATGTCTCCTTCCCGGGCTAATTTACTGATTTCTTCTCCTGAAATCTTTCTTTTTGTAATTCTCTGATATAAATTTGATATTCCAGTTCCCGATACATAATCTTCTATCATTCCTTCTTTGTATGGAGACAGCCAGATTTCTCCGGCACAACCGGTAGCTCCACGAATAATTTTTCTGTTTACCACTATAGCTGCTCCTAAGCCTGTGCCAAGAGTGATTCCTAGTATTGAATTTAGGTTTCTTCCGGCTCCCCATAGGGCTTCTCCTAACATCATTGCATTTGCATCATTATCCAGTTTGACCGGAAGTCCGAAAGTTGATTCTATTTTTTTGTGTAAAGGGTAATTGTGTAACGTTGGAAGGTTATTGCATTCGAGAATGATGCCTTTGTTGATATCTAATGGACCGGTAGAACCGATGCCGATGCCGATTAATTCTGCTCCATCGGCTTGTTGTATCATTCTTCGGATTAATAGAGTCAATTGCTCAATAATCATTTCACCGGGTTCGTGCGCTAAAGTCCGGATAGATTCGGGGATACCGATTATCTGTCCGTTAATATCGACAAGTCCGGCTTTTATTTTAGTCCCGCCAATATCGACTCCAATTGCAATTTTCTTTGGATACACAATTCTCATAGTTTATTCGATTGATGTTATTTTGGCACCATGTGTAAATTCTCCTGGTATTATTCCGCATTTGGTTGCCCATGTATTTATAAGAAGTTGTACAGGAACTATACAGGGGATTGTAAATAACTCAGCATTAGTGCTTGGGATAGTAATGGCACATAAATTATCATTTTCAAACACTAAGTTTGAATCGGTGATAAAGATAACTTTTCCTTCATATTTAAGGATATCTTTTACTAAAGATAGTGATTGTTCGTAGGTTTCTGATTGCGAGTGTGCAAATAGAATGGCTATGAATCCTTTCTTTACCATTTCTAACGGGCCATGCCTGAATTCACCACCTAATAAAGCTGATGCAGGCGTATGCGCTGCTTCCATGAACATCAATGCACTCTGGCTGGCAGCTGCAAAAACTGGTCCCCGTCCTATTAATTGCACAAAAGTGGAGCCGTCTATCAGTTCAATAGCTTTCGACATCCATGGAGTATTTCCATTGACCATGTTCTCAATAATTTTACTGAGTTTATGCCATTGGGTGCTGTCGATTTCTTGATTGCATAACTTCATTGCCAGTAAATATGCTACTTGATAACAGGTTATGAATGTTTTTGTTGACGTTTTTTCTTCCTTTCCAGCTTTGCACAATAGGCTATAGCGAGAGAATTTGACTAAACTGCTATCTTTTTCATTACAAATAGAAAGAACTGTGATGTTTGAAGATAACTTTTCTATTAGTTTGATTACTTCATAGCTTTCTCCTGATTGCGAAATACATATAATCAACGATTCTGGACTAATTAATGAAATTTGATAATGCAATAATTCTCCTGCGTTCAGAGCATATGCCGGGATTTTATATGAATTAAGTAGAGAAGCAGTTGCGTTAGCGATGAAGTAAGAACTGCCCATACCGGTTAACAGAATATTTCTATATTTGCCGGAACACCATAATTCTGAAATTTGTGACAAAACGGATTTTCCTTCTACGCTTTTGTAGAAGTTTGCCGTCTGCAGAAGTGCTTGCGGTTGCTCTTGTATTTCTTGGAAAAATTGTACCATCGGATTTTTTTAATTATAATCTAGTGACTTTAATAACTACTTAGCAACAGTTGTGCAATTATTCATATGTAATTGCCAACTGTTACTGAGTAGTTTATAGATGATCTTAAATGATATTTAAATTTTCATTTATAAATTGAATCTGGTAATTTCATAAGCAAATAGTCCCTGATCCGTAGTCAACATATAGACCTGAACGGCATTGCCATCAGCACTTCGACCGAATACAACATCTCCTGTTTCATCAACGTTGGTACCAAGTACCTGTTTGCCAGAAACGAACGAGGCTGAAGATGTCATACCAGTTACCGCATACCCCGTTCCGGGGATACTGCCTGTTCCTGTTGTACTTCCTTCACGTGAATCGAAGATAAAGCCATTAGCCATTGCTGAAGTTCCGGGATTATTCGTGATGTTGGATACATATAGGCGGTGGGACCAAACCCCATTGCTTGACAGACCATTTTGAACGCCTAACAAACATGTACCGTTAAATTCAACATATCCTATTCCCCGGACATTCTTATCATATGTAGCGCTACCGGACCACCAATGTGATGTTGGAAGTGAGAAATCTATGGCGCGTGCGCCTGTGCCTATAGGAGTGTAATTAATTGCTTGCCGGAAGTTGGCACTGGCCCAAATATATCCTAGTGGAGAAGTATTTGTCAATGGAATGACTTTAGTTGCGTTCCACATGGAGACTGATGCTCCTCCGCCCCATTCTACATAAGCGTTGCCTTGCATTGCACCATCTTTGAACATAAGGAAAACCGCACGTGGTACATTTTTGGTTGATGTGGCAATAATTGCATCCCCTGAAGTCAGATCACCTTTGACGCAGATTGTGCGTCCAAGCTCTAGTTTTTTGACTCCATTAATGCCTACAGGAGCATTGGCGAATGTACTCCCATTAATATTTGCATAAACGATGCTCTTAGGTGCATTCTCGATGCCGTTAGGCCAAACCCAGGCACGTACGTTTGGGTCGGTAACATTGGCGTCTAAAGTACTAGTGTATGCCATAGCTACTAAATGTCCAGCATCATCACTGGTAATAGCATGGATGGAGCGGCCTGCATCAATACCTGTAGTGTTGACTTTTACATCAAGTACTTTGCCGTTATAACGATCCATTACAATCATTTTATTGTAATCAGTGCTATTACTGATAATTAGATAGTCGTCAATAACAGCCATTGTACGGTTCGCTCCAACCTCAAATCCATGTGTGTCATCTGTATAGATTTGGAAACCAAATAATGAAGCTGTATAGCCCACTCCCTGAGGTAATAGATCCGGGAGTTCCAGACTAGTCTGATAGACTGTTTTGTCTGTTCCATTTTGTGCAATAACGGTTATAGTCGGTTGGTTACTTAAATCTATAATGCCGGTTGCCGGATCCAATGATGATGATTCGATAGTAGCCCATGGAGAGACTGTTAATGCCGCAGACTTCAAGGCTGCATCAATAGCTGAAGAGGTTTTATAGATGATGATTTTTCCTGTACCACCCGTACTCTCAGGTTCGACGATACGTATTGTTGCACGTGAATAGTCTGTCAGTTCTACTTTACTAATACTGGCTAATTTTGATTTCACATAAGCAGCCTTAAATGTATAAGTAATTTTGCTTCCATCTTCTTTGACTAATGTTGATTGGAAACCACTGACCAGATCACGAATGCCGGAAATGCTGGGGGAGAATTTTGCTCCTACAGGCAGGCTGGCTGAAACTTTCATTTGTGTCAGGTCACCTTGTATTTTTTCCGTATCTGAAATATAATAAGGAACTTGTATGGTAATTGTATTACTTGCCTCGTCTACGATAGCACTATATGTGGTACTTTCATCAGAAGCTAAGCATCCGGTTATGGTTAGTCCTGTAACATTTTCGCTGCCTGTCCTTGCCAGATCGTCCGGGTCCTCGCAGCTCATGAAGGCTAGCATTGATATTAGTACCCCGGTGAATAGATATTTTATTTTCATAATTTTTCTCTTATTAAATAATTATTATTTCCACAGTTCATTTTGTTCACAGAGTGTGTTGTCTTGAAGTTCTGTGTATGGAATAGGGAAAATTGTATATTTTTCAGGGAATAAACGGTCTTGTGTATCGCATTCTACTCGTGCGTAACTGAAACTGCCACCGGCCTGTGTTATCTTAACGCCGTGCAGACGTTTATGATCAAGTGTTCTTACGGCGATTCCCCAACGGATCAGGTCGAAATATCGGTGTCCTTCCATTCCAAGTTCACAAATACGTTCTTTAGACAGATCTTCCAGATAATCACTCCAATTATTTTGTTGGGCGAGTTCCGGCAGTCCGACGCGGTCACGGATCGTTTTCAGATCAGCATAGGCTTTTCCAAACTCGTTTTGTCGTGCATATGCTTCCGAACGAATCAAGTAAATTTCAGCTAAACGCATTTCTATCCAGTATTGTCCACTCAAAATGCTGCTAAAGTTGATATTGGTATCATCAGAAGCGAACTTACGAATCAGATAACCTGTTGTTGATTTGTGCACATTATCTTGTCCGGTTGTAGCAAAATCCATATATCCGTCATTTCCATCTACATACAACTGGAGAGTACGTCCTTTCCATGTTGCTCCATTATAAAGAATGGAGGCGTAAAAACGTGGTTCGCGATTGGTAAATGGAGCATTGTTGTAGGAACTGAGATTACTCCAGTCAAAAGATTGGTAGCTACCGTTTACTTTGATATCGAAAGAGGAAGCGTATTCATCAGATGGAGTGACTGCCGCACCTACACTTCCTTCTGTAACACCGGCTGCTTTCCAGTCGTATGGTGGACACACGTAGATGTCAAAAGAATGTTGCTTGGCGTTCTTTCCCTGTTGGAAGTAAACCGGAAGGATTAGCTCACTATTATTGACTGAGGTGAATATTTTGTAGTAATCATTGGCAGTCGTTCCTTGCAATAAACTGTAATTCAATTTTAATACTTCATTGCAGGCATCTATCGCATCCCCCCAGCGTTTAGCATAAAGGGCCGCACGTGCTTTCATTCCGTAAGCGGCTCCTTTGGTAATACGCCCCACATTGGTACCTGTCCAGTTTTCCGGAAGGTCTTGTACTGCCTGGGTGTATTCGTTGATAATGAAATCCCAGCAATCTGATTCAGATGAACGTGCTTTAGCTCTTTCGTCAGGTCCGTCTACATAATCTTCATCAGTACGCAGGATAACTCCGCCATGACGGAGCACCAGTTCCTGGTAAGCAAATGCACGTAAGAAACGAACCTCTGCTGTACGCTTTTTCATTTCATCCTGATCTAAGTTATCTCCATAACCTTTGCTTCGGTCATAGAAATATTCGTTGAGTTGACGGATACGGGTATACATACCACTCCAGTTGGAGCGGAAGTTGCTCGTTTCGGTGACATAATTCGTCTGATAAAAGAATTTATTCATGGCACCTCCGTTCACTCCATACCAAGAGTATTTTAACAGATCTGTAGCTCCATCGTCCATTAAGCAGTAAGAATCTATATTGATAGTAGCATTATCATATAGCACGCTATATAGCCCTTTGACGTAAAGGTCTACATTTTCCAGTGAGGAATATGCTACATTCTCGCTGTACCAGCCAGTAGGATCTACGTCCAGTACATCACATTGTGTCAAGCAAATGCTAGCTGCTATGCCTATAATGTATTTTTTTATATTTTTCATATTAACTATTTGTTTTAAAATCTAACATCTATACCAAAACTGAATGTACGTTGTTGTGGATAATATCCTGTTGCTACATTTGTACTTTCCGGGTCGATATACTTGAAATCGGTAAATGTCAGTAGGTTAGTCCCGTTAGCATAAACTCTGATGTTTGACAATCCCATCTTGTTGGTCCAGGCTTTAGGAAGCGTATATCCTAAAGTCACGTTCTTCAAACGTAAATACGCACCATTTCTTTTCCAGAAATCCGATTGTTGGGCATTGTTTGAATGAGATACACTGCTGACAGTCAGACGAGGATATTCCGCATTTGTATGATCGGGTCGCCAACTGTTTTCTACCAGATAAAGAGGAGCGTTGTCCCAATTTGCATACCAGGGTCTTGTCATAGGGGTCATATCTGTTGCGCCATTTAAGTCTTGCCATGAGTATTGAAGCATTTTATCACAAAGTGCCGCTCCTTGAAACTGAACAGATAAATCGAAGCCTTTGTAATTAGCGTCAGCCATTAGTGCAAACATCATTTCCGGGCGGATGCCACGTGATATTTTGATTCGGTCGTTGGAATCGATCTTTCCATCGCCGTTAATATCGGCATATTTAATGTCTCCTACTCGTGGTGTATTCCATGATACTTGAGGTGAATTGGCAATCTCTTCTTCACTCTGATACAACCCTAATGCTTTTAATCCCCATAATTCACCGACTGATGATCCGAGAACACTTTGCCAGGGTAATGTGTTATCCGCCTGTGTTCTGCTTAAGATACGGTTATGAGCGTAAGATAAGTTGCCATTCAAACTATAACTGAATTCTCCTATACGATTGCGATGTTTCAGTGCAATTTCAAATCCGCGGTTATCAAATGTTCCTGTATTTTCAGAACTTGGGTAGTGTCCACCTAAAGAAGGAGGATAGATATTACTAACACTTTGAAGAATGTCGTATGTATATTTGTAGAATACATCAAACTCAACTCCCAACAAACCGTTCCAGGCACTAAGATCGAAACCTAAGTTATATGATTTTGTTTTTTCCCAAGTCAGTCGTTCATTTGGATAAGCTACTGTGTTGCTAAGTGTTCCTTGAGTGTTAGGTGTACTGCCAAATACTACTCCATTATTAGTATAAGAGTAGGATTTTCTGTACAAGAAAGCACTAACGTTGTCGCTACCTAGAATACCAAACGAACCTCTGAGTTTAAAATAGTCTATTTTAGGAAGTGCGTCTTTGAAAAAGTCTTCTTCCGACATCACCCATCCTAAAGAAACTGAAGGGAAGAATCCCCAACGGTGTCCTTTGGCAAACTTATAAGAACCGTCGTAACGGAAAGATGCTTCGGCCAGGTATTTATTGGCGTAGGCATAATTTAGACGACCTACATAAGCGGCGTAAGCACTTTTCCCAGAAGAACCGCTATTAGTTGCAGTTTGGGCATCTCCCAAAGATATTTCGGGTAAATCGAATAAGTCGTAATCCGTACGACTAGCATTCAGTGCAGAGCTTTTTACCTGAGTTTGTTCGTAGAGGAAAAGGGCTCCTACATCATGAAGTCCGAATTTGTTGTTATATGAAATAGTCGGACGTAATATTACTTGTTGTGATTTTTGGTCACCCTGATATAGGTTACCATCTGCCAGCAGATTTGCACTTTGTACATAGCTGTAGCTTTTGGTGGAAGAATCATAGGCATTGACAGAATATGCATAAGCAAATGTTTTACTTGCCAGGTCTTGCCAGTCCCAACTGATGAACATATTTGCTTTCAAACCTTTCAGGAATGGGGCTGTATATTCGACATTTGCGGAACTTTCTATTCTGACTCTGCGAGATTCCTGGAATCCTGAATTTGCAGATCCATAGATCGGATTGGCTGCGCTGGTTGCGCCTCGGTATGCCGAAGTAGGATAACCTTCATACTCTTTCGGAACAAAAGGTATAGAGTAAAGCAACTGATGGAAAATACTATAGGCTTGTTGATTGCCATAAGAGTATCCTCCCGGCTGATAATAATCTTTGATTAATGCTGCGGTATTTAGTGACACTTTAATGTCTTTGGTCGCTTGTACATCAATATTTGAACGGAAATTGCTGCGTTCGTTTTTGTTGCCTTTAATAATACCATCTTGATGTAAATAGCCGCCGCTGATGAAATATCTGACCTTATTGCTGCCTCCGTTTATAGACAGATTGTGTTGGTGCATAAGGGTAGTCTTATATAAGTCGGAGGTCCAGTCTGTATTTTCAAATCCATCGGTAGGGTCTCCGTTATAAGTTGCCGCAATTTCTTCGTCGGTAAAATATGGATTATCTACGCCATTATTGTCTAGTTTGCGAGCCAGATTATACCATTGCATATATTGGGTTCCGTTCATCATTTTAGGCAGAGTGGTAGCGTGCGATAGAGTCATACTGCCTCTGTAGGTGATATCTGTTTTACCTTCTTGCCCATGTTTGGTTGTTACCAGCACAACTCCGTTGGCTGCCTTCATACCATAAACGGCACAAGATGCAGCGTCTTTTAGGATGGTAACAGACTCCACGTCATTCGGGTCTACTTGTCCCATAGCTCGTTCTACTCCATCAACTAAAACAAGTACCGTACCTGAACCGCTGAATGAAGAATAACCACGGATTAATATGGAAACATCATCCGATCCTGGTTGTCCGAGTGATTGTTGGGTAATAAGGCCGGGCAACTTACCGACTAATGTTTGTGACATATTACTGGCAGTTGTTTTCAACATATCTTTTTGAGATACCGTGGCTACAGATCCGGTTAAGTGAGCTTTCTTTTGTGTTCCATAACCTACTACTACAACTTCGTCCAAATTAGCGACATCTTCTTTTAAGATGATGTTGATCGTACTGCGTCCGTTCACTTTTATCTCTTGTTTGTTCATACCGATGTATGAGAATTCAAGAGTGGCAGTGTTGGATGCATTGATAGAGTATCTACCGTCAATATCGGTAGTGGTACCTGTGGTCGTACCTTTGACAACGACGCTGACTCCTGGCAACGGATCACCGGTCACGTCTGTGACGACTCCCCTAACCATGTTCTGGGCATAGCCATTTGTGGCATACGCAAAAAGCATCGACAATGAGAATAGTATGATTCTGATTGTTCGGAAACTACTTTTTTGCTTAAAGCATTGTTCCATCATAAGATAAAATTTAATTGGTTAATAAAAAAGTTTTTGGGTATTAGATTTATTGTAATTCTTCTAGTACTTTCCAGCATTGATATAAGCCCCTGGGGACATGGAAACAGCCTTTCCATTTGCCTCCTTTAAGTGGCAGAAGTACTTCTCCCTGGCGGTTTAAGTAACCGAACCATTCAGGATATTGAGCATCTTTGAAGTGCGTCCATACATACTCATGTATTTTCTCGAACCACTCCATACATTGTTTGTCACCTGTCAATTGGTAACCTTTTAGTAGGGAAATAAGTGTTTCAATGTGTACCCACCAAAGTTTTTGGTCCCATTCCAGTTGTTGGGGAGGGCAACCTTTGCGGTCCATAAAATAGTAGATGCCACCATATTCTTTGTCCCATCCGTAGTTAATCATCGTCAAGGTTACATTTTTTGCCTTTTCGATTAGATCAGGGCGATTCAGGCGTTTTCCTAAATCCATGATAAACCACATCGCTTCGATGTCGTGTCCGGGAGTCACTTGCCGTCCTTCAAAACAGTCTACGAGATTGCCGTCCACTCCTATGTTTTCAACAATAATTCCTCCTAGCTCCGGGCGATAGAATACTTCCATCACTTCATGGATACAAGTCTCTATTGTTTTTTCCAGATACTCTTTGTCCAACAAGTGTTCTATTTCAAGTGCCAGATTACAAAGGATCATCGGGAGGGCGAAATTTTTCAGATTACGTGTGCCCGGATGGATTTTGTTCCATTTACCTTTCGGATTATCTGCCTTTGAGAGAATAATATCGAACGTTTTCTTTGCAATGTCAGCATATTCCTGATTGCCTGTAGCCAGACTGAGTTGCCCGAAAGCCATTGTAGCAAATGTATAGGAAAAGATGTTGTATGGTTCTACCAGAGGATTACCTGCCCGATCCAAAGAAAAATACCAATGATAGTTTCCATCATGTCCGTATTTCTTTAGAAATTCACTGCCTTGAATAGCGCAATCCAGCCATTCCTGTTTTTTCTCAACTTTATTGTAAAGCATTGAGAATAACCAAACTTCGCGTCCTTGCAGCCAAATAAATTTATCTGTATCGAATACGTTGCCTTCACGATCCAGACAAGTGAAATAGCCACCGAATTCGTGATCCTGAGAATGCTCTAACCAGAATGGAAGAACATTATTCAGTAGTTCGTCTTTGTATTGGTTTGCTAATTTTTTTAAATCCATAATTGTTAGTTTTTTATTTAATAAGGTCTATTTTACCGTTCCGAACGGGTCCAGTATCTTTCAATCTCCTCCAGAGACTTTCCGGTAGTTTCCGGTACGAGTTTCCAGACAATGAGCATATACGGTACACACATGATGGCGAACAGGAAGAATGTTCCGGCTGGAGTAAGATTCTGGAGCATCCAGGGGGTTAGCTGTCCGATCAGATAGGTACCGATCCAAAGAGCGAATCCGGCAATGGACATTGCTAATCCGCGTATTTTGGTAGGGTACATCTCAGAGAGAAGTACGAATATCACAGCGCAAATGGAAATGGCGCAACAAAAAACATAACACAGAAAGAAGGCTAACAGAAACAGGCTGGAAATATTCCAGGCATTTCCGAAGAGGAAATAACTGCCAATGAGTATCAATGAAACGACCATTCCGGATACCCCATAATATATCAGTTTCTTGCGTCCTACTTTGTCAATGATGAGAAGTGCCAGGATAGTGGTCAGTGTATTCACAAGTCCTACAAGAACCTGATAGAACAGAGAATCCCCTCCTGAAAGACCGGCATTCTCAAAAATGGAAGGCCCGTAGTAAAGAACTGCATTAACCCCCATGAACTGTCCCAGAATAGCAATACATACACCGATAATGACTGCTTTCAGAATACCTGGTTTCAGAAGGATAGACCATTCTGAACGGGTCTCGGAAACAAGGACGGATTTTGTCTCGTTTAGCTGGAAATCAGCCTCTTTAAATGAATTGTAGATCTTTTCCAGAATATAAGTGGCTTTCCTTTCTTGTCCTTTTACTATCAGCCATCTGGGGCTTTCGGGTATGAAAAAGATAATAATAAAGAATATTATGGCTGGTAATGTCTCCATGCCTAACATACCTCTCCACACTTCTGTAACTACTATTTTTTCTAACCAGGCGATAGGTAAGTGGTTTCCACTCTCTGAATATGCCAATAACTGGTAGTTGACAAGATAAGCTCCTAGAAAACCGACAGTTACGGCCAGTTGATACAGGGAGACCATCCTGCCTCTGAATTGTGCGACGGAAACTTCGGAAATGTAAAGAGGAGATACAATAGAAACAACACCAATTCCGATGCCACCTATGATTCTATAAACAACTAACTGGTTAAAGTCAATGCAAAAAGCACAGCCGATTGCTGATGTAGAAAACAGAATGGCAGAAAGTATCATTGTTCTTTTACGTCCGATGCTGTCGCTCAATATTCCGGAAAAGAGAACACCGACAATCGATCCGATCAATGCGCATCCTACATACCATCCTTGTTGCAAGGTGTCCAACTGAAACAGATGTGTCACCTGAGCTATTGTGCCGGATATGACAGCTGTGTCATAACCGAACAGAAAGCCTCCTAAAGCAGCAACGACTGAAAGGAATATGATATAACCCAGATTAATTGTTGTTTTCATATAGTTTATTTGATTTCAAAGTATTCTCTGTATCTGTCATATAAATGTCCTGCCTGCAGATAAGCTGATTGCGGACTTAAAAAGTGAGAAAACTCAAAAGTGATTGCTTTATCATATCCGGCACGTTTTGCCGCTTCCAGTTTCATGCGGAGTTTGTCGAATTTGATCGGCAGGAACCGGATGGGCATATCGCGGTCGAATGTTTCCGCGTTTGTCCAACATTGCATTCCGTATTTGTCTGCCAGTTTCTTGTTTACAGTGAAAAAAGCATCCAGTTCGTCGTAGTCAATGTGTCCGTCTTGAAAAGCACAAGCGTCTACTACATCGTGTATACCATCAAAAATTTCATTCCATTCTCTCTCATGTTGTTCTACGGATACAGCATCCTCCCTTGTCATTTTTCCGGTTCCCATGACTGCCTTTTTACCATCAATCCAAGGGGATATAAAAGTAGGGAGGCCATTCGATACATCTTTGCATTGTTTACCCATGGTATGAAATGCACCGATAGCTCCTTTGGTATTGCGGCTGATTTCCGTGCTAATATACCAGCCTCCGAAACTCTTATACTTTTCACCGTAAGTATTCCATACTTCGTCAATCACATATTTATTATATTCCACTTCCCACGACATATCACGTGTATCCCAATAATGACCGGTGTCATACAGCCCAAAATAAAACTTCATGTTATATTTTTCAGCCAGTCGTAAGTACATATCTACTAAATCCACGGAAGGCATATAGCATCCTTTTCCTAATAGATATTTGGACGGATAAGTGATGAACTTGCGATATCCGGAACGGATCATAATAACGGTATCGATACCAATCCTTTTCATGTGCTGAAAGTCGAGATCCCATTCTTTTTCTCCCCAGTTCTGGTGTGGAATATCGTGAGATATTTCATCTAGAAAAGTGCCTGTGATTTTCAGACCATTATTCTTCGGTACAATTAATTTGCTGTCCGTCCTTTTGCTCGGAGAGAGAACGAATTCACTTCCATCTTTGCCTTCAGCGGCCAGTAGTGTGGGAGCCATTAGGGCGGAGGCTCCCGCTAATGCGGCTTTCTTTAAGAAATCTCTGCGATTATTCGCTTCCATAGTTTACTTTTTTTAGTTTCTACTCTTTTTAGTATATATTTAACCTATTGAATTTTTAATAGTTTAATATTTATTACTAACTCGGAATCATCTGCTAGCTTTATTAATTCCTTTGAGCTAGCACTTTTAATTTATTAATTATGAATTTATTATTGTGTTATTTATTAATTGGGCGATAATTTATGATTAGTTTTATTAATATGGCATTAATATTGCCCCATTCGCAGATGGGGCATTTTATGTTTTCTAGTGTATATTTTTCATAGGCTAATCATTTTAGTCAAGTAATTTAGGTTACTTGGATGAATTGATAGAACAAAGTTAGGCATCCAGAGTTGATTTTTTGCGCAAAAAAACGAAAAAGTGTATTCAAAAAACGCATCTTTCTACTCTTTGGTAGATTTATTTGCTGAATGCAAGTACCATTTAAAAAAATCATATATAATTTCGTTTGATTCAGGGGTTGGGTCATGATTGACTCTGTTGCTCATCGCGACATTATTACGGTATCCTAAGAGCCGGTTGACCGCTATTGTATGGTTTAGCGCTATCCACCGGTCTGTTCCGTCAGAGTATCCTCCGGAAACAAGAAATGGGCGAGGTGCCATCAGCGTATGCAATTCATGCAAATCATATCCTTCTTTGCGGAGCTTCGGATAAATGCCTTTAGCATAATCATGCCCATTTTTGCTCCATGTATTTTCCCATGGTGGCGGATAATATCCCAAATACCAGGGTTCCCAGTAATTGATATATCCCTCTTTTGTTTCGTCGAATACAATTCCGGGGTCTCCCCATGCCGCACAAGCGAACTTTTCGTATAGGCATGAGGCAAACATTGCCCACTTCCCACCATAAGAATGCCCTGTGATGCCTATTCTTGTAGAATCGACGTCCTGTACTTTGGCTAATACTTCCCATGCATTTGCGGCTGCATAAGCTAATGCTGAAAGTGGTTGGAGAGTTGCATTTTCAATGGTGGGGTAATAAATGGAATATGTCTGATTCTCTGTGGTCTTCGTTGTTCCTATTGATAATGTGACAAATCCTCTTTTCGTCAATTGATATGCAAAGTCTCTATAAGGTTTTCCACCCAATCCGATAGCCGTTTCGGGTTCATAAAATGTAGTGATAACGGCAGGCTTTTTGCCTTCTTTGTCCGGAACCAGCAAATAACCTTCAGTCTGTTCGTTGGGAGTCCAGTAGAAGCGGACACGGTATTGCATGAAGTTTTCACGGTGGAGAGTATCCAGAATTTCAAATGTTTGTCCGGTAATGACAGGCGGCCATTGTCCTAACAGGCTCATCCATCTGTCCTTGATTTCAGTTCGTCGTCTTTGCCAGTCTTCAACGGTTCTGACTGTATCCCCATTATAATATAATAAAGGAGAGCGAAAATTCCCATATACATTTTCGTATTCTGCGGGCGGGCGGAAGTAGCTCGATAACTTATTCCATAGATCAGAGGAGTCATTATTTCCGCTATTTTTGTTTCCGCTGCATCCTGCTAGAAATGCTGCCAGATGAGTGATCAGGATGAATAGCACGATTTTCTTTTGCTCCATAAGTTGTTGATTGACTTTGAGAGTTAACATTTACCGAACAAAGATATGCCACTTTAGTAATGCCTCCGGTACTAAAAACGAAAAGCTATATTCGAAAAACGAATAATTTATTTTTTATCTGTTCGTGATTTTTTTCTCCCGATATTCCAAAGGGGAACATCCTTTGAACTTTTTGAAAATCCGGGAGATATTATTATAGTCTTTGAATCCGGCTTCCGTTGCAATGTCTGCCAATGAACGATCTGTAGTAAGAAGTAAATCGGCCAGATGGTTGACCCGGCAGTTTAAGATATACTGATAGATGGAAGTATGCATCGCATTTTTGAATTTCACTTCAAAATTTCTGCGTGAGAGCGGAATCTGTGCCAGCAAAGACTCTATGGTCAGGTCGGAATTGTAATGACTCTCTATGTATTTTACAACTTCGAGAATGTAAGGGTCCTTTATATTATGCTTTTCTGTGGATTGCCGCAATTCTATGCGGATAGGGTTGATGACGATATTGAAGGTCCCTTCATGTTCCTTTTTGATTTGTTGATGAATGAGCCTGCCTATGGAATATCCTCCTCTTTCTACTTCCAGTTCTATGGAGGAGATGGGAGGATCGGAAATATTGCAGATCAAGTCATCATTGTCGACTCCTAACAGGGAGATTTCTTCCGGTATGTGTATGTTACTTATCTTGCAGGTTTCCGAAATGAATAGTGCGTGTGAGTCGTCGCAGCAGAACAACGCTATGGGTTTAGGAAGCTCTTGCAGCCATTGGCTTACTTCTATTCTGATTTCGTCTTCATGCTTATCGGATTCGAAACAATAAAAGTTGCCGCCTATCCGTTTAACTTCCTGACGGAAGCCTTCGCAACGTTCGTCAGACCAGACAACTCCGTTTATGCCGAAATAAGCAAAGTTGTGGAACATCCGCTTGGCGAAGAATTGGGCGGCCATTCTGCCCGTTCCTTTGTAGTCGCCCGTCAGATTGGAGTAAGTAGTGCTTCTATGGTGATAATTCTGCAATACAATCGGAATATTCAGTTCTTTCAGTAGATTGACGGTGTCATTGTTCCATTGTCCGATGATGGCGTCAGCTTTCCATTCTTTTGCCCATTTGAGAATACCTTTTTCTCCATACATGCCGCTGTAATAGGATGGAAGCCGATAGAAAAGCCAAGGTCCGTTTTCTTTGGAATATTGTACAAGTCCGCGGAGCAATTTTCTGTCAAATTCACTGGAATAATCGATCAGCAGTAGTATTTTTATCATAGTGTGTGCGGGTATATTAAAGTTTATGGAAACAAATATATAAATATTAGTTTGTTTTCTTTCTATAATAGTCTAACTTTGTTGCGAAGAAGATATGTATGACACCCGGGTCTCGTGCTGTACGACACCCGGGTGTTGTGATGTCTGACATCCGGGTGTCATACGTGCTGACACCCGGGTGTGGTACAGAATGAAAATATAAACGAAACAAGAAAGGAGTATAAGACATGGCAATCCCTTATGTAGTAAGAAAGAAAGCAGACTTGACGTCCGGAGAAAGAAAAGAGTTATGGTATGGTGTACCAAGTAAAATACAGGATAGAGGCGGAGTACAGAACAAAGAACTTGCTCAAGTGGTGGAGCTGCGGGGAGGTTTCCACCGTGGTCAGGTTGAAGGCATATTGGTGGAAGTAGCGGATGCCATCCGCTATTTGCTTTCTATGGGACAGTCTGTGACGATTGATGGGCTGGGTACATTCCAGACTGCTTTGACCAGTCCTGGTTTTGAACGTCCCGAACAAGTGACACCGGGACAAGTATCAGTATCTCGCGTTTATTTTGTGGCAAACAGCGCACTTCGTGACCGCATGAAGAAAACAAAGTGTATGCGCATCCCTTTTAAATATTATATGCCCGAAAGTATGTTGACTAAAGAGATGAAGAAAGCAGACCAGGAGCAGGAACAAACAGAAGAATAAGATAAATTAATACCCTCCCTGTCTTATTTATGAGATAAATGCCTATCTTTGTGGCACTTTTTACGAAAAAAGGTAATTCAAATTAATAGATATAGAAAAGAAAATGGCACAAGAAGACGTTTTTAAGAAACTTGTATCGCACTGTAAAGAGTACGGTTTCGTATTTCCTTCAAGCGATATCTACGACGGACTAGGCGCAGTATATGACTACGGTCAGATGGGCGTTGAATTGAAAAACAACATTAAAAAATATTGGTGGGACAGCATGGTGCTGTTGCACGAAAACATTGTCGGTATCGACTCTGCCATCTTTATGCACCCTACCATCTGGAAGGCTTCCGGACACGTGGACGCATTCAATGACCCTTTGATTGACAATAAGGATTCTAAAAAACGTTATCGTGCTGACGTATTGATCGAAGATCAGTTGGCTAAATATGACGATAAAATCAATAAAGAAGTAGCAAAAGCCGCCAAGAAGTTTGGTGAATCATTCGATGAGGCTCAATTCCGTTCTACCAACGGACGTGTGTTGGAACATCAGGCTAAGCGTGATGCACTTCACACTCGTTTCTCAAAAGCACTGAATGATAATAATCTGGATGAACTTCGTCAGATCATTGTTGATGAAGAGATCGTATGTCCTATTTCCGGTACTAAGAACTGGACGGAAGTTCGTCAGTTCAACCTGATGTTCTCTACAGAAATGGGATCGACTTCAGACGGTGCCATGAAGATTTATCTTCGTCCGGAAACGGCACAGGGTATCTTTGTAAACTATCTGAATGTGCAGAAAACCGGTCGTATGAAAGTACCTTTCGGTATTGCCCAGATTGGTAAGGCTTTCCGTAATGAGATTGTTGCCCGTCAGTTCATCTTCCGTATGCGTGAGTTCGAACAGATGGAGATGCAGTTCTTTGTAAAACCGGGAACGGAACTGGATTGGTTCAAGAAATGGAAGGAGATTCGTCTGAAATGGCATAAAGCGCTGGGCTTCGGTGATGCCAGCTACCGCTATCACGACCACGATAAATTGGCTCACTATGCCAATGCTGCAACAGATATCGAGTTCCTGATGCCATTCGGTTTCAAAGAAGTGGAAGGTATTCACTCCCGTACGAACTTCGACTTGTCTCAGCATGAGAAATTCTCCGGCAAGAGCATCAAATACTTCGATCCGGAATTGAATGAATCGTACACTCCGTATGTGATTGAAACTTCTATCGGTGTAGACCGTATGTTCCTGAGCATCATGAGCGCTGCTTATTGTGAAGAGCAACTGGAAAACGGAGAAAGCCGTGTTGTGCTGAAATTGCCTGCTGCCCTTGCTCCGGTGAAACTGGCTGTTATGCCGTTGATCAAGAAAGACGGTCTGCCTGAAAAGGCCCGTGAGATCATCGACGCTCTGAAGTTCCATTTCCACTGCCAATATGACGAAAAAGACAGTATCGGCAAGCGTTATCGTCGTCAGGATGCCATCGGTACTCCGTTCTGCGTAACAGTGGATCATCAGACATTAGAAGATAACTGCGTGACATTGCGTAATCGCGATACCATGCAGCAAGAGCGTGTAGCTATCTCTGAACTGAACAATATCATCGCAGACAGAGTGAGCATCACTTCATTATTGAAAACTTTACAATAAACCATTAACGAATGAGTAAAAAAATCTATTTATTCTCCTTAGTATTACTGGCTTTGGCTTTTGTTTCTTGTAGCGAAACCGAAGAAGTTGGTAAATACGATAATTGGCGTGCGCGCAATGAGGCATTTATTGACTCTCTTGCGAATGTTTATGCTACGGCTTCTGGTAGAGGAGGCTTGGAACGCATAGAGATGTTGACTGCTCCTGGTAATTATATTTATTATAAGGAAATGGAGCCAATGACTGATCATGTAGTAAAGGCGGGAAATCCTAAATATACTGACTATGTGAAGGTATATTATAAAGGAACAAATATTTTAGGAGAATATTTTGATGGTAACTTTAAGGGAGATAATCCGGTTGTAGATGGGAAAGATCCAAGTGAAGGAGATTCTCCTACCACCATTTTCCAGGTCAGCGGGGTAATTACCGGCTGGGGTGAAGTGCTTCAGAGAATGGAAGTTGGTGATCGTTGGAAGGTTTATATCCCTTGGGATTATGCCTATGGAAGTAGCGGTACTACAGGCATTTTGGGGTATTCAGCTCTTGTCTTTGATATCACATTGCTTGATTTTGCTAATACTGAAGCGGAGTTGAAATAATAAGATAAAACTCTCTATATGTAAAAGGTGCTGTATCTATATTACGTAGATACAGCATTTTTTTTATTATTCTCCTTAATGCTACTCTCCCTTATCTGCAAATGTGTCGGAATCACCACTTGCTTGACCGTCCTGTCTCCCTTAATTTGATCAATCAGCAGTTGACACGCTGTTTCCCCCATCTTATAAGTCTGATGCGATACGGCAGATAACTTGGGTTCCACATAATTGGCGTGCTGCTCATCCGTGTATCCGATGATGGCGATATCGTCGGGAATACGAAGTCCGTGCCTTTTGATTACTTCCATGGCGGCAAAAGCCAATGTGTCATTCATGGCAAGGATGGCATCGGGAGGCTGGGGGAGAGATAATAATGTTTCCGTAGCAATCTGTCCTTCCTCATAATCAATTTTCCGGCAGACAACTAATTCCTTTTCAATCGGAATCCGATTATCGCGCAAGGCTTCCAGATAACCGTGCTTCCTTCTTTTTACAATATCCAGATGATTGGCACCGCCGATAAAAGCCACCCGTTTACTTCCATTGTCCAGCAGATGCTGGGTAGCCATTTGTGCGGATTGTGCTCCGTCTGCTATTACTGACGAGAATTGATCGGTCAGGCAAACACGGTCGAACAGAATCAGCGGCATATTGATCTCTTTCAATGCGGCAAAATGAGAAAAGTCAGTTGTTTCCTGAGACAGGCAGGCGATAATCCCCTCTACCCGCATATTGACCAGATTCTCTATATTCCTTTTTTCATGCTCGAAAGACTCGTGCGATGTCGTGATAATGACGAAATATCCGTTATCGATCGCCATGTTCTCTATCCCGTTCAGAATGGAGGCAAAGAAATGAGTGACAATATCCGGAACGATCACTCCGATGATGCGCGGCGCATTCTTTCGCAGACTCATAGCGAAAGGATTGGGACGATAATTCATCTCTTTGGCCAGCTTCTTGGCTTTGGCGCAAAGTTCACGGCTGATTTCCGGGCTGTCTTTCAGCGCTCGGGATACAGTAGGGATGGATACGCCTAATGCTTGGGCGAGGTCTTTGAGTGAAGTATGTTTCCGGTTTTCCATCTGAAGGTCTCCAACTTAGATTTATCTGCAAAGAAAGCATATTCCCTGATAAATCTCCGCATTTAAAGAAATATTTTTTACGTAAACCGTTACGTAGCTTTTTCGCCCCTCTCTTGTCCGTTGAGAAGGGTTCACCCCTTACTTTTGTCGCATACAAAATAATTTAAAACCCTATACGTATGCAATACCATGAAATCGGAAAGACAGGGATGAAAGTATCGTCTCTCAGCTTCGGAGCTTCCTCTCTGGGAGGAGTTTTCCATGATTTAAAAGAAAAAGAAGGCATTCAGGCTGTGTTTACAGCCATCGAAGCCGGAATGAACTTTATCGATGTTTCCCCTTATTACGGACATTATAAGGCAGAGACTGTTCTAGGCAAAGCGCTGAAGGATATTCCTCGCGACCGTTATTATCTTTCTACGAAAGTCGGACGCTATGGCAAAGACGGAGTCAATACATGGGACTACTCGGCAAAGCGTGCGACGGAGAGTGTATATGAAAGTATGGAACGTCTGAATATTGACTTCATCGATTTGATCAATGTGCATGATATTGAGTTTGCCGACCTGAATCAGGTGGTTAATGAGACATTGCCTGCTTTGGTCGAACTGCGTGAGAAAGGAGTGGTAGGACATGTCGGAATCACTGACTTGCAGCTCGAAAACTTGAAATGGGTGATAGACCGTTCGCCAAGCGGAACTATTGAATCTGTTCTTAGCTTCTGTCACTATTGTCTGTGCGATGATAAATTGGCTGACTTCCTTGACTATTTCGAATCGAAAGAAATCGGTGTCATCAATGCTTCTCCTCTCTCGATGGGCTTGCTGAGCGAACGTGGTGTTCCGGTCTGGCATCCGGCTCCCAAGCCATTGGTAGATGCCTGTCGCAAAGCGATGGAGCATTGTAAAGCAAAGAATTATCCGATAGAAAAGCTCGCTATGCAATTCTCGGTGAGTAATCCAAAGATTGCGACTACCCTGTTCAGCACCACTAATCCGGAGAATGTGAAGAAAAATATCGGCTTTATTGAAGAACCGGTCGATTGGGAACTCGTGCGTGAAGTGCGGGAAATTATCGGAGAACAGCAGCGTGTAAGTTGGGCAAACTCTTAAAAAACGATCGATTCTATGGATTATACGATTATTGATGCGCATGCCCATCTGTGGCTTCGCCAAGATACGGTGGTCGATGGTTTTCCTATCCGTACTTTAGAGAACGGACGCTCCCTGTTTATGGGGGAGATTCGGCAGATGGTTCCTCCTTTTATGATTGACGGGGTGAATAGTGCGGAAGTTTTTCTGTCCAATATGGATTATGCCCAAGTCTCGGCTGCGGTTATTACACAAGAATTTATAGACGGCATTCAGAACGATTATCTGATGGAGGTTGTTTCACGCTATCCGGACCGTTTCTTTGTTTGCGGAATGTGTGAGTTTCGCAAGCCGGGCTATCTGGAACAGGCGAAAGAACTGATCGGGAAGGGATTTAAAGCGATTAAGATTCCTGCCCAGCGCTTACTTCTGAAAGAGGGACGGGTAATGTTGAACTGTCCTGAAATGATGCAGATGTTCCGGTGGATGGAAGAGCGGGGAGTGATCTTGTCAGTCGACTTGGCAGAGGGGGCGATACAGGTTCTGGAGATGGAAGAGATTATTCAGGAATGTCCTCGATTGAAGATTGCTGTCGGACATTTCGGGATGGTTACTCTTCCGGATTGGAAAGAGCAGATTAAGTTGGCACGTCATCCGAATGTGATGATTGAGTCCGGTGGTATCACATGGCTGTTCAATGACGAGTTTTATCCGTTTAAAGGTGCCATAAAGGCTATTCGTGAAGCCGCAGAACTGGTTGGTATGGAGAAACTGATGTGGGGCTCGGATTATCCGCGCACGATAACAGCCATTACTTATAAGATGTCTTATGACTTTGTGGTGAAATCCCCGGAATTGTCGGAAGCGGAGAAAACGTTATTCCTGGGCGGGAATGCGCGGAAATTCTACGGGTTTGCAGAACTTCCGGAACTCCCGTACATTAAAAATATGTCGGAATAGAAAGGAAACAATTACAATACCACTAAACAATCACTGTACACATGAAAAAGAATACATATACCATTCCTCTCGCACTGGTTTTCAGCCTTTTCTTCTTGTGGGCGATCAGCAGCAATCTGCTTCCCACAATGATCCGGCAGTTGATGAAAACCTGTGAACTGAACACCTTCGAGGCCTCTTTTACGGAGACCGCTTATTGGCTGGCTTACTTTATTTTCCCTATCCCGATAGCTATGTTCATGAAGCGTTATAGCTATAAGGCGGGAATCATCTTCGGGCTGTTGCTGGCAGCTGTCGGCGGATTGCTGTTCTTTCCTGCTGCCATGCTGAAAGAATATTGGGCTTATCTCTGCATCTTCTTCATTATCGCTACCGGAATGTGTTTTCTGGAGACAGCCGCCAATCCCTATGTAACCGTGTTGGGAGCTCCCGAAACGGCTCCGCGCCGATTGAATCTGGCGCAATCCTTCAATGGTCTGGGTGCTTTTATCGCAGCGATGTTTCTGAGCAAGCTGATTCTAAGCGGCACCCATTATACACGCGAGACGCTTCCTGTTGATTATCCGGGAGGCTGGCAGGCTTATATACAACTGGAAACGGATGCGATGAAACTTCCTTATCTGATATTGGCTCTGTTGCTTCTTGCGATAGCGGTCGTATTTGTTTTCTCAAAATTGCCGAAGATTGGAGATGAAGGAGCGGAACCTGCATCCGGAAAGAAAGAAAAACTGATTGATTTCGATGTGCTGAAACGCTCGCATTTACGTTGGGGAGTCATCGCGCAGTTCTTTTATAATGGTGGGCAAACAGCTATCAACAGTCTGTTTCTCGTATACTGCTGCACTTATGCCGGTTTGCCGGAAGATACGGCTACCACTTTCTTTGGACTGTATATGCTGGCCTTCTTGCTGGGGCGCTGGATTGGTACGGGATTGATGGTCAAGTTCCGTCCGCAGGGTATGTTGCTGGTGTATGCTTTGATGAATATCCTTTTGTGTGGTGTCGTGATGCTATGGGGAGGAATGATCGGACTGTATGCGATGCTCGCCATCTCTTTCTTTATGTCTATCATGTATCCTACACAGTTCTCTTTGGCACTGAAAGGACTCGGAAATCAGACAAAGAGCGGTTCGGCCTTTCTGGTAATGGCAATTGTCGGTAATGCCTGTCTTCCTCAGTTGACAGCGTACTTCATGCACGTTAATGAACATATTTATTATGTCGCTTATGGCATACCGATGATTTGTTTTGCGTTTTGTGCCTATTACGGTTGGAAGGGCTATAAAGTAATTGATTAATAAATTTATCTCAAACAAATAAAATGAAAGCAGTTCAAATTGTCAACCCCTCCGAAATGAAGGTGGTTGAACTGGAAAAACCGACCGTCGGTGCCGGTGAAGTATTGGTAAGAATCAAGTATGTCGGATTCTGTGGCTCCGATTTAAACACTTTCCTGGGGCGTAACCCGATGGTGAAACTCCCTGTAATACCGGGGCATGAAGTAGGAGCAGTGATTGAAGAGATCGGTCCGGATGTTCCGGCTGGCTTTGAGAAAGGGATGAATGTAACATTGAACCCATATACCAATTGTGGTAAATGTGCTTCGTGCCGTAACGGGCGTGTCAATGCCTGCGAGCATAATGAGACATTAGGCGTACAACGGAATGGAGTGATGTGCGAATACGCCGTGCTTCCTTGGACGAAGATTATCCCGGCAGGTAATATCTCATCCCGTGACTGTGCTCTGATTGAGCCGATGAGTGTAGGATTTCATGCTGTTTCCCGTGCTCAGGTCATCGATAATGAGTATGTGATGGTGATTGGCTGTGGTATGATTGGGATTGGCGCTATTGTACGTGCTGCCTTGAGAGGAGCGACGGTGATTGCGGTCGATCTGGATGATGAAAAACTGGTACTGGCCAAAAGAGTGGGAGCGTCTTACGCAGTAAACTCTAAAACAGAGAATGTACATGAGCGGATACAGGAAATCACCGCAGGGTTTGGAGCTGATGTCGTGATTGAAGCTGTCGGCAGTCCTGTGACTTATGTAATGGCTGTGGATGAAGTTGGCTTTACCGGTCGTGTGGTTTGTATTGGCTACGCCAAAAAAGAAGTCGCTTTTCAGACCAAGTATTTCGTCCAGAAAGAACTGGATATTCGTGGTTCCAGAAATGCATTGCCTGCTGATTTCCGTGCGGTAATCAACTATATGAAAGAAGGTAAGTGTCCGGTAGAAGAACTGATCTCAAAGATTGCAAAACCGGAAGATGCTTTGGAGGCAATGAAAGAATGGGCAGCTGATCCGGGAAAGGTATTCCGTATCTTGGTAGAAATGTAGATAATTTATTTTACAGAATCAACCGCTTAGCCCATTGTATTGAGAATATGAAGAAAGAATGATCCCGTTGGTTTTAAACCAACGGGTCGTTCCTTTAAAACCAAGACACCGTTCCTTTAAAACCAACAGATCTTTTCTTTTAAAGAAATTCTAGATGTTTTTTATCTGTTGAGAATCAGTGTTTTACGGACTGGCCCTAAACACGGGTCAATAAATGGTTATCATTCTTTACATAACTGCGTGGCATTAAAAGATTGAAGTATAATTTGTGCTTTTAGTCTTTAGAATGTTCTTCTATTATTAAGGATGGAATGATAATTGGCTATGATATTGAATCAATCCTTCCATCGGACTTTGGAGAATCTTACCTATCTGAATACCTGTTTGTCGGGCAGCATCCTGTAGAATCTCTTTGTAACAGTAGGCTATCGATCCGATGAAGTGTACCGGATATTGCTTGTAATCATACTGCATCACATTCCTGCGAAAGAAAGCTATAAAGCTGTTCATAACTAATTGGCGGATAGCCGGTTCTTCCAAATGCTGTGCGATAAAAGGAGAGAGACTGGCCAAAAAACGATTGGGAAAGGGCTGGCGATAAACCCGGTCGATGATTTCGGGAGGCGTCAGATCGAACTGCTTCAGAAACTCTTCTTTCAAGGTGGCAGGAAGTTGATTTTTCAGAATATCTCCTACCAGCAGTTTTCCAAGTACGGCACCGCTACCTTCATCTCCCAAAATAAATCCGAGAGGAGAGATGTTACTGACGATCTCTTTTCCATTGTAAAAACAAGAATTGGACCCCGTCCCCAAAATACAGGCGATACCAGCCTTCTGGCCACATAGCCCGTGGGCGGCAGCCAGCATATCCGAATTAGCTTTAATATTCCCGATAACGGGCAGACTGTCTGCAATAGCCCGTCGGAGGACGGGAGCTTTCTCGGGTGTACAACCTGCTCCGTAGAAGTAAACTGCATTGAATTTCCCTTCCGGCAGTTGAGGCAGAAGGGAAGCTGTCAGCTTCTGTTGGATTTCTTCTTCCGACTGGAAGAAAGGGTTGATCCCTTTCGTTCCAAGTCGCTTGATAACTGCGCCGTTCAGTACGACACACCAGTCTGTTTTGGTAGAACCACTGTCTGCAATGAGTATCATATCTTAATGTATATTTTCTTTTTATATAGAATGTAGCCTATTGCCCAGTTGAGAAGGACAAAAAGCAGGGCAAATACAAGCGAGCCTCCTTTATCTCCGAAGACAGGTTGTAGGAGTGCGCTGTAAATATAGCCATGTAAAGAAGTCGCTTCACCTTGGTAGGTCATAGGAATGACTGCCAGCGTAATCGCCAGAATATCTGCCAATACATAAATAAATAGCGGATTTACTCCAAACGATTCGAAGAAACGGCTCCAGTTTTTATAACCTTTAATGTCAATGATCCATACGAGTAATGCCAGAAAACTGGAACCCAGACCGCAGGTTACGAGTACGAAGGAAGGAGACCATACTTTCTTGCAGATAGGGGAACCATAACTCAGTAAGAAACCTGCGAAAGTAAGGATAGTACCTATCAGGAACAAACGTTCCAGCTTCTCATGAATATCTTTTACTTCCATCAATAGCTTTCCGGCACAGAAGCCGATTAAGACGTGGGCGATGGCTGAAATAGTACTAAGCAGTCCTTCCGGATCAAGTATCTGACCGCCATAGATATGAGCTTGTCCTAATACTGCACGGTCGACGATGGAAAGAATATTTGTTTCGTCGTAGACATATCCATTGCCGAGGGCAAGGATTGCAAAATAACTAATGAGAAGTACAGCAATTAAATAAGGTATATATTTATGCTTCATGAGTAAAGCGACTATGGCAGTAACTCCATATCCCAAAGCAAGCCGTTGCATGACTCCGAGAATGCGAATCTGGTCGATAGGGAAGGGATCGTGCTGGAAGCAGAGAATGGAAAGCCAGCTGATGCCAATTCCAATCAGGAAAATGATCACGGTCCGTTTGAGAATTTTTAAACCCGCGGGAACACTGAAGGTGAAATTGTACTTTCTCAAAGAGATGTACGTGGAGATTCCCATAATGAACATAAAGAATGGGAATACCAGATCGGTAGGAGTTAATCCAATCCACTCGGCATGTTTGAGGGGAGCATACGCATGTTGCCAGGAACCGGGCGTATTTACTAAGATCATACCCGCGATGGTGATGCCCCGCATCACATCGAGTGCCAATAGGCGTTTGTTACTTGTTGTTACATTCATGACTGTTACTTTTTAATGTGTTAAGTTATAAGTAATTCAATTTTATCTCTTTTTTCCGAAGGAACTGTCCAGTCGATTGCGGATCATCCATGAAGCAAGGATGCCGGGAATGGTGCATACGCATACCCAGATAAAGAAGTTGGTGTATCCAAGATGTTCCTGTATCCATCCTGCCGGCATTCCCGGAAGCATCATGCCAAGTGCCATAAAACCTGTTCCAATGGCATAATGAGCTGTTTTGTGTTCACCATCTGCAATATAAATCAGATAAAGCATATAGGCAGTAAAGCCGAAGCCATATCCCAGCTGTTCGATGGCTACACAAATGGAGATTAGCAGGAGGTTGTCCGGAGTAGCTGCTGCCATCCAGACATATAAAAGGTCGGGGAGGTTGATAGCCAGCGCCATGGGAATGATCCATTTCTTAAAACCGTCACGGGAAACGAGGAAACCGCTGATGATGCCGCCTATCAGTAGGGCGGCTACGCCGATGGTGCCATAAATGACTCCGACGGATGCGGTTGATAATCCCAATCCGCCTTGTTCGGCACCATCCAATAAGAATGGAGAGGCTATTTTAGCAAGTTGGGATTCTCCCAACCGATAGGTGAGCAGGAAGAAAAACATAAGTCCCAGGTTTTTCTTCTCAAAGAAAGTGACGAATGTCTTAAAGAAATCTTCCAGTAACTTACCCGGTGTTAACCCCGGTCTTTTGACATCTGAAGCAGGGTGGGGGAGAATAAAGCGATGGTATAGTGTCAGTCCGAGGAATAATCCTGCCATCAGATAGAAAGTGATACTCCAGGCCATTGGAACATTGCCATGCGATGTTTCCAACCAGCCTGCCAACATAACCAGGATTCCCTGCCCGAAGATATTGGCGAAACGATAGCAAGTGTTTCTGATGCCTACGAAGAAGGATTGTTCTTTGTTGTTGAGGCCAAGCATATAAAAGCCGTCAGCCGCAATGTCATGCGTGGCAGAACTGAATGCCATCAGCCAAAAGAATGCCAGAGTGAGTTGCACATAGTGTGGAGTCGGGATAAAAAAGGCAATACCGGCGAAACCGGCAGCAATCAAACCCTGCATGGCAATAATCCAGGAACGCTTTGTCTTGACCAGATCTACGAAAGGACTCCATAATGGTTTGATCGTCCAAGGCAGATATAACCAGGAAGTATAAAGCGCTATTTCTGTATTCGACAATCCCAGGCGCTTGTACATGATAACGGCAATTGTCATCACAGCCACATAAGGCAGTCCTTCCGCAAAATAAAGAGTCGGAATCCAGCTCCACGGATTTCGATTGTTTCTTGGTATTATGTTCTTGGCATTTCTTGTTGATATCATGGCATTAGTCTCAGATGTTATTCATATTGTTTTTCAAGTCTGCTTCCGGGATAATAGTGAGCTAAAATATCTTTGTAATAATAACCTCGCTCTCCCATTACTGCCGCACCGATCTGACAAAGTCCTACTCCGTGTCCCCAACCGGCTCCCGTCAGTGTAAAGCGGGTTGGAACATTTCCCTCTTCTCCTTTTTCCTTATCCACAAGGAATGCTGAACTATAAAGATGGGAAGGCGACAATGTACGTCGGATCTCTAATTCTTTTCCGATGGTCAGTGTCCGTAAAGTACCTACTATCTTTAATCGTATCAGGCGTCCGGAAGTTCCTCGCTCTACAGGGATTAAGTCTATGATTTCCCCGAAATCAATTCCCGAACGTTGATGGATTAACTCAGCTAGTTCCTGTTGGCTATAACTGATTTTCCAACGGTAGAAATCAGTCGTTTCCTGATCGTAGTTATTAAGAACCTGACTCAGAATCTTTTTATCCTGCGTATTACAGAAAGCATCCGGAGAAGTTCGTATCCATCGGTCCGCTTCTTCTTCCTGCGTCAGATCGGGAAGCTGTATTGCCGGACCTGTTATTTGTTTCTCCGAATCAGAAGCATGGGATTCCGGTATGTAATCTCGTTTACCGGTCAGATAAGGATGCCTCACATTCTCCCAACAATTCTGAAACTCTTCCATTGCACCGCCACAACATTTGGAGAATCGCGCATCGCAAATCTTTCCTTCATACATCAGCACCTCTCCACGGGTAGCTGAAACAGCTTCGATAGCTTGTGGAGTAGAAGCACGGGTAATTCCCTGATAGCGCTGGCAATGATCATCCGCACAAACATCAAAGTGCGTATGCGCTTCATGATCATACCATTTGATAAGTTGAGAGTGGAGAGTGGAATGTGGAGAGTTGGCTGCGCTGTCCGGCTGTATAGTAGCTTTCCATTTTTCATTCTCCACTCTCAATTTATTGATCAGCCAGCTTCTGGAAATGACTGCATGCGCTTTCAGTAGTTCCAAAGAGGCGGTGGCACTCATTTCTGATGAGATGACACTTGTCAGGTAATCTTCTATAGAGATTACATTGATGGCGGTCAGTGTCTCTCCTTCGACAATGATTTTCAAAGCTCCCTGGAAGCGTTGTACTTCTTTGCGTTCCCAATGAAAATTGATGCCGATGGTGACATCCTTTAGCTCAAAGAAGATCCCGGCATTTGGCTGAGGGTAGAATATCAATTCATCGTATTCTTTCCCTGACCAGTATATCTTTTCTTTTTGATAAACAGCCTTTTGTGCCCCTGAAACCTTTGTGCCGTCAGGAGTAGTGAAGCTTTCGGGAAAAGAAAATTCAATTTCTTTTCCCGAAAGGATACCGACTGTAATCTGAGGTTCTTCCATTTCTTCTTTACTAGGATGTTTGATCGGTGAGTGCTTTTAACTGTTCCTGTGACAAACTGACCTCCTTGTAAATCTGAGTGATTTTTTTAGCTGTTATCTTATCCAAATCTTCTTCTCTTACAATGGGGAATACGCCACACATCTCCGCAATAGCCGGGCTTATCAATAAGCCTTTTTTCCCTTGGGCATAATAACATTCCGGCCGATGTTTAGAACGTAGGAAAATAATACAGTTCCACTGTTTTATTTCATCGCCTCCAGTGCGGTTTACTGTTTCGAGTCCATACCAGGCAATCACATTGATTAAAGGTTCTTTGTCATGATAAATAGAAACTATCTTATCGTAAAGATACTCAAACATTTCAATGATCCCTCTTCTGTTTGGAGATGAAATGCCAATGCTCGTGGTGAACCCATTTTCTAGATGACTATGTACGCTATCTTCAGAACTAAGCATGTCCGATATGAAAGTCATCCCAAAAGGATTGGCAATCTTTTCCTCTTTTCCTGCTGCCTGAAAGTGCATATGGTCAGGGGCGGAAGCTCCGCATTCCGGTCCGTTATATAAGATGAGGAACTCGTTCATGTTTTCGGCAAGGAAAAGCATATCCTCAAAACGGTTTTTGATGGTTTGCGGGGTATGTTCCTCTTCAATTATGGTCAGATGCCGGCGGAAAATCGGATAAGGATTGAGGCATACCTCATAATGTCCAAGTGACAAAGACGTTTGTTCTGCCGAGCGATTGTCATTGCACAGAAAACAAGGTCTTTCTTGTATGGACTGAGAGTCGGTCTGGGCCATTGTAGAGATTGCCCGTTGTGGATTTGGGAAGAATCTGACTCTCTTGGTGTCCCCTCCTAGTTTGAGTTCCAGCGTCTTTTCTTTTTTAAGATTCTGTTCTAATTCCTTATAATTCTTTTTTGCCAGCTTCCAGTCTTTTTTCTGTTTTTCTATCATCTCGTTGACGAGACGCTGAAAACTTTCATCAATGCTGTGCATCCGGATTCTTGCCTGTAACTCCCAGGTTCGGATACTGTCTTTGTAGAAATTGTTCCGGTTAATTTTTTCGATATCTAATGCTGCGTCAGAGTTGCCTTCCCAACGGCGGCAAAGATAGATTACATCATAAATACGACCGATCGTATATTCACGAGAAATACTCAGACCTATGGCATAATCTTCTCCATAACTGGTATTGGGGAATTTGATCTTGCGAAGGATGGGAGTGTAGAAGGCCCGTGGGGCACCCAACCCATTGATACGTAAAGCATTGTTGGGACCGTCCTCTACTGTCCACTCTTTATGGTCAATGACACCGGGAGCTATCTCGTTCATCTGAAAATCCGTCATTAGGTAAGTCCCTATCACCATTGCACAGTTCTGCTGATAGAAGGTATCGACGATTTTCTGTAAGGTATGCTCATCCTTATACAGGTCATCGCTATCCAGTTGCACGGCAAATTTACCGCATTTCTCATGGTGTACTCCTACATTCCAGCAACCTCCTATACCGAGATCATTCTCCTGGGGAATGATATGTATTAGTCTATTGTCCGCACTAAATTCCTGGAGGGCTTCGGTGGTACCGTCCGTTGAGTGATTGTCGATCACAATCACATTAAAGGGAAAAGTCGTTTGCTGGCTCAAAGCAGAATTTACGGCGTCACGAATGGTCCGGATACGATTACGGACAGGTATGATGACAGATGCTTCAAACTCAAAAGCTTCTCTGTCCAAGTTTACTGTTCGGGAAGAAGGTCTTACATAGGCATTGATTTCTTTCAGATGCTTGATACAAACTTTCTCCATTTCGATCTGTACTTCCCGATTTTTAGGATTTACGTAGTCGAATTGTTTTTCTCCGCTTTTCCGAGTATCTGTTTCTATTTCTGTGTAAAGGAACTCATTGATATGGATGATTTGAAATAGATTACCTAGCATCAGACGCATTTCATAAAATGCAGCATATTGGAAAACTGTTTCCTCCAGAATACTTGAAGCAAGGGTGAAAATTTCGGAATTGAATAAAAGCACCGAACCGAAATCAAAATCATCCCGGAGGCTTCCTTGTTGATAATCAATAACGGGAGCTTGTTTGAGAACTCCGTCAACCAGTTGGTAATGATCTGCGTATACCATTGCATTTTCTGAGGAACTCTGTATAATCTGTGTCATGCGTTCCAGTGCGTACAATCCTAGTTTTAGCGGGGTCTGTTTCGTGTAAAGCAAAAGATAGCTGGCATCATCTGCGTTGTCAGCAATTGTTTTAATCGTACTTGTAGAGTAGAGACCGTTAATGAGGAGACATTCACACCCCGGTAAGCACTCTTTGTTGGTATCAGCGCTTAGCAGGTAGATTTTGTTCACTAATTCTGAAGCTTGCAATTCTTTTACAGTTTGTATCGTATCTTTCGGATTGCCAAAAGGTATGAAGCAATTGATTTTCTTTTTCATTTTAATGTTTTTTTATTAAAGAGTTGTTGATAGGGGCTACTGACGATTTCCTTTTGATGAGCAGGCAAAGCCCCAGAAAAGTAAACGCAGCATTCAATATCAGTAACTCGTAGCTAATTTGATATCCATCGAACCAGGCTTCCGAATTTCTTTGCAATACGTAGCAAAGTGCAGGAGAAAGAATGGCTACTAACGGAATATATGGATCATAAACTTGTTTTTTAGTAAAAATGCCGAAAGCGAATAGTCCGAGAATTGGACCATACGTATAACTGGCCAGCGTATAAATCGCATCAATCACACTCGTATTATTCAGTAAATTGAATACGAAGATGACGATTCCCATCACGAATGCCATCCCGATGTGCACGTGTTTCCGTATTTTGCTGAGTGCCGCTTCGTCTTTCTTGTGCGCATTCAGAATATCTACGGTGAAAGAAGTCGTCAGGGCTGTCAAGGCCGATCCGGCAGCGGAGTACGCCGAAGCTATCAATCCGATAATGAACAGGATACCGACTATTCCCGGAAAGTAATTGCCTGTGGCGATCATTGGGAACAATTCATCGCTCTTACCGGGATTCTCGATTCCCTGTCGGGCGGTGAAAGTATAGAGCAAGACACCCAGCATCAGGAAGAGCAGGATCACAAAGAACTGTGAAATCCCGCTTGTAATCATATTCTTCTGTGAGTCACGGAAGTTCTTGCAACTGAGATTCCGTTGCATCATATCCTGATCCAGCCCGTTCATGGCGATAACGGTAAAGACTCCTGCCAGGAATTGCTTGAAGAAATATCGCTTGTCGTTGACATCGTCAAAAAAGAACATTTTGGAGAGATCGTTGTCTGAAATCGTTGAGACCAATCCGCTGAAATTCAGATGCAGGCTGGAAGCTATATAGTAGATACAAAGTACGACGGAGACTACCAGACAGAATGTTTTCAGTACATCAGTCCATATCAATGATTTCACTCCTCCCCGGAAAGTATAGAGCCAGACAATGAGTACTGTCAGTATGACATTGATTATAAAGGGAATATGGAAAGGCTCGAAGATGAGTAATTGCAAGGTCAGACATACTAAAAAGAGCCGCACGGCAGCTCCGAGCATTTTGGAAATAAAGAAAAACCAGGCTCCTGTCTTATAGGAAGAAGCTCCGAAGCGATTTTCAAGATATTCATAGATAGAAACCAGATTCATCCGGTAGAAAAGCGGAACGAGTATGAATGCGATAATGAACTGTCCGACGATAAATCCCAGTACCATTTGCAGGTAGGAGAAGCCGCTGGCTTGTACCATACCCGGTACGGATACAAACGTAACTCCGGAGATAGTGGAACCAATCATGGCAAAGGCGACAATATACCATGCCGATTTGCGGTTGCCGACGAAGAAGCCTTCGTTATCCGCTTTATGTCCTGCTATATAGGAGATAGCGAAAAGGATCATAAAGTATGCTATGATAGTAATAGATAAGATAATTGGACTCATATCTGTTGCTTAAAATTCGTTCGCGGGTGAATATATTCAAATATGCTTTTCCTACAAATTGTACAAATGTAGGGAATTTATCAAATAAATGCATCCTTCTTATGAGTTTTTTATTCCGGGTGTGCCACCTGTATCATTTCTCGATGAGTGCCAGTTTTTGTTGAGAGAAGGAAGTTCAGGAGATATCTTCTCTAATGAAATGCCTGTAGTGACTGAAGTGTCGTGCATCCAGTCTATGAAACGGCAGGTATCAATCGTGCGGGGATGTTCTTCATCAGTTGCCAAGGCAAGGTAACCTCCGTCGTTGCTCAGTTGCGGAAATTTGGATATTTCGGTTATACTTTTGCCGTCAACCTTATGCTTTCTGATCAGTGTAGTTGCGGAGTGAGTAAAACAAATATATCCTTTGCCGGGAATAACAAGGTTTGTATTTTCATCTTCCTGTTTGAGTATTGTGGTACTGAATATTTCTCCCGTTGCTCTCATTTTAAACAGACGCAGAGACTTTACAGTGATATCCTGATCAGCAGGATTATAGAATTCGATGTATTCGGCACCGTCTTTGGCATTGTCATACATCACTTCGTTGAATAGTAACATATTTCTCACATTGTCAGGATATTCCGGCGATTCCGGTGTGTCAGGCTTGTCCGGTTCATCCGGAACGTCCGGTATGTCGTCCGGTTCAGTACTTGTTATCACATCATCAGACAACTGTATATGATGGAAAGTGAAACCGTCACAGCGGCTTTTTGTATAAACGCAGTATATGCCGCAGCAGATTGACTTTGTGATACTTGCGTCTTTTATTTGTTTCTCCTTCGTATATTCGGTTTCCGTTTCCATGCGTGTCCAGAAAGTCCAGTAGCCGTTGGCGTCGCATTCTACTTTGATAAATAATTTCGGAGAATTATTTCCTTTCATGAGTTCTCTTCCCGAAGCCAGTAATTTGGATTGATTCCCATTTTGCCGGTAAAGTGCTACATTGTCTTTTGTTCCTCCTATCTGAATGTAATAGCCGTTCAGATCTCCGGAAAGTATTTCCGATGAAGAGGCTAAATAGAAACGGGCGTAATTATTGGCGGAAGGATTAAAGGTGAGCCGTACCCCGAATTCCCATCGGGTGCTTCTTACAGAAGAAGAGGGGATCGTGATATATGCTGTTCCTGCATCTTCCTGCGGATCATTCAAGTGTACGCCTTCTTTGGTATTAATCGTGAATTTCTCGGTTTCTCCTGTCCAGGGAAGTTCTGATGTTGAACTGTCCGGTTCAAGGCTCTCTTTTTCATCCTCAGGCGGAAGCGCACAACTGTATAATAATATAATGAGGAAACTCAGAAATGTACATGCCTTGCAAATTTTCATACGGCTTTAAATTAGTGTTGTTATCTACCGTATTTGTTTGTGTTCAACGCAGAGGCAATTGCGGATCGGATAATGTTCATGCTTGCAAAGGTACAGTTTCTTGTTGAATAAATGCGAAAGGTTCTTTATTGTTTTCTGTGAATGTTAGAAATAAAAGATACGGATTATACGAATTAACACGATAGCTTTATGCTTTCACAACGCTAAAACCGTGTTAATCTGTGTAATCCGTGCCTAAAAGTTATTATTCCTGTTATTACTCAAAGCGCGGCATCACATACTTGTCCGTATAAGAAGTGAAACTGATGCCGGGCATATAATGAGTATTCGAATTATTTTCCAGCTTCTTTATCAGTGAATAATCATCCGCGTTCAAAGCATAGTAATTATCGGAAGACGGACTCGTCACCCGTACCGTCCAGTCGAACATATTTCCAATGATGGTCAGCGCGTCCGTTTCGGGATTGAATGCAGGAACTCCTGTTTTCACCACATCATACGTGCGGCTTTTCAGCACATATAAAGCATTGTTGATATCTGTCAGGAAAGCAAGCGTCTTTTTATTTCTGAATTCCGTCAGATAAAGGTGCTCTAATGTTAATCCTTCCGGCAAAGTGATAGCACGAACGTAGGGACGCCCTTTCACCTGTTTCAGATGGAACAGACGACGGTCGGCATCCAACAGAAGGTATCCTTCGTCATACTCCTTCTTCACCGTCGGGTTTCCTGCGATCTCAATGGCCGGAAAGCGGAAATTCTTCTTGGTCATAGCTTCTGTAAACAAGAGGCTTTTTTCTGCATTCACGCTATTGGAAGCCATATCGATAAACTCAATGCCTTGCGAAGTAATGCGGAAAACATCATCCGGCATCTTCAGGTCTACACGCCCGGACATCGACTCCAACAGAGGATAAAGACCGATGGAAGGAGCGTTGATATCCGTAGGTACGCTGCGGAAATTGAAATTCTCCGTCTGCACGATCTTCGGAGTGACAGCTATCCCGTTAATCGTATCCGGAAAACGTTCGTCGGACATCAACTGGCGGAAATAAAACATAGGCAGAATACTGTCGAAAGCTGCTTCGGAATAAATGTTTCCGGCAGCGTCGCGACGTACGGTTCCTTTTCCCTCTTCCTGTCCCATCAAGGCGAAATCGCCGATCACGAAACTATATAGAGTGAAAGGAGTCTTCTCCGGCTTTACGACAAAGAAGTTGTAACACCAAGGCAACTGCCAGAGAAGCAGGAAGGCGATGGTGACATATAATAGTAGGGTACTGAAACGTTTCATCTTTATTTAATTCTTCATTTTTAGTTCTTCATTCTTCATTATCCTAGTCCTGCTTTCCCGCTTTGAACCGTACGATGGAGAGCCAGGAGAAAGACGCGGTCAGCAACGTATAGACCAGCAGATACGGGAGGAATTTGTTATAAGCTTCCGGCGTGGGCGACAGGAAGAAGATTCGCAGTAACAATACGGCGATAATGAGATTGATGATTCTGCGTTTCCATGCCGGTTCGAGGCAGATCCATGCGATGAGCAGGTAGCCGGAAATACCGGCAAGATACCACGTGAGGGCGGTCAGCAGTATATGATTCTTCAGTTCGTGAGCCAGTACTCCGCTCAGATAGACCTCCATCAGAAGGAAGTTGGAAGCGAAGCAGACAAGCAACAGTACCAAACCGGAGAACAACATATTGCCGGTCATTTTCAGTTCGGGATAGGGCAGGTGCAAAGTCAGTTTCAGACATTTGCGCTGCATCTCGGGAACAAACTGCACGATGGCCATCAACACTCCGGCAATCAGGGGGATGTATTGTAACATATCGATGAATATGGCATCCCGCTGCATCATGACTTCCCATACATGCGCGGCGCCTTTCATTTCTATCACCCGGTTGATGCGAAGCATACAGTAGCCTGTAAAACCGAGTGTGGTGACTACGGCAAGCAGAAAATACCACCGTGTCTTGATCCATTCTTTATAAAATATAGCGTACATGAGACTTCTAATTTACTTTTTAATCTTTAATTATTTTATTGAATCAGTATTTGCCGGTCAGACCGATGAAGGCATCTTCCAGATTCACATGTTCGCTATGCAGGTCCGTATAGGGTACTGACATGGATTTCAGTTTTGCTTCCGCCTCTGTGGGGGGGAGGAAGGAGAATGTTTCCAGTGTATTCCGCATCACGGAAGGATGATAGAAATCATCGGATGCGGGCAGTTCGTAACCTTCGGGAACAGTACAGGTATAGCGGCGTCCTTCTTTCAGTAATTCGTCAATTGGCTTCTGAATCAGTATCTTTCCGTAGTCCATCATGATACAGTCGTCTACCAGTCGTTCCATATCCTGAATGATATGCGAAGTCAGAAAGACAGTCTTGCCTTCGGAACGTGCATAATCGCGGAGATAGTCTACAAACAGGCGGCGATAACCGGGGTCGAGACCGAGGGAGAAGTCGTCTAATACAAGAAGCTCGGGATTCTGTGCCAGAATCAGTCCGAGTGCTACTTGTGAACGTTGTCCGCAAGACATACGGGAGATGCGCTGTCCGGTAGCTACTTTCAGTTTGTTCATCAGTTCATAATAAGCCTCTTTTTTCCATTGATTGGGGTAAAAGGCTGCGTAGAACTTCTCAATCTGGGTGATGCTCATGAATTGATACTGTACGTGCCCTTCTATCAGCAGCCCGATGTTGCGGCGCAATGCCGGAGCCATCGTCTGTATCTCTTGTCCGAAGATACGGCATTCTCCGGAACGTGGTTTCAGATATCCGCTCAGGATGTTGATGGTCGTGGTCTTGCCCGTACCATTCTTGCCCAGTAGTCCGAGGATGCGGCCTTTGGGGACTGTGAAACTAAGATTTTCGTAAATCAACCGTTTGCCGTAGTAGTGCGTCAGGTTGTTACATTCTATGATTTGTTCCATTTTATTTTATCAGTTATTCTGTTCAAAAGAAGAGAAGAAAAAGGATGGGAATCACGATTCCGACAATCATTTCTATTCCTCCTCTGCCGATAATACCTTTGTTGCCTTTCAGCATGATGACTCCGGAAAGGGTGATGATGATGAGGCCGACTGCGAAAATATCCGCAAAGTAAGTCCACCATTGTCCGGGGTTGTAGTGCAGGCGTGCCATTGCTCCGATGAGCGGGCGGCGGGTGACAGATTCGTAGACTGCCTCTCCCGTACGGACGTTTACCTGCAAGTTGGACCCGCCTTTCAAGAACACTTTCATGATGTCCGCTTTCGGGAAATAGTGCTTGGTATAGTTACCTTCCTCTCCCAATGGTTGCAGCAGAGTCAGTACATTTTCCCTTTTCATTCCCTCTTTGCCCGGCAGTTTTTCGGCAATCTTATATTCTTTCCGTTCGATGGAGAAGTTCGGGTTGATGGTGTCACGGTGATTCATCACAATGCCGGAAATGGCATAAATCAAGACCATTCCGGCAAAGAAAAAGGATAAATCACGGTGTATCAGCCTACTCCATTTACGGATGCTGCTACTCCACTTCATACGAATTAGCTTCCATGAAATAGAAAGACAGATACTCTTTGCCGCTGCTTGCTTTTCGGTCGGCTATCTTCGCGCGGAAGTCGGCGATACGGGCTTCGGGCGTGTTGGCTGTCTCGCCGCGTGCTTTCTTCTCTGTGTCACAGCCGGCTTCACCGGTTCCGTGTTTTTCGGCAGCTTGCGCTTTGAGTTGTGCTTCCCAGTTTTGGAGGTAGGCTTCGTCAATGCGTTGTTCTTTCAGTGTTCCGGTGACGCGGACGATGGAGTTCACACATTTCGGGTCGAATGCTCCCAGTGTGCCGGCTTCTACGCGGATCACTTGTGTGTCGTCACTGCCCATCAGGAAGATTTTCTTGGCGCCATGCTTGCAGGTATGTGTGCAAACGCCTTCGATGGTTACTTCTTTTCCTGCAAGGTTTTCTGCATTTGCAAGAAGAGAGTCAATTTCTAAAGCAGACGAAGTGGTCTGTTCTGTTGTTGTGTCCGAGGAACTTTTCTGCTGTTTGTTTCCACAAGAGGTTCCGATAACGGCAACCGCCAGTAGAGCGATTGCGATGCTTAGCTTTTTTGTTTTCATTGTTACTTTTTGTTTTTATGTAGTTTATATTCTTTTTTATGAACTTGCAAATGGCTTTTAGTTCTGGTTCTTTACACAACGAACTGTTTGACCACTAAGTACACTGATATAACTCAGAGACAATCTGCCTTCCGGATACTTCGCCATTGAGAATGTGCTCATTAGTCCGAAGAACTGAATATTGGTCAGGTCGCCGGTGCTTGTACTATAAATAGGCTTATATGCAGTTGAAGTCATGTAATAACTCATACTGGGTTTTCCAAACCATTCGGTTACCGTACTGTTGCTGCTGGTTATTGCCGTTGCCTGATATTTGGGGACGGCTGAATAACCGGTTGACATACGTACTCCCGAGAATTGATAATTAAATTTAGCCTCGTTGAGTGTCGGGATTTTACCACCGTCATATGCTGTGTCATAGAAAAGAGCGTCTTTTCCGTTTTCCAAACTATTGCCGTCCGCATCTTTGGTCGAATTACCTACAAGGCTGAAATATTCGGCGCGAGTCGGGATGTGCCATCCCTTCGGACAGATGCCCTGTGCTCCTTCAAAGTCGTAGCAGTTTTCCGGAGTAACTGCTTTGCCGCTAAGTGCGGCATGGATGTCGTAGAGATAACCGTACTGCTTGATAGAAGTTGCGTCCTGCAATGCTTTTGCAGTAAGTGTACCGTCAACTGTAACCAATTCGTACGGATACCAGATGTGAGAATCTGCAGCCGGATCACTTGACGGAGTATATCCATCCGGTACATAGCGTAATGGTTCCGCCATCCATGTTGTTCCGTTGGAGAGAGTTACCGTATTGTAGGTAATGCCGTCGTAGATGAAATATCCGTCATGCTCTTCAAAAGGAACTTCCGGCTCATCTCCCTTGATCTCTCCCTCGTCTGTCCAGTTCTCGATCTCACCACTGAGTGTAACGATGATATTATCGGGTAATACACGTATATTGACACTGTATTGTCCGCCTTGAACTAAATCTGTGGATACGAGCTTTTGCATCAATGTATTGTTATCTGAAGTTGTTACTGCAAGAGTGAACGCAGCCGTCTGTGGGACTACAATGGCACGAAAAGTCTTATTCTTTGTCACTTGTTGTGCTGTGATGTCTGTGGCGGCGGCGCTCTCGTTTACGGTTGTCTTCATGGTTGCCAAATTGATATTGGCAGTAGGAACAGAGCCTTTGAGCACTATAGATGAAATATCCAAATTCGTTTCGTTTGTCACATTAATAACCAGTTTGGTCAGCATGTGCTTGAAGATCATGCTGATGGAGTTCACCGAAGGAAGTACGTCGGATTTGCTTGCCGCCATAAAGTCGGAGATTCCGTAGTTGGTGGTCTGGTCGGCATGCACGGTGAATGAAGTCGGTACACCGGTTGCGCTGTAAGGATAGTAAGCCACGAATGAAGACTTGTCTGCTCCTTCGGGATACCATTTCAGACTTCCGGCGAAAGCTCCGTCATTGAAAGTCATAAGCTCGTTGGTGGCATATACAGTGCCGTCTTCTTTAGTGACACTCAATCCGATCTGATCCTGATCTTCGAAATTAACCTCTGTGGCACGTGTGATAATAGGAGTGATGGTCACCCGGTCCACAGATGCTACTCCCTCGTTTTCCTCCTGCTGGCAAGATGCCAGAAATGCTGCTGTCAGCACAAATAATATCCCCTTTTTCATCATTTGATAGTTTTATATTATGTAAATGAATAATTTTAAAATGTATAACCTAACTTAATCGTCTCATTCCAACGGCTCGAACCTGCTATATATTCAAGGTTGAAACCGTGCGTATATCCGCCCTGTATTTCGGCATAAATTCCCCGATGAAAGTGATAGCGTAATCCGACGTTCACTGTCGCCCGTGGGGCAGTTGCATACTCATTCTGCAGATGGTAATAATCTGTCAGGCGGTATGGAGGATCGCCCGGTTCGGCTGTCGTTTCAGTAGTCCTGCTCTTCTCCGTGAAGTCTCCTATGGATAAACTTGCGGCAGCTTTCACATCGAACCTTCCGGCATGAAGTACGCCGGATGCGTAAACCCGTCCACAAGTCATTGTCTGTGACGCGACATAAGGGTACATTTGGGTAGTCATGCTTTTAAATGACGAAATCTCGGCTCCGACACGCAATTCTCCTTTAGGAGCGATCAACTCATATTCGGGCTGAACGGATAAAGCCTTTCTTTCGAAAATCCGGTTGGAACCGTAAACATGGGTAGTCGTGATTCCGTTGGATATCTCCTGTCCCAATACATTCTCGTCATTTGTCTGGCGTGACCATGAGAGGTTGATCCGCAGGAAATGTTCGGTACTACCTTTGGCGAAACGGTATCTCAGATGCGATGTAATCCGGTGTGCCGGAAACTTAAACCAGATAACCTCTTTCTCTCCGGCGGTACCGGAAGAATGCAGATACTCCACATCTCCGTAAAGCGATCCCCATTGAGCCTGAACTGCTGCTCCGTGAGACAGTTCCTTGATGGGGAATCCGTTGATACCCGATTCGCTCAGATGGACTCCGCTTCCCGACCATGCTTCGTAGGCACCGTACATCAGTCCTTTATCAAGGAATGCGTAATAAGGTGTAGCGGCTGTTCCGATCTCTTCTGCTGAAACGGATTCGCTGTTTTTGCTGAAAATATAAGAGAATCCGATCGCATAATGGTCCGAATGATACATGATGCCGGGAGCGACTTTTAAGTCCAGTCTGTAGTTGGTATGCCGCAAGTCCTTGCGTTTGGAGTAATTGGCAGAGGTGAAATCGATCTTTCCGCCGATGCGCCAGTTGGTGCCGGCATCTGCTGCTATACCTCCCATAAACGCATAAGTTTGCAAATCCTTTCGGCCGGGGGTAAACTCCAGCAGGTCTACCGGATAAAATCCGGGATGAATGAACATGGAGCCGCTCATATCTTTGCCGGAAGTGTGGTCGAATGAGAACGAGCCGATCAGAGAATACTTCTTTAAGTGTGTGATGGACTTGGCTACTGCACCGGCACTCCATAATTTGTCGGCTTCGTAGTAGTTGCGGAAGTCACCGTGATTGTTCTTGCCGTACAGTTCGGCGTAGGAGACGGTGACGCTGTCCATCATGATTCCCGTTACGTTTGTTCCGGCATTCCATGAATTTCGTCGTTCGATAACATCGTAAGTCTGTGCCGAGCTTACGGCTGCTATACACAACAGCATACATCCTATATATATTCCTTTCATATTACTCATGCAGGGATTGTTGTTCTCTTTCATAAAAATCGGCGGAAGAGTTGTTCGTATCTTCCAGTATTTCATAACCGGCCTCCTTCGATGCTTCCTCGTCTACCCGACGGTGCAGGCTGCGTCCGTCATACAGTGCGCTTTGACTGACATATCCGGCATCGATGGAAGGCGAAATGCGTTTTTTGTTGCTCGACGAACCGCCATAGTACACCTCTACCCCGTCAATCACCCAGTCGAGCGGAATCTTGATGACCTGATCTACCGTGCTGCCGGGCTTTTGTATCACACTGCCTGTTTGCTGTACATACTCCTGTATCGTAGTGTCCTGAGCCTTGAAGATGACAGTGGCGGGAGAAAATATGGAGAATGTATAGGCATTCGCCTGTCCCAGTTTGATGACCACATCCAGATAATGGTCGCGGCTGATCTGGTCGCCTGGAGCAGGATGATACATCGTATTCCAGTAATAAACATTGTTGTAGCAGGCAAAATATCCCGGTTTGTTCAGATTGACCGACAGCGGGTATTGCGCGGCATGATCTATGGCGCCGTTGACGGCGATGACTGCATCTGCACCGGGTGCCAGCGGGAAGGAAGTGCCGTTACCGCCGAATTGCCAGATGCACTGGACGATAGGAGCGAAATCGGGGAAAATGGTTGCTCCGGTTGCTTCGTCCTGCGTCACCCATACGTTGGTGGACTGGGAGTTGTAAGGATCGAGTGTACCTAAGCATAAATGGTCGAGATACTGCGTCTGGGAATCATTGTTGTGCAGGATAATGTATTTATCAGCCTGATAAGTACCTTCCTGCGGCAGCTTGGTACATCCTCCGCAATAGATTTCCTTGATAATGATGGCACCGGCTTTGGAGTGTGTGAGCGGAACGTTGAGTGTGATATCCCCGTTTACGAGTTTTACCTTGTCTGCCAGTCCGTTGAATATATGCTGGTCGGCTTTATCACTGATTTGTATACGGTATATGCCGTTGGTCAGGGCGAATTGCGCTGTACCGTTCTGGTCGGTTACCGTCTTGTAGGAATTGCCGCGGTCGATGTCTTCGATTTGGACGGTGATGCCTTCCCGAAGGTATTCCGCGTATTCGTCCGGATAGACGGCAGTCACCTGCAAGGTGTGCAGCTGGTCTTCGTAAGGATTGCCTTTGTCGAGGTCCGTACATCCTCCGAGTAAGGATGTGACGAAAAGCAGTACGATATAGATTGACTGTTGTTTCATATTTCTAAAGTTTAATGCGGCAGGTTAGTCCATAATAAAAGTTCGGGGTAAAGATTGCACTGGTTCCGGTTGCGTATGATTTCACATACGCCCGTGAGTTCGTGAAATTAATCGCGTTGAACGACAGCGAAACATGATCGCCTATCTCCTTGGTAATGCTGATATTGGCAGAGAAATACGGATCATATCCGTCGGCTGCGAAAGTATAGGCATTGCCCGATTTACGTATCAGATGCGCGAAGTCCGGATTTTCGGCTTCGGCGGCGGTGAACGGATGTACCTCGTTGTTCAGGTCGAGGTAGGCAACCGGATAAATAGCCGTATAAGAATTTCCGTCGTAGATGCTGCCTCCTGTTTTCTCGTTGCTGTTTTCGCTGACGTTGAACGCATACGACGTACCGTTATATTCGGAGAGGTTCTGCGACCGCTTGATGAGCGAGGCTTCTAGTTTGCAGGATATGATCAGCCTTGCTTTCGGGATACGGGTGATCGCTGTGATATTGGCATCCAGCGAGTGAGTGCGCTTGCCGTTGGCGGTTGTGGATGAGTTGTCGCCGTTGGCATATATACCTACATATTGGTAGGAACGGTTGGCGAGACTGGTGTGCGACCATCCGTTTTGGTAGTAATAAGACAAGGAATTGTCTATGTATTTGGTATATGTATAGGCCGCATCCACACGGAACTGCGTACGGAGAGGAGTGATCTCCGGAAAATCGATGATCATTTCCGCTCCTCTGCGGGTGATGTCCGGTCCGTTATCGGGAGAGGTTGACCTGACGAAAGTCTGGTCTTTCACCTTTACGTCCAGCGGTGTCCAGTAACTGTCCTCATCGTCCCGTATATATCCCATGCCCGTCTGATTGTCTACGGTAATCTGCGGATTGGCGGACAGCTCGAATCCTTCCGGCAACTGTAGAACATTGTATGCGAACGGAGTATAGGAACTTGTATATTTATAAGGCATCTTCGTACGGTTAAAGTAGCCTACCAGCGAAATACGGGTGCGGGCTGCATTGATGTCAACTCCTATTTCGGCATTCTGATTCTTCTGCCAGCGGAGTTTCTCGTTGTGTAATAAAGTATATGGCTGACTGTAATAGACGTAAGCCGACTCATTGTTATTGTATGAGACTCCGAAAGTCTGAATATCCCGATACTCCTGTCGGGGATAGAGTACATAGTACGAAGGCAGCTTCTCGGTCACTCCCCATCCGCCCCGAATCGCTATGTTTTCGTTCAGCTGCCATCTGGCGTTGAAACGTGGCGACAGTGTGTTCAGCTTGTCGTATTGCGTTCCGCTGATGAACAGATTCTCCCAACGCAATCCCGCCATCAGCCTCAGCATGGTGCTGCCGACAGCTACCGACAGGCTTTCTTCCGCATACAACGAAACATTGTGCATATACGGATAAGCCGAGTAAGAACGGGGGCGATATCCGTTGGGAGCCAGCGAAGGATTCTGATAATACTCTCCGTCGCCCACATTGCCTGTTCCTTTCCATTGCACGCCTGCTTTCAGATTGCTGGTAACGTTCTTGAAACGACGGTTCCATTCGTACTTCAACGAAGCGGCATAATCCAGTTCTTTGGAATCGACAATCTGATCGGCAAAGAAATGGTAAGGCAGTTTGCCTGCAATGAAATAACCTTCCTGTTCAGCGTGGACTGCCGGCTGTTCGGACGCATAAGAATAAGGTGTATGTGCATGCGACTTGTTATCATTGTAATACACCGATGCATCCAGTTTGAGGTTGGTAATCCATGACTTGTTGAGCAGCCATGCCAATGACGTGTTTGCACGGAAAACGTTGTCTCTGACTTTGGTATATTCTCCCGTATATGCGTCGGGATCATCCTTCGTATTCATTCCTCCGATGTTACCGGTCAGCCCGATGTCGAATCGGAGCACTTTCCGGAACGTATTGCTGTAACCTGCGGAGAATCCTCTGCGGGTATAAGAAGTATAGGGTGAATTAAGCTTTTGAGTAGCCTTGATCCATTCACCGCTTATGTTGACGATTCCTTTATCGTTGCCGAGGTCCAGCCCTTTGGAAAAGGACACCTGTTCTGTGCGGGGATTGATGGATAGCAGTACATTCCACGGAGTCTTCCCTTTCTTCGTATGGATTTTGACCATACCGCTGTTCAAGTCTCCGTACTCTGCCGAAGGTACTCCGGTGATGACTTCTACCGATTCGATATCGGCCACAGAGATGCTGCGGGTATCTATTCCGGTCATATTGCCGAAAGAAGAGTTGTTGCCGATGCGTACTCCGTCTACTTCTATCGCCGTTCCGAAAGCCGCGTTGCCTGCGGATGAACCTCCGTCGCGCAGAGAGAAAATATTGTTGCTGGTCAAGTCCGGGACTTTCGTCTTTCCTCCCGGAAGAAGGGCGGAAATATCGCTTACATTCGATATCTGCAGATGTTCCAGTGCGTTACTCCCGATGTTGAGCGTGGTGTTCAGTTCAGTCTTCGGAGCTTGTGCGGTAACGATTACGTCGTTCAGGGCAAGTGTATTTTCCTTCAGTTGTATCTTTAATCCTTTGATGCTGTTGTTCACATTCACCGGAACCGTTGCCGGAACATAACCGAGGAAGGAAACTTCCAATTGATACTTGCCTTCCTGTATTCCTTGTATCGTAAATTCCCCCTTCTGGTCGGATACAGCCCACAAATAGGTACCTTTGATTAAAATGGATGCGCCGGGCAACGGCGAACCCGTCCTTTCGTCGGATATACGACCGGAAATAGAATAATTGTTAGTATTGGCTTCAATTCTGGAAATGATCAAAGAAAGAAGCAAGCAGAGCATTATTTTAAGTGTAAGAAACCTCATAGAACAAATTTTGTGCAAATTTCGTTCTATATCGTTAATACTACAATCGCAAATAATGACTATTTTGGGAGTATGCGAGTACCCATAAATAGGTATTTCTCTCCATAGTGATTTGATAGCAGTTTTGCTCTCATGCTCTAACAAACGGTCTGTATCCCTTTATTCATCGTGGTTTCCAGTGTGGTAGCAACTGTGGCGGCAGGTATGAGGGCAAACGGTTGCTCTCACTTGCATCATGGACTTAATCTCGTTTGTTTAGCTTTATGCTTTGATTTGCAGGATGTTAATGTCTGATGTGTCAACTGTTAACAATTGGCATCCCAGCTATTAATAACTGAGAAATCAGTTGTTAATAGCTGACAACTCCTTCATTATAGACTGATAAATGGTTTGAAATGGCTTGAAAGGACAGGTTAAATGAGTCAGTTGTTACGGTCAAGTCATTTCAATCGACAGTTGTTTCAGATAGTTTCAGGCGCTTGAAACTTTTAGTTTCATTGCTTGAAACCAATGGTTTCAAAGGTTGAAACTATTAGTTCCAAGGCATGAAACCTTTTGTTTCAAGGCATGAAACCGAATTTGGAACTACTTCTTGGAGAATAATCTTGTAGGAGAGATGGGAAAAGGAAAGCCTTGGTGACTTCGAGGCAAATAAAGAAGATCGGCTTGCACTGCGACGATTGTCGTGTAGCAAGCCGACCTTTATTTCATTTTATCTATGTATCTTATACGTTCTTTACCTTGATCAGATACTCAGCGATCTGTACAGCATTCAGTGCAGCACCTTTTTTGATCTGATCGCCAACGATCCAGAATGTCAGACCGTTTTCATTTGTAAGGTCTTTGCGGATACGTCCAACGTACACAGGGTCTTTGCCTGCAAGGAACAACGGCATCGGGTATTCCTTTTCAGCAGGATTGTCCTGAAGAACGAGACCCTCGCCTTTGGCGAATGCTTCACGGGCTTCTTCTACCGAGATCGGACGTTCTGTTTCCACCCAGATGCTTTCAGAGTGAGCACGAAGTGCGGGAACACGTACGCAGGTTGCACTGACTTTCACGTCAGAGTGCATAATCTTGCGTGTTTCGTTATACATCTTCATTTCTTCTTTGGTATAACCGTTTTCCGTGAACACGTCGATCTGCGGAATCAGGTTGAATGCCAGCTGATAAGCAAACTTCTCTACTGTCACAGGCTCGTTGGCCAATACCTGACGGTATTGTTCGTACAACTCGTCCATAGCGGCAGCACCGGCACCGCTGGCAGCCTGATAAGTAGATACGTGCACGGTTTTTATATGAGAAAGCTGTTCGATGGCTTTCAGTGCAACTACCATCTGGATAGTTGTACAGTTAGGATTGGCAATGACGCCACGCGGACGCTCCAACGCATCTGCGGCATTTACTTCGGGCACTACCAAAGGCACATCAGCGTCCATACGGAAAGCGCTGGAGTTGTCGATCATCACAGCACCGTATTTGGTGATTGTTTTCTCGAACTCCTTGGATGTTCCTGCACCGGCAGAAGTGAAAGCAATGTCTACTCCTTTAAAGTCATCGTTGTGTTGTAAGAGTTTGACCTCGATCTGTTTACCGCGGAAAGTATAGGTTGTTCCGGCACTGCGTTTAGAACCGAACAAAACTAACTCGTCCATCGGGAAATTTCTCTCATCGAGCACGCGCAGGAATTCCTGTCCTACGGCTCCGCTTACGCCAACAATAGCTACTTTCATCTTTTTCTTTTGTTAAATGTGAATAATGTGGTTAATCGCTGCAAAATTAGAACATTTTATCATATAATCAGCATTTTGGAGATACTTCTTCACATTTTATCAGTTCCCATCCTTTAAATTGGAGCAAAATGCAATGCAATGCAGTCCCTTCACTGATAGTTGTTACCTTTTTATCCCGGCTATATTGTTTTAGTTGCCCTCTGCCTTCTTCCGCTTGTTCTTCCAGTTCCTTATCGGTGGCGGTGCGCGGGAGGTATTTTAATTCCAGAATATAACTGTGTGCCGTGTCCGGGTAGCGGGATTTGTCCGGCAGGAGGAAAAAGTCACAATATCCGTAATTCATCTCCAATTCCGGCTGAACCAGATAATAAGAAGCAAGAGCAAGGTATGCTTTGAAGAAACCTTGCAAATTGTGTTCTCCCTCGATGGCATCGCGGATGGCGGAGTTTTCTTTATAGGCAAGGGCTATGTACTCAAACAGAGGGCGCCATTGTCCGTCGAAGGCCATGTCGTCAATTAAATCTTTTAAGTGAGGCAAGAATACTTCCTTACGCTGCTGGTAGTATTCCCGAAGGAATCCGAAATACTGCTCACGGACGCAATTGTTAGGAATGCACATCACAATACGGTCTCCACGTGTGCCGCACATTGTAAGCAGTCCATAATAATAAAGCAGGCTGCGGAAATTGTCTGTTTCAACAATCTTCTCTGCGGGAAAAGATGTGTGGAGGTTTACCAGTATCTCTCCTTTAGCAGCTATCTCTTCAATCGTACTCATGCGGTCTCCTCCCGATACATTCTCATGGTCGAGGCGTGCCAGCATTTTCAATTTGCTGTAGTCCGTACGGATATTCTTGTCGACCAATTCTTCCGGAGATGCGTCGAAATTAACCCGGTGACGCAAATAATATAGTGTCATGTCGCAATTGAACATTCTCGGATCGGTCTTCAAGCTGGCTTTGGCAAAGCAGTAATTGTCATACCACGGTTTCATTTCATTAATCATGGCATCTATATCTCCTTTCAGCATACCTTCTTTCTGATAATAGTCGAACATCTCCCGTACATCTGTTTCACTGAATCCCATCATCATATTGAAGTGCGGGTCCACACTGATATTCCAGTCTATGTTATATCCGCTGGATAAGTCGTCCAGCGTAACAGGACTTACCCCCATCAGGAAGATGCGTTCGAACATACCCTTGAACTGCTTGAAGTATTCCCGGTAGAAGCCGCTGGCATGGGTCAGGTCGCGGAAAAGGTTTTTCCCCTGTTCACTCAGGATGACATTCGTAAAGTTGTCATATTCATCAATGATGAGGTAGAGCAAATGTCCCAGGCGGCGGGCGGTGGCTTCCAGCCAATGCAGCTTTGTAGCGGCTTCGGTAGAAGCGATGATTTGCTCCAGTTCTTTCTCGCCTTGGTAGTATTCCCGGTAAGTACTGAAGAAGTCGTTCAACTGTATGCAGCAATAATTGTTGAAGTTGTCTTCCAGACTTCCACGTCCCAGGTTTGCTTTGGAAAAGTCAAAATAGAGCACCTGGTAGATTCCCTGAAGCGGGGTGGGGTGCTTACCGATCCATAGATTGCCGAACCGTTCTTCAAAACGATCTTTCTGTGAAATATCGTAATAGGCACGCATCATGGTGAGAAATACACTCTTGCCGAACCGTCGGGGACGAATAAGGAAAAGGTAGTTTGCTATTTCTTCTATCTGGGGAATGAAATGCGTTTTATCTACATAATAATAATTTTGGTCTATCAGCCTGCTGAAGTCCGATATGCCATAAGGGATTCCTTTTGCCATAATGCGTTCATTTTATTGGGATGGATGCAAAGTTAAGTTTTCTTTTTATCTCCAACAACTATCCTTCTGCAATTGTTGCTATTATTCCTATTAAATAAACAGGAGGATGAGATTTATAATACCTGCATTGTGATTCTGCGAACTTTTTTGTTCCTTTGCGTAGAAATCCTAAAACCACGGACCTATGAACCTGTTTGAATTCAATTTAGCGTTACCGATAACCGATCCGACTTGGGTGTTTTTTCTGGTGCTAATTATCATTCTCTTTGCTCCGATGATTCTGGGGCGCCTTCATATACCTCATATTATCGGTATGATTTTGGCCGGTGTGCTGATCGGCGAACACGGATTCCATGTGCTCGACCGTGACAGCAGCTTCGAACTGTTTGGTAAAGTGGGGCTTTACTATATCATGTTCCTTGCCGGACTCGAAATGGACATGGAGGACTTCAAGAAAAACCGGATGAAGAGCGTTGTCTTCGGCTTGCTTACTTTCCTGATTCCTATGGCGCTGGGTATATGGAGCAGTATGAGCATGCTGGGATACGGTTTCCTTACCGCAGTGCTGCTTGCCAGTATGTATGCTTCTCACACTTTGATTGCTTATCCTATTATCAGCCGTTACGGATTATCCCGTCTGCGCAGTGTCAATATTACTATCGGTGGTACGGCCATTACGGTCACTCTTGCCCTTATCATCCTTGCCGTTATTGGCGGAATGTTTAAAGGCACCGTCGATGGTCTGTTCTGGGTGTTCCTCGTTGCGAAAGTAGCCTTCCTTGGTTTCCTTATCATCTTCTTTTTCCCCCGCATCGGCCGCTGGTTTTTCCGGAAGTATGACGACAGCGTGATGCAGTTCGTGTTCGTGCTGGCGATGGTCTTCCTCGGAGGCGGACTGATGGAGTTTGTAGGAATGGAAGGAATTTTGGGAGCTTTCCTTGCCGGATTGGTCCTGAACCGCTTGATTCCTCATGTCTCTCCGCTGATGAACCGTCTGGAATTTGTGGGAAATGCCTTGTTCATTCCTTACTTTCTGATCGGTGTCGGTATGATTATCGATGTCAGAAGCCTGTTTACGGGGGGCGAAGCATTGAAAGTGGCGGTAGTCATGACAGTGGTAGCTACTTTCAGCAAATGGCTTGCCGCATGGATCACGCAGAAGATTTACCGTATGCAGCCCAATGAACGCAGCATGATCTTCGGACTCAGTAATGCACAGGCGGCGGCTACGCTGGCAGCGGTGCTGATCGGGCACGAAATTATCATGGAAAACGGAGAGCGTCTGCTCAATGATGACGTACTGAACGGTACGGTCGTGATGATCCTTTTCACCTGTGTCATCAGTTCGCTGGTAACGGAACGTTCCGCCCGCCGGTTTGCACTGAACGAAGATGCGCAGCCCGAAGATAAGGGAGCGAAGAAAGCGATGGAGCAGATTCTGATTCCGGTAGCTAATCCGGAAACGATTGAGAACCTGGTGAATCTCGCCCTGGTGATCAAGGATGCCAAGCAGAAGAATGGCATGATTGCCCTGAATGTGATTAATGACAATAACAGCTCGGAGAATAAGGAACTGCAAGGCAAGCGGAATCTCGAAAAAGCCGCAATGATTGCCGCCGCCGCCGATGTGCCGGTGACGATGGTAAGCCGCTACGATCTGAACATTGCTTCGGGGATTATACATACGATTAAGGAATATGAGGCTACGGATGTAGTGATCGGTCTGCACCGCAAGGCGAACATTGTCGATTCCTTCTTTGGCAACCTTGCCGAAAGCCTGCTGAAAGGTACTCACCGCGAAGTGATGATAGCCAAATTCCTGATGCCGGTCAATACGCTCCGCCGCATCATCATCGCCGTTCCGCCCAAAGCCGAATTTGAAACCGGTTTTTCCAAATGGGTAGAGCATTTCTGCCGGATGGGAAGCATTCTCGGCTGCCGTGTGCACTTCTTTGCCAATGAACGTACACTGATGCGTCTGCAACAACTGGTGAAGAAGAAATTCAGCGGTACCCCGACCGAATTTTCTCTGCTCGAAGAGTGGGGCGACCTTCTGCTGCTGACCGGACAGGTGAACTACGATCATTTATTCGTTGTCATCTCTGCCCGTCGGGGTTCTATCTCGTATGATCCGTCCTTTGAACGTCTGCCGGCACAGCTGAGCAAGTATTTCTCCAACAACAGTCTGATTATCCTGTACCCCGACCAGTTCGGCGATCCGCAGGAGATTGTGTCTTTCTCCGACCCGCGTGGTTACAACGAATCGCAGCATTATGAAAAGGTGGGCAAATGGTTTTATAAATGGTTTAAGAAAAGCTGATGGAAGAAAATAACTGGCAACAACGGACAGAACTCCTGTTGGGAGAAGAGAAAATGAAGCGCATCCGTGCTTCGCATGTATTGGTTGTCGGGCTGGGAGGCGTGGGGGCGTATGCTGCCGAAATGCTTTGCCGGGCTGGGGTAGGCAGGATGACGATTGTAGACGCGGATACCGTGCAGCCTGCCAATATGAACCGTCAGCTTCCTGCCATGCACTCCACCCTGGGGATGCCGAAAGCGGAAGTGTTGGCGGCACGCTACAAAGACATCAATCCGGATATTGAACTGACCGTTTTACCCGTCTATCTGAAAGACGAGAACATCCCCGAACTGTTGGACTCTGCTAAGTTTGACTTCATAGTGGATGCCATCGATACGATCAGCCCCAAATGCTTTCTGATTTATGAAGCGATGAAGCGTCATATAAAGATTGTTTCCAGCATGGGCGCAGGCGCGAAGAGCGATATTACGCAGATTTGCTTTGCCGATCTTTGGGATACCTATCACTGCGGACTCAGCAAAGCGGTGCGGAAGCGTTTGCAGAAAATGGGAGTAAAGCGTAAACTTCCCGTCGTATTCAGTACCGAACAGGCGGACCCGAAAGCGGTATTGCTCACGGATGACGAACGGAATAAGAAATCGACCTGCGGAACGGTCAGCTATATGCCGGCAGTCTTCGGCTGCTATCTGGCGGAATATGTCATTAAACGAATCTAAGAAGCTATTATGATAAAATTAGAAGGAATAACCAAGAGTTTTGGTTCTTTGCAGGTGCTGAAAGGCATTGATCTGGAAATCAATAAAGGTGAGATCGTCAGTATCGTAGGACCTAGCGGAGCCGGAAAAACGACTCTCTTACAGATCATGGGAACGCTTGACGAACCGGATGCGGGCACGGTGGCGATTGACGGAACGGTAGTCAGCCGGATGAAGGAGAAAGAACTGTCCGCTTTCCGCAATAAGAATATCGGTTTTGTGTTTCAGTTTCATCAGCTTCTGCCGGAGTTTACCGCGTTGGAGAATGTGATGATCCCCGCATTTATCGCCGGAGTATCGTCTAAGGAAGCAAACGAACGTGCTATGGAGATACTGGCTTTCATGGGACTCACCGACCGTGCTTCCCATAAGCCGAACGAACTGTCGGGAGGAGAGAAGCAACGGGTGGCCGTAGCACGTGCCTTGATTAACCATCCGGCAGTCATCCTTGCGGACGAACCTTCCGGAAGTCTCGATACACATAATAAAGAAGATTTACACCAATTGTTCTTCGACCTGAGGGACCGGTTGGGACAGACTTTCGTCATCGTTACCCATGATGAAGGACTGGCCAAAATCACCGATAGAACGGTACATATGGTGGATGGCACAATTAAAAAAGATTAATAAGGAAACCAAACTTCTAAAAATGGATACCAAATCACTAGAAGATTGTGTGAGTTCAATCTTTTAGCTATATATTTATAGTCGCTTCTCTACGTAAGTCTGTGAAGATGTCAGTAGAGTGTTTGTTTTGTTTGTGTGTGATGCATTCTTGTCTGGTGTGATAGGAATGCATCTTTTTTTATATATCACAACAAATACGATTTTAGTCGTAACAAACATAAGGCGCCATTCGTTCGAAATCTGCGGGTGTGAATTCCTCGTAAAGCATCAGTTGTTTCAAGTCTCTTACTTTCCCCTTCTTCTTCCGGTACTCTGCAATGACCTTGGCTTGATAATAGCTGATGTACGGATGATGCATCATTCGCTCTACACTTGCCTTATTGATGTTGATCCGGTGAATCTTTCCAGCATCCACGGAGAACCACGAACGGAGCTTTTCCGCTTTTAACCGAATCTCCCCTAACTGTTCTATCTGATAGAATCCTCCCAATAACCGGCGATGGTTTACAATCGATCGGGCAATCCGGCTTCCGATCCCCGGAATCTTTTTAAGTTCGGTGGTATCCGCCTGATTAAGGTCGATGATAGTGCCCGGCGGGTATTTCATTAAAGTATCATATGGTGCAGTCGCTTGTACTACTAATATCCGGCTGGTATCTTGAAGGACCGGTGTTTCGGCAATGCGTATATACGGTTGAAGAGTCCGGTATTGTTCTTCCGTCAGCCCGTATATTTTCCGAAAGTCTTCCGGACGTCGGAATCTGCCTTGCTTTCTGCGGTATCGCAGAATATTGCCCGCCATCCAGGTAGGCAAGCCGAGACTGAGGAAAGTGGCGGAGTCGGCGGTATTCGGATCGAACGCTGCCGGTCTGATTTCTTTTTTCGGATAGGCGGGCGATGAATACCTGCCTCTGTAAACTGGATATTTCTTGTCCTGCTTTGCTTCTTTTATGGAAGAGATAAATTCATTATATTCCTTTTCGGATTTCGCCTGTTCAGTCGGGTCGGTTTTCTCCGGTCCGGAGAAAGCCTGCAAGAGTGCGGGGATTGTGTATACCCCTATAACAAGAACGACAAGGACGATAATGCCTTGTCGTTCGGTTTTAGTAAAATAAAAAAAGTCTTTCCACATTATAGTTTGATAAGTCCCAACTCATTGATAAAGATCAGAGAGATGGCAATCGGTGCAATATATCTTAATATAAAGATGATCAGTTTGTATACGGGAACTTTCAGCGAACCGTCATTGGTGATCTCCGACCAGACGATTTTCTTGTCGAGATACCATCCGGTAAAGATGGAAATGCACAGACCGCCGAGTGTCAGCATGATCTTAGCCGTGACAAAGTCGAATAAGTCAAAGATTCCCAATCCGAAGATGGTGAATCCTTTCATCACTCCGAGCGACAAAGAACAAAGGATACCTAAGAAGATACATCCTCCGGTCACCAGTCTGGCTGCCTTGCCGCGTGTGAAGTTGAATTCTTCGTGCAGATAAGCGGTGACCACTTCGTGCAGGGAAATGGTGGAAGTCAGTGCTGCCATGGCAAGCAATACGTAGAACATGACGGAGAAGATATAGGCCAATATCGGTACTCCGCTGAATGCCTGCTGGAATACATTGGGCAGTGTGATAAAGATAAGGCTCGGACCCGCATCCGGTTGTATGCCTACAGAAAATGCGGCCGGAAAGATAATGAAGCCTGCCAATACTGCCACAAATGTATCTATAATCCCTACGCTGAATGCTGTCTTGGTCAGATTGGTTTCTTTGCTGAAATAAGAAGCGTAGGTGCAGAGACATCCCATCCCCAGGCTAAGGGAGAAGAAAGCCTGTCCCATCGCACTCAGAAATACATTTCCGTCCACCTTGCTGAAATCCGGTTTCAGCAGAAACTCGATACCCGCACCAGCTCCCGGCAGGGTAACCGAACAGATTACAAGTATCAATATAATAATGAACAGAGTCGGCATCATGATCTTGGAAGATTTCTCGATACCTTTCTCCACGCCTTTGACAATAATAAAATGAGTAACCAACAGAAACAGAACCAACCACAAGACCGGTCGCCACGGACTGCTGGAGAACTGCTGGAAGGAAGAGATGAATTCTGTGGGAGTCTTACCCGTAAAGCCGTTCGTAAGAGCTTCATACACATACTCCAGCGTCCATCCTGCCACTACGGAATAATAACTGAGAATCAGAAAAGCTGCGAGGACTCCCATGCGTCCCACCCAGCGCCAATGAGTGCCGGGAGCTAATTTCTGATAGGCTCCCGCTGTATTTGCCCTCGAACGGCGTCCGATTAGGAATTCGGCAATCAAAATGGGAAGTCCCAAAAGGAAAACGCATCCTAAATAGATCAGTATAAAGGCTGCGCCACCGTGATTACCCGTTTCATAGGGAAATCTCCAGATGTTTCCCAATCCTACTGCCGAGCCGGCGGAAGCAAGTATTACGCCTAATTTACTTCCGAAGTTCGCTCTATCAATTTTCGTCATAAATCTTGTTTTGTCTTACAAATCGTTATAAAATGTACGTATTAAAATGCAAATATAGAAAATGATAGTTATATTTGTACCGGAATCGTAATTTTATTTAGATATGCTATCTTATATTAAGAAATATCCTATTTCACTTTTTATCATCTTAACTGTGATTTATCTGTCTTTCTTCAAACCTCCTAAAACGGACTTGAATGAAATCCCTAACTTAGATAAATTAGTTCACATCTGTATGTACTTTGGTATGTCAGGTATGTTATGGCTGGAATTTCTGCGGGCGCATCGTCGTGATGACGCACCGTTATGGCACGCATGGGTAGGGGCATTCCTCTGTCCCATACTGTTCAGCGGCTGTGTGGAATTGCTGCAAGAATATTGCACGACTTATCGGGGAGGAGACTGGCTGGACTTTGCCGCCAACTCGGTGGGTGCCATCCTTGCCAGTTTAGTGGCTTATTATGTGGTTCGTCCGCGAATGATGAGAAGGGAATAGAAGACTGTAGTAATGCATAATCATACTCATGCCTATGAGAAAAAATTCTCATTGCAGTGAGAAAATATTCTCATAGGCATGAGTATTTTTTCTCATCGTGGTGAGAATTTTTTTTCAAAGGCATGAGAATACTTTGAGAAATTAACAGCGATATTATAGATAATCTACAACCGAACTGAGTTTAATTCCGTTGGACCCTTTGATCAGGATAGTGTATCCTTTCGGCTTGTCGGCCTCCAGTTCCTTTATTACTTCCTGTACGTTGGGATAGGTTTGGAAGGAGTGCTCTGCTGCTGCAAACTGATCTTCTACCAGCCATACTTTTTCGAACGCGCATTCTTTGAGGTAGTCTGCTATCTTCTGATGTTCGGCAGCGCTTTCGGCACCCAGTTCGCGCATATCACCAAGGATGAGCATTTTGTGAGGAACTTCCATGTTGCGGAAGTTCTGTAAGGCAGCCATCATGCTGGTCGGATTGGCGTTGTATGCGTCGATGATCAGTGTGTTATCGTCCGTTTTCTTTAGTTGCGAGCGGTTGTTCTGTGGTGTATATCCGGCTAAGGCTTCGTTGATCTTTGCATCTTCCACTCCGAAGAAGCGACCGATGGTGATGGCAGCCAGTGCATTGGGGAAGTTGTATTCTCCGATCAGTTGCGTCTGAACCTGATAGGATTTACCATCCTTGCCCGCTTTCCATTCGAAAGTGAGATAAGGGGAGTTGCCGGTGATTCGTCCGTTTACGTAAAGGTCATCTTCGGTGCCGTAAGGGATCAGGTTCAGTCCTTCGGCAATGTTCATCAGATAAGCATTGTCGTGATGGATAAAGACGGTAGAACCTTCTTTCTTACGGAGAAAGTCATAAAGTTCTCCTTTGGTTTTTATCACACCTTCGAAAGAACCGAAGCCTTCCAAATGGGCTTTGCCTACATTGGTGATGATACCGCAGTCCGGCTCTACGATTTCGCTGAGGAATTTGATTTCTCCCGGATGATTGGCGCCCATCTCGATGACGGCAAGGTCGTGTTCCGCTTTCAGGCGGAGCAGGGTAGAGGGCACGCCGATGTGGTTGTTCAGATTACCTAGCGTATAAAGAATGTTGTGGCTCTGAGAGAGTACGGCGGAGATCAGTTCCTTCGTAGTCGTCTTGCCGTTGGTACCAGTGATACCGATTACTCGTGTACCCAGCTGGCGGCGGTGGTAATTGGCAAGCTGCTGCAATGTTTGCAGGCAGTCGTCTACGAGTATATATCGTTGATCGCCTTCAATCGCGTATTCGGATTCGTCGATGACAGCATAGGCGCAACCGGTTTCCAATGCTTTTCCGGCAAAAGCGTTTCCATTGAATGACTCGCCTTTCAGAGCGATAAACAGTGATCCTTCAGGACAGTTCCGACTATCGGTCGTCACTAATTGGCAATCCAGAAATATCTGGTAAAGAGCAGAAAGTTTCATAGCCTGAGCTTTTATTTTTAAATGTTGCAAAGATAGGCTATTCTTTCGGATTTGGTATCGGTCAGAAGCGTTTTTTACTCAGCATATACCAAAGGAAGAGTCAGCACCATCCGGCACCCGTCCGTATAGGATGAATCGATGTGGAGGCTGCCTCCTAACTTTTCGGCAATCGTCCGGCTGATCGACAGTCCGAGGCCCGTGCCCTGTGAGAAGGAGTTCATTTTGTAGAAGCGTTCGAATACTTTTTCCTGTTTCTCCTTAGGGATTCCTATACCGGTGTCGGTAACGCTGATCTCGAGTTTCTTTTCTGCTTCCAATACCGAATAAGTCAGTTCGATGCTGCCATGAGTCGTGAATTTGATCGCATTGTGTGCCAGATTGGCAAGTAACTGCGAAATGCGTTCCGGATTGCTGAGTATGATTAGTTTTTCCCTTTCCGGTTTGAAAAGGAATTCGACTGTGTCTTGTTTCTGCATTTTAGCTACTTCGATAGATAGCTGGCAGATCATATTGATATCCGTTTGGATATTTGTAGGGAGCTTGTTATATTGGTCGAGCTCCGACAATGCGAGCACATCGGTCACGAGTCGAAGCAGATCGTCCGTGTTGGCTTTGATGATGTTGACGAATTCTTTCGTTTCCTCATTGCCGTAGTGGTCACTTAATACTTGTGAGAAGCCTATGATCGAATTGAGCGGTGTCCGTATTTCGTGAGACATACTCTGAATAAAAGTCGTTTTCATCTGGCTGGTCGCTTCTGCCTGATCTCTGGCTTTGCGCAGTTCTTCTCTCGAATAAGTCAGTTCTTCGTTCTTATTTCTTAATTCACTTTCCGAGGCCTTCAGCCTCCGGTTCAGACGGCTTTCCCGATATAAGAACAAGAAGAGGATGGCTAACAGGATGATCAATGAAAAAATCAGCGTCGTTTTATTGCTCAACTCCTTTTCTTTTGTCCGAAGCATTAATTCCTTTTTCTCCGCATTGAGCTTTTCTACATTTAGCAGCGTGGCATATTCGCTGCTCGCCAGTTGTTCATTGGCTATTTTCAAAGAATCGTCTACTTCAATATACTTTTTCAGAAATTTCACCGCTTCATCCGGTCTGCCCATCTGTCTGTAGATTTCTCCTTTGAGGCGGTATTGTCCGCTGCTCATGGCGTACTCATTCAGCCGTTGCTCTTCGGTTTTCTGCTTCTCGACAGCTTCCAGTGCCTTGACGAACTGTTTGCTGCGCTGGTAGTAGAAAGCCTCTGTGCGGTAAAACCTTTTTTTGAGTGAGTCCAGCCTTTTGTCCTGGTCGAACAGTTCCCTGCATTCTTTCAGCATCTTCTCCGCTGCTGAGAAATCTTTAAATTCACTGTAATACTCTACGTATGTCAGTTTTGCCAGTATTTTATGGCTGGCGGAGTTGGCTGTTTTTACTGCTTTTTCCAGTGCTTCCAGCGCTGGTTCCGGCTGATGATGCGTAATGTAGTAATTGGCAAGTTGAGCGTAAGTATTACTGATATTATAGTTTTCTAATTTGTATTTTTCGGTCAGTTCGATTTCTTTCACGCGCCATTCGGACGCCATGACATCAAAGTTCTTGATTGTGTAAATCTGCGACATGATGTTGTAGCAGTACATGAGTCCGGTCTTGTTGTCCTCGGCTTGTGCCTCTTTCAGCACTTTTTCGGCTTCATAGAGGGCGATGTTACTCCTTCCGGTTTTCAGGTAATATAGGATCAGCCGGTTGGCCCAGGCGAAATAGTAGTACTTGGACTGCTGTATTTCTTTAGCGAATTGTTTTACCTTATTGGTATAAAAAATGATGCTGTCTTCATTATTGGCCTGGTAATAATAATAGTCCAGCCGGGTGGAGAGAGCTACCGCCTGCATCCGCTGGTCGTTTTGTCCGCTAGCCATACGGAACAGCGTATCGGACATACTCAGCACGACCGGTTCCAGCAAATGTTCCTGGCAACGCTGATAGTAGGCATACAAAGAGGAATCAACGTTATAAACTTCAGCTTCTTTCTGGGCTTTTGCAGGAATAACGATGAACAAAAAAGAGACAAGGTATCCTAAGATAATTCGGGACAATCGGCTCATGGTATTCGTTTTCGGTAGTTCTATTGATTGCTATTGATTGCAAATATACGTTTATTTCCTAATTTTAATACGAATACTTGCTTTTTTTATCTACATTTGCAACAGTCTAACTGGAATATAATCAAGAATGAAATTGATCTCTCCAACTTATATAAATGTGAAAGGACGTCTGCTCGATCTTGCTACTCCGCAAGTGATGGGTATTCTCAATGTGACACCCGATTCTTTTTATTCCGGCAGCCGGATGCAGACGCAGGAGGAAATTGCAGCGAGGGCACGGCAGATCATCGATGAAGGAGCCTCTATCATTGATATCGGAGCTTACTCCTCGCGCCCGAACGCCGAACACATCACCGCCGAAGAAGAAATGAACCGCTTACGTACCGGACTGGAGATCGTAAACCGGAATCATCCGGATGCTATCGTTTCGGTCGATACTTTCCGGGCGGATGTAGCCGAACAGTGTGTGGAGGAGTATGGCGTAGCTATCGTCAATGATATCGCTGCCGGTGAGATGGACAACCGGATGTTTGAGACTGTGGCCCGCCTGGGAGTGCCTTATATCATGATGCACATGCAGGGAACTCCCCAAAATATGCAGAAAGAACCCCATTATGATAATTTGATGAAGGAAGTGTTCATGTACTTTGCTCGCAAGGTGCAACAACTTCGTGAATTGGGTCTGAAAGACATTATACTCGATCCGGGTTTTGGTTTTGGGAAGACACTGGAGCATAATTATGAGTTGATGGCTCACCTGGAAGAGTTCAGCATTTTCGAACTTCCACTGTTAGTCGGTGTTTCCCGGAAATCAATGATTTATAAACTATTGGGAGGAACTCCGCAGGATTCATTGAATGGAACAACCGTACTGGATACCGTTGCGTTAATGAAAGGAGCGAACATTCTTCGGGTGCATGACGTGCGCGAAGCGGTGGAAGCCGTCCGGATTGTGGATAAACTGAGAACTGAGAGTGAATATGGCAAATGATAGAATGGCATTATCCGTTGGTGATACTCTCTTGTCGTTTGTGAATTAATAACTTGTAATAAGTAATAAGTACCGTGTTTTTTGACGTTGGCATAAAAGATTTTATCGATGTACTGCTGGTCGCCCTTCTGTTGTACTACACCTACAAACTGATGAAGGCCTCCGGCTCTATCAAGGTTTTTACCGGCATTCTGGTTTTTATCCTGATCTGGCTGGTGGTCACTCAGATTCTGGAGATGAAACTGCTGGGCTCCATATTCGATACCTTGATGAATGTGGGTGTGATTGCTTTGATCGTCCTTTTTCAGGATGAGATTCGTCGTTTCCTCTTGACGCTGGGCTCGCATCGGCATGTCAGTGCATTGGCGCATTTTTTCAGCGGGGCGAGGAAAGAAGCCTTGAAACATGATGATATCATGCCGGTGGTAATGGCTTGCCTGAGCATGGGAAAGCAGAAAGTAGGCGCATTGATTGTGATCGAGCATACCACTCCGCTGGATGAAGTGGTCCGTACGGGAGAAATTATAGATGCGGCTATCAGCCAGCGTCTGATTGAGAATATATTTTTCAAGAACAGTCCTCTGCACGACGGAGCAATGGTTATCAGCAAAAAACGGATCAAAGCCGCAGGCTGTATCCTGCCAGTCTCTCACGACCTGAACATCCCGAAAGAACTGGGCTTGCGTCACCGTGCGGCTATGGGCATCTCGCAGAAATCGGATGCGCACGCCATCATCGTCTCCGAAGAGACAGGAGCTATTTCTGTAGCTTATCGCGGACAATTCTATCTTCGTCTGAATGCCGAAGAACTGGAAAGTCTGCTGACAAAAGAAAACTGAAACTAAATATAAGTGAACATGGACAGACGAAATTTTCTAAAAACCGGAGGTATAGCTCTACTCGGATCATTGGCGACAGGTTCTGCTATGGCTCTGACTACCCCGGGTGCATTGGGCGGCGAAGGAGCTGACAAGAAAGCAGCAGTTGCTTTGGCTATGAATCATTTCGGAGTAAGCGAGGCAGACTTGAAGAAGGTGCTTGCCGCGGCATTGGAGAAAGGAGGCGATTATGCCGACCTTTTCTTTGAACACACGATATCCAACAGCATCCGCCTGATGGATGGTGCAGTGAACAACAGTTATTCGAATATTGACTATGGAGTCGGAGTCCGTGTACTGACTGGAGACCAGAGTGGCTATGCCTACGTGGAGAATATTACTGTGGAGGATATGCTGAAAGCTGCCCGTACTGCCGCCCGCATCGCTTCCGCCAACAAAGGCAACAAACCGCTGAATCTCACCGAAAAGGAACTGAAGAAGAACTATTATACCGTTGCTTCCCCGTGGGAGGAAGTCAGTTTGAAAGATAAGATGCCTTATCTGCAAAAACTGAACGACCGGATTTTCGCTTTGGACAAACGGGTACATAAAGTACAGGCAAGTCAGAGCGATACCACTTCGCATATCTTCTTCTGCAATTCGGAGGGAGTGATGTTCTACGATTACCGTCCGATGGTGACGCTGGGTGCCGTGTGCATCATGGAAGAAGACGGAAAGACGGAGAACGGCTACGCTGCCCGTGCTTACCGCAGAGGATTCGATTTCCTGTCGGACGAGGTAGTGGACGTAATCGCCCGCGAAGCGGTAGACCAGACTTCTCTTCTGTTCAAGGCTATCAAACCCAAAGGCGGTGAAATGCCTGTTGTCATGGGTGCCGGAGGATCGGGTATCTTGCTTCACGAGGCTATCGGACATACTTTTGAGGCGGACTTCAACCGGAAGAATGTTTCCATATTTGCCGATCAGCTGAATAAGAAAGTATGCAACGAACATATCAACGTGGTGGATGACGGTACGATTCCGTTCAATCGGGGTTCGGTGAATTTCGACGATGAAGGTGCCGAAGGACAGAAAACTTATCTGATTAAAGACGGAGTACTGACTAGTTATCTGCACGACCGTATCAGTGCAAAGCACTACGGAGTGGAACCAACCGGCAACGGACGTCGCGAATCGTTCCGCAATATGCCGATACCCCGTATGCGTGCTACATATATGGAAGCCGGAAATGTGAGCGAATCGGATATCATTTCTTCTGTAAAGAAGGGAATCTTTGTAGATAACTTTACGAACGGTCAGGTACAGATCGGTGCCGGAGACTTTACATTCTTTGTGAAGTCGGGCTACATGATCGAAGACGGTAAACTGACGCAACCGATCAAGGACATTAATATTATCGGTAACGGTCCGAAAGCTTTGGCGGATATCACGATGGTAGCTACCAATGCGAAGATCGACAACGGTACATGGACTTGCGGAAAAGACGGACAATCCTGTCCGGTGACTTGCGGTATGCCTTCAGCCTTGGTTAGCAAACTGACTGTCGGTGGAGAGAACTAGAAGTAAATGCTTACTTTAAAAAGACGAACCTATGATTACAGACGAAAATAAGAAACTGGCACAGTGGGCGATGGACTACGCCTTGAAGAATGGCTGCCAGGCAGCAAAAGTCCTTTTATACTCTTCTTCGAACACTTCTTTCGAACTGCGCGATGCGAAGATGGACAGATTGCAACAGGCATCGGAAGGCGGATTAAGCCTTTCCCTGTATGTGGACGGACGTTATGGTAGTATCTCTACCAACCGCCTGAACCGGAAAGAGCTCGAAACATTTATCAAAAACGGAATAGACTCTACACGCTATCTGGCTAAAGATGAGGCGCGTGTATTGGCGGACCCTTCCCGTTACTATAAAGGTGGGAAACCGGACTTAAAGCTATATGATGCCAAGTTCGCATCCTTAAATCCGGACGATAAAATAGAGATGGCGAAAGCCGTAGCGGAAGAAGCACTAGGCAAGGACGAACGGATCATCTCTGTCGGTTCTTCCTATGGCGATGGCGAGGACTTTGCTTACCGCCTGATCAGCAATGGTTTCGAAGGAGAAACCAAAAGTACGTGGTACTCACTTTCTGCCGACATCACGATCAGAGGGGAAGGCGAGGCGCGTCCTTCTGCTTATTGGTATGAGTCGTCGCTTTATATGAACGATCTGATTAAGAAAGGAATCGGTCAGAAAGCGCTGGAACGTGTATTACGCAAACTGGGACAAAAGAAAGTACAGTCCGGCAAATATACGATGGTGGTCGATCCGATGAATTCCAGCCGTTTGCTAAGTCCGATGATCAGTGCGCTGAACGGCTCGGCTTTGCAACAGAAAAACTCATTCTTATTAAATAAATTGAATGAAAAGATAGCTAGTGACCGGCTGACTTTGACGGACGAACCTCATTTGGTGAAAGCTTCCGGCGCCCGCTACTTCGACAACGAAGGTATTGCTACGGAACGTCGCTCCATCTTTGACAAGGGAGTACTGAATACCTATTTCATTGATACCTACAATGCTAAGAAGATGGGAGTCGATCCGACTATCAGCGGTTCATCTATTTTGGTCATGGAAACGGGAGATAAGAATCTGGATGGACTGATTGCCGGAGTGGAAAAAGGTATCCTCGTTACGGGCTTTAATGGTGGTAACAACAACAGTTCGACCGGAGATTTCTCTTATGGCATCGAAGGTTTCCTGATTGAGAATGGAAAACTGACGCAACCGGTATCCGAGATGAATGTTACCGGCAATCTGATTACCTTGTGGAACTCGTTGGTTGCAACCGGAAACGACCCGCGTCTGAACTCCTCCTGGCGTATCCCTTCACTGGTATTTGAGGGAGTCGATTTCAGCGGATTGTAGACACTGACTTTGAATAGACTTAAGTAATGGTCAGGAGATGATGGTCATAAAATGGAGATCATCTCCTGACCATTACTGTAATATTACCCTCTGAATTTTATAAATATACCCTGCTATACCCCGTCTTCTGCCTAACTAATGCTTTATTAATTAACGTATTATCTGGTTTTTGCTTACCTGTATTTATACCCCCTCTTTGTTTGCTAATTTGTGGGATGCTGTTTACTTTTGCCTGTGTCAAAATTAAATAGGATATAACTATTGAAAACTGATATACACACAAAAGTAAAAGCATGGGAATTATATATTTTGGATCGGGACTTATACTGCTAATCGCACTTTGGTATATTTGGGCAGTCAACAATTTGATCGCTAAGCGAAACAGGGTGAAGCAATGTCGTAGCGGTATTTGCGTGGCATTAAAGCAGCGAAATGACATGATACCTAATTTGGTGGCCGCCGTTAAGTCATATATGGGTCATGAAAATGAAATTCTTACCCGCATTACGGAACTTCGATCACATTCTTTCCAACCTTCACAGGAAGCCGAACAAATAAAAAGTGGCAATGAATTGTCCGGTCTGTTAACCAAATTACAGTTGTCGGTCGAGAATTACCCTGAACTGAAAGCGAATGAACAATTCCATCGCCTGCAAAACAGTATTGAGGACATGGAACTGCAACTGCAAGCCATCCGGCGCACCTATAATGCGGCAGTAACAGACTACAATAATACCATCGAGATGTTTCCTTCTTCCGTTGTTGCCCGTCAGCAAGGTCATCATCAGGAAGAACTGATTGATATTCCCGAACCGGAACAACAGAATGTAAATGTCGCCGAACTTCTCAGATAATACGAATATGGACACAATTGATTTTAAGAAATTATCAGAACAGCTTCGTTCGGAGCTTTTACGGGTAAATGGCTGGAGAAAGGTGGTACGAACAGGAAGTATTGCAGTTTATCTTTTTGTATTCTGCTGGTTTATGTTTGTGTTGTTTGGCGGTGCGCTTGTATCTTATATAGGTCTTGAGAACTATATGCAGTTTACGCAGTATATAATACCAGTATTCATTGGATTTATAGTGGTCAACTTCGTTTTCACTCGCTGCATGGCGAACTTTCAGGAACGGGAGTCGGAGGCTATGCAGCACATTATGTCTACCCTGTTTCCTACCGTTTATTTCTCGGCTTCCTCTCAGGTAGACAGCCGGATATTGAGAGACAGCAAACTCTTTTCCGCCTCTTTTTCTGATCCGGCACTGGCAGCCAATACGTATGGATATATCCAGTTTCCGCACGGCGAGCACTCTTTGCATGTGGCGGATATCGGCGTGTCTTACGGGCTGTTGAACAAGTTGCAGTACAATCCTGTATTGGGATATTTTGTCATGATCTACCGTTTTGTGCTTCGTCCGCTGTTTGCTTCGCGGCTGGATAGCAGTCCGCACAATTTTCGGGGGATGTTTGGCTGGTGTAAGATAGACAAGCGATTCAAAGGAAATATTATCATATTGCCCGATCACCTGGAACAAAAGATCGGATATCTGGCGAAGAATATCCAGGGGTTGAAGAAGCGCTATAGTGCCCGACTGGTGCAATTGGAAGATCAGGAGTTTGAGAACTATTTTGCCGTTTATGCCGATGATGAAGTAGAAGCACGTATGTTGCTCACTCCTGCGATGATGCGTCATATGACGGCGCTGCACCAGACTTTCGGATGTGATATCATGCTTTCGTTCAGCAGAGGTACTTTCTACTATGCCGCCGTGATGCCTTCCGGTTTTTTATGTGTGCGTCCAAGTGCGTTGAATGACGGGAAGCTGCTTGAGGACATATATAATGATATCAGCCTGTCCTGCAAAGTGGCAGAGGAATTAAGATTGAATTAGTATTAACAATAAAACAAAAACACTATTTATGACAGACATGAGTTGGATGCCTTGGGTCGTAGGCGGAGTAATGGTCCTTTCTTTTCTTTATATGAAGGTATGGCCATTTGTCCGTACTATTATAAGAGCTTTTCGGGGGCCTCGTTTTAAATCAAAATCAAAATTATCCGTAGAACAGTATAAAAAACTGTCTATAGGTTCATTGTATGCCTTGCAGCAAGGCGGATATCTGAACACTCTCTCGTTGGATATCAAAGATAAGTTGCCTACTATTCTTGGTGAATGGTGGGGAATAAATAATGCTCATGATGCCCGCGAAACATTGGATGATTTGTGCCGGAAAGGTTACGATTACTACTTTCCGTTTGTTTATGAGGCTTTTTTGCTTGACGATGAAAATGCGCAAGACGATATTTTCCAGCAGAACATGGAGAGTCAGGAAGATTATGAAAAAGCTGTCGGGCAACTGCAAAATTTGAAAGAGGTCTATGAGGAGTTGATAGCTTATGAAGTGATTACTTCTAAAGAAGATATAGCCCGCTATGGAGTGATTGGCTGGGATGCCGGCAGAATTAATTTTGTTGCCCGTGCCTGCTGCGATATGAAATATATCTCAGAAATGGAAGCGTGGAATTATATCGACAAGGCGTATGAACTGGCTCATTCTTCTTTTACATCATGGCACGATATGGCGATGAGTTATGTTATTGGCAGGGCTATCTGGGGAGGGACCAATGCTCACAATTTAGGAATGAAGGGAATGGCAGACGATCTGTTGTCTAATCCTAAGAGCCCTTGGGTGCAAATCAAATGGTAAATTGATCAAGATAGTTTAATCACAAAAACACATAATTATGGAACAAAAGAACAACAAGTACTACAGTTACATCAGCGAGTATTATGCCGCCAACCCGACTAAATTTGAAAAAAGAAAGAACAATCTGAAACCTGTGTTATATTTAGGTTTGGCCGTGGTAGGAGCCGTTCTGGCTATTTTTCCCAGTTTGCTTCCATTGGCAGGCTGGTTGGTGCGTACAGCCGGAATCATCATGACACTGGTTTGCCTGATAGCTGCCTATCTGAATAACTTTGATATATACAACTTTCAAAGTGGAGGAAAAGTCAAGAGTATGGGAGTCAAGAAGTTTAAGCGTGATGAGACAAACCCTGCGAAGATAGTGGAAGCTTTCTTATCCAGGAACTTTGAATATCTGGCAGACCTTCCCGGAGGAAGAAGTGAACCGGTACAACTTCATATTGAAGAAGACGCCACAGGACGTGAAATGTACTGTTTGCTGACCACTTATGATTCAGATTCGAATATTGTAGGTTTGGCAGATGTCATCACTTTATCGGGTAATGATTATGATGATAATATTGATCTAATTAAACAAATGTTTAAAGACGAAGAAGATAATTGATTCATCGGGGCTGGATTATAAAAACAGCTCTGAGGAGAAGAAAACTCTTCTAAATGGAAGAAAAAACACAAGAAAGAAAAACATTCATACTATAAAGGAAATCGACCGGAGGGGTGGGTACAGACACAAGTAACCTGTCAACAAAAGGTCGTATTTCCTTTAAAAATAATCTGTCTCAGGGGATTTTGCTTTATTTCTAACCTTTTTTGAATGATAATTGGTACCTGCGGTTTAGGTGAATCGCCTATCTTTGCCGTATACTATATATAATTATAATTCTATATTGAGATAAAAGCCATGAGACACAGATTTATTGCTTTACTAGTACTTTTTACAGTCATCTTTTTCAGTAGTGCAGAGGCGCAGACTACTGCCCGTAAGTTTGAGGCAGGCAAGAATACTTTCTTGCTGGACGGGAAGCCGTTCGTAGTAAAAGCTGCCGAACTGCACTATACCCGTATTCCGCAAGCCTATTGGGATCATCGTATTGAGATGTGTAAGGCGTTGGGAATGAACACTATTTGTATTTATATCTTCTGGAATATACACGAACAGGAAGAAGGCAAGTTTGACTTTACAGGTCAGAATGATATCGCTGCCTTCTGTCGTGCCGCTCAGAAACACGGAATGTATGTCATCGTCCGCCCCGGTCCGTATGTGTGTGCGGAATGGGAAATGGGCGGCCTGCCCTGGTGGTTGTTGAAGAAGAAAGATGTGGCACTGCGCACGCTCGATCCTTATTATATGGAACGGGTAGGCATCTTCATGAAAGAAGTCGGTAAGCAACTGGCGCCGCTACAGGTAAATAAGGGCGGAAATATTATCATGGTGCAGGTGGAGAACGAATACGGTTCTTACGGCACTGACAAGCCTTATGTTTCTGCCGTACGCGACTTGGTGCGCGAATCCGGTTTTACCGATGTACCTCTCTTCCAATGCGACTGGAGCAGTAACTTTACACGGAATGCACTCGACGACCTGATCTGGACCATCAACTTCGGAACAGGCGCCAATATAGACCAGCAATTCAAGAAACTGAAAGAACTTCGTCCGGAAACTCCGTTGATGTGCAGCGAGTTCTGGAGCGGATGGTTCGACCACTGGGGACGGAAACATGAAACACGTCCTGCCAAAGATATGGTACAGGGCATCAAAGAAATGCTCGACCGCAACATCTCCTTCAGCCTTTATATGACTCACGGAGGAACGACTTTCGGACATTGGGGTGGTGCCAACAATCCTGCCTACTCCGCTATGTGCAGTTCTTACGACTACGATGCCCCGATCAGCGAAGCCGGATGGACGACAGAGAAATACTATCTCCTCCGTGACCTGCTGAAAACGTATCTTCCTGCCGGTGAAGCACTGCCGGAAGTCCCTGCCGCAATGCCGGTCATTGAAGTACCCGAATTTCATTTTACCAAAGTAGCTCCGCTTTTCTCCAACTTGCCGGATGCCAAGCAGTCGGTGGATATCCAGCCGATGGAGCAATTCAACCAAGGGTGGGGAACAATCCTGTACCGTACCACATTGCCCGAAGCAGTAACCTCAGGCACTACATTGAAAATCACCGAAGTGCACGACTGGGCACAAATCTACGCTGATGGCAAGCTGCTGGCCCGTCTCGACCGCCGCAAAGGAGAATTTACCACTACCTTGCCGGCCTTGAAGAAAGGTACGCAACTGGATATTCTGGTAGAGGCAATGGGACGTGTCAACTTTGATAAGTCCATCCACGACCGGAAGGGAATCACCGAAAAGGTAGAACTCCTTTCGGGCAATCAGGTGAAAGAACTGAAGAACTGGACTGTATATAACTTCCCCGTAGACTACTCATTTATCAAGAACAAGAACTACAAGGATACGAAAATATTACCGATTATGCCTGCTTACTATCGGTCATCTTTCAAACTCGATAAAGTAGGCGACACTTTCCTCGACATGAGCACATGGGGCAAAGGTATGGTATGGGTGAACGGTCATGCGATGGGACGTTTCTGGGAAATCGGTCCCCAGCAGACACTTTTCATACCGGGCTGCTGGCTGAAAGAAGGCGAGAATGAAATCCTCGTCCTCGACCTGAAAGGTCCGACGAAATCATCAATCAAAGGTCTGAAGAAACCGATCCTCGACGTACTCCGCGAGAAAGCGCCGGAAACACACCGCAAGGATGGAGAAAAGTTGAAGCTGACAGGAGAAAAGGTTGCGCACGAAGGAGCCTTCACTCCGGGCAACGGCTGGCAGGAAGTACGTTTCGCCGCTCCGGTGAAAGGACGTTTCTTCTGTCTGGAAGCACTCTCTCCGCAAGCCAATAACAATATTGCCGCTATTGCAGAGTTCGATGTGCTGGGAGCCGACGGCAAACCCGTATCCCGCGAACATTGGAAAATCCGTTATGCCGATAGCGAAGAGACACGTAGCGGAAACCGTACGGCGGATAAGATATTCGACTTGCAGGAATCCACTTTCTGGATGACTGTTGACAATGTCGCTTATCCCCACCAACTGGTAATCGACCTGAGCAAAGTGGAAACAGTGACGGGCTTCCGTTATCTGCCCCGTGCCGAAAAGGACTTTCCGGGCATGATTCGTGAATACCGCGTCTATGTGAAACCGTCTGATTTCAAGTATTAAACCAATAATAAGCCAATATCGGCCTTTTGATAATAAAGCATTCACTTTATAAATAAGCATTTACTCTCAAATGAATATGAAAAAATATACTTTACTCCTGGCACTCCTTTTAGTAGGAGTGCTGACAGGATACAGCCAGCAATCTGCCTACCTGTTTGTCTATTTCACCGGAAACAGGATGAGTGAGGAAGCCATCCGGATGGCTGTCAGCCCCGATGGATACAACTACTATGCATTAAACGGAAACCAACCGGTCATCGATTCCCGTGAAATCAGTTCTACGGGTGGAGTGCGTGACCCGCACATTCTTCGTTGTGAAGACGGAAAGACATTTTACATGGTCGTAACTGACATGGTCTCCGGCAATGGATGGAGTTCCAACCGTGCCATGGTACTGTTGAAATCGAAAGATCTCGTCAACTGGACCTCCAACATCGTGAATATCCAGAAGAAATACCCGAATCAGGAAGATTTGAAGCGGGTATGGGCACCGCAAACTATTTATGATAAAGAAGCGAAGAAATACATGGTCTACTGGTCAATGCAGCATGGTAATGGTCCGGACATTATTTATTACGCATACGCTAACAAAGATTTCACCGATATAGAAGGAGAACCCAAAACTTTGTTCCTCCCGAAGAATGGCAAATCCTGTATTGACGGAGACATCATTTATAAAGACGGACTTTACCACCTGTTCTATAAAACGGAAGGAGACGGCAATGGAATTAAAAAAGCAACCACCGCCTCCCTGACTTCCGGACAATGGACAGAATCGGAAGATTATAAGCAACAGACGAAAGAAGCTGTAGAAGGTGCCGGCATCTTCCCGCTGATAGGTACGGACAAGTACATCCTGATGTACGATGTATATATGAAAGGCAAGTATCAGTTTACGGAAAGCACCGATTTGGAGAATTTCAAAGTCATAGACAATGCCATTAGCATGGACTTCCATCCGCGCCACGGCACCGTAATGCCGATTACTGACAAGGAACTGAAACGCTTGTACAAGGCCTACGGAAAGCCCGACAAGATGTAAAGCCATCAGATACACCATCTAATATCCCATAAATAAATACCATGAAAAAACTCCTGTTGTTCATTTTGCTTGTCTGTGCAACAGTACAGGCCTATTCGCAAGAATACCCGAAAGTCGTTTTATCGGGTGACTATCCGGACCCTTCTGTCATGCGCGATGGTGAGGATTATTACATGACTCATTCTCCTTTTTACTACGCTCCCGGATTTCTCATCTGGCACTCCCGTGACTTGATGAACTGGGAACCCGTCTGTCGCGTAATGCCCGAATACGAAGGCTCTGCAATGGCGCCCGACTTATTGAAGTACAAAGGAAAATACTACATCTATTATCCGGCCAAAGGAACAAACTGGGTGATCTGGGCAAATGACATCAAGGGCCCGTGGAGCAAACCCATCGACCTGAAAGTGAGTGGCATCGACCCCGGACACATAGCCGATCAGGAGGGGAACAGATATTTATATGTTGACAAAGGAGAAGTCATCCGACTGACGGACGACGGACTGGCCACCATCGGCCAAAAACAGAAAGTGTACGAAGGCTGGCGATATCCCAATCACTGGGAAACGGAATGTATGTGTCTGGAATCGCCGAAGCTGAATTACCATAATGGTTATTATTACCTGACTTCCGCACAGGGAGGAACGGCCGGTCCGGCAACAAGCCACATGGCAGTTGCCGCCCGTTCGAAGAGTGTCACCGGACCGTGGGAAAATTCTCCCTATAATCCGGTAGTGCATACCTATAGTGCCCATGACAACTGGTGGTCGAAAGGACACGGCACACTGATCGACGATGTGAACGGCAACTGGTGGATCGTATATCATGCCTATGCCAAAGGCTATCACACCCTGGGACGCTCCACCCTCATCGAACCGATTGAATGGACCGCCGATGGATGGTATCGTACCAAATCCACCGCCACTCCCATCAAGACCGATCCGTCCATCAAACACGGACTCAGCCTCTCGGATGACTTTGAAGGACCGGAACCGGGACTTCAATGGACTTTTTGGAAAGAATATGCCCCTCAGTCGCTCAGCTTCAAGAAACAGACTTTATGGATAGATGCGAAAGGAAGTACCCCTTCCGATGCCCGCTTACTGCTGGCCACCGCCGAAGACAAGAATTACGAAACACAGGTGGAAGTCAACGTAGGCAAGGGTAACACAGCCGGACTTCTTCTATATTACAGCGAAAAGGCATACGCTGGAGTCGTGTCCGACGGAAAGAACTTCACTATCTACAGAAACGCGGAAAACAGCTTTACCCTCCCTAACAAGTTGGGCAAACGTTTCCTCGCCAAGATACAGAATCAGGGAAACAGTGTCCGGATAGCAGTCAGCAAGGACGGCAAGGAATGGACTACGCTGGTAGAAAACATGGATGTATCTCAGCTGCACCATAACAACTACGGCGGCTTCTACGCTTTACGCATCGGACTGCTTTCCTCCGGAAAAGGCAGCGCCGGCTTCCGTCAGTTCCGTTACCGTAACGCCATCCCGCAGGAAAAGGACATGGGGGCTTACTTGATGGTCTTCCATAAAGACGGGACGCACAGCCTTTATATGGCCGTCAGTGACGACGGATATACATTTACTGCCTTGAACGACGGCAAACCGGTGATCGCCGGAGATACCATCGCCCTGCAAAAAGGTATCCGTGACCCGCACATCTTCCGCGGACCGGACGGAGCTTTCTACCTTTCCATGACCGACCTGCACATCTATGCGCAGAAAGACGGCTTCCGTGATACCGAATGGGAACGTGACGGAAAAGAATACGGCTGGGGAAACAACCGCGGACTCGTACTGATGAAATCATGGGACCTGATCAATTGGAAACGTACCAATGCCCGTTTCGACCTGTTATCGGCAGGCTTGGGTGAAATCGGCTGCGTATGGGCGCCCGAAGTGACTTACGATGACAAGAAAGGTAAACTGATGATTTACTTCACCATGCGTTTCAAGAACGAGGCGAACAAACTGTACTATGTCTATGTCAATGATGACTTCGACCGGATAGAGACACTCCCGCAAATCCTCTTCGAGTATCCCAACGAGAAAATATCGGCTATCGACGGTGACATCACCAAGGTAGGCGACCGGTATCGCATGTTCTACGTTTCGCACGACGGAGGCGCCGGAATCAAACAGGCCGTGTCAGACCGCATCAACGGTGATTACGAATATGACCCTCGCTGGTACGACTTCGAACCCAGGGCCTGCGAAGCTCCCAACCTCTGGAAGCGTATCGGAGAAGACAAATGGGTATTGATGTACGACGTCTACGGCATCAACCCCCATAACTTCGCTTTCATCGAGACTTCCGACTTCGTGAATTTCAAGAACCTGGGACGTTTCAACGAAGGAGTGATGAAGACGACTAATTTCTCGTCGCCCAAACACGGCGCGGTGATCCATTTGACAAAAGAAGAAGCCGCCAAACTGAGAAGTCATTGGGAAAACAGGAAATAACAGAGTATCAGATCTTTTTTAGTGAATACATACTCTTTTTTTGCAGAGATCTTATATTATAATTTATACCATGAAACATTTACTTCTACTATTTAGTGTATTATTATTATCATTGCAGCCGGCCGCATTTGCCGCAACGCATGAAACGACTGCTACTCCCGATTCAGTATCCCTTTTTGCCTACGCCACCCGAGGTGACGACGGCCGTAGCGGACTCCGCTTTGCATGGAGCATGGACGGAAAACATTGGTTTGAAATAGGACGAAACTACGGCTATCTTCGTTGCGATTACAGCCGTTGGGGATCGCAGAAGAAGATGCTCGACCCGAATCTGAAACAACTCCCCGGCGGGGAATGGCTCTGTGTCTGGAAGTTGAACGACCACGATGGATACGGTCAGGCCAGATCAAAAGACCTGATTTACTGGGAAGCCCAGCAATATCCCCGTACGACTTCCGATTTTGAAGGAACAAGAGTCAAAGCAAAGATTGCCGGACACGAAGAAACGGGAACTGTCAGCCAAGTGCCCTGGTCGGTAGTGGACGGACTGACCCAAACCTACGAACGGAACCAATACCGTAACTCCCTGTATGGCGAACGCCCTGTACAGGATAAAGAACGCTTTGCCGGACTGAAACCGGTCAAAGCCACCGTCACAGCACAACCGGAAGAAACAAAAGAAATCAGCGACTTATTGATGGGTATCTTCTTCGAAGACATCAACTACTCCGCTGACGGCGGCCTGTATGCCGAACTGATCCAAAACCGGGACTTCGAATACGACCCGTCCGACCGTGAAGGGGACAAGAACTGGAACAGCACCCATTCATGGAAGCTGGAAGGAGAAAACGCCACCTTTACCGTATCGACTTCGGACCCTATCCATCCGAACAACCCGCATTATGCCGTCTTGAAGACGAACCAGCCGGGAGCTGCCCTGACCAACACCGGTTTTGACGGAATCGCCTTGAAAGCAAGCGAGAAGTATGATTTCTCCTTGTTTGCCCGTATCCCGGAAGGCAGCAAGTCCGGAAAACTACTCGTACGCCTCGTAGATGCTGACGGCACCGTACAGGGTGAAACGACAGTTACCGTCTCTTCCCGTTCGTGGAAAACGTATAAAGCAGTGCTGACAGCAAAAGCGTCCGCCGATACCCGTCTGGAACTTCGTCCGCAATCGGCAGGTGAAATCGAACTGGATATGATTTCTCTCTTCCCGCAGAATACATTCAAAGGCAGAAAGAACGGTTTGCGTCCCGACCTTGCCCAGACACTTGCCGATATGCACCCGCGCTTTGTCCGTTTCCCCGGAGGCTGCGTGGCTCATGGAGACGGTTTGAAGAACATCTATCAATGGAAAAATACTATCGGACCGCTGGAAGCCCGTAAACCTGCCCGTAACCTTTGGGGATATCATCAGAGCATGGGACTGGGGTATTATGAATACTTCCAGTTCTGCGAAGATATAGGTGCGGAACCGCTTCCGGTGCTGGCGGCAGGTGTACCTTGTCAGAATTCCGCCTGTCATGGCGATTTGAGAGGCGGTCAGCAAGGCGGTATCCCGATGAGCGAGATGGGTGCTTACATTCAGGATATCCTCGACCTGATAGAATGGGCGAACGGTGATGCAAAGAAAAGCAAATGGGGCAAGATACGTGCCGAATCCGGTCATCCGAAGCCTTTCAATCTGAAATATATCGGCATCGGCAATGAAGACTTGATCACCGATGTCTTCGAAGAACGCTTCACGATGATATACCTTGCTATCAAAGAGAAATATCCGGAGATAATCGTTGTCGGCACAGTAGGTCCTTTCAATGAGGGAACAGACTATGTGGAAGGCTGGAAACTGGCGGACAAACTCGGTGTTCCGATGGTAGACGAACATTATTATCAGTCTCCGGGATGGTTCCTGCACAATCAGGACTTCTATGACAAGTACGACCGCTCTAAAAAGACGAAAGTATATCTGGGCGAATATGCCACTCACATCCCCGGACGCAGAGCGAATATGGAAACAGCTTTGACCGAAGCACTTTATCTGGCTGCTTTGGAACGGAATGGAGATGTAGTGCACATGAGTTCTTATGCTCCTCTGCTGGCAAAAGACGGACGGACGCAGTGGAATCCGGACCTGATCTACTTCAACAATCGGGAAGTAAGACCGACAACGGGATACTATGTGCAGAAACTGTACGGTCAGAACGCTGGCGACCATTACATCCCTTCACAGATAAACCTTGATAATCAAGACAGTCGCGTAAAACTCCGTGTTGGTTCTTCCATCGTTCGTGACAGTAAGACGGGGGATGTGATTGTGAAACTGGTGAATCTGTTGCCCGTCAGCATAGAGACGGATGTCCGGTTACCGGGAATGGATGGTATCCAGTCTTCCGCTACGCGGACTGTACTGGCAGGTGCACCCGAGACGACTCCGCTTCCGGTGACGGATACGATAGAGGCAGGAACCAGCTTCAAGCAGGAATTGCCTGCTTATTCGTTCACGGTCATCCGCTTGAAGACACAAAAGGGAAAAAATAAGCAATAAACAGGTTTTCAATAGGGGTTAGTTTATTTTGGGGAGGGGTGCTCACCTATCATCTCCCCCTGTGGGTAGGGGCTGACTAAAAAGTCAATAGTATCCTAAATCTCCTCCTTCGGGAAGGAGGAGTACCCGTAGGGGGAGGTGGTAGGTGAATACATAATCCTGTCATTTACAAAGAAATAGGAACAAACATTATTTTTCCTACCACCTCGGTCTTCGACCACTCCTCCTTCCCGAAGGAGGAGATTCGAGATAGAATCGACTTTTTAATCTCCCCCAATGGAGATACTACTGTTTTATTCATTTTTCATTCGAAATGAATAAAACAAGGTAAAAAGGAATGCTTTTTTGGTCATTTGGTCGAATGGTGGCTGTTCTGTGCCTGAAATCGATTAAATTTGTCATCGAAATACTCTAATGACTACTGGAATATGGATCATAATATCTTTTTGCTTGATATTTCGCATCTTACTAGCATCGACACATCTTTTTTTATAAAAGGAGAGATTGTTTTATCGGATAACATCGACACTTCTCCTCTGGAGCCTGTGGAACAGTTGCCGCAAAACAACTTTCCCGTTCAGGCGGGAATGTCTATCGTGTTGTTTTCTCTGGAGGGGGAGATGCATATACGGATTTCTTTGAAGGAATATGTCTTGCGTCCGAATATGTTTTGCGTTATAATCACGGGAATGATTTTTGAAGTCCTTTCCATCAATTATGACTTTCGTGGATTTATGATAGCTACCCGAACAGACTTTATGCCTACTACGGAAAAGACGACTCAGGTAATGTCTTTTTATAAATGTTTGCAGAATAGACACTGCTTCACTTTTGCAGAAAAGGAAGCGGGAGAATTTGTCCGGATCTATCGTTCTGCTAAAGCGACTTTGCAGGAGTCAGATCATCCTTTTACGATTCCTATGTTGCAGTCTTACGTACAGATTTTGTATTATAGAATGTTGCCTATAGTGATCAAGGAGGAAGAATCGCAAACGAAGTATTCGCGCACGCGGCAAGAGGAGATTTTTCAGCGTTTCATCGGTGAAGTGGAGAAGCATTACCGGCGGGAACGAAGTGTGAAGTTTTACGCGGACTCGTTGTGCATTTCTCCTAAATATCTTTCTACTGTAGTTTATAAAGTCAGCCGGCAATTGGCAGGGCAGTGGATTGATGCTTATGTAATACTTGAAGCAAAGACATTATTAAAATCGGGGAAGCTGACCATTCAGCAGATCAGCGAACAGCTGAACTTCTCGAATCAATCATTCTTCGGGAAGTTCTTTAAGCGCTGTGCTGGTATGTCTCCAAAGGATTATATGAACAGTTGATCTGTTATTTCTTAGAATCGGCAGCGGAGATCTATTCCGAATTGTACGGGACGTCCTTTCTGCATAAATCCTTTGTTCATCGTTTCAAAGTAGAAGGCTGCATAGTCTTTGTCCAGGAAGTTGCGTGCCCAGAAGCTGATCATTGCATTCCCTTTTTCAAGATTGGCACGCCAGTTCAGTGTGCCGTAGAAGGCTTGGCTGACGTCATTTTGTTCGGTCCAGTAGATGCGTCCGGCAGCATTGTAGTTTGCTTGGAATACAATGCGGTCGAAGATGGAACGGGAGCTACAGGTGATGGCGTATTCTCCTCCGATATTAAGTGTATGCTTGGGGACGAAGGGAACATATTTGCCGTTGTAGTCAGCTTTTACTGTTAGGTTGCCATCCTTGTCTGCTTCATTTATAATATAGTCGGTAAAGGTGGCATACGTATATCCGTAACTTGCGTTCAGACTTAGTTCGTTGGTCACGCTGGCACGGAGGGATGCTTCTGCACCGTAGCTGTTGCTTTTGCCTGCATTGATTGTGGTACGTCCAAGACCGCTGCCGATAAATTGAGAGAGTTGCTGGTCACGGGTATCCATATAGAAAGCTGCAAGGTCGGCCCAGAGTTTTCCTTCCCACAAAGTGAGATGAGTACCCACTTCATAATTCCATGAATATTCCGGTTTATAGGTGGTTGCATCTTTTACTTCGGGTATAGCAGGCATTTTGTCTCCTATCATTCCTTCAATCAATGTGCTGTATTTTTCGAACTCCGCGCTTTTTTTTATGGCTTCTACCATCGAGTGCGCTTGTTGCCCGGTGATTATATCAGAAAACATTTGGACATTATAGCCTCCCGAACGGTAACCTTTGGATACTGTAGCGTAAACGTTATTGCCTTTGCTCCATTCGTATTGTAAGGCAAACTTGGGTAATAATTGGACATAATCTTCAGATAGTTTACCATTGTAGGCAGCGTCTGCTACCAGGTCTTTGGCGGTAATAACCATAGGGCCCATGGCAAAGTTGAAGTCGAAGTTGAGTGGGTCGCTTGCCGAATTGTACTTCATACTCATCTTTTCGTAGTCTAGACGAAGACCTATAGTGAAGGATAGTCCTTTGGTAAAAAGGTTATTGAAGGTTGATTGATGAAAAATGGCTCCGTTCCATATTGGAGTATCAAAGTTGCCACTGACTCTTAACGTAGGGTTAAGAACACTCATGCTCATCTTAGGTGCTTTATTCCCTAAATTTTCAAAGATGCTGTTGGTATTTCCTTCAATAGTTTCTTTTACCCCGTCTTCTTTGAAGGTAACAGGCCCGTCTGTATTCAATGTCTGATAGAATCCAAAGATACCTGTTGTCCATTCCCACTTACGGTTGGGCTTCGATTTAAGCACAATTTCTTCTGAAATAGTATTTAGTTTCTGCTTCTGGGTAAGATTGAATATGTTCTTTTCAGTAAAGTCCTGGTCGAGAAACATTCGGTCTTTCAGATGCTGATAACCGGTAACAGCGCTTAGGATGAAATTCTTGGCTTGATATTCGACATTAAATCCTGCATTCAGCAGGTTACGGTAGTAGTTGCTTCTATCATTATAGGCAATCTTTCCGATCATTTCTTCCCGTTCTTCAGTCTTTCCCTTGTTGAGGCCTTCCTGGGTGATGCCTGTGTAAAAGTAAGGATATCCTCCTTGGTCACTATATTCGTAGCTGACATTCAAGTCTAGTTTAAGGTTATCTTTCGGCAGATAAATACCTCTGAACCGTCCACCTCCTGCATTGCCTTTGTCTACCCGTTCATTATTGCGTGCAGAGTTTTGATAGAATCCTCCGGTATGTTCGTAGAATCCTCCGGTAGAAAAGGCGAATTGGTCGGATATACGGTGGTAATGTGTTAACGATACATTGTAGTCGTTATAAGTTGCTGCTCCCATACGGATATCTGTACCTTGATATGTGAAAGGTGACTTGGTGTGTACCTTGATCAGCCCACCCATTGTATTACGTCCATACAAAGTTCCTTGCGGACCGCGGAGTACATCAATACGTTCTATGTCGGAGTAGTTGAAATCGAAAGCTGATTTATCGATATAGGGGATGTTGTCTACATAGAGTCCGATAGCCGGTGTGTTGATACGTGAACCAATCCCTCGAATATAGATAGAAGTAGTCAGCTTTGATCCATACTCCGGAATGAAAATATTCGGAATGAGTCCGGATAATCTTTTCACGGAGTTCACTTGGTTAGCCTGCATGTCTTTCTGTGACAATACAGTTGTAGCTGCCGGCAGCTCACGTAGTTTCCGGTTTTCTTTCGGAGTGGCGATCACTACCACTTCTTCGATGTCTACTACTTTAAGAGAATCTTTAGGGAAATCTTCAGCCCATGTTGTTCCTGTCATCAGGAGTGCGAGGGCAATCATAATATTCTTTGTTTTCATTCGCAGTTAATTTGTCTGGTGCAAAGTAACGGCAAATATATAAGGTAGGCAATCCTCATTTATTAGGATTATGCTTCATTTTTTAAGAAGTCAGATTCGGTCCGCCTCTATGTATCCGTTCATTACGGCATAGATGGTTAATCCTGATACAGACTTGATTCCAAGTTTTTCCGTGATGTTTTTCCTGTGGGTGATGACGGTAGTCAGACTGATATTCAGTTTGTCGGCAATCTCTTTGTTGATTAATCCTTTGGTAATCAGTACCAGCACCTCTATTTCACGGGCAGATAAGATTTCCTGATGTACCTCCGGCATGGCAATCGGAGGCATATCTTTTACAGGATAGCCGTTGTGGTGTGCATGTTGATGAAGCTTCAAAAGACTTTTCACCAGTTTTTCTTCGGGTTCGTAGATATTGAGCACAGGCACACCCGACAGTTGGAATTGCGGGCTGTCACTGGCCAGCACAATTGTTTTTCGCTTTCGGGGGAGGAAGAAGGCATTGTGTTCAACATAGATTTGCGCTGAGATGAAGTAGTGGGCATACATGTCCGGAGTATCATCCATTAGTTCATTGAAACTATGGAAGGTGCGGATGGTTGCCATTGGGATAATCTCTTCCAATATACTTTTCAGTCCGAGACAAGTGAGGGTGTTGGACTCGATAATGGCTATTTCAGGTTTATTATTCATCTTATCGCTGAGTTTTTACTGTTGGTTTATATAATTAGCTACCGCTTCCGCACACCGTTCTCCATCTACTCCTGCCGAAACAATTCCACCTGCATACCCTGCACCTTCTCCGCAGGGAAACAGTCCGCGAACAGTGACGTGCTGTAACGTCTCCTTATCCCGTACGATGCGGACTGGCGAAGAAGTGCGGGTTTCCACACCAATCATCACCGCTTCATTCGTAAGGAAACCATGACTGCTACGCCCGAACTGCTGAAAACCGAGAGATAACCTTTTGCTGATAAAGTCCGGCATCCAAAAATGAAGCGGGGAAGAAACCAATCCCGGACTATATGAAGACTCCGGTAAATCATAGCTTAACTTCTTGCGGGTAAAGTCCAGCATACGTTGTGCCGGTGCCGTTTGGCGCCTGCCACCCTGCAACCAGCATTGACGTTCCAACTCCTCCTGAAAGTGAAGGGGAGTAAGTTGAGTATTGAGAGTCGAGAGCTGAGAATTGCTCAGCAATGGGTTAATGGCTAATAACTGCTCATTTTGTTGCGCAGCCCATTCTCCATTCTCCATTTTCCATTCTCCATTAATTAAATCTTCCGGTTGAATCTCTACCACCATTCCCGAGTTACTCCAACGCGATCCGCGGTTAGAAGGAGACATTCCGTTTACTACAACTTGTTCCGGGCCGCTGGCGGCAGGAACAATGAAACCGCCGGGACACATACAGAAGCTATAGACTCCTCTGCCTTCAGCTTGTGTCACGAAGCTGTATTCGGCAGCAGGAAGGTATTTCCCCCGTCCGTTCTTATTATGGTATTGTATCTGGTCGATCAGCATAGCCGGATGTTCCAGCCGGACACCGACAGCGATTCCTTTGGCTTCTATCGTAACACCGTTTGCAGCCAGCCAGCGATATACATCTCTTGCGGAATGTCCGGTTGCCAGTATCACAGGACCGAGAAAAGTCTTTCCTGTGTTGGTTTCAATACCTTTGATTTCGTTGTTCTCAATAATCAGTGCATCCATTCTGGTCTGAAAATGCACTTCTCCGCCGCACTCGATAATCGTATTTCGCATATTCTCAATGACACGCGGGAGTTTGTCTGTCCCAATGTGAGGATGGGCATCGGCCAGTATAGCCGCAGAAGCTCCGTGCTGACAGAATACGTTCAGTATCTTGTCTACATTTCCTCTTTTCTTGCTGCGGGTGTAAAGTTTTCCATCCGAATAGGCTCCTGCACCTCCTTCACCAAAGCTATAGTTCGATTCCGGATTTATGGTATGTTCTCTGCTGATTTGTGCCAGATCCTTTTTCCGTTCGCGCACATCTTTTCCCCGTTCTACGATAACCGGACGTAGTCCGAGTTCGATGAGGCGTAAGGCGGCAAACAGTCCGCCGGGACCGGCACCGACTATGATAACCTGTGGCTTGCCTTCCACATTATTATATATAGTGCGTTCGTATTCATCCTCCTTGGGCATCTCATTGATGTATGCCCGTACTTTCAGGTTGACAAAGATAGTCCGTTGACGTGCATCGATGCTCCGTTTCAGTATTCGGGTAGCAGTGATATTACGCAGGTTAATGCCTTTTTCTTTAGATATATATTCTTTCAGTCGCTGTTCGTTTGCTGCGATTTCGGGAAGGATGCGGAGTTGGTATTCTTGTGTCATGGATTTATATTAATTTAAACTTATCCGAAGAGTGCTCTGAATGCCTCTTCTACCTTTCTTACAGGTACTAATTCTATTTTTAGTTTTTGGGTGTCAATCCCTTGCAGATTATACTTAGGAAGCAGGAACCGTTTGAATCCTAACTTTTCCGCTTCTCCGATTCGCTGCTCTATTCGATTCACGGGGCGTATCTCTCCCGACAGACCGATTTCTCCTGCCATACAGACTTCCGGTTCGACAGCCGCATCCATATTGGAAGAAAGGATGGCACTGATCACTGCCAGGTCAATAGCCGGATCATTCACCTTCAATCCTCCGGCAATATTCAGAAACACATCTTTCTGCGCAAGCTTGAAGCCTACGCGCTTTTCGAGGACAGCCAGAAGCATATTCATTCTCCGTATATCAAAGCCGGTTGCCGACCGTTGAGGATTTCCATAGACGGCAGAACTTACCAAAGCCTGTGTCTCAATCAGGAACGGGCGTACTCCCTCGATAGCAGAAGCAATCGCTACTCCGCTCATCCCTTCATGATCCTGACTTAACAGCAACTCCGAAGGATTGCTGACCTGACGTAATCCGTCCTGACGCATTTCGTAAATACCTAGTTCGGCAGTACTTCCGAATCGGTTCTTGATGCTTCGCAGAATACGGTACATATAATGCTGGTCTCCTTCAAACTGGAGAACTGTATCTACAATATGCTCCAGTACCTTTGGGCCTGCAATACTGCCTTCTTTATTTATATGTCCGATTAGCAGGACCGGCGTATGCGTTTCCTTGGCAAAACGGAGAATCGATGCCGAACATTCCCTTACCTGGGCAATGCTTCCGGGAGATGATTCTATATTTTCTGTGGAAATAGTCTGTATGGAGTCGATAATGACCAGGTCGGGACTGGTGTTCTTGATATGCACGTAAATCTGTTCAAGTGAAGTTTCACAAACGATCAGACAGTCGCTGGAGACTTCCGAAAGGCGGTCGGCGCGTAGTTTCAGCTGTCGTGCGCTCTCTTCACCGGATACATAGAGAATCTTCTTGTCCGGCATACGCAAGACAGTCTGCATGACGAGTGTCGATTTTCCGATTCCCGGTTCGCCGCCGATCAAAACCAGAGAGCCGGGCACAAGTCCTCCGCCCAATACACGATTCAGTTCGTCGTCGTGCATATTGATGCGCGGCTCATCATCGGCTTCTATTTCGCTGAGGATAACAGGTTTCGCTTTCTGCGTCTCGATGCCCGATACCGGACGGCGGTTGGTCGTTTCTTTCCGTACGATTTCTTCTACATACGTATTCCATTCTCCGCACGACGGACACTTACCCACCCATTTCGGTGATTCCTGCCCGCAGTTACTGCATACATATACGGTTTTTTCTTTTGCCATTTTCTTTTTCCTTTAATATAAGAACCCGAATGCCCATAACGGAATTTTGTTTCCTGCTGAATATTCTATATCATCTGCGGCTATAAATGCCTGTTTGCTGCCAGCTATCTGTTTTCCGTCCTTACTTTTTCCGCCAACTTCTATTGTGTATTTGCTGTCTATCGTGTAGTCTGCACGACGTGTACAGTATTCTACTCTATGCTGATAAGAAAGTTGGTTCACCATAAACACTTCTCTCAATGTGCCCTTGTCCACATCCTTGAAAGTCAGCGCATAAAGTAAATTGGTATTTTCCATGTATATCTTATCCGGTTTTTGTAGCTTTTTGATAGAGTCATTGTCCGAATAAAGAAGATGAATTAACTTAGCTCTGTCCAAATATTGCAGATAGGCCAGAATGGTGGTACGCGAGAGTTCTGCCAGGGCAGAGAGCTTAGTGATATCCACCATAAACGGAACTTCGGAGGAAAGGATGCCTAACAGGCTTTTCAATTTCCGTACATTACTGATATCTACTCCGCATTGTTGGGGAAGTTCAATCTCAAGTATCAAATTCGTTATATTCTCGATTCGTGTATAATACTCAGCATTTCCTTCCAGATAAAAAGGATAATACCCATGTTTCAGATAATCCTCAAAATGAGCCAGTGGTCTGCATTGGGAGTTGACCTCATTGCAAATTCCGTCACTGCTCTCCAAGATCTCTTCCAATGTATAGGGACGGATATGAATCTGATGAAATAGCTTTAGATATTCACGGTAAGAGAGTCCTTGCATATTGTATGATATGCATCGGCGTGACAAATCTGCTTCTGCATTCAGAAGTTGAAGTAAGGAGGAGCCTGTGAATACTATTTTCAGTTCGGGAAACTCGTCATATATATTTTTAATCTCCTTGCTCCAGGATGGATATTTATGTACTTCATCCAGAAAGAGACATTTGCCTCCTTTCAGATAAAACTGTTCAGCCAATTCGCTAAGCGTATGTTGAGTGAAATACAGACTATCCAGGCTTGTGTATAAGGCGCTCTGACTATCGTTTGCATAATGAAGTTTCAGGTATTGAAGCATTAAAGTCGTTTTTCCGACTCCACGTGCTCCGCGGATGGCAATCAGTCGGTTATCCCAATTGATTGTATCCATCAAGCTCCTGATATAAGTAGTGGAAGTGGCTGTTAGTAACCTTTTATATCTTCTGATTAGTGTATCCATATCCTTATTTGTTTTCTATGGAATACAAAAATAGGCATAATTTGTTCAACGCGCAAAACAAATTCGGATAAAATCTGTTCAACGCATTAAACAAAAGGTTCTTATAGAGTGATCTCACCAGCTATCGACCGATTCATACGATCACGAACTTCATCCGGAGTATATCCGTGTCCCAATAAGAACATCAATTTAGTCACGGCCGACTCTGTCGTACTGTCATATCCGGAGACCACTCCTGCCTGTAGCAGCTGGTACCCCGTTTCGTAACGTTCCATCTCCACCATTCCGGCATTGCACTGGGTTACATTGACAATGACAATCCCCTGCGCACTGGCCTGACAAAGCCTGCGGATAAACCATTCCTTTCGGGGAGCATTGCCGGAACCATACGTTTCGAGTACGACCGCTTTTAATCCTTTGGTCCCTAACATCGTAGCTATTACATTCTCCTGAATGCCGGGGAATAACTTGAGAACCACGATGTTCGTATCCAATAAATAATGTGGCACTAACTCCTGTTTGCTTTTGTTGACATGAATCTGTGCTTGATTATATTTAATGTGAATACCTGCTTCCGCCAATACCGGGTAATTGAATGAGCGGAATGCGTTGAAGTTTTCCGCGTTCATCTTTGTCGTACGGTTTCCCCTCATCAGATGATTCTCAAAGAAGATGCAGACTTCCGGAACGAGTGCTTTCCCCTCCTTATCCTGTGCGGCGGCAATTTCGATACTTGTCATCAGGTTTTCCTTGCCGTCCGTGCGGAGCACCCCTATCGGGAGTTGGGAGCCCGTAAGGATCACAGGTTTGTCCAGTCCTTCCAGCATAAAACTCAGGGCGGAGGCTGTATAAGCCATCGTATCCGTTCCGTGCAAAATGACGAAGCCATGATAGAGATCATAGTTCTCGTGAATAATGTGTACCAGCTTTCTCCACATATCGGGTTCCATGTCCGAAGAGTCCATCGGAGGGTCAAACTGATAAGTATCAATCGGGAAGTTGAATTTTTGCAATTCGGGGATATGCCTCTGGAGTTGCTCGAAGTTGAAGTTCTCCAATGCGCCTGTTGCGGTGTTTTCAATCATTCCAATTGTTCCACCGGTGTATATTAACAATACGGAAGTATTTAACGGGGTCATATGCTGGTTTTATGCTGTTGTTTTTGCAAATATAATAATATAAACGATATATAAATAGCAAAATGTCATAAAAGTACAAGGCTTTTATGGGAGGGAAAAGAGACGGGATGTTCTTTTTATCAGAAAAAAACCGAAAAAAGTGATAGATTGAACGTTTTTATTATTACTTTTGCGACACTTATCAAAAACAATGGTAGAAACAGAGACTATGATGAAGTACTATCCACATACAGTCACATCCATGTGTACCATGACCCTTTGGGGTTAATGGATAGTATTTGTGTATCTACGTGATTCACGCCTGTGTAAGTAGGCAAAACTCAATTTTAATTTTTTCGTAAACAACCAATCACCCTGTAATAACTATACTCGAGGGGATTGTATTTAAATATGTATCTTCATGAAAGTAATGAAATTCGGCGGAACGTCCGTAGGTTCCGTGAACAGCATTTTAAGTGTAAAGAGAATTGTAGAGTCGGCCGGCGAGCCGGTAATTGTAGTTGTTTCCGCGTTAGGGGGCATCACTGACAAATTGATTAATACATCGAAGATGGCGGCAGCCGGAGATTCGGCCTACGAAGGAGAGTTCCGCGAAATCGTCTATCGTCATGTGGAGATGATTAAAGAAGTGATTCCTGCCGGAGCAGGGCAAGTGGCATTGCAACGTCAGATTGGCGAATTGCTGAATGAGTTGAAAGACATTTTCCAGGGTATCTATCTGATCAGAGACCTTTCCCCGAAAACATCGGATACCATTGTCAGCTATGGCGAACGCCTTTCGTCCATCATCGTTGCCGAACTGATCGATGAGGCAAAATGGTTTGATTCACGTACTTTTATCAAGACTGAAAAGAAGCATAATAAACATACGATTGATGCTGATCTGACTAATCAGTTAGTAAAAGAGGCTTTCCATTCCATTCCGAAAGTATCGTTGGTTCCCGGATTTATTTCTTCGGATAAGGTGTCGGGAGACGTAACGAATCTCGGTCGTGGTGGTTCGGATTATACGGCTGCCATTATTGCCGCAGCGCTCGATGCCAGCAGTCTGGAGATATGGACCGATGTAGACGGCTTTATGACTGCCGATCCGCGTGTGATCTCAACTGCCTATACTATTTCCGAATTGAGCTATGTAGAAGCAACCGAACTTTGTAACTTCGGTGCGAAAGTTGTTTATCCGCCGACGATCTATCCGGTATGTCATAAGAATATTCCTATTATAATAAAGAATACGTTCAATCCTGACGGAGTGGGAACAGTTATCAAGCAAGAGACTTCCAATCCGCAGAGTAAGGCCATTAAAGGTATTTCCTCTATCAATGATACGAGTCTGATCACTGTTCAGGGGCTGGGTATGGTAGGTGTGATCGGTGTAAACTACCGTATCTTCAAGGCTTTGGCAAAGAATGGAATCAGTGTATTCCTTGTTTCGCAGGCTTCATCAGAGAACAGTACCTCTATCGGTGTTCGGAACGCTGATGCCGATCTGGCTTGTGAAGTGCTGAATGAAGAATTTGCGAAAGAGATCGAGATGGGAGAGATTTCTCCGATCCTTGCAGAGAGAAATCTGGCTACGGTGGCAATCGTTGGCGAGAATATGAAGCATACACCGGGTATAGCAGGGAAGCTCTTCGGTACACTGGGACGTAATGGTATCAATGTAATCGCTTGTGCGCAGGGAGCTTCGGAAACCAACATTTCTTTTGTTGTCGATTCCAAGTCATTGCGTAAATCTCTGAACGTTATCCATGACTCTTTCTTCCTGTCCGAATATCAGGTATTGAATCTCTTTATCTGTGGTATCGGTACGGTTGGCGGCAGTCTGGTAGAACAGATTCGTTGCCAGCAACAGAAACTGATGATGGAGAACGGATTGAAGTTGCACGTCGTAGGTATCATCGATGCTGCGAAAGCCATGTTCAGTCGTGAGGGATTTGACCTTGCCAATTTCCGTGAGGAGTTGCAGAAGAAAGGCAAGGATAGTAACTTGCTGACGATCCGTGACGAAATAGTCGGAATGAATATCTTCAACTCCGTATTCGTGGATTGTACGGCAAGCCCCGACATTGCATCACTTTACAAAGACCTTTTACAGCACAACGTTTCCGTAGTGGCAGCCAATAAGATCGCTGCGTCTTCGGCTTACGAGAACTATCGCGAACTGAAAACGATTGCCCGTCAACGGGGTGTGAAGTACCTGTTTGAAACAAACGTAGGTGCGGGACTGCCGATTATCAATACCATTAACGACCTGATTCACAGTGGTGATAAGATACTGAAGATTGAAGCTGTACTTTCGGGTACATTGAACTATATCTTTAATAAGATCAGCGCTGACATTCCTTTCAGCCGCACGATCAAGATGGCACAGGAAGAACGCTATTCCGAACCGGACCCGCGTATCGACCTGAGCGGAAAAGACGTGATCCGCAAACTGGTGATTCTGGCACGTGAAGCCGGATATCATATCGAGCAGGAAGACGTAGAAAAGAATCTCTTTGTCCCGAACGACTTCTTCGAAGGTTCGCTGGACGACTTCTGGAAACGAGTGCCGAGCCTCGACGCAGATTTCGAAGCCCGTCGTCAGGTATTGGAGAAAGAACATAAACATTGGCGCTTTGTTGCCAAACTGGAAGACGGAAAAGCTTCTGTCGGCCTTCAGGAAGTGGGCGCCAACCATCCGTTCTACGGACTGGAAGGCAGCAACAACATCATCTTGCTGACTACGGAACGCTATAAAGAATATCCGATGATGATTCAAGGATACGGTGCCGGTGCCGGAGTAACGGCTGCGGGAGTATTCGCTGATATCATGAGTATCGCAAACGTTTAAATAAGGGGTGTTAAAATGAAGTATATTATCATACTGGGAGACGGAATGGCCGACTGGCCAGTGAAGTCATTGGGGGACAAGACGCTCCTGCAATATGCGAAGACGCCTTATATGGATAAGTTAGCCCGCATGGGACGCAATGGACGTTTGATAACTGTTGCCGAAGGTTTCCATCCGGGTAGTGAGGTTGCCAATATGTCCGTGTTGGGATATAATCTTCCGAAAGTATACGAAGGACGCGGGCCGCTCGAAGCAGCCAGTATCGGTGTAGACCTGAAACCGGGAGAAATGGCGATGCGTTGTAATCTGATTTGTGTGGAAGGAGAGATTCTGAAGAATCACTCTTCCGGACATATATCTACGGAAGAAGCGGATGTACTGATCCAGTATCTGCAAGAGAAGCTGGGAAATGACCGCGTACGCTTCCATACAGGAGTTCAGTATCGTCATCTGCTCGTTATCAAGGGGGGGAATAAAGAACTGGATTGCACCCCTCCGCACGATGTCCCGTTGAAACCTTTCCGCCCGTTGATGGTGAAACCCTTAGTGCCGGAAGCACAGGAAACGGCGGACCTTATCAATGATCTTATTCTTAAATCACAGGAACTGCTGAAGAACCATCCGTTGAATCTGAAACGGATGTCGGAAGGCAAGGACCCTGCAAACAGCATCTGGCCCTGGAGCCCCGGCTATCGTCCGCAGATGCCTACTTTCTCCGAAACCTTTCCGCAAGTAAAGAAAGGAGCAGTTATTTCCGCTGTCGACTTGATTAACGGAATCGGATATTATGCCGGCTTACGCCGCATTGCGGTAGAGGGAGCCACCGGACTGTATAATACAAATTATGAGAATAAAGTAGCTGCCGCCCTGGAAGCACTGAAGACGGACGATTTCGTTTATCTTCATATCGAAGCCAGCGATGAGGCGGGACACGAAGGAGATATCGACCTGAAGCTCCTGACGATAGAGAACCTCGACAAACGTGCTGTAGGTCCTATCTACGAAGCAGTGAAGGATTGGGACGAGCCTGTGGCGATTGCCGTATTGCCCGACCATCCCACTCCCTGCGAGCTTCGCACCCATACTTCCGATCCTATACCGTTCCTTATCTGGTATCCGGGCATCGAACCGGATGAAGTGCAGGCGTATGACGAGATATCGGCTTGCGACGGTAGTTACGGTGTGCTGAAAGAAGATGAGTTTATAAAAGAATTTATGAATCAAAAGAATATCCAATGAAATACTATAGTACAAATAAACAAGCGCCGATGGCTTCTTTGCAGGAGGCTGTAGTAAAAGGGCTTGCCGCCGACAGAGGGCTTTTCATGCCAATGACTATCAAGCCTCTTCCCCAAGAATTTTACGATACGATAGATACTTTGTCTTTTCAGGAGATTGCTTATCGTGTAGCCGATGCTTTCTTTGGCGAAGACATCCCTGCCGATATACTGAAACAAATAGTGTACGATACATTGAGTTTTGATGTACCGTTGGTGAAAGTGACGGACAACATCTATTCTCTGGAACTTTTCCACGGACCGACTCTGGCTTTCAAAGATGTAGGCGGCCGTTTTATGGCACGTTTGCTGGGCTACTTCATCAAGAAAGAAGGGCAGAAGGATGTGAATGTGCTGGTAGCGACTTCCGGTGATACGGGAAGTGCCGTTGCCAACGGTTTTCTGGGTGTGGAAGGTATTCATGTATATGTACTTTACCCGAAAGGAAAAGTCAGCGAAATACAGGAGAAACAGTTCACTACTTTGGGACAGAATATCACCGCTCTCGAAGTGGACGGAACGTTTGATGATTGTCAGGCACTGGTAAAAGCTGCTTTCATGGATAAGGAACTGAACGAACATCTGTCACTGACTTCCGCCAATTCTATCAATGTAGCCCGCTTTCTGCCGCAAGCATTCTATTATTTCTATGCTTATGCACAGCTGAAGCGTGCCGGAAAAGCCGATAATGCCGTGATTTGTGTTCCTAGCGGAAACTTCGGAAACATCACAGCCGGATTGTTCGGCAAAAAGATGGGCTTGCCTGTCAAACGTTTTATTGCTGCCAACAATCGCAACGATATATTCTATCAATACCTGCAAACAGGTAAATATAATCCCCGCCCATCCGTTGCAACCATTGCCAACGCTATGGACGTGGGTGATCCGAGCAACTTTGCCCGTGTGCTTGACTTGTATGGCGGTTCTCATGCCGATATTTCTGCAGAGATTTCGGGAACTACATATACCGACGAGCAGATTCGCGAAACTGTGAAAGAAACCTGGAAGGAACATCATTACCTGCTCGATCCTCATGGAGCTTGCGGTTATCGCGCTTTGCAAGAAGGACTGAAACAAGGCGAAACGGGAGTCTTCCTTGAAACTGCTCATCCTGCTAAATTCCTGGAAACTGTAGAAAGTATCATTGGCGAAGCGGTAGAAATACCTGCCAAGTTGCAGGAATTTATGAAAGGGGAGAAGAAGAGCTTGCAAATGACGAAAGAATTTGCAGACTTCAAGAAGTATTTGCTTTCTGTTTGATTGGGTTGTTAAAGCAAGGTATAAAAGAAATAATTATGCAAGATATAGTAAACGGACGCTGTGGTTGGTGTGGAACCGACGAACTGTATGTGAAATATCATGATCAGGAGTGGGGAAATTTGGTGACTGACGACAAGACGCTGTTTGAGTTTCTTGTGCTGGAAAGTGCCCAGGCGGGGCTGAGCTGGATAACCATCCTCAGAAAACGGGAGGGTTATCGCAAAGCCTTTTGCGATTTTGATGTCGAACGGGTGGCACAGATGACTGATGAAGATGTAGAACGGTTAATGCACTTTGAAGGCATTGTGAAAAACCGTCTGAAAATCAAATCGACCATTACCAACGCCAGACAATTCCTTGCTATACAAAAGGAGTTCGGTAGTTTTTACGACTACACTCTCTCATTCTTTCCCGACAGAAAGCCTATTGTCAATACCTTTTGTTCATTGAGCGAGATTCCGGCATCTTCTCCCGAATCCGATGCAATGAGTAAGGACATGAAAAAGCGCGGATTCAAATTCTTTGGAACAACGATTTGTTATGCTCACTTACAGGCTTCGGGATTTATCAACGATCACTTGAAGGATTGTATTTGCCGGAAAAAATAAATGACGTGCGGAAATAATTCAAATCTGTTTAGGAATGAACTAAACAGTAGTACACAATAGTAACTCCATTCTCCTCCTTCCCGAAGGAGGAGAATGGAAGATAGAACCGACTATCATTTAGCTCATAACAATACGAAAAGGAATAAATTGCTTTGAGCCGCTCTACTAGAGAATTGAAATATCCAAAATTGCTGTCATCTGTCACCAAATGATAGATAACGCACTGATTATAAACTAATAAAGAGGTGACAGCACAGCGTGACGGCATTGTGACAGCATATTTTGCTATCACAATGCCGTCACGCTGTGTTATTATATCCTGCTACAATAATATACTGACCTCTTGGAATGATAAGTCAGGAATATCTTAGCTTAGTTAGTTTCCATGCAATGAAACTATAGTTCCAAAGCCTTGAAACCAATAGTTTCAAGCTGAAGAAACTTTAGTTCCAAACTGCAGAAACTAAAGTTTCAAGCGCTGGAAACTCTAGTTCCAAGGCCGTGAAACTAAAGTTTCATTAGGCAAAAAAATAATAGTTCCACAGTAGGAAACTATCAGTAGTAAGGCAGATGAAAGAATATTTTTCCGGAACAGGGATTTAATAAGCAAGGAATACTAAATATTCTCCTGTACAATGAATGGTAAACTCATCTGCTGTTGCTTCATTAAGTGTTCCCTGCCACCAGTTGCTGAAGTCGCTTAGCGGATAAAACAATCCTTCTCCTTTTAATCCTTCAGCTCCAAAATTGATGATAGAGACCTGCTGACCGGGATGTGAGGCAAAACTTTGCGTATCACTCACAGGAATAAATGTCCCGTAATCAGTGACTGTCCGTACTTCCATACCACTTTTCATATACTCCATGAGCAGGCTGATGTTTCCTAATGTATGATCTTCCCGTTTGCCGGTAGCACCTACGATGGCGATTTTCCGTATCCCTTTACTTTGCAGATAATGGACAGCTTTGGTCTGATCATTCGTCTCCTGATCCGAAATTTGAAGGATAATAGAGGAAAAACGCTTTTTATATTCCGGCAGGAGCGAGTCTCCATCGCCTATAATCACGTCGGGAGTATGTCCGCGGGAAATATATTCATTGGCGGCCCCGTCGCAACAAACGACGAATTGGGCTTCTGCCAAAAGACGCAGGGGAAGTTCGTGCGCAGGATATTCGCCGTTGGCAAGTATGACGGCTTCGGGGATATAGTGTTCGTTTATCATTGTATGCTCATTAATTTTTTCCATTTGAAGTAGCCAAAGATAGCTATAATGGAGTAAAGTCCGTACAATGCGGAGGTGAAATAGAGATCTTTATAGATATAAAGTCCGCAACAGACGATGTCGACAAGAATCCAGGCAAACCATTGCTCGATGTATTTGCGTGCCAGCATCCACATTCCGACAATGCTCAACGCCGTTGTGAAGCTGTCCAGCCACGGAACGTTACTGTCTGTGTATTCGATAAGTATCCGGGCGATGCCGACGAAAGACAAGATAAACACAAGGAATAGTGGCAGGTAACATTTCCACGGGGTATGTATAATGGGGAGGCTTTTCTTTTCCCCGTGTCCCCACATCCAGAAGAACCATCCGTAGATGGCAGCTATCAGATAGTAGATGTTGATGCCGAAGTCGGCATACAGCCCCGCATCGTAATAAACAAAGATATAAATGGCCGGCATGATGATGCCCGCCAGCCACAGATAGATACTGGCGCGATACTCCAGCCACAGGTAGATAATACCGATAAATGTACCGAATATCTCCAGATAATTCATTTCCATATTTGCTTATTTATTCGTTCTCTACGCCGGCATTACCCGGATCAGATTCTATGGGTATGTTCTCAGCCTGTCATGTTAGGGCACCCCTATTGCGTGAATCGGCGGTAAAATTACGAATTTAGCAGAAGGAAAACAAGGAATCATGTAAAAACAAGTCCTCCGTTGAAAAAACGAAGAGGAGATTTCAGCGGCATTTTTGCAATGCCGTGAAATCTCCTCTTCTCCTCATTTGTCGTGTATTATAAAATTTCTTTTTCTTTGGTCAATTGCTCTTCATATAGCGTGTTACCGATCGTATATTTGAGGCTGAACTTTTTGGCGGTTGTGTTGTAGGTACTTTCTCCTGAGTCAATGATTGCCGGTCCGTTTTCAGCATCCCATGCTTTGATAGAAACTTTCTTTACATCATTAGTGCCTTCCACTATCTGATCCGTGATGGTCAGTTCTATTGTACCCGTTTGGATATCAGCCTTCTCGTCGCTCTCGTTGTTCATGGCATAGAATAGTCTGACAGTGTTGACTCCGGTAGGCTTAATCGTTTTAGGCTTCTGAATCGTCTTCGGAGTTTCTCCTTCTAAGGTGGTATGCCCACTCATCTGGTAACTGCCCGAATATTCATTCTTTAATTTTAATAGAACCAGCATTTTATATCCGGATGTACTTACCGGATATCCTGTTGTACTTTCTATTTCGACGGGGATGACATATGACTGGTCAATTTTCAGACTTGCTGTTTTTATCAACACAGGAACTTCGGTGGAAATACCTTCAGCATGCTTGATTACCGTATTCTCCAAAGAAGGAATGGAATATAAATCAGTATCCAGTGATTTATAATATTTGTCCTCATTCAGAACGGTCCAGTATTTTTTATTGTAAATATCTACCAACTCTTCGTTGATCTTCATCTTTACGTTCACATCTCGGTCTAATGCTAATGTACCGGAACTGCTGACCGTGAAATAAGTTTTCACTTCTTCGTTACTGTAGCTTACTTCTGTGGTCCATACTCGGTTGTAAGCACCGATCAGGTAGATTTCTTTCTGATATTGTTCTTTTTCAAGCAGGTCTTTTTCACAAGAAGTGATGGAGAGTGTTAACAAAGAACAGACCACTATTTTGTATATTGATCTCATTATATGTTCAATTTTATATGATTAATAATCAGTTATATGATGGAAAGGGGAAAGTTACCAATCTCCGAATCCGTCCCATCCTGGATTTTGTTTCAGTTTGGCATTTTTATCCAATACGGCTCTCGGAATAGGATAGAAGTACATCTTCCTGTCAAAGCTGCGTAATGCATACTTATGAACTACATTGACAACAGTATAGAATTGGTCTCTTTCGGTTGTCTTCTTAGTAACGTCCATACCTTGTACCGGTTTGTTTTCTTCTGTTTCTGCTAGTCCCCAACGACGCAGGTCATGATATCTTCTTCCTTCGCACGCAAATTCGATCATACGTTCGCGGATGATTAACTGACGCATCTTCACTTGATCGCTTGCATCGGCAAGGGTGATGCCCGGCAATCCGGCACGGTAACGAATCATGTTGAAGTAGTACATGATTTCCTCCGGATTATACAAAACATGATAAGTGGTGTTATCTGCCGCTTCCGTATATTCCGGTTCTCCTTTCAGTTCATTCAATGCTTCTACATAGTTCAACAGTATTTCCGCATATCTGAAGACAGGGAATGTTTTTGGTTTTATTTTAGCACCTGTATGACTGGTACAGTTATCCTCCGGATGGATATATTTCTTTAGAGTATATCCCGTTAAGTTATAGTCTTCGGGATTGGCAGCCTGTTTGGCACAGTTGCCATTCACGTAATATCCTGCTGTAAAGTTAGTCACGTTGGGAGCTTCGGTTCCTGTTACCGAAGTTGCGGGCCAGAAACATTCACAGAATCCGATAGATGCGTAGAAACGCGGTTCGCGGTCCAGATACATTTTGGCAACGGTTGGTCTCAGCTCATATCCTGTGGCGATGGTAGGTACAGTACCCGCTTCTTCATAATAATCAGGTTGTTGCACATAATCTTCTCCATCTTTCATGTAGTAGGCATCTATGAGTTTCTGAGTGATTCCTAAGCCGTTCCATCCTCCCAGTTTCAACGGGAAGGCGATTGAAATGATGTTGTTGTTCAAGGGAGTAGCATAAATAAGTTCAGGGTTTTTCACAGCCAGTGCTTCTCCATTGAACATGTCTATATACGAATGGTAAGGATCGATTCCTCCTACTCCTAACGGAAATTCCGCTTGTGACGCCTGAGAGGATGCATACGTGTTTTCATCGCTGGGTACAGTGTATAATGAGTAAATACCGCTATCGATAATTCTCTTGGAGGCAGCAGCTGATTTCGCCCATTTCACCGGGTCATATTGCTGGGCTATCATGTTTCGTCCGTCGGAAGTGGTCCAGTCGGCATAATATTGATTGCCGTTGTACCACTTGGAAGCCTGGTAAAGCCGGACACGTGACATGAGGGCGGCTGCCGCATATTTGGTAGGACGTTCGAACTGAGTGCTCGGGCGCGTCGGGTCCAGTAGACTGTAAGCTTCTTCGAGGTCTTTGCAGATATATTCCACACATTCATCGTACGTGTTACGTTCGAATGACAAGTTTTCAATGTTTTCATCTACCGATAACGGCTCTTCGGGAAGGATGACTGCCGGTCCGTAAAGCTCCAACAGATAGAAATAGAAGGAAGCTCTCATGAAATGAGTCAATCCCATAATTTCACGTCTGTCCAATCCTTTCAGGTCTTTGCATTCATCGATGCGGGCAAAGATAGTGTTACACTTGCGGATTCCTTTGTAGTATTGTCCCCACATATTGTAGTAAGAATCGTTCTGCGTAATTTTGTCTGCATACAAGTATGTACCGGCATATTCGGCTTTCTGCCATGACAGAAGAACTTCATCCACTGCGGTCTCGTAAGGGCCGTAGGAACCGGAAAATAAGTTGCCTTGAGCGGGCATTAATGCCGCGGTTCCCCATACATAACGTTCCAGATAATCTTGTCTGGCAAAGATAGAGTCGAGTGGAGTCAGGTCGTTAAAGTATTCATCAACTGCCAGATAGTTACATGAACTCAGCATGAACGGGATGATTCCCAGTGTCGTGCATAGAATATGAAGGCTTTTCTTTAATATCTTTTTCATAATGTTTTTCAATTAGAACGTAGCTGTTAACTGTAAAGAGAAAGTACGCTGTAGCGGATATACGGCGCCATTTTTAGATGCCTGTCCCGGGTCCCATAGTTTGACTGAGTCCCAGACTGCCAGATTCTGTCCGACAAATTGCAGATTCATATCACTGATACCTACGGTCCTGAGTGCCTTATTTGTTCCGATACGATAGGAGATATCCAATGATTTCCAACGCAGGTAAGAACCATCTGCCAGCCAGAAGGTAGAAGCACGGTTATTGTTCTTATTCTCTCCGTAAGTTAGGCGCGGGAAACGTGCATTCGGGTTTTCTGTAGAGGGGTCTCCCGAATACCATGCCGGTGTCCAACGATTCTTCGGGTCGTTCACGATAGACAGAATGTTGCCGACTTCTCCACCTGAGAAGGGATAAAATCCGGAACCTCCATATAAGAAGTTAACTTTGGCTGCTCCAGTGAATAAAGCACTGATAGTCCATCTCTTATATCTGTATTCCAATGCAAAACCATATTGGATTTGCGGTACATTGGAGTGTGCAATAGGAACAACATCATCATCGTCAATCTTTCCGTCAGCGTTCACGTCTTTATAGCGAATATCTCCGGGGCGTACTTCACCGTATGTCTGTTTCGGGCTTCGGTTGATTTCATCCTGACTTTGAAATAAGCCTAATGCAACCAAACCACGCATAACACCATAATTTACATCGCTATACGATTGGTAAGGGTAGCGCACTGCATCTTGGTCCCAGTGTACAACTTTGCTGACAGCGTAAGTCATGTTGGCACGCACCGTGAAAGAATTATCTTTGTCTATCTTCTGGTTCAGGTAAATGTTACCATCTACACCGCTACTACGCATACGTCCTACGTTTGTGTATGGGTTGGTCACGACGCCCACTTCCGAAGGCATCATCTTTCTTTCCTGGAAGATGTTATCACGGGTATCCTTGAAGATATCTACCGTTCCGCCTATTTTATCATTGAGAAATTGGAAGTCGATACCCAGGTTATATTTCTTGGCTACCTCCCAGTGCAGGTTGTTGGCCCCGATTTGTTTTTCTGTCAATCCATTGGAACCCCAACGACTGCCACCTCCAAAGTTAATCAAAGTCAAATATGGGAACCGACGTCCACCACCGATCTGATCGTTACCAACTTCACCATAAGAAGCTCTGATCTTCAGGAAATTGAGCCATCCTGCATGATTCTGCATAAATTCGTACTGAGTCGGAATCCATCCCAAGGCTATTGCAGGGAACAAACCGAATTGTTTACCCGGTTCAAAGTTTTCGGAACCGGTATATCCCACGTTTCCTTCTATCAGATAAGCATCTTTATAAGAATAAGTGGCTCTGGCAGATAATGCCTGGTAACGTTTAGGAATAGATGAGATTTCATCATTTGCTTCGGTCGTTTCGGTGCTTTGCATATAGTAATGTATCAAACCGGTTACACGATGTTCCTGATTGAAAAGTCTTTCATAGGCAAGTTGCGATTCGAAGTAATATCTACGGTCACTGGCCGCACTCTTGGCGAATTGAATGTTGCTGGCTGATACTGTACGTTGTGTCATTAATGAACCGTCATTGTAACGGCCAAAGGCCTTGTATAGGTCCGGCATTTTGGAGCGGACTACGTTGTGTATATTGTTATTGTTATACGAGAACATTCCTCTGGCAGTCAAACCCTTAATCCATTTCCCGAAGTCTTGACGTAAGGTGAAATTGATGTTCATAGTGGTCCGGTTTCCCTTTTTAAATCCGGTATGGTTCAACAATATATATGGTGAGATTTGTTCTCCGTTTTTACCATAAGCAGGAAGCATTCCATTGGAATAACGTAAAGGCACCGTCAGGGGAGTCAGATAGGCTTGTGCGGCCCAGAGTGCGTCATTGTTAGTTCCGAATCCCGGTGCTCTGTCTTCTACAATAGCTCCGTCCATAGCCAATCCCATGATTGTCGATGGAGTTAGGTTCATGTCTACCTTTGCGCGGAAATTATATTTAGCCCATTTGACATTCGTGTTGTATTTGTTAACTTTGTCTTGCTTGAAGATAGCATCTTTGAATGTACCTCCTACACTGACAAAATATCTGGCAACTTTTCCACCACCGGATACATTTAAATAGTGCTGATGATTAATAGTTACATCTTTCAGTATCTCTTTTTGCCAGTTAACGTTTGGATATAAGTCATTGTCCAGTCCTGCTTTAATAATCTCCAGTTCTGTCGGGCTATAAAGAGGGTCCATATTACTTACTACTCGGGCTTCGTTTGCTAAGCTGGCATAATCGTATGCTTCCAGATATTCGGGCATGCGGGGGGAATAAGAGAGAGTCATACTGCTCTTCCAGGTTACCTTGGTGCGACCTTCCTGACCGGAACGGGTCGTTACCAAAACAACGCCATTTGCACCACGTACACCATAAACGGCTGTTGCCGAAGCATCTTTCAAGATAGAGAAGCTCTCAATATCCGACGGGTCAAGGTCATTAAGATTTCCTTCAATACCGTCAATCAAAACCAGCGCAGACTGGTTGGCACCAAATGTGCTGATACCGCGAATCCAGAACTCAGAAACATCCTGCCCCGGTTCGCCGCTTCGGTCAACGGCTATAATACCGGGAACCACACCTCCCAGCATATTGGCTACGGAAGTTGACGGAGCACTGATGGCAGCCGGATTGACACTGGTGACAGCACCTACCACGCTGACTTTACGTTGTGTTCCCATACCTACAACAACTACTTCGTCCAATGATTCTGAGTCGGGCTCCAGAGATATACGCATCTTCTTATCGGTTTGAGCAACCACTATTTCTTTGCTCTTATATCCCATAAATGAAACAATCAGCGTTGTTTTTGGAGCTAATGATTTCATACTGAAGTTACCATCCATATCTGTTATAGTTCCGGTTTTTTCTTTCCCTTTTACAGATATGTTTGCACCCGGGAGCGGATCACCATGTTCGTCTAACACGATTCCGGCAATTTGAATTGGTTCTTGTTGGGCCCATATCCCTTGTGTTGCATTTCCTGCCAATAGCAGAAAGAAACACAGGGTTAATTTAAAATATAGTGTTTTCATTTCTATTCCTTATTAATTATTCAATAGCAAGTTTTCTGATGCAGTGGTTATTTTGATCTGCAATGTAAAGAAATTCATTTTTGTCTAAATAGACACCCCAGGGCTGATTGAATTGGGCTTCCAAAGGGTCTCCATCTTTGTATCCTGCAGCTCCGCTACCTGCTATCGTGGTTACGACGTTCAATTTGGTGTCAACTTTGCGTATTCGGTTATTACCAACATCGGCTATGTATAAGTTCCCTTCTTTATCAATAGCAATTCCACGTGGTTCTTTAAACTGTGCTTCTTGCACATCTCCGTCCCGGAAGCCTGCGCCTGCACCGGGGATATATTCATCGATGTCCCCATCTAGGGCTGGCCAACCGTCCGCATCGCGTGTGAGCTTAAAGCGATAAACTGCACTTTTACTATGCAACACACAGTAAACATACTTATCAACCGGATTGTAAGCACATAATCCATTGGAACCTGTATTATAGAGTGTACCGATTCGTTTTGCTTTGTTGGGATTTAATGTTCTTCTATTTTTATCGAAAGGTTGTGTCCACAATTGCCCTGTATTTTGGCGGTATATCACAAAAGTAGAATCTACGGGGTCGAGAACAACACTATGCATCCATCCTCCGTTGGCTAAAAGCTGTCCCATTTTATCAGCCACCCAGCTCACATTAGCATCGAATAAGAAACAACCGAAGTTGGCATTATCGCATGGACCAAATAGTTGTTTCTTTTCTTTATCAATAAATAAAGGTTGGTCGATTACCATGCCATCTAGTAAAGTGATCGTTTTATTTTGTTCGATGGATGATAAACGCGTTCTTCCATCAGAGTCGAATATGAATACATTGTCATCATTATCTACAGCTACATACCTTGGAGTATTGAATGTGGTCTCGCCGAGAGTTCCGTCTTTATTGCCACCTTCTTTGGCTTTTCCTACTACTGTAGATACGGAAGAAGTTACAATATATTTGAAGGTTTTTTCAGCATTGCTGAGTTCAGCTTCTTTTCCGGCAATCTCCACCCGTACATGGCTTTCCCCTCCGGCTTGCTTGGGCACTTGGGCATAAATAACATCAGGCTTGACACCTAAAACCAATGCCTCCCGCTCATTACCTACTTCATCCTTGAAGTAAACTTTCACTTGGCTTTTGTCTTCTCCGAAATTGGAGCCTTTAACAATGAATTTGGTTCGTATGCCACCGGAATCGGGCATAAACTCTGTAAACTTGACTGGTTGATTAGGATCGAAAGCTGTGCTTTTCTTGTCTTCATTACAACCTACTATTAGTAGCAGGAAGCCGAAAACCATCCAGATTAGATTAAATGATTTACGCATGTTTTTCTATAAGATTTTATTAGTTTGAAAAAAGGTCTTTTAGGCTTTCTATTTAAATAAGGTTTAATAGATTCTAATTGATTTCAATTTGACTTAAGGGCTTTTGGCTTTTTCTCTCATGTGATTAATTGTTTTAAATATTATAGATTCAAAGGTGTAAATGGCTATATATAATTGTGAAGCACACTTTCCGTTCGGTTTTCAGGATACAAACTTAGGGTATTTCAAGGAATCAGGAGCATATGCTTTTATTCATCCATGTATATCTTTTCATTCAAAATTGCTTTTTTTATCATTTGCTTCGCCTTTCTGTTATAATATTGATTATTTTTGTGACACTTAAACTAATATGAATATATAATGAAGCGAACCGTTCGATATACCGTTCTTGTTTTGATTGCTATTATAAATTCTTTAGTTATTACTACTTCTCTCTATGCTGTTCTGCCTTATAATGAACTACATCAGTTGAATATGAGTAATGGCTTGGTAGATAACATCATTACTTGTATCTATCAGGATCAAGATCGTTTTATGTGGTTTGGATCCACTAATGGGCTGAGTCGATATGACGGGAAGCAGATTCGCAATTTTAGTGTAGACAATGCGAGGATGTATGTTTCCGATATAAAAGAGACTTCTGATGATAAATTGTGGGTAATAACTAATGAGTATTTATATTGTTTTGATCGACGGAAAGAGAAATTTGTTCTTCCGTCTTTTCAGGATGGGAAAAAGGCCATTTCTGTAAGTGCTATGGAAATAACAGGGGATTCACTTTTTTGGATAGTGAAAGGCGGACAATTGCAATGCTTGAAACGACATTATAAATTAGTGAAAGGTGACTTACAAATAGAGATGACTGTCGAAGCAGGCTATCCGTTTTTTTTAGATGAGGGGGAATCTTTTTCGAATTTATGTGCTTCACAAGACGGGCATTTCTTGTATTTGGTTACCGATAAGGGAAATTTGTTGTTCTTTGATAAGATTGCAGGTAAAGTGGTCCGGAAGTTCAAATACTCTATTAATCCTAGCGCTAATGCTACTACTATCATGAGTGAAGGGGAATATATTTGGATTTCTTCTATAGTGGGTGGAGTAACTCGTCTGCATATTCCCACGGGAAAATCTGATTATTATCAGTATAATGAGGATGCCAGGTTGTCTTCTTTATCACATTCAGATGCGTATGGGGTGGTTGCGTTGGATAATGATTCTTACATTGCAGTAACCTGGAATGGATATACTCTGTTAGCTCCTGAAGAAAATGATCCTTCTAAGTTGTCGGCAACGCCTTATACGAATACCTCATTTTTGCAGTACCGGAATGTAGAGACAAGAATGATTTCTGTTTATTATGATAAAGAGGGAATACTATGGATCGGAACTAGAGGAGGAGGGATTGTCTATTTTGATTTTAGACAGCATTCTTATATGCAATATCACAGCAAAAAACATAATGAAATCTCTGCTCAGGTGGCTGACAAAGATGGTCGAATTTGGTTGGGCACTTACCATGAAGGAATTATGCGTAGTGACCAGCCTTATGCTAAATCGCGACCGCTGAACTTTTCTCCTGTGGGCAATCAAAAAGAAGTCCCGGTGTTTTGTGCAACCAAAGATTCATGTTCTAATTTATGGTTTGGAAATGCTTCCGGAAATTTGATTTGTTATGACTGGAGTTCCGATTCTTTCCATATATATCCGCTCAATTATTTAGGAAAAAAGGTAAATTCCTATATAGTGGCCTTAATGATTGACACCCGTTATCGGTTTTGGGTATGCACTTCTGCCGGATTGTACTTATTTGATCGGCAGACAGGTCATTTTGAATTATTCTCATTGCGTGAAGCCTTGAAAGAAGATGCAGAGCCATGGGTCACTGCTATTTGTGAAGATAAACAGCGGAATATCTGGATAGGGACAGCAAAAGGTATTGTACGATTATCACAGGTAAATGTTCGTCCATTAAAGATGGTTCATGGATATGAAGAAAAAGAAAATATAGGAGCTCGTGTAGTTAGTGCTTTACTGACTGGTACTGACGGAACTGTATATGTGGGTTATAAAAATGGATTTGGAATCATTCCTGTGGGCGAAGATAGGATAGCGTCTTTTTATACAGTAAAAGATGGACTTTGTAATGATTGTATAGATTGTATAGTGGAAGATGAGAAGAAGCGTATTTGGTTGGGGAGTATATCCGGTATCTCAAGATATAGCCGACAGCAACATGTTTTCTACAACTATTATATTTCTAGTAGCAATAAATCTGTGATGTTGTTTAAGAATACTTTATTTTGGGGAAACAATAAGAGCTTAACTTATTTTGAACCGGAAATACTGACATCTGCCACCATTGCCAGCAAAACTCTTTTAACCGGATTAGAAGTCGATAATAAGCCAATTAATATAGGTGAGAAGATAAAAGGGCAAGTTGTTTTGGACTCAAACATTGCATCAATTGACCATTTGGAACTGGTCAATGCAAACCGTGATTTCTCTCTCCTTTTCAATAATCTGGCTTTTTCGAAGGATCTGCAAAAATATAGCTATCGGTTATATCCATATCAAAAAGATTGGATTGTTTCTGAAGCGGGTAAGGTCTCGTTTACCAACTTGTCTGCCGGTTATTATATTTTTGAAGTCAAAACATTGTTCCCTAATAATACGGAAGGAGACGTTACTGCATTGCCGATAACAATCCTTCCACATTGGAGCCAGACCGTTTGGTTTCGTTTGCTTTTGATTTTCTCGGTTTTATTTTTGGTTGGTTATATTTTCTATAGTTTGTTGCGGCGGCAGCGTCGTTTCAAAAAAATGATTCAATTGAAACATGAACTGACGATTGCAAATTTGGAGAGAAACGCAGAACGGCATATACGGGAAGAACGTGAGAATTTTTTTATGAATGCTGCTCATGAGTTAAGAACTCCTCTTACTTTGATACTCGCTCCTATACATGATATAATGAAGTCCATTACCCCATCGGATAATTGGTTTGATTCATTTAGCAGATTGCACAAGAATTGTCTTTCTCTACAGACACTGGTTGATCGTCTGCTATATGTACAGAAGATAGAGGGCGGTATGATAAAACTTCATCTGTCTGAATCGGATATAAAGGAGATTGTTAGCCGGGTGGCTAATCCTTTTCTGCAAATGGCTATGGTCAAGAAGCGGGAATTTTTGGTCCAGGTGGATACAGTGCCTTTGTATTTATGGGTGGATGTGGCGAAAATAGAATCAGCTGTTCAAAATTTGCTATCGAATGCCTTTAAATATACTTCTCAGAATGGACGTATTGAACTGGCTGTGTCAGAGGCGGAAATTGACGGAAGGCCTTATTGCCTTGTTACAGTGTCTGATAATGGGGTTGGGATACCTGATGATTTGCAACAGCACGTGTTTGATTCGTTTGTAACAGGAAAACGTATCCCGCAATATTCCACATCAATTGGTCTTGGATTACATATTGTAAAGCATACGATGGGGTTGCATCATGGATTTGTTACGTTGACCAGTCGTGTTGGAGAAGGCAGCCGATTTGTTCTGCACATTCCGGTGGGACTTTCTCATTTTGCGCAGGGGGAATATGAAATGGTACCTGATCCGATGAAGGGGGATTTGTTAGAAGAGTGTCCGGCAGAAGAACGTCCGATGGAAGAAGTAGTAGAGGAAAAGAATGAGACTATGGAAGAGGCCGTTAACAGAGTGAAAAATAATAAGGAATATTTGTTGATCATAGAGGATCACGATGAGATGAGAGAATATTTATGCAGTCTATTTAAAGAAGATTATAATGTTATTGAGGCTGAAAATGGAGAAGAAGGGGTGGCTATGGCTGATAAATATATACCTAAATTAATCATATCTGATATAATGATGCCTGTTAAGGATGGGTTTGAATGTAGTCGGGAGATTCGTGAAAATAAGCGGACTTTTCATATACCGATTATCTTTTTAACAGCTAAAGCAGAGGATGCTGACCGGTTGAAAAGTTTACAAATAGGGGTAGATGACTATATAATGAAACCTTTTAATCCGGAGTTATTGAAAGAGAAGGTGAAAGCGTTGATAGAGCAACGTGATCTGCTAAGAAAACTTTATGCGAAAACTCTTATGTTGGATGAAGAGGTACTGGAATCTTCAGAAGATGTTCAGGATGTTTTTATGCCTAAAATGCTTCAGATTATAGAAGAAAATTTATCAAACCGGAATTTTACAATAAAAGTGCTGACGGACAAATTGAATATGAGCCAGCCGACCCTTTATCGCAAGGTTAAGCAGAAAACAGGTTTGTCGATTATAGAGGTGATTCATGGAGTACGGATGAGTAAAGCTGCCTCTATTATCATGAGCGGGCGATATAGCAGTCTGACAGAAGTGGCGGAAATGGTAGGGTATGATTCGATGATTTCCTTCCGTAAGCAGTTCGTTGCACAGTTTGGGGTGCTTCCTTCCAAATATATGGAAGAGAAAATGAGGAAATAAGAAGCCGCGTTCCATGTTGGCGGCTTCTGTCTTATCTGTTTGAATGGTTATTGTTAAAAGCGGAAAGAGACATGGCCCATAACGTTTGTACCCGCTTGCGCAGCGTATCCGGCAGAATTTATTCTGTGATTCACATCCTTGTCGTAAGAACTGGATGCCCAACCGTTGTTCTCGTATTCTTCGTTGAAGAGGTTGTAGACGGTCACACCCAAAGTTACTTCTTTCACCACCTTTCGGGGTTTGAATGTATAGGCCAGATTCAGGTTGCTCACAAAGTATTTATCCAGAGTCAATGCTTCCACTTCCGCATTTGTCATATATTGCTTGCCGACAAACTGGGATTGAAGAGCTGCTTCGAATCCTTGATAGGTAAAAGCAAAACGGTTGTTCAGCAGGAAATCCGGTGAAAAAGCGATGCGGGTGCTCTTATGAGAAACGCTTACGATGTCCAGTAGGTTCCAGCCATCGTAAATGGGAATGTTTTCTACGAAATTCTTGATACGGTTTTTGCTCCATGTCGCATTGATATCCCATTGGAACCATTTACAGGGCTTGATACCTAGCATCAGTTCGATTCCCATCCGGTAACTGTTCGGAACGTTTTCTGTCAGGGCTTCACCGATATCGTTCAAAGCTCCGGTGAGGACAAGCTGGTCGGTATAATCCATGTAGTAGAAATTGGCGCCTGCCGTCAGCCAATGATTGGCGAATGTGTATCCGGCTTCATAGTCGAGCAGCTTTTCTGCTTTCGGATAACTGTCGGGATTGCCATCCGTATAATTATTTCTTGTCGGCTCTTTTTGAGCTACGGAGAAAGAAGCGTAGACACGGTGATTGGAGTTGATATTCCAGTTCAGTCCGACTTTCGGATTGAAAAAATCGAATTTCTTGTCTACGGCCAGCGGACGCAACGCATTTTTATTCCAGTCGTATTTGTCATTTGCTCCGTCGATGGTGTAGTCGATGTGCCGGTATTGCAGGTCGGCATAGGCACTTAGTCCTCCGGTGAGGTCGTAGCTTGCTTTCAGATAGATGTTACCGTCGGTTTTCTTCGATTGGTTGCGGTAGTATTCATGGTCGGGAGATAGTGCGCCGATGTAGTTCTTTACCCAGGTCACTTTCCCGAAGTTATTACCCCGGTATTGGTTGATGCCTCCGCCCAAAGATGCCGTTAGTCGGTGGTTGGTATAATTGAGGGAGAAAACACCCCCGCCAAACTTATTATCCATTTTCTTCTGACGGACCAGATCGCTTTCCGAAATTTCTTTTCCGTCTGTTGTAAAAGGTTTCAGACCGTATTCTAGGAAAGATCTGTCTTCTTTATATTCCTCATAGTAGCCGTCACCTTTGGTGTAGTGCAGGGCTACGTTCAGATTCCACGCAGTGGAGAAAGTATGGTTGAAAAGGAGTTGATAATTCTTTTGCAGATAGTTATCCGTCTGGTCGGCATAATAATGTTTTTCATTATCGTCTCCGGTATATTCGCCGCAAGGGTTATACCGTCTTCCGTGTTCTTCCATTTCTGCTTTAGTAGCATATCCCCAGGCATGATACGTCTTTTCTTTTCCTGCGAATGCGATCAGTTTGACAGACGTATTTTCGGCGAAATATCCTCCTTGCAGATAGTAAGAGTTGAGATTGACGGAGGCGCGGTCGATGTATCCGTCCGTACCGATGTTGGAAAGTCGGGCATCGAATGTCCAGTGATTGTTCAGCAGTCCGGTTCCCACTTTTACAGTTTCCTTGTGGGTGTTGAAAGAACCATAGGAACCGTTGAACTCGGCATACGGTTTCATGGACGCGCCTTCGGTCTGCATATTGACACTGGCTCCGAAGGCACCGGCGCCGTTGGTCGATGTTCCTGCGCCACGTTGCACTTGCATATCCTTTACGGAAGAAGAGAAGTCGGGCATATTTACCCAGAACAGATTGTGGCTTTCGGCATCGTTCATCGGGATGCCGTTTACAGTGATATTGATACGCGTGCCGTCAGTGCCTCGTACACGAAGAGTCGTATAGCCGATGCCCGATCCCGCATCCGATGTGGTCAGCGTGGAAGGAGTCATGCTCAGCAGGTAGGGAATATCCTGCCCGAAGTTCACTTTTTTAAGTTCGGCTTTGCCTATATTGGTAAATGCTACGGGAGTTTTTGCTGTAGCACGTGTGGATACTACCTGCACTTCTTGCAGGTTGATTACTTTCAGACTATCCTTTGCACTCGTTTGTGCATGGACAGGGAAGCCTGCGCCCAATAAGGCGACGGCCATCATCATCATTTTTTTCATCTTGCTTATTAATTAGTTCTCTACGCCGGCATTACCCGGTTCAGATTCTATGGGTATGTTCTCAGCCCGTCATGTTAAGGCACCCCTACTTAGTGAATCGTTGGCAAAATTACTGCTTTTGCGGGAGGAAAGCAAAAAAAACTTTTAGATTTGCTAAAAACAATATAACTTTGTAGTTTGTTGAAATATGACAAGTCAGCTATTTATTCATTTTAATATAATTATCAAATTATGCTACTATTATTTCAAGCGACAGCAACACAGCTTGCGGATTCTACACAAATCGTCGCAGATAAATTAATGGAAGAAGCGATAGCCAATGCGGACGGATTGGATAAGCTTTCTCTGATCACCCAGCAATTGGTAGATTTCGGTATCCGTGCCGGAGAACGCATCCTGATTGCAACCCTTGTCTTCATTGTCGGACGCTTCCTCATCTCGATGCTCAACCGATTTGTCGGACGTCTGATGGACAGGAGAAAGGTGGATATAAGCATCAAGACTTTTGTGAAGAGTCTGGTAAATATTCTGCTGACCATTCTGTTGATTATCTCCGTAGTCGGTGCTCTGGGAGTCGAAACAACTTCTTTTGCAGCCCTGTTGGCTTCTGCCGGTGTGGCTGTCGGTATGGCGTTGTCCGGTAACTTGCAGAACTTTGCCGGCGGACTGATCGTATTGCTTTTCAAGCCTTATAAGGTAGGAGATTGGATTGAAAGTCAGGGAGTTTCCGGAACGGTCAAGGAAATACAGATATTTCACACCATTCTGACTACCGGAGATAATAAAGTGATTTATATACCGAACGGTGCAATGAGCAGCGGAGTGGTGACAAACTATAATACACAGACAACGCGCCGTGTAGAATGGATTGTTGGCGTGGATTATGGAGAAGATTATAATAAGGTACAGCAGATTGTCCGTGATATACTGACGGCCGACAATCGTATTCTGACTGATCCCGCCCCGTTTATTGCCCTTCATGCGCTGGATGCCAGCAGTGTGAATGTGGTAGCCCGTGTGTGGGTGAATACGGCAGATTACTGGGGAGTTTATTTTGATATAAACAAGACTATTTATGAAACCTTTAATGAAAAAGGCATCAACTTCCCGTTCCCGCAACTTACCGTGCATCAGGGAAACTGATCACTATAAGATATATACTAAAACGAGAGAGTTTCACTTCGGTGAGACTCTCTCGTTTTATATGAACAAATTGTCTGGTGTGATTGGAAAATTTCTTTTTTATTTGATGCCGAAGTCTTCTGCAAACTCATATCGGTCTTCTTTGATCCCCAGTACATGGTTGATTTTCCTTCTTTTTTCAAGGTCCTTAAAGTAGCTTTCTACTACCTGATAGAGATCAAAATTACTGGTTGATCCTGCGGCAAGATCGAGTGACTCCACCATTTTCTCTACTGCCTGGTGGATTTTCCCTGCGTCTATCAGATGCAGTTCGTTGCTGTGTATTAAATATTTCTCCATAACTGCAATGTTTTAATGTTATATTGTTATAACGTATCATAGTGATGGAAAGTTCAATCCCCGAATCTTCATTGCGTCTTGTTGTCAATCACATTTTAACAGACAAATAGGTTAGAATCTAATGTCAGATTTTGGCGAGTGCCTGTTCCAGATCGGCTATCAGGTCATTGATATGTTCCGTTCCGATGGATAGACGTACAGTGCCCGGATAAATCTCCTGTTCTGCAAGTTCCTGCGCATTAAGTTGCGAGTGTGTGGTACTTGCCGGATGGATGACTAGTGATTTCACGTCAGCTACATTGGCCAGCAACGAGAAAATCTCCAGACTGTCGATGAAGCGGTGTGCTTCTTCCTGTCCTCCTTTTACTTCAAACGTAAAGATGGAGCCTGCACCATTCGGGAAATAGCGTTGATAGAGTGCATGATCCGGATGATCGGAGAGTGACGGATGATTGACTTTCTTCACCTTCGGATGATTATTCAGGAAGTTCACCACTTTTAGCGCGTTTTCTACATGACGTTCTACACGCAAAGAAAGTGTTTCCAGCCCTTGCAGCAGGATGAAGGCATTGAACGGACTGATCGTTGCTCCCGTATCCCGTAGCAAAGTGGCACGAATGCGGGTGACGTAAGCAGCCGGACCGGCAGCGTCTACAAAGCGTACTCCGTGGTAACTCGGATCGGGCTCTGTCAACTGCGGGAATTTACCCGAAGCTACCCAGTCGAATTTACCGGAGTCAACGATTACTCCTCCCAAGGAACTGCCATGACCGCCAATGAATTTGGTGGCGGAGTGTACCACAATGTCTGCTCCGTGTTCGATGGGGCGGATTAAGTAGGGAGTGCCGAACGTATTGTCTATAATCAAAGGTATTTTGTGACGGTGAGCAATTTCGGATACCGCTTCTATGTCTATAATATTGGAATTCGGGTTTCCGAGTGTTTCGATAAATACGGCTTTGGTGTTCTCCTGAATCGCTTTCTCAAAGTTGGAAAGGTCGCTCGGATCAACGAAAGTGGTGGTAACGCCATAATTGGGCAAAGTATGTGCCAGTAAGTTATAGCTTCCTCCGTAAATTGTTTTGGCAGCTACGATGTGGTCGCCTGCACGAGTAATGTTTTCGAAAGCATAAGTAATAGCGGCGGCACCGGAGGCAACTGCCAGACCTGCTACGCCTCCTTCGAGGACGGCTACACGTTCTTCAAAAACTCCTTGGGTGGAGTTGGTCAGGCGGCCGTAGATATTGCCCGGATCTTGCAAACCGAAACGTGCGGCTGCATGAGCGGAATTGTGGAATACATAAGAAGTGGTCTGATAAATAGGTACTGCGCGTGCGTCTGTTGCCGGATCTGCTTGTTCCTGTCCTACATGAACCTGTAATGTCTCAAAGTGTAAATTCTTTCTTTCCATAATCGTATGCTTTTTAAGTTTGATATTCTCTCTTTATTTTCTTGCAAAGTTATGGGATGTAGATATATCGAACAATATATAGTGTAAATATAGAAAATAATGCTATTTTTGTATCGTTATACAGAATAAAGCAACTGCTTTATTCTTAAAAATCACCTGTTAGAAGAATATTTTTCTTATGGATACTTTTGAGAAATTAGATAAAGTGGATTTGCAGATACTCCGTACTTTGCAAGAGAATGCGCGGTTGACGACCAAAGAGTTGGCTGCGCGGGTCAGTCTTTCATCGACTCCTGTTTTCGAGCGCCTTAAACGTTTGGAGAGTGGGGGATATATAAAGAAGTATATCGCTGTGCTGGATGCCGAAAAGCTGAATCAGGGTTTTGTGGTCTTTTGCAGTGTCAAGCTAAGGCGGCTGAACAGGGACATTGCGGCTGAGTTTACCCGAATCATACAGGACATTCCCGAAGTGACCGAATGTTATAATATATCGGGCAGTTACGATTACTTGCTGAAGATCCATGCTCCTAATATGAAATATTATCAGGAGTTTATTCTGAATGTATTGGGAACCATCGATAGCCTGGGTTCGCTGGAAAGTACGTTTGTGATGGCGGAAGTGAAGCACCGATATGGAATACATATTTAGTGGGAAGATTGATGTATTTCCTATTTTTGCTACTCCTTGTTTTCGACTCAGGTTTCCGGTGGATTGCCGATAATGTCTCTGTATAAGCTGCCGTCATGGTCCTTGTATTTTGCGTATTGGTAGAGGCGGACCAGTATATCACTGTAATCAAGAATGGCTGTATTTGATTTCTGTGATAAATTGGTGCCCAGGATGCCACTGCCTATGATACCGGGATTATATAATACGGTGTCTTGTCTGATAGAGCTCATTATCAGTTCTGCACAAATATAGTCTTTAATCCTTGCCTCTTCTAGTCGGGTCGTGATATATGAGTTCAGATGGCTTTTGTCATGTTGAGTCATAAAGCCGTACCATAGTAAACACTTCATTCCTAACTGGGTAGCCTCTATTAATATATCCAGATAGGTTAATCCCGATGCTCCTTTCTTATCTATCTCATAAGGATCGATATGAATGAAAGAATCTTTGGGGAGTGATGGCAGTAACTTCATGACTCCTTCGAGAGAATCGGTATTATATAGGCGGACGGATGTCTGTAGTTCCGCTTGCTTCGCATAGCGTTCCACATTGTCCAAAGCACTCTTTTCTATATCGAAGAATAGAAATTTTTGTGCCTGTCTTCCTAATACCTCCATTGCTAAAGCCGGAGAACCTAAATAGTACCCTCTCTGCATTTCTGCATTTTCTATCTTATAGTAAATGGAGTCTTTTAGAACTTGATTGTCTTCCTCTACCGCTTTTTCTAAGAAATAGTAAATGCCATATTGCTGTTCCGAAGTCTGCTGCATCGGGTAGATGGCACAGGCAGAATTTGTTTCTACATAGACTTGTGGATGCTCGTTCCGAAGAACTTCGCAAAGTATCAGATGTTTCAGTACATCCGGCTGTTTGCCGAAATGAGTATAAGTTGCCATGATGCTAAAGGTTTATAGTGACGATATAAATGGTATACAGCAAATATACGGGATAATTTTTAGATCCTTGCATCTGATTTCCAAAATTATCCTGTACATTTGTTATGTGATATGAACCTTATTTTTTGAACGCAATGAAATGGCAACGTTGTAAATAGCTTCGCTCTATATGGATGATGGACAATGGTGAAATCTGTTGTTCGAGTCTTATGTGGCTAAACAGGTCACCCGATATTTTATTATTTTATTTCAGAAACTATATAAAGAAGCAATTACAATGAATACAAATATTTATCCGCGCACCAATGACCTTCAGACCGTCTATCTGAATGCAGTTATCAATAATCCTCATATAAAGGTTGGTGACTACACCATATACAATGATTTTGTGAATGATCCTGTTCAGTTTGAGAAGAACAATGTTTTATATCATTATCCTGTCAATGGAGACCGGCTGATCATAGGGAAATTCTGTTCGATAGCCTGTGGAGCTAAGTTTCTTTTCAACAGCGCGAATCATACGTTGAATTCTTTGTCGAATTATCCGTTTCCTATATTTTTTGAGGAGTGGCAGTTGGATAAGGGAAATATCACTTCGGCATGGGATAATAAAGGGGATATAGTGATTGGAAACGATGTATGGATTGGTTATGAGGCTGTTGTCATGGCGGGTGTACATATCGGCGACGGAGCGATTATTGCGTCGAGGGCAGTAGTCACCAAAGATGTACCTCCTTATACGATAGTAGGCGGAACGCCGGCCCAAGAAATACGAAAGCGTTTTGACGAAAGTACAATTGCACAATTGCAGGAATTGCAGTGGTGGGACTGGCCTGTTGAGAAGATATCCAAAGTTTTGCTATCTATCATGCATGGAAGAGTCGATATTCTAATGAAATTTTAATCCACTATTACTGTGAGTTGCATGACACCCGGGTGTTGGTATGTCTGACACCCGGGTCTCATACATGCTGACACCCGGGTCTCAGATTACTCTCTGTCGCATTTGAAAAAAAATTAGCGAAAGTCTTTCAACTCTTCCTGCAATTTTTTGCGGATGAAGAAGATACGGCTCTTTACAGTACCTAGTGGCAAGTGTAGCTTATCTGCAATTTCACGGTACTTGAATCCTGCAAGGTGCATAGCGAACGGAATTTTGTATTCTTTGGCAAGAGCATTGACTACACGGTGCATTTCTTTGAGGTCATAGGCATTTTCTGTACTTTCAAAACCTGCATCTTGTGGTAAATTCAGATGGTAGAGGTTGTCTGTATGATCGACAAAAGTCTGATTGCGAATCACTTTGCGGTAGTTATTGATAAAAACATTGCGCATAATGGTGTACATCCATCCTCTAAAATTCGTATCAGATATATACTTGTCTTCATTGTACAATGCTTTTAAAGACGTTTCCTGCAATAAGTCGTTTGCTTCATCAATATCCATTGTAAGTTTGTAAGCGAAACGGAGTAACTCATCCTGTGCTTCTACTAATTCTTTTCTAAAGGTGAAATTCTTCATGTTGATTGTTTTTAAGTTTGATAAATTTGTTTGTTTTGACAGTGCAAGTATATGTGATTTCTATGAGCCCGATAGTGGGGAAATTGACATAAAACCACCGTTAAATTGTTAGATAGGAGGCTTCTGACAATTTAACGGTGGTTTTTGATAGTTTTGGGGTGGTGCTCAGACAGCTAATATACCGGAGAAAACAACCGGAAACACGCTTCGCGAAATTTAACCGAACGGTTGCGTTGGAGCCAGTCGCGTAGATTTAGTTCTTTACTATTATTCATATCGGTGTGATAAATGTCTCTGACGGTCTGAGCAACTTTCTTGTCGTAAATGAACAGATTGGTCTCGAAAAGAAGTTCAAGGCTTCTTATATCCATATTGGCTGAACCGACTACCACCAGTTCATCATCGACAATCATCAACTTTGAATGTGTAAATCCATTGACATATTGATAGACTCTGACTTTATTTCTTAATAGTTTCTCCACATATGAGTTAGAGGCATATTGCACAAAATCATTGTCTGATCTTTTAGGCATGACAAGGCGAACGTCTATTCCGCTCATTGATGCGGTCTGTATTGCCTGAAGCAGACATTCCGTCGGTATGAAGTAGGGAGTCTCGATATATACATTCTTTTTCGCCCGCGTTATAGCTGTAAACATGGCTTCCATTACATTGGAATGCATTCCCAACGGTTCCGCGTTGACTACTTGAATTGGTACTTCTCCGAAGACTTCGACATTGGGATAATACTCCGGTGAAGACAGATATTGTCCGGAAGCATAATACCAGTCTGCCAGAAACACAGATTGCAGCCCCGAAGCTCCGGAACCTTCAACCTTGAAGTGTATGTCATTCCATTTTCCCCAGGGAAGTCCGTCTATGTATACGTCTTTTACATTGATGCCACCGGTATAGGCGATTCTGCCGTCGATGATGACTATCTTTTTATGATTGCGGTAATTGACACTTCGCAGGAAGCGGGGAAAACTAAGCGGGAGGAACGTTTTCACTTCCACGCCTGCTTCTATCATTTGCTTGAAATATTTTCTGTTCGTTTTATTGCATCCCAGTCCGTCGTAAAGCAGTCGTACTTTGATGCCTTGTTTTACCTTATTGATAATCTTCTCTTTTAATTCGTTGCCGATATGGTCGTCGCCAATAGCATAATAGAAGATATGAATATGCGATTCGGCACAGTCGATATCTTCGAAAAGACTGTAAAACTTACTTTTACCACCCGGATAGACAGTTACTTTGTTACCTCCGAATACTGGTGACTGTTCCAGATTCAATATGAGTGATTTTAGTTCTTTATAATGATCGGGATGTATTGGCTCTGTTTCCACGTTGGTAGAAACGGATTGTTGGTGCCTGTTGAATTCTTCTCTCCAAAACTGAAATTTTGAACGCTTTTTGCTTACATTACGTCCTACAATATAATAGGCAGATATACCCAGTAATGGTAAGAATATAACAACTAGAATCCAGCAGATCGTCTTCACAGGATTTTTGTCGTCGTAATCAATTATAATAGTGTAAATCAGCCCTAATAGGAATGCGATATACGCTAACAATGTACAATACCATATCCACCTCATAGCAACTTTGTTTTTTTTGTTTTGATGTATGCTTTACTTATGAATAAAACAATGTGTTAGTATCTGTTGTTTGTTGGCGATTGAAAAAAAGTAAAACATCCCCTTGATATTTATTAGAACAGAAGTTATATCTTTGTCCTCAAACAATATATGTATGAATTTTATAATTGAACCCGGTTCTTTGGCTGATATAGATGAATTAGAGAGGCTGTATGATGAATTGAACGATCACTTGTCAGCTACAATCAATTATCCGGGATGGATAAAGGGGATTTATCCGGTTCGTGAGAATGCGGCTGCCGGTGTGGATGATAATAGTCTGTTTGTTGCCCGATGTGACGGGAGGATTGCGGGTTCTGTCATTTTAGATCATCAGCCGGAAAAGGCTTATGAGAATATAGTATGGAAAATAGATGCGGATTATAGTTATATTTTTGTGGTACGCACTTTTGTTGTACATCCATCTTTTTTGCAAATGGGAGTTGGACATGCATTGATGGATTTTTCACTGGAGTTGGCTTTAAAATCAGAAATGAAATCTATCCGACTCGATGTATATGAGAAGAATCTTCCGGCTATTTCGTTGTACGAAAAATGTGGGTTCGAGTATATTGACACTGTGGACTTAGGACTGGGACATTATGGGCTGGATTGGTTCAAGTTGTACGAGAAGGTTATTTGAACCGTAAATAATATAAAGTGGAGGAAGCTCTGACAAAATTCATAGTTCATCAATCATGTTGGAGCTTCCTTCTTATTATAAAAGTAGTTCAAGCATTTATTTATTTCCGAAGATTTAAATAATGCTCTTTTTCATTTCAAAAACAATATCCTTGATACATACATTTTCTGATAGATTCAGTAAACATCGGATTGTATTTAATAAATCATCAGGTTGTATCATTTCTTCATCTTTAAAAGGTGTTCCTGCTTTTTTCGCCATATCAGTATTCACCCAGCCAGGGCAAAGAGTAGTGACACGTATGCCTAATGGTGCTAACTCACGGTATAGAGATTCAGCCAGCCCGAGGAGTGCGAATTTGGTAGAACCATAAATACCTCCATCGGCGAAACCATATTTAGCGGCGCGAGATGCGACATTAAATATATATCCGTTTTTCTGTACTTTCATTATCTCCGTCACCGTTTTCAGTATTCCATATTGAGCAATGACATTTATTTCCATTATCTTCCTGAAATTATCAACAGGTTCGCTAAGAGAGCCGTCCATAAACATGGCAGCTGCATTCACCAAGATATCGACAGCACCATATTTTTGATGGATGTCTTTGATTTCAGTATCTGCCTTTGTACAATCTGTAATGTCCAATGGTAGTACAATAGGTTCTTGTACATGTTTGTTCGATCGCATGATTTCATCATGTACTTTCTCTAAGTTCTGTTTGCTTCGGGCTATCAATACCACCCGATAACCATCAGTTGCCAAACCTGCTGCAATGACAGCACCAATACCTTGACTTGCTCCTGTAATAATAGCTAATCCTTTTTGCTTTTCCATAACCTGAAATTAAAATGAGTTTATAAATTATGATGTAAGAAATACAGAGACGGTATAGGGGTAAAAAAAGAAGCCTCGGAGTATTCCAAGGCTTCTTACTTATTATATATTTTTGCACATTCTGTTTGATATATTCGGCGCAGATGTAGCAGCAGGCAAGGCTGATTCTTTTGAATTTTGCCCTTTCCCTATAAATATGCCGGAATATAGGGAAATCAAAAACGTCTATATGATCAGATTGTTCCATTGATTATGATTTCATGTGCAAAAGTAGGTATATCTTGTTGAATGAGAAAGTATTTCATCCCGAAAATAATGAAGGTTATCTATTTAAATACTTATTAATACATCTCCGGTCCCAATTTATCCCTCGCTTGACAATTTTGGCCGGAATGCCTGCAATGATTACATTCGGTTCGTTAAACTCTTTTGTTACGATACTTCCCCAGCCAACGATACTATTATCGGCTATTATCACATTCTTGCCAATTTTTACGCCTATCTCCTTTTACGATTAGCAGAAACGTTGCTAAGCAGCAATTCTTCCGCACTTTCTTCAGTGTCGAAATACATTGAGATACGATTGTTGTTTCCTGTGATTGTGATGTTGGCCTGATTAATAATCTTATTGAATTTGTCATTCCCATATCTTTTCTGTGCTGCTTTGATTTACTCCGTTGCCCGATATTTGTTCGTTCCTGCACCGTTATGAACTAGTTCCGAGTTTACGTAGATTTACTTTTTATGCTTAATGGATGTAAGATTAATGCTGCAATGTTTTATTCGTCTGACAGTTGTTAGACGAAAGTTCAACAGTTGTCAGACGAATAAGGTTATATAAACCGAGCACTAGATGATTGCATACAGCAAATTAATTTTAAGAGAGACTGGGATTAGTTCGTTACGACGCGTTTCAGTGAGTTGTTATTTACCGTTTGAAATATTTATTTCTCTCTGTGATTACATATTTCCGCTTGATTTCTCTTTTATTATATGTAATTTTGTAACTCTGAATTAAGAATGCTCTATATGAAACTAAAAGTTTTGACAACAAATCATTGTGTATACAAAATAAATATCCGGTGAATCACTATGTGCAGAATAATCATCTTATTAATTTCATTGATACTATCAGTGCAATGTTTTTCACAAACGGAGTTTACTACTTGTCTGTTTGACATATCCAGAAACAGAGTGATACCGATAGCGGTTTATCAGCCGCAGAAAGTAAATTCAAAAACGAAAGTTATCATATTCAGCCACGGCTATGATGGGAATAAAAACAGTAAGTCGAACCAAACCTATTCCTACCTGACACGTTTTTTTTCACAAAAAAGTTTTTATGTGATTAGTATACAACATGAATTGTCCGATGATCCTCTTTTAGCGATGGAAGGCGATTTCATGCAGACCCGTATGCCGAATTGGGAACGAGGAACTGACAATATACTTTTTACAATTCAGGAATTTAAAAACTTGAAACCACAATTGAATTGGAGCGAACTCATCTTGATAGGGCATTCTAATGGAGGTGATATGACAATGCTGTTTGCCACTAAATACCCGCAGCTGATCAGTAAGGCTGTATCTATGGACCATCGTAGAATGATCATGCCCAGAACTTTGAAGCCACGTTTGTATACATTGAGAGGATGTGACTATGAGGCAGATGCGGGAGTGCTACCTACCGGACAGGAGCAGGAGCACTTCAGAATGAAAGTAGTAAAACTGGATGGAGTTACACATAGCAGTATGGGTGAGAATGGAACGGCAGAACAGCATGACCTCATCAATCAATATATCTATAAATTTCTGACAGAAAGATAACTGAAGTATCATTTCTATTTTATCCGGTGGTTTTAAACCGGAAGCCTGTTTTTCTTGTATGCTTGCTTTGTTATTATAAATAAAAACAGACGAATATCTTGGTTGGATGTGAATAGTGATTGTTATATCTTTATAACGTACTAATTCTTCTTACAAAATAAATTCCATTCTCTATTTTATAAAAGTAAAAATATTCATTCTTCTGTTGGGCGCTTTTTATAGTCAAAACGTATTCAAATTAGAGTGATTAATAAATTTCAATATCAAATTTAAAATCAAAGAATATGAATTATCCAAAAGCGATACTTCTTTCATTGGCGTTATTGGCTATGCATTCGCTTAATGCAGAGGTAGTCACATACCCTGCTGGGGTCGGGGTGAAAACCTTAAACGATTTTTCTGTGGAAGTGCGTCAGGGTAGCGGACCGTGGTTGCCCGTTGACGTTTATCCTGTTAAAGTTGATAGGGTTGATGAAAAAGGTCATAACGTAGAGGTTGCCTCCATTGCTTATTTCGATTTTGACGGAATGGTAGATGTGCGAGTAATCAGCAACAAAGAGAGAGTCAATAGTGTGAGAGTACGTCCTTTAAGCTATAAGATAACACCGGATTGTGTTGGAGACACAGTGACATTCTCACTTTCGCGTCCTCGCAATCTCTCAGTAGAGGTCAATGGAGATATTTTTCACAATCTTCATCTTTTTGCGAATCCGATTGATAAATTTCGTCCTTCCGATAAAGAAATCCAAAGGGCTCTCAAGAAAAAAAAAGGGTCCAATTTGATTTATTTTGGTCCCGGTGTGCATAATCTTCCTAATGATACTCTATTTGTCCCCTCAGGAACTACTGTTTATATCGATGGGGGAGCTCGTGTTTATGGCAATATATTCACGGAAGGAGCACATGATGTGAATATTTTCGGGAGAGGCGAGGTACACCCTGATGGCAGGGGAGCCGGTGTTTGGGTCAGACGTTCTAAAAATGTCAGGATCGACGGAATTGTGGTTTCGCAACTCCCCATAGGACAATGCGATTCGGTAGAGTTGACGAATGTGAAATCAATCAGCTATTATGGTTGGGGCGACGGAATGGATGTTTTCTCAAGCAGTAACGTGATATTAGATGGGGTTTTCTGTCGTAATAGTGATGACTGTGCCGCAGTTTATGCTTCTACGCAAGGATTTAAAGGGGGAAGCAATAATGTATTGGTGAAAAATGCGACACTTTGGGCTGACGTGGCTCATCCAATCAATATCGGAGGACATGGAGATCCGAACGGCATGGATACAGTGCAGAACGTCACTTTTAGGAATATCGACATTCTTGATCAGGCAGAAAAACAGATTGATTATCAGGGATGTCTGGCTATAAATCCAGGCGACAATACATTGGTGCGTAATATTACGTTCGAGAATATTCGGATTGAAGATTTTCGTAACGGACAGCTTGTGAATTTCAGAATCAGTTTCAATCCGAAGTATTGTGTCTCTACTGGCAGAGGTATTCAGAATGTGCTTGTTAAGGATGTTACTTACAATGGATCGGGTGAAAACTTGTCGATCATTGCAGGGTATGATGAGAATCACAAGATATCTGGTATCAGGTTTGTGAATCTTGTGGTCAATGGGCGAAAGATTACAGACGACATGCCTGGGAAGCCGAAATGGTATAAAACCGGAGATATGGCCGGTATCTTTGTTGGAGAACATGTAGAAAATCTCTCTTTTGAATAGAAACGAAGCAGACAGAATGTTAGAAATGGCGCCACATGCCAAAAACTGTCATGCGGTCAGAAGGAAAGATTATACTTCAATTTTTATCACAATATAGATAAAAATTGAAGTTTTTTATCTATGTTGCAGCCGATTTTAGAAAAAGAAGTTTGGAATGAACAATAAATACGAAGAACGGCTGGGAACAGAACGTATGTTACCGCTTGTTTTTAAGATGGCACTCCCGGCAGTGGCTGCACAATTTGTCAATCTGCTTTATAGCATTGTGGACCGTATATACATCGGGCATATTCCGGGAATTGGCACCGATGCGCTGGCGGGTGTAGGGGTGACTACCTCTCTCATTATACTGATTTCTTCTTTTTCGGCAATTGTCGGCGGCGGTGGTGCTCCGTTGGCTGCCATTGCACTCGGACAGGGCGACCGTGTACGAGCCGGAAAGATATTGGGAAACGGGTTTGTTCTGCTGATATTGTTTACTTTGCTGACTTCTGTCATTGCATATACTTTTATGGAACCTATTCTCCTCTTTACAGGAGCTTCGGAAAACACCTTGGAATATGCGGTTGACTATCTTTCCATTTATCTCTTGGGAACGATATTTGTCGAAATATCCACCGGGTTGAATAGCTTTATCAATGCTCAGGGACGTCCTGCCATTGCCATGTTTTCAGTTCTGATCGGAGCCTTATTGAACATCATTCTTGATCCTATTTTTATTTTCTGGTTTGACATGGGCGTGAAAGGTGCTGCTTTGGCTACAGTACTTTCCCAAGCATGCAGTGCGGTGTGGGTGGTAAGTTTCCTCTTTTCCCGACGTGCCTCTCTGCCTTTGGAGAAACGATATATGGGACTGGACCGGAAGATTATCCTTTCCATATTAGCTTTAGGAGTATCCCCCTTCATTATGGCAAGTACGGAAAGTCTGGTTGGGTTTGTCCTCAATAGCAGTCTGAAGGAATTTGGAGATATCTACATCAGCGCATTGACGATTCTGCAAAGTTCGATGCAGTTTGCCAGTGTACCGCTGACCGGATTTGCGCAAGGATTCGTTCCGATTATAAGTTATAACTTCGGGCATGGTGACAAGCAGCGTGTGAAAGATTGCTTCCGTATTGTGCTGGTAACCATGTTTTCCTTCAATTTGATATTGATGCTTTTCATGATTCTCTTCCCTTCGACGGTTGCCTCTGCTTTCACCAGTGATGAAAGACTGATAGAAACTGTACGTTGGACAATGCCCGTTTTCTTGGGTGGCATGACCATTTTCGGCTTGCAACGTGCCTGTCAGAATATGTTCGTTGCATTGGGGCAGGCCCGAATCTCTATCTTCATTGCTCTGTTGCGTAAAGCTATCCTGTTGATTCCGCTGGCGTTAATTTTGCCGAACTTTATGGGAGTAACCGGAGTGTATGCAGCTGAGGCTATATCTGATGCGACTGCGGCCATCTGTTGCACGTTATTGTTCTTTGGGCAGTTCCCTAAAATTCTGGGAAGGATTAAAGGGAATACTTTGCGTGTGGAGTAATCGTTTCTTTGTATTTTATTTTTTTTACTTCACAGATATGCATGGCATTACGGTTGTATTCTGACTGTTATCTCTCTCTTTATCTCATTTCCTGTGCGTAAATGTTGATTTATCCGGATATCTGTACCTGTTAATATATAGAAAAGTGTGTCTGTTTGCCAGGCGATGGTACCGGCTATCCTCTGATATAGGATTTCTCTTTTCATTCTTATTCTGTATCCGGCAAAGATACAAAAAGGATGTTTGTATCCTGGCAGGAGGTAAAAGGTGAATCTAAACCGGATATTTTTCAATTGTGTGAGTAACTGTGGAAGTCGGGCTTTTGGTAAGAAGCAGTTGTAGCCTGCGAATGGGCGTATCGTTCTCGTAGAAATTAATGAGATATTCGATTTTGTTACGAAGCATCGTTCTGCAAAGCCTCGTACAGCTTACCGGTATGCACTGGAGAGAATGCCTAAAGATATGAGAGCGGAAGCTATGAAAAAATAGCTTCCTTTTCCTTCCTTTACTCTGCTTTTCTGTTTGGTTTTCGCTTAATAAGCAGAAGCCGTTCCATATCATTGAATAGTTTTGTGTCTTTTAATTCAAACATGATCCATTTGCCGTCGTGGAAAGTGGTAGCTGCATCATAGATCATCTGTACCTCGTTTGAAAACTGTCCCCGCTGAATTTCAAATTTGGCACGTTCATCTTTTCCTAAGATAACCATAAATCCCAGAGTCTTTTCCTTCGCATATAAAGCACAGAGGGTTTTACCGCCTTTGCGGTATTTGTATTCATACGTCCACGCTTTGCCGCCACGGTTCCAAAGTAGCTCCATTTCGTAGCTCTTCTCGATGCGCTGGCAGAGTGAGTTCCATACATCATAAAGGTCTGTTCCTATCAGATTCTCTATATCTTTGGAAGTCGGTATTTGAAAAGGTTCTTTCATGGTATTTGCTGTTTTATCATATATGCCGCAAAGATAGGATGATCTTTTAGTAAATCGTTGTCCAATATAGGCATCCTGGGTTATAATTATTAGAAGAAGTTCCATTTTCATCTACATTTCAGTCTTTTTTTTAATTTTTATTGCACTTTTTCAAATATAGCAATGAGATTCTAGAACTAAGATGTAAAGACATATTCCATACTTCACCTCAATTATAATTTTAAAATTCAATCTATTTGTTGAGAAAAATAAAATATGCTGAAGAACGTTATTGTGTGTTTTGTAAAAGACAGTATATCAAATAGTTATAATTTTCTATTTTTGGTTTAAAACCAACGGGTCGTTCCTTTAAAACCAACGCCCCATTTCTTTAAAACCAAGAGGGCATTTCTCGGTGAGAAACGGAGGATTGGTTAGAAACTAGATATAAATTCAGGATAAATATTTAAATATTTCAAATAGGTCATTTGTTTTTGTAAGTAAGGTGATGTAGTAATTTGTTGTATTGAGGCAGGAAAAATGATAATTGCTTTAGCACAAAATAAATAGATTCCAAAGATTTTACTTACATTTGTTTCTATAAATAAAATGTAAGTGAAAAACATGAGAAAACAACTATTAGTATCACTCCTTTGCTGCCTTCTTGTTTCGGCTGCGTCATTGGCTCAAAGCTGGAAACCTTATGAACAGGCTGCGAAGGGGAAGACTTACGAAGCATCCGATTGTGTGACACTGTTGGATAGTACATCGGTATCTGTCCAGCCTACAGGACAAGGGTCGTTTGCTGTATGCAAAGTGATAAAGGTACAGACTCCGAGGGGAGCAGTGGATAATCGGGTGATTAAATACGATTATGACCCTTTGACTGCTTATGCCGAATTTAAACGTGTAACCATCCATCGTGCCAATGGAAAAGTAGATGAACTTGATGTTAGGAAAACCTGTGATTATGCTGCTCCTGCCCGTGCCATTTATTGGGGCGCAAGACAAATCATGATTGAAGTGGGCGCCTTGCAGCCGGGTGATATTGTGGATTACGAAATAGCCAAGAAAGGCTTTACCTATGCGTTGCTTGCAGCCGGTAATGAAGATGAGTCACGCTTTATTCCACCTATGCGCGGACAGTTTTATGATATTGTTCCTTTTTGGAGCAGCACCCCTACTGTACGTAAAGTTTATGTAGCAAGCATTCCGATGGAGAAGGAACTTCAGTTTCAGTTCTATCAGGGTGAGTGCGCATCATCCATGCGTTATGAAGACGGTCGCAAGAAATATAGCTTTGCGATGGATGATATGATGCCTTTCGCTAAAGAGCCAAACATGGTAGACCTTTTCGATGCAGCCCCCAAACTGATGATGTCTTCCACTCCCCAGTGGAAAGACAAGTCGTTGTGGTTCAATAAAGTGAATGAAGATTATGGTAGTTTTGATCCATTGCCCGAAGCACAGAAAAAAGTAGATGAACTGATAAAAGGCAAGAAGACCGAAATGGAAAAAATAGCTGTGCTGACTCATTGGGTGGCAGATAACATCCGCTATTCCGGTATTTCGATGGGAAAAGGAGAAGGATTTACACTTCATAATACTAAAATGAATTATACTGATCGTTGCGGAGTCTGCAAAGATATAGCAGGTACACTGATTTCGTTCTTGCGCATGGCTGGTTTCGAAGCCTATCCTGCCATGACAATGGCAGGCAGTCGGGTAGAAAGTATTCCTGCCGACCATTTTAATCATTGTGTGGCAGTGGTGAAACTGAGCAATGGAACATATATGCCTCTCGATCCGACATGGGTTCCTTTCTGCCGCGAGTTATGGAGCAGTGCCGAACAGCAGCAGAACTATCTGCCGGGTGTACCCGAAGGTTCTGATTTGTGTATCACTCCGGTTTCGGCTCCCGAAAACCATTATGTACGTATCAAAGCCGACAACCGTTTGGATGCAGATGGTACACTACGCGGTACCTTTACCCTTACAGCCGAAGGACAGAGTGACAGCAATATCCGTCGCATCTTTACCACCGGCTTCCAGAGCGAATGGAAAAGCACGATGGAACGTCAGTTGTTGGCTATCTCTCCCAAAGCCAGATTGTTGAGCGTAGACTATGGAAAAAATCCCAAAGACTATCAGGCTGCACCTATTAAAATCACTTTTCGTTATGAAATACCCGATTATGCCTTGAGAGGAGAGGGCGAGATGTTTTTCCGTCCGATGGTGATGAATAACCTTTATAATCAGGTACGTTCTTATATATGGATCGATACTTCGGTAGAAAACCGCAAGTATGGTTTCAAAGATGGTTGTTCCCGTTTGGTCGAACTGGATGAAACGATTCAGCTTCCGGCAGGATACAAGCTAGTGAGTGCTGCCAAGGATGAAACCATGCAGGGAGTGGGAGCCGATTTTGAAGGTTCGTTGGTGCAGAAAGGAAATAAAGTGTTGCTCCACAATAGACTGGCTTTGAAAAAGCGTGTCTATGAGGCTTCCGATTGGGAAAGTTTCCGCAATGCTGTGAATGCCCACAAGGCGTATGGTGAATATCTGGTGATTAAAAAGTAGAGCAGAATGAAAAATACATATTATTATATAGTTACGCTGGCGATGCTGATTCTGGCATTTCCGGTGAAAGCGGCATCCGAAGCTGAATTTGGGAAGTTGAGCAAGGCTTATACGTTACACGCTGACGGTAGTCAGGAAATGCGTGTGCAAAAAGAGCTGACTTTGTTTACTCATGCAGCGATGAACCGTGTGTATGGAGAGAGTTTTATCATTTACAATCCGGAGTTTCAGACACTGAAGATACACGATTCTTATACTCGTCAGAAAGACGGTACTATTGTGAAGACTCCCGAAAATGCGCTCCTTGAGGTACTTCCTTCCGCAGCGGCAGATGCTCCTGCTTATAACGGTCTGAAAGAGATGGTAGTCGTTCATACGGGACTGGAATTGGGAGCTACCATTTATCTGGACTACTCCGTCGTTACCCGACCGGGATATCTGCCCGAATTGGATGTGTGCGAACAGGTGGAAGAGCTTTCTCCAATCAGGGAATATGTGTTTTCGCTGTCAGTGCCCGAAAGCAAACCTCTGCATTATGAATGGTTGAATGGAAAAGCTGCTCCGGTTGTAAAAACTGCGGGTGGTATGAAAACAGTGACCTGGATACTGAAAAATGTGCAGCCGCGTCCTTATTCACTTGACGTCTCTTTGCCGGCAGGTAATGTACAGGCTGTTGTGGCGTCCACTTATGCTTCAAAGGCTGATGCACTGAAAGTGATAAAACAACAACTGGAAAGTAATGGAAAGGATGTTACCGAATTGGCACAGAAGCTGACTGCCGGTGCACAAACCACAGAACAAAAAAAGGAGTTACTCACTGCTTATGTAGAAGGATTAGGAAATTGCCGTCTGACCCTGTCGCAAACCGGATACCTTTTGCGTCCGGCTTCCGAAGTGATCCGTTCGGCATACGGAACTGAAGCGGAGAAGGCTGCTTTGTTGGCTGCCTTGCAACAAGCGATAGGCATCCGTGCGGAGATAAAAGCGGCTTTTCCTAAAACAGAAGATAAAGATGCAGCCGGACTTGCCGCTGTCAGCAGATTGTTTCTCTTTGATAAAGGAATTGCCGATATACAGGATTTTGTTTCTGTAGTTGATCTGAATGCTCAGCCGATAATTTTAGAGAAGGTTTCTCATGTTGTTTCACGAACTGACACCTTGCGGGTGAGCGATAAAACCGGAAGGGCATTGGCTGATGGTTATCGGAAATTCGACTTACCACAGGCTCGCGGTGGATGGGCAAGTTATGATGGGCGTGTGACGGCTCTGAATACAACTCGTCCCGTTAACCTGCTTTTGCGGTATTTGCCCGATGAGGCTTATACCTATATCGTAAAGATTGATGCAAGAATAAAACCAGTGGTTGTGCCGACTAACAAAAAGATTGAAAATGCTGTCGGCATCATAGAAGTTACAGTGAAAAAGGCGGAGGATAAAATAGAGATATTCCGTACCTTGAAACTGAAAAAACAATTGATAACTCCGACTGAATATCCGGCGTATTATCGCTTGATGGCGGAATGGATGGATACCAATGGCAATAGTCTGTTATTTCAAACTGCGAAGTAAATCTGACGGGCATATCGTTCCGATGGGGCTGCCATTCAGAACAAATCAAAGAGGATGTGTCGAAACCCTTCATAAATAAAGAATCATCTTCGCTACAACTATCTGTGGCGAAGATGATTTCGTTAAAAGGGGAGTCTTGACACATCCTCTTCGTTTTTTATCCGGTAAGACAGATGATCCTCTAAAGAGGTTTTATCGGAATACAAATATCCACAATGTGTTTATTCTCCGGATGTGTCCGGTGACTGTTATGGTATAACTCATAAGTACATCCATCTCCTTGCTGATACCCACTTTCCGTAAACCACTTGCACATTGTGTTCCATGCCTTCTCGAAATCTTCAGTACCCAATTCAAAGTGTCCGACAGCATATTGCCCACCGGGAATGACGAGATTACCGATTTCACCTTCTCCTTTTACGTCTCCTTCCACGATGATACAGGCACTCTGGCGCACTTTACTCAATTCCGTTACCGAAGGATCATCATGTGTGACGGTTGCCGATTTCGTAACATTCGGAATATACAGGCCACGAGGTTCTGCCCATTTGATAAGTTTCTCATACGCTTTTACAATCTCTTTGAATGCTCCCATATGCCGGCAATAAACAGCTTTCATGTCCGGCATCTCTTTTACTTCGATTTTTGTTTCCATAAAATATGATATTTTAAATTTGACGCTGCAAAGTTGGGGAGATAATACATGCTTGGGTGTCAAATTCTTGCTAACCATTTGTCCGTTCTTGCTAAATAAGATTCCGTCCTGGGCATAAACGGGTCTCTCCGTTTTACGGAACTGGCTTGGCGTCAAACCAAAAAACTTTTTGAATACACGGCTAAAAAGGGATACTGTGCAAAAACCGCAACTATCAGCAATCTCACTGATAGAAATATCCATATTTTCCCGTAACCGGCAGGCTGCCTTCTCAATCCGGAGGCGTTGGATGTAATCAATCGGTGTTTCACCTATCAGGAACGTGAATATCCTGTGGAAATGAAAAGGCGAAAAGTTAGCTATTTCTGCTATACTTTTCAGTTCCAGAGGCTGGTCGAGATGTATGTCAATGTAGTCCATCACCCGATTGATCCTGGAACGATATTCTATTTTACTTTTTTCTTGTATATTCATGTCAGACGGTTTTTAATCGCAAAGATAGCTGCCGTCTGTCAGATCTGCTTGTCTATTCTTGCTAACTATCTTGTGAATTTTATCCTTACACTGTATTTGCAGAAGTCTTTTTATGTGTGAAAGATGAAGTAAATATAGCAGTTTTTGGCGGATTATTCTTGTTTCATGAGGTATCTGCCTATCTTTGCAGTATAAACGGTTTGTTTAATTTATAACACTGACGATTATGAAGTTACTGGTTTTTCTTGCTAAAGGCTTTGAGACGATTGAATTTAGTGGTTTCATTGATGTGATGGGATGGGCGAAAACTGATTTTGGCTGTGATGTTGAGGTGGTAACAGGTGGTTTTAACGAGAAAGTCATCAGTTCTTTTAATATTCCCGTTTTGGTGGATAAGACGATTGATGAGATATCCGTTGATGAATATGATGCTCTTGCCATCCCCGGAGGTTTTGAAGTTTTCGGCTTTTATGAAGAGGCTTATGAAGAGAAGCTTTTAAATCTGATTCGTCAGTTTGATGCCCGGAAGAAATGGATTGCAACAGTTTGTGTAGGTGCTTTGCCTGTCGGTAAAAGTGGTGTGCTGAAAGATAGAAAGGCGACTACTTATCATCTCGGAGGGGCAGTCAAGCAAAAGGTTCTTCAAAGTTTCGGAGCAATAATCGTCCATGAACCGATAGTGGTGGACGACAATATAATCACGTCCTATGGTCCTCAAACCGCTTCGGGAGTAGCCCTTCTTTTATTGGAGAAACTGACTTCCCATCGTGAAATGTCTTTGGTAAAAGAGGCTATGGGATTCTAAAAATAAAACCGGAGAAGCATCAAAATTAGTACGGAAGGATTATTGACTTATGATACAATGACTCAATCTGCTGCAATAACAGAGATAAGAAAATATTAATCTTCTTATCTCTGTCCTCTACTATATCATATAGCAAACAGGCTGCTAAATCAGTTCGTGAATTTCCTGAATATGGAGATTCAGATGATCTAAATATCCTTCTATCATTTCTTTTAAAGTGACTTTTGTCCCTTCGAAGTCACACCAGTAACTATCTAGTTTCGTTTGATCTACCGACTTTATTACCTGAATGATATGCAAATTAAAGAATTTCCATAACTGAATCAGATTATTCCAGTCCGTATGCTGATAATCCTGCAAGGCTATCCACAGATCATTATCCTGTCGATAATCAGGAAAGAAAAGCAGATCCTTACTGTATTGCAACCTGATCATCCGTTGATGATTGTTTGAGGCGGAATCAATCAAATGTCCGAGAATTTGTTTGATAGTACGATTCTGCCTGTTACGTTTTTGTGTGATTGTCTCTTCCGGCAGGCTGGTTAATACTTTTTCTTCTGTCTCTATAACATTATAAATCCCTTCTGTTATTGGGGAAAAATCAAACTCTGGCATAATTCCTCTCTTTCTGTTTTAAAGTTTCTTTTGCGCAACTGCGCAATAATGCAAATATAGACAAATGAATGAAATATATGCGGAATTGCATTCTATAAAAGCAAACTTGTTTGTTATTCTGCTTGTTAGGATAACATCTTTTCCATATATCCTTTATATTTGCATGATATTAGAACCAACAATTATATAAAAAAGATATGAGAACAGTATTGGCAGCATTAGGAGTTTTGTGTTTCATGGGAAGTTGTTCGTCAGGTATGACAAGTTCAAAAGGCATTGTTTGTGATGCGACCATGAATACAGTGGCGATTGTTACAGACAAGAATGATACTCTTTCATTCAGTACGATGAACGCGAATAAAGAAGAAGTCGATGGCTTGCTTCTGAATGATACTCTGGAAGTATTCTATACCGGTAAATATACACCGGGGATGCAGGCCTCAAAATTAGTCCAGTATCCGCAATCTCTCAAACTTGGAGGCGATCGGGATGAACACGGTTGTATCGGCTCTGCCGGATATGTATGGTGTGAAGTGCAGCAAGACTGCATCCGGTTGTTTGAAAAAGGTATCCGGACAGAAGCTGTGGATGGAGGCACTGCCTCTGCTTTTATAGTGTTCAGCCCCGATTCCACACGTCTGGAACTTTTCTTCTCTGATGAACAACCGAATGAGATTCTGGAAAGACGTGGCTTACCTTCGGGAGGTTATGCATGGAACGTGGAGGATGATGATACGAAAAATGTACGGTTTATAGACGGATTGTGGACAATCAGTCAGAGAGATAAGGTTATTTATCGTGAGAAAAAGACGAAAGCCGGAGAATAATTCCGGCTTTTATAGCTGTTTATTTATTACTTTTATCAGATAAAAGTATAGCCGAATCGTGCTCAACAATGTCTTTTTACGACTGTAGTGCTAAAAAATGTGATAATCTAATAGTAATGGAATAAAAAAGGAGGGATACTGTAACTTTTAATTCTGATTTTTATTATATTTGTATAGCCGTTGAAAGGTGCGTTCATTGAGACTAAATATCGAAAAGCGTTCAGCTTTTTTACGTAGTAACGAAACTACCAATTTCTTTTACCCTCAGGGTAAATATTACAACACGTAAAAATGACTGAACGCCTACGCTTGTTATACATATACTTTGCGTGGGCGTTCTTCTCATTTGTGTTGTAGGGATTGGTAGTTCCTGTTGCTACATTTGGGAAGAAAAGGCTCACGTTTTTTTATATCTATTCTTGACATAACATTCAAAACATATGAAAAGATCTTCATTTTGGGTTTTATCGTAAAAGTGCGTTGCTTTTTTAACGAGTTAGTTTTCCTTTTTATTAATTAAAAAAAAGACTACTATGGATAAGAAAATCGTAGGTGCCAACGCAGGCAAAGTATGGCACGCCCTTAATGAAGCTGATGGAATATCGATTCCCGAACTTGCCCGGAAAGTAAATCTGAGTGTGGAAAGCACAGCTCTGGCAGTCGGTTGGCTGGCTCGTGAAAACAAGGTAGTGATTGAACGCAAGAATGGATTAATTGAAATTTATAATGAAGGTCATTTTGACTTTTCTTTCGGATAAGTTTAATGAATATAATGCTGGTTAGGTTATATAATGAAAGAAGCTCTCGATAAAAAACTGAATTCAGTGATATTGAAAGCTTCTTTTTATTATATACCTTGTGTCAAAATGCCTTATTGAAGAGTAACTATAATGGAGTGTTCGCCCTTCTCTGTTATGATAATTACCTTATTTCTTTGTCAGAAACTTCTTGCTCAACCACTTTCTTACAGGCTCGTCATACAGTTTCAGGCAAAGGTAAGCCAACACAATGCTTCCGAAGAAGACACATAAGGCTACCGGCCATGACTGGGAGAAAGTGATATGTGGCTCTTTGCTCCATAACCAGGCATAGAACAGATACATGAAAGGATAATGTATGATATATACCGGATAAGATATATCTCCCAGGAATTTACAGATTTTGGCTGTACCTTTATCTGTCGTTTTTCCCGAAGCACCCAGATAGACAAGTAGTGGGAAAATAAGAATGGTGCATACAGCATCATAAATACCATTCATCCACGGAGATGTCTCACCGCCTACATACGGCATGGTAAGTAAAATGAGAATCGACAGACTGCATATCCAGAAGGCCCCTTTGATATGGACCGGTTTAAAGATGCGCGACATCAATAATCCGATAGAGAATGCGAACAACATACGTAGAAAACCTCCGATCAGGTTATAGTCGATCATCGACCAGCCTACTCCTAAATGATGACTACCGGAGAGATTGCATATCGAGAAAGAAGCCAATCCGATTCCTGCTATCACAACAAGTATCGTAAGTGCCTTGGTAGACATCCGGCGAATAAATAGGGCATACAAAATATTACCGATATACTCGAAGAACAAAGACCAGCTGGGACCATTCAAAGGATACATCTCACCGTTTCCACGGACTTCGGGACCCGTGCCCGGAACAGCCGGAATCAGGAAAAGATTGAGAAGCATAGCCACCATTACCATCGATATGGAAACACGGGTACCGTCCCATTGCTCGCAGCCTTGTATGCAAAATGTAATAGCACCCAAAACGGCTCCCATAACAACCATCGGATGCAGACGGATTAATCTGCGTTTGAAAAACTCTTTTTGGGTCATCGTTGTTTTCCAGCGGTCGTCATAAGCATAGCCGATAACGAAGCCCGACAGAATAAAGAAGAAATCGACAGCCAGATACCCATGATTGAATTTTTGGTCTATGGGACTTGTAGCAAAGCCTTCGAATACATGATACCATATCACCAGAAGAGCCGCAACCCCTCGCAGTCCGTCAAGGAGTACGTAATGGGGTTTAGAGTCTGCAAATGCAGAGGAAGAGATTTTTTGCATGTTTTAAATTATTGTTCAAATTAGTATTAGTCATTGAAGAAGCCGCAAAAATACGGAATTTATAAGTTTAAAAATTTGTCCTGCATCAAAATCTTGCCGTGTATGGGAATTATTTGTATGCTCTGAGGCGGCTGAGTGTTGATAGTGTGATGCCCAGATAAGAGGCGATATATCCCAATTGTATCCGTTGGCACATTTGAGGAAACTGAAGTTTGAATGCTTCATATCTTTCTTTTGCAGACAGGGTGAGGCGGTCTTTGTGCGAACGGTGCAGGCGTCTGTATTCGTTTTGATGAATCACTCTTCCCCAGTTTGCCAGTTCGATATTGGTCTGAAACAGCCGGAGCAGATCGGTCAGTGATATTTTGTATGCGACAACGTCCTCAAGCGTTTCCACAAATTCTTCACTCATCTTATTATAATACAATTCATCCATGCTGAAGACAATCGCTCCCTCACACGCAAAGGAAGTCGTTATTTCCTCTCCGTTTACCAGCCAGAAAGAGCGGGTCATTCCTTCTTCAATAAAATAAGCCGATTTGCAAAATTTGTCAGCCTCTATCAGTTGATGCCTCTTTGGAAAATGACATAATACTGTATTTTCTTTTAGTATTTGTATCGTTTCATCCGAAATGGGATACAAAGAGTTCATCTTATCTATAATGTTTCTCATAAAGTAGTCCTTAATAATTTTCTGTCAAGTACAAAAATAGGAAAAACAATTCTGCCCACAATAGATGCCGGTGAAAAAGGGGGTGTTTTATCGATTCGTTCACTAAGGAGGAGAGAAACAGGAGAGTGGGAACTGCTGCTGAAAGACAAAGAAGGTACACTTCATTCTTTGGTGAAATGTACCTTCTTTGATATCGGGAAGAGGCTAAACACGTGAGTATAGCCAGCTTATTCCGGAAATGGTATACATCAATTGACGTTGCTTACCTTGGATTCTGCTGTATATTCGGATTGGCATCTATTTCGCTTTGCGGAATAGGCAGGGCTATTCTCAGATCGGTAGCTTCTATCTTTTGTGCGTTAGACGCTTTCAAGGTCTCAAGATGCCAGCTGCCCTTGCGTTCAATAGCCAGACCATTGCGCAAGTAGTCATAGAAGACTTCCCCTTCGCCAACCAGTTCCTTGCGGCGCTCCTTAAGAATTCTGTCCAGAGTAAAAGTCTCCGTTGATACTTGCTGACTGGTATCCGTGGTACGGCGGCTGATGATGTCATTCAGATAACCTTGTGCTTCTTCAATATCCGTTCCTTTTTTCAGTCCCGCTTCAGCCGCGTTCAGATAGACTTCGGAAAGGCGGATGATGCAAATGTTATTAGTTTTGGGATCATCTCCGGTCTTGCCGGGGAACTTGGCAAGATAGACTTTCTCGTGCATGGCGGCAGCCGGAAGTCCGGTGTTGTTTTCGATGACAGATTCCTTTGTCAGGCAGTGGCGTACATCCTTGGGGTCTTCATTCAGCAGGTTCAGGAAATCTTCCGACAAGATCAGATTATTCCAGTCGACCGTTGCTTCGTTGGCATAAACCATCGGAGCGCCCTCACCGCCCGTACCTCCTGAAGGTTCGGATAAAGTGATGTAAAGTTCGAATAATGATTCCGACTGGAAATCCTGCCCCCATACATTGGGATATTCCTCATAGCTGTAAAGCTGATAACGTCCGCCGTTGTTCTTGATCACATCCGTAGCGGCATCATAAGCCTTCTGATATTCACCCATATTCAGATAGACTCTTGACAGTAATGCCTGAGCTGCCCAGTAGTTTATATAGCCATTGGATGTCTCTTGTCTCAACCCGGACAGTGCATTGCTCATGTCGCTGACTACCTGTTCGTAGCATTGCGCTACAGTGCTGCGTGACGGTTTATGCGTGGGATCGGAAGGGGAGGTCTCGATGGGTACTCCCAATGAAGCCCCCTTGTCATTCGTATAAGGCATTCCGAACAACCGGGTCAGGTTGAAGAGGGAAAGTCCCCGCATCACCAGCGCTTCGGACTTGATGCGGTTCAATTCTTTAGTATCACTGCTTTGAATACTGCCCGACTCTATTTTCTGTATCAGATTATTCGTCTGTCGTATTACTTTATAAACAGTATTCCACGGCAGTACAATATTCAGATTATCGGAAGCGAGCACATTGTATTCATAATAGGGAGATACGCGTTTTCCGTCTCCTTTGGTGATACGTGCCTGTACATCGGCGGCACGGCAATCGCCGTAATACCAATAGTTGTCTCCGTAATAGCTATGGCCGGATGCCAGACGATAAATTCCGTTCAGAGCGATCTGGGCATCGTCCAATGTTACGATGGCCTGTCCTGTTTCTACCGAGCTGGTGGTGTTAAGGTCTAGCCAGTCTGCCGAGCAGGAGCTGTTCAGTAGAGCCATTGCTGTAAGTAGGTATATATGAATTCGTTTCATTATGTTGTTTATTTAGTTAGAATGATAGGGATGTTAGAATGATAATTGAGCTCCGAAACTGAAAGTACGCATGGCGGGAGCCTCGCAAAAGACTTCACCGTTAACGGGTGTTTCGGGGTCATACTGTTTCCATTTGGCCCAGGTAAGCAGATTGTTTCCCGAGAAATATACCCGTACTTTGTCAATCATCAGCTTTTGAGTCCACTGGTTGGGCAGTGTGAAGCCGAGGGTAAAGTTTTTCAGGCGTAAATGATCGGTGCTGTGGATATAGCGGGACGAGTTGGTGGAAGTAGCCGGTTCACCATATACGAAACGTGGGATATCCGTCTGATCTCCGGGCTTTTGCCAACGGTTCATCATGTATGCGGGCAAGTTGTATCGTGAACTGTAGATGGAACTGCTGCCGTTTTCAATATAAGTTCCCAGTTTGTCGAACGAGTAACCGCCCAGTGAATAAGTCAGTGTAAAGGTCAGGTCTATCCATTTGTAATTCAGAATATTGGTGAATCCTCCCGATACTTTGGGAGTAGCGGTTTTGTACGGAATGGATTCTGCTTTGGCAGCATCGGTGGTGAGTTCCCGATTGTAGCTTCCGTCCTCATTTTTTGTATTCAGATAATATTGGGCAGAACCGGTCAGCGGGTCTACTCCGGCAAACTCTTTTACATAAAACGTATGATAGGGGAGTCCCACTTTATGGATGAACCATGTTCCCTCAATCGTCTGGTCTAATAGTCCGTTGAGTGAAACGATCTTATTCCGGTTATGGCTCAGGTTGAAAACACTGGTCCAGTTAAAGTCGTTGGAAACAACGTTCAGCGTACGCAATTCAAACTCTACTCCCTTGTTGTTCAGGCGTCCGATGTTGCTTAAATAACTGGTAAATCCGGTAGTGGCGCTGATGGGGAGACTGTAAAGCAAGTCTTTGGTATCCCGATTGTAATATTCCAGACTCGCAAAAATACGATTGATAAATGAAAGGTCGATGCCCAGATTCAGGCTGTAATTCTTTTCCCATGTCAACAGATCATTGGGTTGTGCCGATTCATACGATCCGGCTGCCTCCATATAGTTTTCTCCATAACTGTACAATCCTTTGTAGCCGTAGTATGAACCGGGCTGATTTCCGTTTACACCATACGAGGCACGTATCTTGACATCACTCAAAACCGGCTTTACGGCTTTCATGAAATTCTCGTTGCCTAAATGCCACATACCCGACACAGACCAGAAATTTCCCCAGCGGTTGTTGGGTGAAAGGCGTGAACTTCCGTCGCGACGGTAACTTCCGGCGATGTAGTAACGGTCGTCATAGTCATAATTCAGTCGTGATAGATAAGAAATCATCCGATAGGCTTGGGTGGCAGACTTGAAACTGTTCAGTACGGCGGCATTATCCGGTTCTGTCAGTTTATCACTGGGGAGTTTGGACTTTTCACCCGAAGCGTGGTCTGTCTGGTAGCTTTCTATTTCATAAGCCGCCAATACATCGAGATGATGTTTGCGGGCGAAAGTACGCACATAGTTCAGTGAGGTCGATGAGATCAGTTTGCCGTATTCAATGAAGCCTTTGGCTGTCTGGGCATCGCTTCCGCTTTTAGGACCTGCCGAGCTCAAAGGGTTATAGTAGCGTGAATCCTTCTGGATAGTATAATCATAGCTTAATGTCTCTTTCAGTTTGAGACCTTTGATTGGCTCTATCGCTGCGTAACCGGTTGAAAACATACGTGTCATACGCACGCGGTTGTAATCGGTGAGTATGTCGCGCAACGGGTTCAGGCTGGTGCCGTCATAAGCTCCTACGTAGTTTCCTTCTTCATCACGCACCACCATGGAAGGTGTCATGGTCATGGCTACGCACAGGAAAGGGTTGATAGATGATCCGCGTTCCTCATTCATTTCCTGATTCATTTGCGAGAACATCATATTTGCTCCTACTTCCCCGTATTTGCCGACTTTCTGCGTAACGTTCAAGCGTGCTGAGTAACGGTCCAGACTGGAGTTTTTGGCCAATCCTTCCTGATTGTTGTAGCCGAGCGAGGCATAGAATGTAGAACGGTCGTTACCGCCGGAGACGGAAGCTTCATAACTCTGATGCATAGCGGTGCGGAGCAGCTCTTTTCGCCAGTCCGTGTATCCCATGGCCGGCTTATACGCATATGTGCCGATATTGGAACTGGCATATTCAGTCGGAGACTCCATGCCATTGTCTGTTGCGTAGTTCAGCAATCCTTCATAGAGCAGCTCTTCCCGTTGGTCACCGTTGAGGGTAGGGCGGAAGTCGACGGCCGCATGAGAGAAGCCGCCTGATACGTTCAAATCCACGCGTACCTTTCCGGTATTTCCTTTTTTAGTCGTAATCAATATGACGCCATTGGCGGCGCGGGAACCATACAGGGAAGCCGCTGCCGCATCTTTGATTACAGTTACGTTTTCAATATCCGACGGATTCAGCGTACTCATTATATTGGTCTTGGAATTGTTCATATATGCTGCATCAGGACCACCGGAACTCATACTCCCGGAAGTAACCGGTACTCCATCTATGACAAACAAAGGTTCTTGTGAAGCGTTGAACGATCCCATTCCTCTGATGCGAATACTTTGGTTGGCGCCCGGTTGACCGGAACTGCTGGTTATTTGTACACCGGTAGTCATACCTTGCAACTTTTGCTCAACGCTCATCACGGGCACTTCTTTCAGCATATCTGTACGCAGCGTATTGGCCGATCCTGTGAACGAGGATTTGGAGAAATTACCATACCCTGTTACTACTACCTCGTCAATATCCATCGTTTCGGGGATCAGTACTATTTTGAGTTCTTTCTCTTTGCGGGGGACGCGTATTTCCTGTGTCTTCATTCCCACATAGGATACGACCAGCAGCTTGGTTCCGGTTTCCACGGACAATTGAAACTGACCGTTGATATCGGTAATCACTCCTTTGGTGGGATTCCCCTTTACACTGACGGTGGCACCGATAAGTGGTTCATTATCCTCTGATGATATAACAACACCGGATATGTTCAGTTGCTGAGCGGACGCATACGAAATACTCAACAAACAAAACAATAAGCTAAAACATAATGTTAACCTTTGATTAATCTTCATACTTTTATATTTAAAAATACATTTGCTATAAAGTCGATACAAAGGATATACCAATAGGATATAAAGAAATGCTGAAAGGATAAGATACAGATTAACAGCAGAGTTGAAAAAAACGATATTATTGGGGAGGTGTGGAAAAATGTGGAAAGGTGTGGAAAATATCCCCAATCATTGGTACGATAAATAGCGTGGCTATATGGATTATCGTACCGATAATGATTGGGTATATAGGTCTTACAATTTAATATCCCGGATTCTGATACTCACTGCCGTTGATAATGGTAGCGGTAAAGGTCGTAGAAATGGGACGTAAAGCATAATTCGGATTAAAGAACCGTGCGAGATCCGGGTGAGTATCTTTCAGATAATCGGAACTCTTGAACATCCCTGTCCGTTTCAAATCGTAGAAACGGCAATATTCACCGCATAGTTCGCGTCCTCTTTCGTCTAATACGTTACGAACCGTCATGCCGCCCGTTAACGGATTTGCTCCGGCACGCCCGCGAACCTTATTCAGGTATTTGGCGGCATTCGTTCCTCCGTTCAGATAAATGTCAGCCTCTGCGGCAATCAGATAGACTTCCGCCATACGCATGATAAACGTAGCGTTTAAGTTTCCGTTTCTTTGTTTGGAGGCGTTTGCAACGTAATAGTTACTGCTGTTGTGCTTGTTTAGTGACGGATAATAGTAACGGAACAGATTCTCGCTGGTACCGTCGTTCTTGTAATTCCCTGTTACATTTGTATACGAGTAGTTCATGTTCACATTGTTGTTTTCATCACTGTAGACATGATTGTAATCAATCAACAAATAGTCGGTCTTGTGCTCATTCTGTTTTTCCGTAGAATAATCCGCATCCTGCGGCATGATAAATTTAATGGCCGGATCACCTTTCTTCAGAGCTTTGCCGATGACTGTTTCGTCTTTATCGTACATGTGTACGGCACTTTCGTCCCAAGTATAACTTTTATTGGCCTTCCATTGGGTAGTGAATGACTGGTGGAATCTGGGGTCTAACGTGCCGTCATTCTGTACATACAGATTCAGCAAGTGTTGCGTAGGCATGAAGATGCCGCTGATGGAGCCTTCCCATGTCAGTCGTGTTTCCTGATTGTCTTCACGGGCACCGAACTTATTGATGTCACACAGGAAATACTCGTCATTGCGGTTTAGCTTGTAGTTACCGTTGCTCGAACCGTGTCCGTCCGTGCCTGCATACCAGCGATGTTTCCAGAGCGCTTCCTTGTTTTCCCAGTTATTGCTTTCTTCGAATACTTCACTGTATGTAGGATACATATAAGTGTTGTATTTCCCGCCACCCGATTCGCAGTCGGAGATCAGCTGTAAAGCTGCGTCGAGAGCTTCCTGCAGGTATTCCGTGCTTCCATACTCGTAGGTTTGCAGACAGGCTTTTGCCAAAAAGCCGAGAGCGGCTTTCTTGGTCGGAGTGGTAGTCGTGGCATGATTCCCGATTGACAGCCATTCGGATGCGAATCTCAGGTCGGGCAGGATGACTTCTTTGTAGATAGTCATCGGGTCGATGCGGACAGGAGAGTAGTTAAGGCTGGTTTCCGGTTCCGTAAGCATGGTTACCCCTCCGAATTGTTCCACTGCGTTGAAGTAATAGACAGCTCTCATGAAGCGGGCTTCGGCAACTTTCGCATTCCGTTCCTCTTCTGTGGCGTAGGGAGGCTTGTCGCCTAAGGCGATGGCTTCGTTGCAGGAACCTATTCCGTCGTATGTCCCGTTCCACCAGTTATTGATGTAGGTCGTGTTGGGCGATGTTCCGGCGAAAAACCAGAACCATTCGGTGTAGCTTGTCGATTGGTTAGCCTTGTACGTCCAGAGGTCCGTATCCCCTTCGGTCAGCGACATCCAGTCTGCGGCACCGTAGTAAAACCTTTCCATTGCGAAGTAGCACTGGTTGATCAGTGTTTCGTATCCCTCGGTCGAGGTAGCCAATGTTTCATTGGTAAATGCGCCCGGGTTGTACTCTTCCAGCGAGCAGGAATGCAGGAATAGTGCAGACAGCAGGACAGAGCAAAAAACTGTTTTTAAATGTATACTTTTCATTGTCATTTTCTTCTTTAATTAGAATGTGAGATTAACTCCAAATACAAATTGCCGATAGGTGGGAAACGCGTCCGAACCGTTCGTTTCGGGGTCTGTGTCCTTCAGTTGCTTGTCTTTCACAAAGATGAACGGATTGTAGGCCGTAGCGTAGATGCGGCATTTCTCCATCAATACCTTGCGGGAAATGTTGGCGGGGAGGGTATATCCCAAAGTGATATTCTTGATCTTGATGAAGGAGCCGTCGTGTACTCTCAGCGAAGGATATACCGTTTTTTGTTCGTCTCCCGTTCCGGGACGCGGGAAGTATGCGCCCTGATTGTCCTCTGTCCAGTAATCCACGCCTGCCAGCTGATTCTTGGTCACACTTTGCTCTGCGGTATAGTAGCCGAGCAGGTCACTGTTGATTGTCTGCCCGTAGCGTGCCATTGCAAAGACGGATAAATCGAAGTTCTTGTAGGTGAAGGAGTTGTTCAGTCCGATGATCCAATCCGGATTCGTATGTCCCAGAATTTGTCTGTCGTCGGTGCTGTATTTATGTACTCCGCCGTCTCCGTTTTTATCCACTGTCTCTATCTTGATAAATCCCGGATTTACGCCATATGCATCCAGCGTCTCCTTCGGAGTGTCACTTCCCCAGATACCTGCATATTTATAGCCGTAAATGGCGTGAATCGGTTCGCCGGTAAACAGGTTCTCGGAGATCAGGTCACCGTCGGGCAGCTTGTCTATCTTCTCCTTACTCCAGGTAGCGGACAAGGTCGTGTTCCATGTAAAGTCCTTGTGCTGTATATTGTGGGAGTTCAATATCACTTCCACGCCCTGATTGCTGGTTTGGGCGATATTCTGCCAGATAGACAGAGGAGAACCCCATCCGGTCAGTCCGCTGGTGATGGGCAATATACGCTTGAATAATAATCCTTTGGTGGTTGTTCTGAACCATTCAATGGAACCGTCGATGCGGCTGTTCAGTATGCCGAAGTCCAGACCGATGTTCCAGTTGTACGATTTTTCCCAACCGAGGTCGGCACTGCCGTAAGTCTCCGAGTATTGTGTGAAAGGAACGATTTTTCCATTGACGGAGACTCCGCTGGCAGAATATACGTAGGCTTGTGTAGTGGTGCTGTAAGCGTCTGTTCCGCCAGAGTTGCCTGTGATGCCGTAGCTGACTCTCAGTTTCAGGTTGTCCAGCCAGCTTCGTGTCTTTTCCATAAAAGCCTCGTCGGAAATTCTCCAGGCTATGGCGCCTGCCGGGAAAGCATCCCATTTGTGTCCGGCGGAGAATTGTGAGACACCGTCCCAACGGGTGGAGAAGTTGAATAAGTACTTGCTCTTGTATGAATAGTTGAGGCGGAAAGCAAAAGACATTTTCTGTGTCTGTGCGAAGTCCGATTCCACATGTGGGGAGGAACCCGAAGTCAACCGCCAGAACGACCATTGGTCTACCATTTGTCCGCTTGCGGCAGCCATGTTGCTTTCCGACTGGTTCTTGTTCCACGAAGTGATTAAAGAACCTCCTACCGTATGCGCTTTGGCAAGGGTTGTGCTGTATGCCAGAATGTTTTCCCACGTGTAATTCCATGCGTTGTCATTGGTGATGGAAGCGTGAGGCGAACCTGCATAACTCGGACGGTTGGCGTTGCATTGGTTTCCCCAGTATTGTCCTCGTCGGGAATGGTTCAATGTCCCGTTGATCCGGCTGGTGAATGTGAAATCTTTGAGAGGAGTCAGCTCGACATACCCGCTCATATTCAGGTAAGTGGAACGGGTGTTGTTCGCATATTGATTCTCTATGAAATCTCCCATCGGCGAATACTGCCCTGTGATATATTCGTGATTGATCTTGCCTTCCTCATCATAGGCATCCCCCAACGGGAAAGCGGAGAGGGAGCGGGTAAACGTGTTTTTCACGCCGGAATTCAAATCACGGTACACCAGATTGGAGGTGAAACCGACTTTCGCCCACGAAAAGAGTTGCTGGTCGATGTTGAGCCGCAAAGAGTACCGGTTCAGATTTTCATTGCTGAGCAGGCCTTCTTCCCGGTTGTAGGAGGTCGAAGCGAATATCCTTGTCTTTTCCGTTCCGCTGCTTACCGAAAGGCTGTACTTTTGTGTGGTAGCTGTATTGCCGGAAACTTCGTCTACCCAGTCAATCCATTTTCCGGCATTATACGCATCTGTAAAAGCCTGCTTGCCCAGTAGGGCAGACATATCGGAAGGGAAATCACCGTTCTTATATCGGTATGCCTCTTTCTGGTAAGTCACCCATTCATCCTGAGTCATTCCGTGTTTGTAGTTGGGCGATCCGCTGAAGCCGTAATACGCGTCAAAGTTGATTGTGGCTTTGCCTTCTTTTCCTCTTTTGGTGGTGATAATCACAACACCATTTGCTCCTGCCGAACCGTAAATGGCGGTGGATGAAGCATCCTTCAGAACATCGACACTTTCAATGTCGGAAGGGTTGACCTGACTATAGCTTCCGGGGATTCCGTCGATAATAAACAGTGGCTCGTTATTGCCATATATGGAACGCGAACCACGCAGCAGGATGCTGACTTCACCGCCTACCTGTCCCGATGTTTTGGTGATGTCCATGCCGGGTATCTTTCCTTGAAGGGCTTCCATCACATTACTGGTAGGAGCAGCCAGTACCTCGGCACTTTTGACAGAGGTTACCGCTCCTGTCAGATCCCGCTTTTTGACGGAGCCGTATCCTACTACTACCACTTCGTCAATCAGTCGGGCATCTTCCACCATTGTGATTTCCAGTTTGCTTTTATTACGTGTGCTGACTTCCTGTTCTATGTATCCCATATAAGATACTTTGAGTACTGCGTTGGGCGACACACGCAGTGTGAAGAGTCCGTCTACATTTGTAATGGTTCCGTTGTTTGTGCCTTTTTCTACAATATTAGCTCCGATTATCGTCTCTCCCTGAGAGTTTTTCACTACGCTGGAGATGGTTCTGCTCTGTTGGGCGTAGACTTGTGTGGCTCCGATTACCAATATTCCCCCTGTTAAAAGGAGTAGCAGGTAGAACCTTATCATATAAACTGTCTTTAGGGTAACGTATGTCCCTATGTTTGTTTTATCAGAAAATGATTTCATGTTTTTTGTTTAATTGTATGTTCACTAATTGGTTTTTGAATAGTTAAATCTCTGAATGATTTAAATCTATGTTCCGATTATACCGATTTGATTTACTCCATAGGCTATTAGATTTTATTGGTTAAAACTGCGATTGTACCGTGAATTGACGGTCAATCTCTGAGTGTATGTATTTGATGTGGCGCCACTATCAATATCAGTTTATTTAGACTGATTGGACAAAAATAGGCATAGAGCGTTGTGGATTGAAAAAAAATAAAGTTGACTTTGAATCGGAATGGGTTGATTTTTACTATCTTTGTCTCAATGTAATCACATAAAGAACAATAATATGGATGTCGAAGTAAAAAATAAAGCAAACAGGAGGCACGTCGGACATAACCTGCAAAAGATCCGTGTTTATTTTGGTATGAAGCAGGAGGCTTTAGCGGCTGATCTTGGTGTAAATCAACAGGTCATTTCAAAGATTGAAAAACAGGAGGAAATCGAAGAAGGGCTTCTAAATCAAATAGCTTCTGTATTGGGGATATCTGCTGAGGTGATTAAGGATTTTGATGTTGAGAAGGCAATATATAATATCAATAACATTAGAGATAACACCTTTGAACAAGGAGCTACATCAATAGCCCAGCAGTTCAATCCATTGGATAAAATCGTGGAATTGTATGAACGTCTGCTGCAAAGTGAGAGAGAGAAAATTGAATTATTAAAGAAAAGGTGATTATTATTAGTTGATTAACTAATTTAACTAAGAAATAAATATTATGGAAACAGAAACTTATACAAACAGTTCACATTTGGGGCGTAAAATAGAAAGAATACGCCGTCTTCGTGGTATGACTCAAACGGATTTGGGGGAGTTGCTAGGGGTGACAAAACAGGCTATTTCCAAAATGGAACAAGCGGAAAAGATAGATGATGAGAAGTTAAAACAAGTGGCTACTGCATTGGGGGTTACAGAAGAAGGCTTAAAGAAATTTACAGAAGAAACTGTATTATACTATACAAGCAATTTCTATGAGAACTGCCATGTAAGCGCATCTAATATAGGGCCTATTACTCATGTGGAAAATCTCAATCATTTTTCAATGGACCAAGCTGTGAAACTATTTGAGGAGTTACTTAAAATCGAAAGAGATAAATATGATAAGGGAAAAGAGGAAAGTGCTAAATAATAATAGGTTTATCCTTTTCCTTATTTAGGATTCTTAGAAATATATGATAAAGCTCCATTTAGTTGTTCGGACATTGAAGAATAACTAAATGGAGCTTTAAATTGATAGATATCCTATAAATGTGTTCTAATCAAATAATTGATAGAAGTCAGCAATTGAATTATTGCTTCTTGCCTATCATTTAAAATGGGTTGAATGATTCAATAATGGGCTAACCGATACGCAAAAGAACTAAATCGTCCAAATATGAATTCAAATCATATAAATCTAAAAGTCGTTTATTGGATAAAGAATTCCTATACTAAATTTAGCTCCGGCTTGTGCAATAAATAATCTCTTTCAGTACATAAATTAATTCGTCCGACTATAGCCGGACGCAAGTTTGCCTATAGCCGACGTTACGTTTGCCTATAGTCGGACGCAAAGTTGCCTATAGGCGGACGAATTAATTTATGCACCCGCGGATATTATTTTTTATAGAGAAAATGTTTATTGTGTTCGTCTGTAATGATTGCAGTAACTCGAAAGTAGATTCAAGAAACATCAATAGAGTAAGTAACTCAATCACTCTACTGCATGAACTAAATAATTTATCTCATTAGAGTACATAAATGATCCAAGCAATATGCCATGCAAGTGGTTGATGATAAAACGAAAAAATGGCTTGTAATATTCGTTTGCTTAAAAAAACAGACTCAACGTATCTTAATATTATTTCTGACAGTAAGGACAGTAATAGACAACTCCACCACTTGATGTCTCTTTTATAATCGGATTACCGCATTGGGGACATGGCTTACTCAGTGTATTTTTGGATAAAATGGTTTTATAATTTCCATGATTGCCGAATATATCCATTTCTGTATCTCTGCCTCCTTGTAGAATCATGTTTTTTAGAGTCATTTTAATCGATTGCAATAAAGCCGATTTGTCTATATCTGTCAATGAATTTATTTCTCTTTTAGGATTAATTTTGGCATTGAATAGTATATCCTGCAAAACTCCGTTTCCTAAGCCAGGAATACGTTGTTCTGTTGCCAATAATACTTTTACAGATGATTTTGGCTTCACCCCAACACATAGCTTTTCAAAATATTGTTCGTTGAAATCATCGCTTAGTGGTGATAAGTTATCTAAGTTTTTCTTGTAATATATATCATTATATATTCCAGTATATGCTGCTATTACGCCAAACATCCCTACCGTAAATGTCAGATAAGTATTGTTGTCAAGTGCGAGTAATAGCTGGTAATTGTTTGGCATTTTATTTGAAATGGTGCCATATTTCAGATTTGTCCCATCTCCGAAACTAATCTTAGTTTCTTTATCTAAAATAATATCGACATACATTCCGAAGCTCATTGATGAATTGATTCTCCTTCCAATGAGTAGTTCGCTATATGTAAGGGGATCACCAAAATAGAACGTATTCTTGTGGAATTTTGTCGCATTGAATACCTCTGTGATGACTCTATCTTTTAGAGTCTCATTTATTTGTTTGCTTAATGTCTGATTTTCCGGTAATTCTTTCATGATATGTGGTTTAAAGTATATGCTGCAAATATAGGGAGGATATAATTTCAACCGTTATCTTAAATTGCTATCTTGTATAATGATTGACTATGTTATTAGACTAGTGAACTTTGAAATTTATATCTTTGTTGTCTTATGTAATGATATAGCTTAGCCTAGAACAATAGATGCTGTAATCTGTGAATAAGGATCTGATAATTGTGAACTTTGGTGATAATGACACTTGAAATTTGATAGGTGAATTTGATTAATAAAAGTAGATAACAGATGGATATTGAAAAATTGGTTACATCAGCTGTTACCGGATATATCTCCAAGACTGATTATTTATCTCCTTTTATAAATGAAGTGGATAAAGAATCTTAAACATGGATGGATTAGCAGAACTTGATGCTTTGAGCAGACAAAAAATAATGCAGAGGTTAACACTGCAATATATTTGCTCTTAGGGAATATTGAAAAGGCAAGAACATGCTATAAATAAATAAAAAAGAAAAAAGCTTTCAAGAGTTTTCCTATATGTAGATTTATGAACATGACAGAAAAATAAGTTGATAAGTAAAAGATGTGAATCAGGGAGTTTTGTTGAGAAGGAAAAGACTACTTCAAAAATGATATTGAATCGATTTAAAGTATGAATAGTAATTGCAAACAAAACTTCATCATAGTCACTTTTTTTCATAATACTCTATTACACAAATGAATACAATGCATCTTCTTTTTTTGATATTATGTTTTCTCTCTGTATATTTGAATGTAGCAATCATGCTTTTCTATCTATGATATTGATTGGCACATATGGTGCGACAAATAATTCACATAATGTGCAATAGCTGCTGCACATAATATGAATTAGCTGTTGCACATTGTGTGAGCTAGCATAAAGACGTAAATTTTTTTATAGAATAACAATTTCAAATCAGCAGACTATGTGTCTGTTTGCATTAAAAGAATAAGAAGATGCGTTGTAACAGGCTGAGCAGTTGAATGATAGATGAAAATATGATTTGCTGACAAAGTTTTATTTTATTCATAGCTGCATAGCAATAGGTTTAACGGTGTGAAAGTGGTTAGTTATCTTTGTGTGATTGTTTGATGCAATGTGCCCATTTGGCTTTTCAACGAAAGATTTGGTCAGTGGGATGGAAGATTATTGCCTGCAGCGTAGAACTGAAATGCTCGAATCTTATTGAAAAAGTTGAAAATGTAAGAAATGTGGATGATCAGATTTGGAATTTTAGTTATTATAGTGATAATGATATTATAAATATCAGAAGATTTTGCAGACATCTGAATATTCCCAAGGAAAAATGTCCGGCTTTTCAAAATGTCTGATATAAAGCGGTATTCGGACTCACACCATTCGCATACCTTTAGTTCTAAACTATCTGTTTGGCGGTATGTGACCAGCTAATGCTGCTATTATGCAGTGTTCTATTGTATAGGTGTGTACGCTTTCTGCCTTGAGCAGAGTTTCTAAAACCAGAATCGCTAGTAGGTCTTTAAGATTCGAATGTGATTTGTTTAATGGTTATGAGGGCAGGCACAAGCCTGCCCTCTTTTCAAATTTAAAGGATATCACAATCCTATTTTTTATTTGAATAAATAATAATAATTGCTTGCGGCAAAAAGAGCCAGAAACCGGAGACTGGTTCAATAATACAACCGATTATGGTAAGCAGTAAAATAGAATAACCTAAAAATACGGGTGCCGGTTTTTGTTCTTTTCTGATATAATATTGAAGTGTTTGCCCCAAAAGGATAAGTATTATTCCACAGGTCAAGAACCAAAAGGCGAAACCTTGACTATAATTCTCCCCAATAGAATTTACTAATCCATTTCTGAGCATTTCCGAAAAAGCATCTTTTCCGATAAATAGTGCATAAATCGTATGAATGATTCCTGTCGCTGTTAAAAATGTCCCACTATATTTCCAAAGTTTCATGTTCTTATTATTTATATACTTAGTTAATGCTGCAAATATAAAGGATAGTAAGACACGGGTATTGGATGAATTCGACTTTTTTATTTTGTATAAATAATAGTAGTCTCATTATCGGGTGGTAATGATAAAAAGAAATTTGGAGTACTACCGGATAACTTTTTCACTTCTCTTGATAAATGAGAAGCATCATAATATCCGGCTTTTACTGCTACTGATAAAAGGTTGTCGAATGATTCGTTCCTCAATATTTTAATCGCATTCTTGAATTTTACTATACTATTATATTTTTGAGGAGTGAAACCTGTATGTAACTTGAATTTTCGTTCAAAGTGTCGTTGGCACAGATTAACTTCGTCCATTAAATGGCTTATGGATATCTTGCCTTCATGCGCATTAATTTGATTCACAGCGTATGAGATTTGTGTATCCATTGTATGGTTGCTTTTATATAGGTGTTTTTTCAAATAGCGTTCTATTAAATTAATCTTGCACTGAATGCCCTGTTCTTCGAATAACCTTTCAGCAAAAGAATCGCTAAAAATAGTGTTTAAGTCATTCACACTTAACCTTATATTTGTCAATTCGCTTAGAGAAATTTTCATAAAACGGGATAGTCCGCATGGACGAAAGCGAACTCCAAATGTATTGATAGTACCTGATAATGTTATTAATGCCGAACAGATATCCATGGGACCAACAAAATAAGAATGATAAGGCTGCATGATAATACCATGATTAACAGTGTTTTCTAATATAAACATAAAGTCCGTACATCCATCTGTAGATAGTTTTATTTGCATACCTTGTTCTGTTTGGCCTTTGAATTCCCAATATTTATCAACGTAAGGAGCAAGTATATGGCATGGTAAGTATTCTTTGTACATATTTAGAAAGGGTATCTGTTGAAAAACGATCTGATAGTACAAATATAAGCAATCGTATAGGATTCCTATTGTATGATTTCGACATTTGTATTTGTTTTAGATTCTTTATAATAGGAAAGTTACTTCCTTATAGTGCTGCTTTCGGGTAGACATTGAGTATGCCTCTTTATTCTTTTTACCATCATCCTTGGTTTAAGATATTGTACATCTTGCGTTATGAAAAAGAGCAACTCAAAAAATAACTTTGAATTGCTCTCTTATTTTAGTGATTCGCCTGGGATTCTCCTTGCAGATTTACCACGCTGATATTTAAAACTTTATATTTTCTGCTTCAAGCATATCCCATGAATTATCCCACTAATTTGCTACGTGTTTTTGCGGTAGTTTGCTCATGGAGAATACTGAAGGCAAAGATAGTGTATTTTTGATATCTTTTCAGTGTTGTAGTGACGTTTATGCAGAATGTCATGACATTATGAACACTGGAAATAAAGTGGGAGAGATTATTGTAATTTCTTGAATTAGTTGTATCTTTGAAAAATAGTATAAAGTTGCAATGCGATCAAAAGAATATATTTACTTATTCCTTTGAAAAACAGATGACTATATGAATTTGTTTTATTTTTAATATAATTGACTTTTTATGATAGATTCAGCAAAATTGCCACATTTAATGAAATATATGGGATCAAAAAGAGAACTCCTTGATTTCATAATATCATCTATAAATGATTTGGATATTGAATCTAATTGGTTCTGTGATCTTTTCTCTGGAACATCTGTCGTTGGATGCTCGTTAAAAGATGAATATAATGTTCAAATAAATGACATACAGATATATACTTCCATATTTGCCAACACATATTTACCCAATATAAATAAATTAATAAATTCAACCGAGTTAGAAAAGATTAAAGACAGAGTTTTATTTTATGTTGACGAGTTTTATAGAAAGTACCCTGATTTAATCTTTGATTATAATTCGATTGATAATTATGAAAAATTAACTAAGCTTGAAATTCAACAGCAAAACTTGATTTATAGTAATTTTGAAATAGGATTTCATTTATTTGTGAAGTATTATTCTGGTACATATTGGAGCTATACACAATGCGTCTGGATTGATTCTATTCGTGCAGTAGCAGAAGAGTATAAAGGAAAAAGTGATTATTATATCATACTATCATCGTTAATATATGCTATGTCCTACACATCTCAAAGTACTGGACATTTTGCTCAATTTAGGGATGTTACAGAAAGTAATATGCATGATATAATGTTATATCGCATACGAGATATTTGGACTTATTTTGAAAAGAAATTTCTGGAAATATTAAATATGGTAGACGTGGAAGCAACTAACCGATATACTATTACTACATTAGATTATCTTGATTGCTTAAGGTTGATTGAACGAAATACAATTGTATATGCTGATCCTCCTTATAGCTCCGTTCATTATTCAAGATTTTATCATGCTATTGAAACCTTGATAAGGTATGATTATCCGAATGTTAAATATAAAGGTCGATATCGTGAAGATCGACATCAATCTCCTTTCGGGAAAAAAACAGAGGTGAAAAACGCATTTGGTAAGTTATTTAAAGGTGTCAAAAATAAGAACTCACATTTAATACTAAGTTATAGTGATAATGGAATGATTACTCAAGATGAAATTATGGAAATTGGCAACTCTATTATGGGAAATCAATATAAAGGAGATATTCAAGTGAAAGAATATATACATAGTAAAATGGGAAGATCAGATATTCATTCTATGGGAGTTAATGAACTAATCATATCATATAAAAGACAATAATCATGAATGAGAAAATAAATATCAAAAAGTTAAAGTCATCATGGACAAAGTATGATATTGTCAAGTTGATAGATATAACAGCAGATAATGACTTGGAACCATACATTGTAGGTTTAAAGGCAATTGATACTCCTGTTCTAAAAGGATTTCTTGGCATTAATCATTTGTCCGATGAATTACCTTCTTTTTGGAAAGAGATACAGAACTACCCTAAACAAGTTAGGCTATTTGCTTTTGTAGCAGCGGTATCTATGCATTATTCTTTGCTCAAATTATTAGCTCGATTTTCTTCAAAATCATCCATGACTGGCACTTACAAATATGAACCTAATACAAAGGTTTCGACAAACCTAAGAAGTGCTTTGGTCTTGTCAGGTGCAGCTTTACAAAATTATAGAAGAGAAAAAGAAGTACCGTACACATTAGCTACCTTATTTGAAGATGGTAATGTAGGATTATTAGCTAAAGAATTATTCATAAATAGGCTATGCGTTATTGGGTACAATGAGGCAGAGCTAGTAGCAGATCAAGAATTGTTTTGGGAAGCTTGTGACAAGTCATTTATTATTGATGCTTTATCCTTAGATAAGGAACAGTTTAAGAAATGGACTTTAGGTGAATCATTAGACCCTAAAAAAGACGTTTTTTCCATTAGTAATTTGAAGGTTTATTCTCGATTACCTATGCTTAGGGTTAACCAATGGATGAATGAATGGGATGATATAAATTTTAATTCAGAGGAATTGAGGAGAAAACCTAAACCGTACTTTTATACTTTTAGCATAGATGCTCGTCTTTTAAAACGACTATCTGATGTTCATAGGAGGAATAGTGAAGATAGGACATCCATTCAAAGAAAAAAGAGCGATGCTCGTGTAAAGGAAATAACAAATTATATTGAAGGAGGGTTCCCATGGTCAACTTTGACTAGAGAACAGCAAAGAACAGTAGAGCATGCTAAATTAAAAATGCCAGGATTGCTTCCTACTGCTATCATTATTAATATTCTTTCTCCTAATGAAAAAAGGAATGGGAAAATACTAGAAGCTAGAAATTGTCTCACAATAGATGACAGGTTGAAAGATCAAGATGCTTGGGAAAATGCTAAAGAAGTTCCTTTCCCAATATTAAATATTCCAGAAGGTGTATTTAGTGATGACTGGAATCCAGAACTTAAGCCTATAGAGATAATTGATGGACAGCATCGATTATGGGCATTTGAAGATAATCAAAATTTTAATGGTAACTATGAGTTGCCAGTAATAGCGTTTGATAATCTTGATAGAGCTTGGCAGGCTTATCTTTTTTATACTATAAATATAAAACCAGTAAAAATAAATACGAGCTTAGGATTTGATTTGTACCCTATGCTAAGAACACAAAGTTGGTTAGAAGCGTCGAAAGATGGAATTCTCGCTTATCGTGAAAGTCGGGCTCAGGAATTAGTAGAAGCCTTGTGGGTATCACCACTGAGTGTTTGGCACAATCGCATAAATATGATTGGAGAAAGTGGAGGTCCCTCTATGTCTCAAGCAGCTTTTGTTAGAACTTTTATAAATTCTTTTTTTAGACAAACAAAAGGACTGTATTCATCTAATCTAGTAAAAACCGAGTTACAAGTTCTCAATTGGAATAGAGCACAGCAGGCAGCTTTTATTTTCTTGATATGGGAGAGTATAGAAAACTCTTTATCAAACAATAGTGATTTACATTGGGCTAATAAACTAAGAGAAATAAACCATTCAGATGAAATCGAGTATGATCAAGCATTTGTGAGTAAAGAATCTTTTTTATCTAGAGATCAAGGGGTTCGTGCTGTCATGGTATATGCTAATGATTTTTTCTATACTTTAATGGATGAATCTATTTTCAATTTGAATGTATTTTTATGGGAGGCAGGCATAGATGACTTGTCTATTAATGATGAATCACTTCAAATGGCAATACAGTTATTTAAGAGAAATGAGTTGTTTATGAATTATTTGCACCAGTTCGCTGAACTTGTTGTAAAAATAGATTGGAGAACGCCTAGTGCTCCTTTTGACAGAGAAGAAGACAGAAGAAATCAATTGATATATAAAGGTAGTGGAGGATATACGGAATTTCAAAAAGCTTTGAAAGCTGTTTTCGAAGCAGAAACAAGTGATTTATTGAAGGAAGTTGTATCAAAAATGAGTTAGAGATGCCGATAAATAGATTAATTAATAATGCTGATATTGAAAAGGTTTCTGAAGGTCTCTTATCGGTAAAAAATAATTGTTTCATTAATAAGATGCTTCTGTCACCAACAAATCCATTATTATGTAATAATCCTGGAGGAATAATAAAAAATCAAGTGGGTTTATCTGCTGATTCGTTAAAAGAATATATGTCTGTTTGTACGTTTGTGCATACAATTGATGGTTGGTCTTATTTAAGTAATGCGATTAATGCTTTTTTAAATGGTGAGCCTTCAATAACAGTACATCTATCATATTATGCAGAACTAAGGGCTGCTATGGCTTTCTTATGTACAGAAGGGATACTGATAGCAAACAATGAGCAAGCGTGTATAGATAGTTCTAATAATATATATATACCTAGTTGTCAGCCAAAAAGTATGCGAATAACTCGAACAGGAACACACTCTGCGACATGGGATATTATTAATGAATGGATATTAAATAGTACAAAACAGACGAATGTACTTGAATATTTTACATATAAAGGACGTACTTTCAAAGAACTAATATCATTTATTCCTCATGCTGCAAATACTAATTCGGGGCAAGTTGCTCTTGTGAAAAAATGGTTGCAAACATGGTGCTTTGATATTAGAAAATATGAAGAAGATCGAGAGGGGCGGAATACTTCATCTTATAATGCCAATATTGCTCGAAATTTCACTCCTAATAATCTGCGAGATAGTTTATCTATATTGAACGAATTTTGGTTACTTTTGGAACCATCAGCTGATAATTTCTCTAAATTAGATCAATATCTTTTTGCTTTATATTTAAAGGAAGTTTATAATAATGCAGTTTTAAATGGTTTTTCTATCACTAAAGATGATTTTATCAAAGGGCTATATAATAATAGTGGTTTGACTGAAGATCTATTTTTATCTAGAGTTTTTATAAATGATGAAGAAAGTTCGTTACTTAAATATGCAAAAGATCATCAAATTGATCCTGGAACAGGAGAAGTTCATTCACTAACAATTATAGCCCGAGCTATTCTTTTACTTCGATTTTGTTGTGGTGCATGCTCTTTCTTATTTAAGAAAAACAGCATATCAAAAAATGATTTGGATTTTTATATACATAAGGTAGGTCAAAGTTATGGGATATGGGATACTGTAAATCCTGAGGATCTCAGGGACCTATGGACGGACATAAATGATTTACTGATTGATTTTGAACAATATTTTGAAGCCAATACTCCATCAAATATATATAATTTAAAGACTACATTTACTGGATATTCAGAAGTATACACACAATTCTCAAGAGCTGGACTTTGGGGCTTGGGATTATGAGTAAAATTACAATTTATTTATTGTTAAGTGAGTGGGTATTGTTAGTTTATATTGAGAATTTTTATGAATTTAATTCTGAAATTGTACAGAGTCAAACTTTCATACATTTATAGTATAAGATAATTGTGCCCCCTACTTAAATAAGTAATTTATAATAAAGTGTTAGATTTTACGTTTTTTCTTCTTTTTGTTTTTAAATATAACAAACTGTTCCTCAGAACAGGATAGTTCTGTTATGTTGAGTGACGAAAAAGAAAAGATTAAGTTATTCTTCTTAGAAGTTGAATTGATAGATAATTTTTCTTCTTGTTGAATGGCAATATTGTTATCTGTATTGAAAACTTGTTTTTCTTTCACTATATTGAATCTCTTGCTTTTTTCGTTCAAGCTATTCAACTGTAAGCTCCCGATAAAGTCCTCGTATAAATTATAGAATCGCTATATACATCTAATAAGTTTATAGCGATTCTCTGTTTATAATATGCTTTTCATTAGAGTATTGTTAGATTTCTTTGGATCTTCTCAGTTTCCAGTAATTGGGTAGCAACTCTTTTAGGTCTTTTCCCTTATCCCTTGTGTAATATGGCAACCAGGCAATTATTTCGGTAAGCCATTCTCTAGGGTTAACTTGAGATGCTTTACATGATGCCAATAATGAACAGATGACATCTGTGTTTTCCGCCGCTTCATGATTTCCACAAAACAAGAAGTTTTTTCTCGATAAAGCTATTGGGCGGATTGCATTTTCAGCCAGATTATTATCAATTTTGAGCTTGCCGTCTTTGAGGTAATTTCTCATGCGTGGCCAAAGGGTATAGGCATAGGCAATGGCTTGTCCCATCTGGCTTTTAGGAAGCACTTTCGGATAGGTTGTTTCCATCCATTGTTCCAGCTCGTCAAGAATAGGAAGAGCCTGTTTCTGCCTTTTTGACATTCGCATTTCAGGGGATATTCCCTGTATGTCGGCCGCCTGCTCTATCCGGTAGAGTTCCTGTATTTTGGCCAGAACGTACTTAGCCTGAGACTTATTTTCCTCTTTGGCGGTCTCATAATGACGCCTGATATGGACAAGGCAACCCACAAGGCACACCCTTTCCTTACCTTCAAAGACGTTGTAGGCCGCATAACCGTCACTTTGAAGATATCCTTTAAATGGTTCCAATAAGTTCCGTGCCGTTTCCTGTGAACGGGAACCGTCATCATAATGAAAGAATACTAATCCGCTGGTTACCGCCCTGACCATCCACAGATATTCCCTGACAGCTTTGTGGCTTTGCTTGTTGATGATAGGCAATGTGGTTTCATCCACCTGGATGTAATCGACTGCCAATACCTGCTTCTTGAGTTCATCATACAAAGGCTTTAGCAGCTCACAGGCGGGTTTGAACCAGCCATGAAGCGTGTTTTCCGGGATTTTCAAACCTAAGTGATGGAACTCCCGTATCTGACGGTAGAATGGAACGTGATACTCATACTTTTGCAGGAGAATTTCTGCCAGCAGACTGGCACCCGGAAGTCCCTTATAAATAGGCAACAGTGGAAGATCGGCTATTACGATACCATCCTGATATTCCTGGGGTAAAGCGGTATTGTCTTTCAGTCCATATTTGGGACGTATGATTTCCTTTACATATAATTTACCCGGTTCAAACTCAAGTGTACGTGTATGTTCCTCGCCAATCCGTTTATACTTTGTAAGATCCAGGTCTTGCGGTTCTATGACAACTTCCACAACCGGAAGTCCTTCCAACAGTTTACGGTTCTGCCGTTCTTTCTTTTTAGTAACCATAGGTGTTGTAGTTTGTTCAACTACAGTTTCTTCCAAAGGTTCCGGTTCTAAGGATTGGACCGGCTGTTCAAACAGGGATAGCTGATTTGGGTCTAGACGGGATAACTTTTCACTCTTACGACCAAAAAGTTGTCGGTTCAGCCATGCTACCTGAGCCAGCAGTTCATCCAGTTTGTTTTGTAACTGTTCATTCTGCCGGGTCAGCTGTCTGATGGACTCAGACTGACTGGCGTTAGTCTGTTGGAGTGTGGCTACCAAAAGTTCTAATGTTTCTGTCCGAGTCATTATTTATGAGGATTTTGAACAATACAAAAATAAGAAAAAACTCTTACTTAAACAAGGTCTGGTCCATTGAGTTTCACTGTTATATATCACTTTTTCGTAACGCCTTCAATCGCTTGAGCCTCTTAGCGGATCCGTTATTGATTCCTTTCACCATCATGACCAGATCACGCCACTCCATGGGGTATGATCTGCTTTGCTGATCATATTCGGGCAAGCGGAAGGTTCCTTCCTCCAGCCTTTTTATATACAAGACAAGATCGCCATCTTCCGCATGCAGAAGTTTCATCGTGGTCCGCTGCCGGTTTATGAAAATGAATACGTCACCTAAACGGACGTCGTAGCCCATCTTGTTATGAATGACTCCACATAATGAATTCATGCCTTTGCGCATATCTGTCTTACCCGGGCAAAGGAAATATCGCATCGTATCATTCAGGCAAAACATGATGACCGTAAATTTGAGTGAGTAATTGCATGGCGGCATGGGATTCAGCCATACCACTGAAGCGGGCTATTATGCCACCAGGAAACTCTATTTGAATCTCCCCGGATCCCATAGCTACTCTATCATAAGACGGGTTGGATGTGGACGGGGAGGTCAAATTGATAGGAGCGAACTCTCCGGAAGAGGATCTTTCCCCATGATAAGGTCGTGAGAGACCAAACTTTCCTTTCCAATAATAAAAACTAGATTCGGTATAGGCTTCATTGACACAGAAGTCTTTTATCGTCAAACCGCTTCGTTGCTGACGGGATAGAATTTCTAAGAATTCTTCTTTGCTCATTTTTCGCATAATCTTTTTTACGCAAAGATCGAGCGAAAAAAGATACTAGACAACGGGTACTTTATCGGGGGCTTACCATTTTATAATAGATTCAGGAATTTGTCATCTTTTGCGAATCCGTTGTTAATCCAGTAGGTGGACGATTCCGGCATAATCGGCGGGAATATCATCGATGCTGTAATTGGGCAATACCATGAACCCACCGCATGACACAACGGGAGCTTTTGTCACCGACACTGTTTTAACCACGTACTTACTCTCGATATCAGGTCCACAACCGTAATTCAGGTAGGGAGCAATGTACGCTCCTTCCCAATCGGCAAAGTCTTTGAGTAGTACAAATAGAATCTCTTGTTTCATTATTCGTTGTATTTTAGATAATTTATTTTAATCATTTATACCATGTTTATACGGGCAGACATTTCGGCATTGCCAGCAACGAAGTTCCAATACACCTTTTACGGTAATATAGCAAACTTTCCGGCATCCTTTTTGACTAAAATTGTTTTCGTCTGTGAGTGCTCCCGAAGGACAAAGATCGACGCATAGGTTGCAGTTGTTGCAAACCTGGTATGTCGCCAATGGATCGGGCTCTAATTCCAACGAGGTTACTACTGCCGTAAACCAAAGCAGATTCCCGTACTTATCATTGGTAAGCAGGTAGTTGCGAGCTATAACTCCAAGCCCGGCAAGTTCGGCAGCATGTTTAAGTGACACACGCGAGCGGAAATGTCCATCTACGAATTTACCGCTAAGCGAGACTATCGACACGGCTTTGTATTTGAGTCCTTTGAGTTCGGCTGCTACATCCGCAGCAACCTTATCCATCTTTTTAACTGCCTCATTGCGTATATCCGTATATGTTCGTATATCCTGTTCGAGAATATCTTTGGGCAAAACCATTCCAAGAGAGATGACCGACTTAGCCGTTGGCATAACATCGGTTGGGTGATATCCTTTCGGAGCATTTACAAACCGCTCGACCGAGGCAACTCCCACCAGATCAGCTCCAAACGAGCGACATAACTTTTTAATCTCTTTATTTGTCATTTTTTGCAGTTGTATTATATCAAATAATCCCCAGTGCTATTGCGATAAAACTAGGACCATTGATTACCCCATGTAGAAATACTCCTGTCCATGTGTTCTGTGTCTTTTGTACCACATAAGGCTCTATATACAATAGCGGTAATAACATAACAAGTAGTTGCCAACCAAACGCTATATGAAAAATAGCCCAACCAGTGCCATGTAATATCCACGTTTTGTCTTCGAAAGTCTTTTCTTGCCGAGGTAACAACACACCTCTCCAAAAGAACTCTTCGCCTCCGATATTGAGCAACCAATATGGGAACCATGCAAGCAATAGCCAATATCTTCCCGGTGAAAGCGGATCCAAAGTCATAAACGACGGAGTATGGTTGAAATCCGAAAAAAGGACTTGCATCGCAATCATAATTCCACTTGTCAAGAGTCCGATTACCACCAACGCCAGAAGTGAATAACGCCAATCTCTACGACTCATAGGTCTGAATCGTAGTCGCTCCACAAAGGTCTCTTTTGTGAATTTGCCCCCTTCTTTGCGAAGCGTCATCACGCCGGCAATAATAAGTGGAGTGAAAACTCCAAGCCCTCCGCAAATAAACCAGAAGATAATGGACTCCAATCCGGCAACTTCCGAAAGAAACGGAATGCATAAGTGGGTCATCACCCCCCAAAAGCATGGCTGCCGATACGAATATCAGTGTCGATGGCATTAATCTCAATGGTTTCATTTGTATTCTATTGCTTATTATTTACAAAATTTCTTATATTCAATCGACAGAATGTTTGGCAAAGAATAATCCTTTCCGATTCAAATCCAATTTCTTCATTTGGAGAATAATACAAGTCTCTTCGAAAGGAACGATAATCAAGAATGGTAATATAAACCATAGGAAAGAGAAGCTACCCATAAAAATATAAATAAAAGGAATACAGTATATTAATAAGCCTACAATTTTATTCCCGATAGTATGAATTGCACCAAGTTGATAAAACTTGCTGTAAATACGCTATAATTTGTTGGGTGTATTGAGGTTGTTCTCTTACTGATATTGTATTCATAATGTTGTCTATTATATGTTCCTTTTTCTATTTGCAGCAATTATAACTAATGCTTGCGGCAAAAACAGCCAAAAACCGGAAATCGGCTCTATGATACATCCAACCACAGCGAACGCCAAAATACAATACCCCAAAATCAGAGGTGCGGGTTTCTGCTCTTTTTTGATATAGTATTGGAGTGTTAGCCCCCAAAGAATAAGTATAATCCCACATACTAAAAACCAAAGGGCGAAAGCACGGCTGTAACTATCATCTGTGGAGTTTATTAATCCATCTTTTATCATGTCCGTAAAGTCTTCTTTCCCAAGTAATAGTGCATATACTGTGTGGATTGCTCCTGTTATAACAAGAAATGTCCCACTGTATTTCCAAAGTTTCATATTTTCATTCATTGTCATAGATAATATTTTATAAATGTACTTTTATAGTCTTTATTACTTTCTCTTTTTGTTATAGTTCTGATGGAGTTGTGTTTGCCAAATTTTTAGCTTCTTTTACAAAATGGGAAAAGTCGGTATATCCCAATTCGTCGTATAAATCATAACTACCATTTGCACGATAGTTCTTCAATGCAGTTTTAAAGCGTAAAGCTTTAAAGCATTGTTTGGGTGATATACCTAATACTTCTTTGAAATATCTATTGAGTGTAGGATTTGACACCCCAACTTCCTTACTTACTGTGTTCAATTTGTAATTACGGTTATTATTGATATGGTAAATTGCTTTTATTACAGTGTTGAGTTTGAAATCAGAACTAAAGATTTTCATATTACTTAAAAGCCAATTCTCTACAAACTGAACTCGCTCGGCAAAAGAGCTTTTTAATTTTAGTTCGTCTATTACTTTTTGATTTAGATACTTTTGCAGAGACAAATGATTATCCACCAAAGTTGAAATATCTTTAGACAAACAGGAGTACAAAACTCCCGGCTTGAATTTTATTGAAAATTCATGGGTTCCGGGAGCGTGTATTACAGTGATCGCTTCTGTTAAGCTACCAGATATCTTATCACCCGATGTATCAATTATACCATGTTCACGATGTACTTTGAATGTCTGACTACTATCGGAGATATAAATTGAAACTAAGATATTAGCATTGGGCAAAGCCACAAGTGAAAATGGAGTTATAGAATTGTTAGGAGTATATATTTCAAAATAATACTCAACAATATCCTTTAATTCAAAACAAGGATATTTAATCTCTACCTGTTCTTCATCTTCAAATATGACTTTACTCTTTACCATGTTTATTTAGTTAGGTGATATAATACCTGAATACCAAGCCCGAATGTCATCATTCGCTCTTTTTTGTTGGTTAATAGCTGTTGTGTCCAATCAAGCAATCCACCGTCAGCAATTTCAATAGTATTGCCGCCGATCACTATTTGCTGCTTTATTCTGAAACCATGGTAATAGTTATTATCATGTTCCGGTGCTATAACCAAGACCTCAAGATTACTATTCTTTTTCCGGACATACGATATTGATTCCATTATAAGCGGGCTTTGACTGTCATAACCTTTGCATGGAATAATCTCATAATATATTTTCTCCACACCGTAACTTTTACATATCTCATACGATGTAGTTAAATGTTTTAATAATTCTTCTTTCTCAAAATTAAAGCTACCAGTATCTCTACCACATGAAATAAGGGCGAGAACAGTAAAATGAGGAGTGAAATTAGGATTATTAAATACCTGTGTCCTTATTACCCGTGAAATGTTGCTGTAATTATAGGTTTTGTTATCTAATTCTCCTTTTTTCTTTAACGATGCGTAATGTAATGCTATTGTATTCGTCGGGTCTGCCTGTACTTCTGTGTTTCTTAAAGAAGTAAGGACTTTTTTCTGATCTACTGTTGCTATAACACTATTTGTCCCAAACTGAGCGACCGGGGAAAGTTCTATGGGTTCAAATCCTCTACCTGCTATTAATTTATAGCACCGTAATTCTTTTTCTTTATATTCTAAAACATCTTCTAATAAGGCGGGCTTAACAAGCTTGTTACCCTCATATTTACTTAGTAAAGACGAGGGAGTTTCCTGCTGAACACGCTTGTTAAAAATGTCCAGTAAAACAGTGTTCAGTTCCGACCCGCTTAATTCATCGGACAACACTTTAGCTATATCCTGCAAATCTAACTTACTAATAAGGTGATCGCCTATATCTTTTTTCATTTTTTCCTAATACTATATAAATGTTCATCAACTATTTGTCCCTCTTTTATAACTGAGGACTTAATAATGGCTTCCTTTTCAAAACCTGTTTTTATTTTGTAATCGTATCATTTTAATGTACTTATTGTTTTTTGCAAAGGTAATCTCATATGTCATATTAATAAGTGTAAAAATGAATCAATCTGCTAATTTTTTTAATAGCCTAATCATTAATCAAATTTGTTCTAATAGTTAATCCTGAATTTTATCTTTTAGTTCTTTTTTTAATTCTGATGGAATATCATTCCAATGTAAGTTTAATAGAGCTCCTTCTAAAGAATAGAGATAATAGCACACAGGTATAGTCTTTTCAGGATGTTGTTCACGTATCTTTATAAAAGCTTTGACAGATGTTGTTTCTGCAAGATCGGCTAAAGTGAATATACCAATTTCATTAAGGTATTTCTCGATTGTTGCACCTATATTCTTCGCATTTCTTAAATTGTTGTCTATTTTTGATTTCATTTTTACTATGGATTACGTAATATATATCTTCTTTCTACAAATTCGGTAATATTTTATCATTTCGGCAATACTTATTCTACAATGATTCAATAGATCGCTTTAAACATCTAATCGGTACCCAACCTTCCTTGGTTGAATTTTCTTTTCGACACCATAACCAACCATTTAGGTATCTTGAGCCGATTACTATCTCGTCTTGATTTACTGGTAACTCATAAGCAGAATAGTCTTCTAATGCAATAGCTATTTGCCATTCATTCGGTAAGGTCTCACATACGTTCAAAATTTGTATAGGTACCCAACCTGTCATTCCATTGCCCGCTATGCACCAAACCCAATTTACCCATTCTGGATCAGTTTCTTTTATAGCTAAATTGACTACAACTTTTTCATCTTTCTTTAATATAATAGGATTTTTATAGCTTTCAACCCATTTGCACACAACAATATATTTATATAAATATTTCATTATCTTGTTATTAAGTTGTTTTCAATAGTTGCTTTTATATTTTTAGCGATTTATTAAATCGCTGGTTATATTTAACTTCATCTTTACTGGTTATTACATAAAGTATTGACAGTTGCTTTATGCTATGTAATTCCATGCCGCGAAGTTAAAACATAGAGTTTTTCAAAAATAGGAAAAATCGGACATTTTATTCAGCAGCGATCTTTAAGGGCGTTTTACCGTAAAATAATTTAAACTCTTTTATGAAATGAGTTTGGTCATAGTAACCAAAATCATAATATGATTTTTCGGATTTTATTAATTTAACTGAAGGGTCAATCTTTAAAAGATTTTGAAAACGAACAATTCGGCAAAAAGACTTGGCTGTATCTCCTATGTAAAAATTAAAAAGTCGTTGTAAATGACGACTACTTATTCCATCATTCAAATCTTTCTCAATAATAATCGATCCTTTGCTTTTTAAAATAGTTTCTAATGCACAGAAAAATCTATTATCAAAAGGTTTATCTATTTTATTTATGTGCTTAATAAAATAGATATTGAGTTCATCGCACAAATCCTGAAGGCATAAGCATCTATCTTTCGATTGTTGAATTACATTGTATATACAAGGTTGCACGGTATTTAAACGTTCGTAATGGTTGCTTAATTCTGACGCATCTATATTAAATAGTGACGGAAATATACCCGGAAGAAACCGTATTCCGAAATAATTGAATTCTTTATCAATGCCAATCTTCACAAAAGAATTGCAGTACCCCATTATATATGTTTCATCATAATTTGTACAATTAAAAACGATATCAATACACCCATCAGCAACTACACGATAATTGTATATATCATCTAGTGGCTTAATAGTCTTTAGATTCCAATAACAATAAATAAAGTCTTGTAGTTGTGCGTCAGGTGGCAACTCAATATATGAGACCTCGCCATTAGTTCCTATTACTGCTGGCTGTACTGGAGTGTACAGGCTTCTTATGTTGTATTCCAATTTCAAATTACGAGTGCTAACTTAGATTATTACTTTATCAACTTTATATATCGGCTATCTCTCACTATAAATCAAAAGCTGACATAGCTTTAAAATATTCGGTGTAGAAATCTATGCATTCCTTTACTTTATTTGTATGGATCGTAATTGAAAGGTCTTTGAACTTCATGCTGACTACATTTATAAATTGTTGCAATATAGTAAAATTTGGAGTGTGCTCATGATATTTATCATGAAGATTTAAGTGTTATTGGGGAAACTATCACCCAAACAAATCATGTCTTATGAAAAGAACTAATGAAGATTATCCATCCTTCAATCTGTTTTCCATTGTCGGCACATGGGAAAGCGTTAATCTGAATCCTACGGTTATCATCTACCGGAACGGTAAAGAATATCTCCTTTCTATTGTATATGTATCGGAAACCACCAAGCAGGCTTCACCCGCTACTTATGAGATACAGCAAGATGGTAGCCAGTATTTTATTGCCACTGCATCCAAACGGCTCTCTGTAGATTATGACCCGGCAAAAGATGTACTTAGCATCTCATCATTGGGGGACTATCTGCGCAACTAGCCTGCTATCTAGAGATCTTGAAATCAATATTTCAATAAAACAATCTTTCAGTCATGGAACTAATAAATAAAGATACCCTACAAATCAAAGAATTTATTTCTTCGCTCGATTCGATGCTGGACGGCATTGAATCTATTGTAAAGCACTACAAGCCACACTTGAACGGGGAACGTTTTCTTTCTAATAATGAGGTTTCCAAGAAACTGAATGTCAGTCTACGAACCTTGCAGGAATGGCGAGATACGGGGCTAATCCCCTTTATCCAGATAAAAGGTAAAATCATCTATCGTCAAAGTGATATTGATAAGTTGCTCCAAAAGCATTACTTTGAAGGTTGGAAAGAATAACCTGCTAGCCCTGAGAACATTTTTTTTCAGAATTTAATTTGAATCATTGACTTTGCCAGTGAAGTATTTAGTCTGTGCAAGTTTTTAGATGAAAATACGCTCGAATGAAATGAGAGGAAGATTTTTATCCAAAGTTCTCCTTTATTGTCTTTTAGCAAGTGTTCAGGTGATAAGTCTTTCACATCGCTGAACGCCAAACCGGTATAACTGCAAAAAATGAAAACGTCTCGTACCTGTTCTACTCGTTTAATTGTGAACTCTTTAGCGAGAATGATTTTAATCTCGTCCATTGTCAGAAATTCAGGATATGTTTCTTTCAGTTTGAAACGATAGTAAGCGAATGGATCTTTCTTTATCCAGTCATTTTCCAAGGCAATGCGGATAATCTTCTTTAAGTTCTTTAATCGGGTGATAGCGGAGTTCTGCGCACAACCTTTTTCAATCTTCAAGAAAGCATCGAACTTAGAAATGAAGTTGGCTTCCAAGTTGTTCAGGGCAATATCCGATAACTGATATTCTTTCTTAATGAATTCCTCCAAATATCGGGTAGTGGTTTCATACCGTTGAACGGTTTTACTAATAAAGTCTTTACCGATTAGCTTGCGGCTTTGTTCGTTATGCTCCCTGAATACCTGTAATAGCGTTTTGTTATCTTCGTCCACATCATAATACGGTTTTCTAACAAGATCAACAGTGATAACCTTGCCGGAAGTTTCCAGTTCTCTATAAATTTGATGTACGTGGGAACGTGTGATTTCTAAGTAGTGGTTCGGTTCCACCGACATACGGTCTTTGCCTTTTGAATTCTCTTTAGCCTGATTCCATAGGTCTACAGGACAGCTTCTTTTGATAGAAATGTCTACTATACAGCCATTTACGGTGATTCTCATGCATACGAGTGCTTCACCGTTCTTTAATTATTCTCTTCCAAAGTACGACCATGCAAAAAGCTATGAATCAGCGAGAAAGATGCAAATTCGTGGGACTTTTTTCGATTAAATTTTAGTCCCACGATTTATCCACCGATAATATGCTTGAAACGGCTATTTTCTGCTACCTGCCAAAAAAAAGAAATCCCCGATAATACTTGATTATCAGGGATTTGCTTGATTTTTCTTTTGTTTTCAGTGATCCAGCTGGGGCTCGAACCCAGGACCCCAACATTAAAAGTGTTGTGCTCTACCTGCTGAGCTAGCGAATCAATCCTTATTTGCGAATCAGTTATTTCCTGATTGCGGGTGCAAAGGTAGTTACTTTTATTTAATTTGCAAGTGTTTCGTAGAAAAAAGTTCCAATTATTTTTCCTCTTTATCGCTTGTTTCTTGATTATCAGTAGTTTCTACTTCATCATATTTTATTCTTTCTTTGTTGATAATAAAGCGTTGATAGTAGGAAAGCATCAAAGTAGTCAGAGGCAAGGCAATGATCATGCCCAGCATTCCCATTAATGAACCCCATATAGAAAGGGATAAAAGGATGATGGCAGGATTCAGCCCCGTAATCTTTCCCATGATTTTGGGGACGAGGAAAGTATCCTGTATAATTTGGACGATGGCGAAGACTGCCAGTGCGCATGCAATGATAATCCAGAAATTCTCTCCCGTATCGGCAGCTTTAAGGATCGCCAATAGGACCGTAGGGAGGAAACCGATGATTTGCAGGTAAGGAACCATATTAAGCGCTCCAATGAAAAGCCCTAGAGCGATAGCCATCGGAAAATCGATAATAAGGAAGCCTATACTGAACAGAATACCCACACAAAAGGCAACCAGTGCCTGACCACGGAAATACCGGTTCATGCCGTCCTGTACATCATGTACGAGGTTGGATGCGAAGGTACGATACTTGTTGGGCAGCAGATGCAGCCATCCTTCGGCTATGACTTCATAATCCAGCAATATAAAGATTACATATAATAATATGATAAAGGAGGCGAGAATGCTGAACAGGATATTGAGCGACTCCGCAAGCAGGGCCCACACTCTGGGCACTGTATCTTTGATGGCTGCAAGAATATTCTCTTCGCTTAATATACGGTTGAGCGCCTGAAGATCAATATTCTCATGAATGAATTCGGAAAGATTCTTGGGCACATTATTCCCGGCTCCATTGGTGAGGTAGGTTACCAGTAAGTCATTCATCCTGCCTATTTCCGAAACCATGGGAGGCACCAACAAATAGAATAAGGATACTCCGAGAAGAGTAATCAGAAACAAGGCGCAGAAGATAGAAACAATACGGCTCTTTAACCGTAGCTTATACTGGAAAAACTTGACTAACGGATAAACCATGTAGGCGATCAGCCAGGCTATAAAGAAAGGTAATAACACTCCGCTGAGCCGTTCCACAAGCATTAGTATCCCTACCACCAGTACACATCCGATGGAACCACGTATAAAACTGTCGAATGTTATCTTCTTTCTTTCCATATATGTTTTAAATAGAGTTTATATCTTCTGTCCGTCCTCTCCCCGTGCACGGAGGTAGCACTCCCTGCAAAGCGGCTCGTATTCGGCTGTCTCTCCTAGAAGTACCTGTTTGTCATTCTTGACGGTACGATGAGAGAAAGATGCCAGATCACCGCACTTCACGCAGATAGCATGAACCTTGGAGACCTCGTCGGCAATGGCACATAATTGAGGCATCGGTCCGAAGGGATTCCCTTTGAAGTCCATATCCAGTCCGGCGATGATGACACGGATGCCGTTATTGGCAAGCTGTCTGCATACGTCAATCAGTCCGTCATCAAAGAACTGTGCTTCGTCGATGCCGACTACATCTATTTCAGAAGTGAACAACAGGATACTAGCCGATGAATCGATAGGGGTGGACGCGATGGAATGACTGTCGTGTGATACCACGTCTTCTTCCGAATAACGGGTGTCGATGGCCGGTTTGAATATCTCTACACGCTGGCGTGCGAACTTGGCTCTCTTCATCCTACGAATCAATTCCTCCGTCTTTCCGGAGAACATTGAACCGCAGATTACCTCTATTCTACCTCTTCTTCTGGTCTCTTGTATGTGGTCTTCTGAAAATAATACCATGTGATTTTTGTGCTTTCTTGATTAAATAAATGAGTGGACAAAGGTAAACAATTCGATGTACAAGAACTGTTAAATTATCCATTATTTTAAGTTATTGCATAAATTATTCCTACATTCGCACCATAATAACAATGGATGGAAATGAAACAGAAGCTATTAACAGATATTGAGCTGGATGTTCATGAGCTGAAGCTACTCATGAATACGTTTTCTAAAGAGCCGACTCAGACTTTGTCTGAACTGTTGAAGCGGAGCATCCTACGTATGCAGGAGCGTTTGGAACAGTTGTCGGAAGAGATAAGTGCTGTGCCGGTGGAAGCCTCGTCTTCTCCTGTAGCGGAAGCGGAAAGTGAAGTTCCCATTGTTGAAGAACAAGCCCCTGTAATAGAGGAAAACGAATATCCGGTGATAGAAGAACCGGTCGTGGAAGAGAATGAAGCGACAGCATCGGGAGAAGATGAACCTGTGATAGTACAGGAAACGCAGACTGCTGTGGAAGAAACTGTAATGGAGGAACCTGTTGTCGAAGACGAAATGGAAGAGAAAGAAGCGGAAGATGAGTCGGAAGACGACGAATCGCTTCTGATAGAGGAGCCGAAAGCTGCCGTATTGGGCGAAAGCATAAAGATGGCTGCCGGATTACGTCATTCCATCAGCCTGAATGATTCTTTCCGTTTCTCACGTGAGATATTCGGCGGAGACCCCGAACTGATGAATCGTGTTATCGAGCAGATATCAGTCATGAGTTCTTATAAGACTGCCGTGGCATTTCTTGCCTCGAAAGTCAGCGTAAACGAAGAGAATGAGGCGATGGCCGACTTTCTGGAGTTGCTAAAAAAGTATTTTAATCAATCAGCATAAAAGTTTATGGGAAAGTTATATGTAGTACCTACGCCGGTAGGAAATCTGGAGGACATGACCTTTCGGGCAATCAAGGTGCTGAAAGAGGTCGATCTGATTTTGGCAGAGGATACACGTACTTCCGGTATTTTGCTGAAACACTTTGAAATAAAGAATGCAATGCAATCTCACCACAAATTTAATGAACATAAAACGGTGGAAAGTGTTGTTAATAGAATAAAGGCAGGTGAAACCGTGGCATTGATTTCGGATGCCGGAACACCCGGGATTTCTGATCCGGGATTTTTGGTAGTCCGCGAATGTGTGCGCAACGGTATCGAAGTGCAATGTTTGCCGGGAGCGACAGCTTTTGTTCCGGCATTGGTAGCATCGGGACTGCCGAATGAAAAGTTCTGCTTCGAAGGGTTCCTCCCTCAGAAGAAAGGACGACAGACACGACTGAAGGCATTGGCAGAAGAACATCGTACTATGGTGTTTTATGAATCGCCTCACCGCTTGTTGAAAACGTTGACACAGTTTGCCGAATATTTCGGCACTGAACGTCAGGCAACCGTGTCTCGCGAAATTTCCAAACTTCACGAAGAAACCGTTCGGGGAAGTTTGGCGGAATTGATAGAACACTTTACCGCTACCGAGCCCCGGGGCGAGATTGTGATAGTATTAGCAGGAATAGACGATTAAAATAACTTCATTTAAAAACGTAAAACGTAAACGTATGAAAAAGTTAGCAGTTTTATTTATGTGCGCAGCCATGTTGGCTTCGTGTGACTTTAAAGGTGGAAGCAAAGACCTTAAGGCTGAAAATGACTCTCTTTTAATGGAATTGACACAGCGTAACGCTGAATTGGATGATATGATGGGAACTTTCAATGAAGTGCAGGAAGGATTCCGTAAGATCAATGCTGCCGAAAGCCGTGTGGACTTGCAGCGTGGTACTATTACCGAAAATTCAGCCAGTGCCAAGCAACAGATTGCTTCTGACATTGAATTCATCTCCAAGCAAATGGAAGAAAACAAAGCTCAGATTGCAAAACTGGAAGCTCAGCTGAAAAACAGCAAGTACAACTCTACTCAGATGAAGAAAGCTGTAGAAGCTCTGACTGCTGAATTGAAAGTTAAACAACAACGTATCGAAGAACTTCAGACTGAACTGGCATCTAAGAACATTCGTATCCAGGAACTGGATGCAGCTGTCAGCGACCTGTCTGCTGCCAAAGAATCTTTGGCTGCCGAGAACGAAGCGAAAGCTAAAACCGTTGCCGAACAGGATAAGAGTCTGAATGCCGCATGGTTCGTATTCGGAACAAAATCAGAGTTGAAAGCCCAGAAGATTCTTCAGAGCGGTGACGTGCTGAAGAGCGCTGATTTCAACAAGGATTATTTTACTCAGATCGATATCCGTACAACAAAAGAAATCAAGTTGTACTCCAAACGTGCTGAGTTGTTGACTACTCATCCGACAGGTTCTTATGAACTGGTGAAAGATGACAAAGGTCAGCTGACTTTGAAAATTACTAATCCTGCCGAATTCTGGAGCGTATCCAGATACTTGGTTATTCAGGTAAAATAAGGTAGACATACCTGGTTAGAATTGCCAATGTGCTGATTCCTGAATTCAAGAAATTAGCACATTGGCTTTTTTATTTCTCATATTATATATATCACGGAGCCAATGAAATATAAAAATCTCTTTTTTGACCTGGATGACACCATCTGGGCTTTCTCACGAAATGCACGCGACACCTTTGAAGAAGTATATCAGAAATATTCATTTGACCGCTATTTTGACTCGTTCGATCATTATTACACACTGTATCAACGACGCAATACCGAACTCTGGCTTGAATATGGCGAGGGAAAGGTGACGAAGGAGGAACTGAACTGCCAGCGTTTCTTTTATCCCTTACAGGCAGTAGGAGTGGAGGATGAGGCTTTGGCTGAGCGTTTCTCGGAAGATTTCTTTGCCATTATTCCTACCAAAAGCGGTCTGATGCCCCATGCCAAAGAAGTGTTGGAGTATCTTGCGCCGCAATATAATCTGTATATCCTTTCCAATGGTTTCCGGGAGCTGCAGTCGCGTAAGATGCGTTCGGCAGGAGTAGATCGTTATTTTAAGAAGATCATTCTTTCGGAGGACCTTGGCGTATTAAAGCCTTGGCCCGAAATCTTTCATTTTGCTTTATCTGCCACCCAGTCTGAGTTACGCGAATCGTTAATGATCGGTGACAGTTGGGAAGCCGATATTACCGGAGCGCATGGGGTAGGGATGCATCAGGCTTTCTATGATGTGACGGAACGAACCGCTTTTCCTTTTCAGCCTACCTATCATATCCATTCACTGAAAGAATTAATGAATTTATTGTAGGTTTTATGGATTAAGTCGTATTTTTGTTGCATCTAATAAATGTATAAAATACGATAACATCATGGATAGTACGCTTCTGCCATTTGCTTTACTTTGTTTTACTTCGTTCTTTACGCTGACCAATCCTTTGGGGACAATGCCGGTCTTTCTGACCATGACACACGGAATGACAGATAAGGAGCGGCAGACTATTGTGCGCCGTGCCACCATCGTGTCGTTTATAACGTTGATGGTGTTTGTCTTTGCCGGGCAGTTCCTTTTCAAATTCTTCGGTATCTCTACCAATGGTTTCCGTATTGCCGGTGGAGTAATTATCTTTAAGATTGGTTTTGATATGCTTCAGGCACGGTATACTCCGATGAAACTTAAAGACGAAGAGATTAAAACCTATGCCGATGACATCTCCATTACTCCTCTTGGAATTCCGATGTTGTGTGGTCCCGGGGCTATCGCTAACGCCATCGTTTTGATGCAGGACTCTCATACTTACGCCATGAAAGGTATATTGATCGGAACAATCGCTTTGATTTATCTGTTGACGTTCTTCATTCTCCGTGCTTCCACCCGACTGGTGAAAGTACTGGGAGAGACCGGAAATAATGTGATGATGCGTTTGATGGGATTGATTCTGATGGTAATTGCAGTGGAATGCTTTGTGAGTGGAGCGAAGCCGATATTGGCGGATATTGTAAGAGAAGGGCTGAGCGGTATCTGCAAGTAGAAGTCTGTATTGTGGGGAGGAACGGGGTCAGTAGCTTTTTAGTGGGGATATGCATATAAGTTCGCAATGCGGAATAAGA